>Ga0194126_10009791_pt1 | contig 12685 bp, 8 predicted proteins | sample TA2KigC150mmetaG_FD_148641 | JGI IMG/M metagenome (GOLD analysis project Ga0194126, IMG submission 148641) | Freshwater microbial communities from Lake Tanganyika, Tanzania - TA2015035 Kigoma Deep Cast 150m | ecosystem: Environmental > Aquatic > Freshwater > Lake | place: Tanzania: Lake...
GCTTTTTCGGTCCTAAATTTTTTTTGAAATGCCAGGAGGCTCAGGTTTTCTTGTTGCACAATATTTGCTCCATTTAGCTAATTATTTTGGTAAATTATAGCTTATTTTAGGAGCAATGGCAATAAGCATAAATCCTTTTACATTTAGGATAATAATAACCATCAATTCCAGAAGATTCTAATCTGCAGGGGTGAAGCTCTGTGATTCTGCTAAAAAGGTTTCGGCTTCTGGGGGAATGGCAGTGAAATTGATTTGAAAAACCCCTGGGTGATCGGCAAGATGCATTAGTACTTTGCCGTAGAGGTTACCGCTGATAAGCCGATCGTTGTAATCATACAATGACAGCTTGAGGTTAGATAGACGGGGGGGCAACATCGCCGCGGTAATTTCGGCCATTTTAGGAGCTAGTTTGATGATAGCGGCCTGATACCTTACCTCCCCCGCATGTTTCCCTTCTAACAAGGTAAACTGGAGTGACAACGGCTGCGTAAGTTCAATCCAGCCCACTTCTGGTTTGGGGGGCAAAAAGAGCTGATAGTCTCCAGCAATACCACCGACCTCATAGATTGTCAGAGGTTCTTTCACCCCTTTAGGACTGACCTGCATGGCATTGTCAAGGCGCACGATATCGCCGCATGCTTTGAGGGTGTTTTCTGAGATAAAGATCTGTCCTCCCACAGTGTAGGACTCGATGCGGGCCGTAAGGTTGACATTGCTTCCGACAACCCCATATTTCATCCGCTTTTTGGAGCCGATATTGCCCACCACCATTGGGCCGGTGTTGATCCCAATACCTAAAGCCACCTCAGGGTGCCCAGCCTGGCGGTTGAGGTCATTCACCGAGGCCATGGCCAGTTGCATTTCCACGGCGCAGGCCACAGCGCGCTGGGCATCATCCGGGCGCTGGAGAGGAGCCCCAAAGATTACCAGGATGCCGTCCCCGATGAATTCATCGATGGTGCCTTGATATTTTAGAATGATATCGGTCATGGTCTCCAGATAGATATTGACCATGGAAACCACGTCCTCAGCCGGCAATCCTTCACTCAAGGACGTAAAGCCCCGCAGATCGGACATGAGAATCGTCGCCTGCCGCTTTTCACCCCCGATTTTTAAGCCGTCGGGCTGCTCCAGAATTGTCTCAACGATATCATCGGAAAGGTAACGCCCAAAGGTCTGGCGAATAAACCGGTTGCGCACGTCCAGGGCGGCGTTGAGTTCCTGCAATTGTCGCTTTTGCTCTTTTTCCAAATCACGCAGCCGCTTCTTTTCCAGGCAAGCCCCCACTCTGGCCCGCAGCAGCACCGGGTTAAACGGCTTGGACAGATAGTCTGCGGCGCCCAGTTCAATGCACCGGACCACGCTGTCCATTTCATCCAGGGCAGAGATCATGATCACCGGCAGGTCCCGCCAGTTAGAGGAATCCTTCAAATGCTGGAGCACCTGGTAGCCATTCAACTCTGGCATCATGATATCCAGCAGAACCAGGTCGAAAGCCCCGGAGTCGATCATCTCCAGGGCCTTGCGGCCATCGGGAGCCGCCTGCACCGTATGACCCAGGCGCGCCAGATAACGGGACAGCAGGTCCCGGTTGATTTCATTATCGTCCACCACCAGGAGGGCGCCGGTTTCCCCGCCGGTAACGGCAGCACTTTCCTGAGCCAATTCCCGGAGGCTGGCCATAACGCTGTCAATCAGAGGTGACTGATCCGTGGCCCCTGGGGCGGGACTCTTAAGACCAGCATCAAGGTTGGAAAAATCGATGATGTTATTGAGGCGCGCCAGGAAGAGGTTCCCGGCGGTGTGGATCTTCTCAAGGTCGGGGATAATTTCTTCCTGCTCTTGTTCCGCCGCGTTTTCCAGCAAGATTTCGCTGTAACCGATAACCCCGTTCAATGGGGCGCGGGCCTGATAGTCCAGGTTGGCGATAAGGGATTCCAGATTGAAGGCAACATCATCTGAGGCAAGTTTCTGGGCATCCAGAAGGTCATTGACGATGGCCAGGAGCTGACGGCCGGCTGCGAGGACCTGTTTGAGGTCGGAGGCCAAATCCGCCGAGGCGGCGTCGACTGCGTCTTCCAGTAGCATTTCGCTATAGCCGATAATGGCGTTCAAAGGGGTTCGCAGTTCATGGCGCAGGTGTGACCACAGGGCCTGCGACGTCTGTTCGCCTTCACTGTTGGTACCGAAACTCCCGGCTGGCCCAGCTTTAGATGAAATTGTGGTCATGGGATACTGACCCCGCTATTTGCCTAAAAATTCCTGGATTTTGCCCAACAGGCGAGGGAACTCCACCGGTTTGGTATCATAGTCGTTACACCCGGCCTCCAGGCATTTTTCCCGGTCGCCGGCCATAGCGTGGGCCGTGAGCGCGATAATGGGGATGGCCTTAGTTTCGGGCAGGGCCTTGAGCCGCCGGGTGGCTTCCCAGCCGTCAAGCCCCGGCAGGCTGATATCCATGAGGATCAGGTCGGGGGACTCTGAACGGGCCATCTCTATCGCCTGCTCGCCGTCCATGGCCATGACCAGATCGTAGCCCTTTTTTATCAGGCGCCGCGACAACATGTCGCGGTTCATTTCATTGTCTTCCACCAAAAGAATTTTGGCCATTTGGTCTTGCTCCTCTGGATGATTTATACTAATCAGATATTGGTTTTTTTAGGGCTCTTCTGCAAGCGGGTCTGCACCATTTTACTCACTTCGGCCAGTAACTCCTCCTGCCCCCGAGTATCTTTCTGGATGATTTCCGTCACATAACCATTCAGGCGTCGGCGATCTTCCGCGGTTAAATCTTTGGCGGTGACCACCACAATGGGAATGGCGCGCCAGGCTTCGTGTTGGCGCACGTGATCGACAAATTGAAATCCATCCATTTCCGGCATCATGAGGTCCAACAAGATTAACCCCGGTTGGCTCTCGCCCAGGCGTTCCAGGGCCACCCGTCCATTTTCTGCCACCACCACCTGAATTTCGGCCTTCTCTAACAGACGCCGGATAACCTCCTGAGTCTCCAAGTCGTCTTCAACCACCATGACGGTGGCAGGCTCGGAAGGAGGGCAATATTTTTCCAAAATGGCCAGGAGGCGGTCGCGCTGGATGGGTTTGGTCAGGTAATCTGACGCACCCAGGGCGTAACCCAAATTTTTATTATCCACGATAGTCAGCATGACCACCGGGATATCGGCCAACTCGGGATCGGCCTTGAGCTCGCTTAAAACCGCCCATCCATCCATGCCCGGCATCATTACATCCAGGGTTATGACATCGGGATGGAGCTCCCGGGCCAGACGGAGCCCGGCCTCGCCCCCGGCTGCGGTCTCGACGCGATAACCTTCTTTGGTCAAAAAGCGGGTCAGCAAGTCCCGGGCCCCCGGGTCATCTTCAATGACCAGGACGGTGTTAACTCCTGCCAGGAATTTAGGCCCACCTCCTTCCGTCTGGGGAACCGGGGCTAAAGGCTCGGTTTTGACCTCAGTGGGAAGGAGGACCGTAAAGGTGGTACCGGCCCCCGGCTCACTGGCAACGCTGATCTCCCCACCCATCATCTTAGTAAAGTGTTGGGTGATAGTCATGCCCAAGCCGGTTCCCCCGTATTTCCGGGAGGTCGAGGCATCAGCCTGGACGAAAGGCTGGAAGAGCTTGTCAATCTGCCCAGGAGTCATGCCAATGCCCGTATCCACCACCCGGAAGGCAATCCACCTGGCGCCATCTCTGACCACGGGAGCGGCATCCAAGGTTATCGTCCCATTTTGGGTGAATTTACTCGCATTACTGAGGAGGTTAAACAGAGACTGCCGCACCTTGGTCAGATCAGCGTGCATGGCGCCGAGATCGGGGGCAAGGTGCACCTGGAGTTGATTGGCATGCTTTTCTACCAACGGTTTAAGGGTGCCGGCCACATCATTTATCATCCCGGCCACGTCAAACGATTCCAGGAAGAGCTCCATCTTACCGGCTTCGATCTTGGACAGGTCGAGGATCTCATTGATGAGCCCCAGGAGATGTTTGCCGGCTGTATGAATTTTTTGCAGATCCGGGATGAAATCCTCCTGTCCTTGATCCTCGGCGTCTTCCATCAACATTTCGCTGTAGCCGAGTATGGCGTTCATGGGAGTGCGCAGTTCATGACTCATGTTGGCCAAAAAGGCGCTCTTAGCCCGCGTGGCAACCTCTGCAGCTTCTCGCGCCAGCTCCAGTTCCCGCTCCGCCCGGTCCCGATCAATGGCTACCGCGATAGTCTTGGCAATGCCGGCGAGGGCGTGCACCGTATCCGGGTTGAGCTTCGTGCGGGAGAAAAAGGCCATGACGCCCACCACTCGACCCTCGACAATCAGGGGATGACCGACAAAGCTGACCAAGCCATGTTGCCGAACCCATTCCTGGTCATCCACATCGGGCTCTTCACCCACCTGGTTGGAAAAACGCAACCGGGCTTCCTGGGCGATACAGCCGATTTTATACTTGCCGAAGGGGATCCGGCTGCGGGTGCCGTCAGTATGGGTGTGTATCCCGGCACTGGCCTGCATTTCCAGCATATCTCCCGTTTGATTGAGGGTCCAGATACGGGCCAGAGCGGCATCGAGCTGATGAATCAAACCTTCGACGCACAGTTGCAGTCTTTCCTGTATCGGTTTAAGGCTGGTCAAGGCATCGCCGACTTCGGAGCCCAAGAGCGCCAGCTGTTCCCTCTGCTTGGTATCGGTGATATCCCAGCAGGCGCCGATCATCCGGGTGGGGGCGCCAAGTTCATCACGCAAAACCACGCCCCGGGTCGCCACCACGTGCATGCTGGCATCTGGCCAGGTTACCCGACACTCCGTGTTATAGTCACGGGTTCCGGCGATGGCCTGCCGGGTTTCTTCCCGCATCCGCTCCAGGTCATCCGGATGGACGCGCTCCAAGAAAATTTCCTGGTCGTTGGACAATTCTAAAGAGGATAATCCAAGGATAGCTTGGGTAGCCTTATCCCAGGTGAGGGTATGGCCGTGCAGATCCCGCTCCCAGATACCGATGCCCGTAGCCCCCAGGGTCAGATCAAGGCGCTCTTTGCTTTCCCTCAGGGATGCTTCGGCTCGCTGACGCTCTTGGTTTGCATGCCGCAAGCGCTGCCGCCAGGTGAGGAAAGCAGTGCTCAGGGTCAGCATCAAAAGGCCGCTTGTCAGGCCAATCATGGTCCGCCGGGACGCGGGCATCAATTTATCGAGGTCGCCCAGCAGCACTAGCGTCCAAGGGCCATTCGGATCGTTCCACTGCACCGGCGTCCGGGCCACGGCATAGCGGTGATTTTCAATGCTGACAATGTTGCTCGTCAGGTCGAAGGGCAACGTCCTGGGGGTGCCGCTGTCGAAAACCTTGCCGAACTGTTTGAGCGTCCGGATAGCCTTGAGCCGTTCCGGGGTGCATGGCCCGGCCAGACACTCGAACCATTCCTCGCGGGTGCTGGAAAAAACCAGATCTTGGGGAGACAGCAGGAGCGCCGGGCCAGACCAGGCTCTCAATACGGAGTCGACGCGATCGAGCCCCAGGCGAGCGACCACGGCGCCGATAATTGGAGCATTGGCCGATACTTCGCCATACACGGGGGCGGCAAAGTACAGGGATCGCATGCCGGTTGTCGTGCCGATAGCCGCATAGATATTCATCTTGCCCTGCATGGCAATCTGGAAATAGGGGCGGAACTTTATGTCCACCCCGGTGAGGGGTACTCCAACCGTGTACCAGGAGGATTTGATAATCCCGTCCTGGTTCACCAAATAAACCCCGTTGGCCTCATAGGCCTGGCCGATTGCCTGCAAGCTTTCCATGACCACCGGAGTATCCAGGGGAATCTCTCCGCGTGCGACTCTCTTGATCAGCTGATCGACCAGCCCTAACGCGGACACCGCTCCCATGACATTGCCGTCCATCGTCTGTGCCATTACTTCGAAGCCGCGTCGAGTTACCTCGGTTTCCAAATCCTCTTTGTAATCGTGTTCAAGAGAGAGGCGCGTTGCCTCTATGATGCCGAGCGCCACCGTAACCGAGAGCAGGATGGCGCCTATCCAGGGCAAGAGGCGGCGTAAAAATGGACTAATTTTCATGGTAGGTTTCCTGTGATTCATATTCACCTAAGATCAAATCTAACATCAGCTGAATTTTATTCTTTCCTCAGCTATGACGCCCATGGCATAAAAAAGTATCGGATATTCCCTTTTCAATCTTTCGAAATCCAGGCGGCGTAAGATTAATAAAGAGGTGTCTTCCTGGGCAATAACGGTGGCGGTGCGGATGCCATCGCCCAGAACGGCAAGCTCCCCGAAGAACTGGTTCTTGTCTAGAGAACGGATCTTTTCCGTTTGACCGTTTACGGTCATAAAGACACTGGCTTTACCCCGCTCCAGATAGAAGATTTCATCTCCCTTTTCTCCTTCATGGGTAATTATTTCCCCTGATTTAAAGATTCTCCGGCTTACTTTTTCTGCAAAACGATCGATAATCTGGAGGGGCAGCTCTTTGACCCAGCCGCATTGTAGCAGAGCCGGGCGGATTTGATGAAGCTTGAGAAGCTTTTTTCCGATGGTGGTCCTGTGTGCCATTTGGAGAAAAACTGCTCGGGGGATAACCATCATCCTGCCTTTTGTTGTGGCCTTTACAGTGACTGTGCAGAGGTTGTCTTCTAAAATGGGTAGTTCTCCGAAAAAATCTCCTGTGCCCAATCTTATAAGTTTATGATTACCCTGGATAATTAAAAACGCGCCATCAATGATAATATAGAAATCCTTCCCGGGCTCACCTTCTTGTAAAATAATCTGACCAATATCCACCGCCTCAATTTTTCCCAGGGAATAAATAGTATTCAGCCATTCCTGACTGAGGCTGGCAATAAGAGGTGAATTCTGTATGGCATTGATATCGCCAATGCTTACCGTAGACGCCGGAATAAATTCCCATTGCTGGCCGGGACGGATCAGATTCAATCCTGTTATTCCTTCAGGTAGATTGGAACGGTGTGTTAAGTAAGTTTTTTGCTTAACCTTCATGGGAAGTCTGTCAATTTCCGCCGGATCGGGGTGAATTAAGCCTCCTCCGCCGTCCATGATGACCAAGTCGGCCTTGGCGCTAAAAATATTGGCCAAAGGATCATAGGTCGCCTGGTCGACTATTCCGGCAGTAAAAAGGTTTTGTAGTGGGCCGCCCCAAACAGTATCACCACTATATATTATCGTTTTTCCGCTATAGCTTACTTCGAATCCTATGGTTGCAATGGTATGAACGCTTCGAAAAAATTTAAATGTTGCTCCATACCAATAGTACGGTTTATCTAATGAAACTTCTATACAATGAACCATTTTTTTTATTTTATCTTCAGGCCAATTAATTAATAAGGATAATTTTAATATAAAGCTATGGTATACTTCCTTAATAGTTATCAAGGTTACTCTATGACCACTCATAATGGTATCAATCACGGAAGAATGGTCCCCGTGGGTATGAGATAATATACTTCCTTTTATTTCACTGATGCTCAAACCAAATGCCCTGAGATGTTCTTTAGTCCATGATGGTCCATCAATAAGAAAAGGCATAGAGTTTATAAAAAGCACTAAACCAGTTGTAAACCCGATAGGATCAAAACCTGAGGTGCAGTGACTTAAAGCAAGTAATCCGAATGCAGGCCTTTTGAGTTGGAAAGAAGTATCTGCTTTAATTTTAATCGGTGGTTTCTGTCTTTCATAAAAATTTAAGTCAATAAGCTGTTTTTCCCCTCGATAGGTAATAAAGAAACAATTTTTCTCCTTTACTTCTATATGCAATTCCTTTAATTCTGTCTTTCCGTCCATAAAATAGATGAATTCGACCAGATCATCGACTTCGGCAATTGAACCATCCTGCCTTTTTAGGGCAAAATGGTTGATGATGGCAAGCTGTCGCGCCATTTCTTGTTGCGGAATGCGCCACTTACGCATGAGACTTTCATCCGGACCCAGCAGAGTAAGCCGTAATAGCTGCCTGGTCCTATCAATCTGGTCGGCGGTGCCGATAATCTTGAGTTTTTCTCCCTGGAAGAATCCCCCGCGAAAAAATAAAAAGTGATACAGCGGGAATTCCAGTTCGGCTTGAACCTCCTCTAACCAAAAAAAATTGGCCGGTAAAACCACCGTTGTGGGCATAGGTTTCCGGCAATTCATTAAGACCTTGATAGTCTCCGGGGGGAGCCGAAAATTATCGTTTCCTCCTCTATCTCAACTAAAAAACATCCTATCATCAGTTCATCGACGGTTAACATTTATCCCATCCTATTGAATCATCTTAACATTTGAAAATTCTTTGGGGCATTTGCCCCAGCCCCAAGCGGTTTTTATCCACCTGAGGGCCGTCTAATGGGTTAGCCAGCGGCGATCTCGAACCATGAAGAGGGCAGAGGGATAAATGACCTGCACGCATGGATTATACCAGGATTTAAGTTAGAGTTTGGCCAGTTTTTTCAGCAAGTTGATAAGTTTCTCAACACACTATCCAGCAACCGGCCCCTCCTTGCCATGCAAACACGTGGAAACCCCATGGAGGCAGGTCCACGTAAAGGCGCCGGTATAGCAAGGCGTCACCCTCCCATTCATAGAGGGCCTCATGCATCAGGTCCTTGAGCGTCACCTTTTTTCCCTTCACATCAACAAAGGGCCAGGCCACGTGACATTGGCCCTGACTGGGGCCATAATTCACGGCAACCAGCAGGCGTTGGCCCGGCTCGCCTTCCCAGGCAAAGGCCAGGAAACGGTCCCAGCTCTGGTTGTCGTCCCAGGCCGGGCGGACTTCCAGGAGTTGCCAGCGGCCTTGCCGCACTTCAGGGCGCTTCAGGCAGGCCAGCAGGTTCCGGTAAAACTCCTGCAAAACGGGATCAACCGGCTCCTCGGGGCGGCGGCCCAGGTGCATGGAAACTTTGACGCGGCGGCCCTCAAGCTGGCCTTCGTGAAAGAAGCGCATGCCGGGAGTGAGGTAGGTAATAATTGCTGCGGCCTGATGTACTGGAACTGGAAAATCATGGGCCGCCCGGGGCTCGTCGTGGTTTTCGAGAAACCGCGCCAGCTTGTCCTGATAGGCTATATCAGCCCAGAGATGAGAGCGCACCGCTGCGGCATCCCGGGACAGGAGACGATCGTAGAGACTCTTATCATAGCAATAGTCGAAGCCCTGCTGCATGAGGGTCCACTCCAGATCCCAGTAGACTTCCGCCATAAAAATAAAGCCCGGGGTCTTGGCCTTGACCCGCCCGATGGTCTCCGGCCAAAAAGGTTCGTCCACGGGTTGGGAACCATCGGTGGGCAAAGACCGCTCGCCCCAGGTGCGCTGGAAGACCTCGGGGAGAATCAGCATGGCCATGTCACATCGCACCCCGTCGGCGATTCTGGCCAGTTTGAGGAGCTCCTGGGCCATGGCTTCCCTTAACCCCGGGTGGCGGTAGTTAAGCTGGAAGGTATCGGGCCAGCCGGCGAAGTAGGGGTCCCGGCCGTAGGCCAGGATAAGGGAGCCTCTGGGGGTCTCCACCCGCCGATAATTATGGGGTTCCCGCTCCAGGTCGGCGGCGCTTCCCTGGACATAGAACTCGGGGTGCTGCTTCACCCAGGGATGATCCGGGGCGGTGTGGTTGGGAACGAAGTCCACGAGGAGCTTGAGTTTTCTTTTCTGGAGACGCTTTTTCAGGCTGACGAGGTCCGCCTCCGGGCCGAAGTCTTTATGCAGGGTGTAACCCGTGACCGCGAAGGGCGAGCCGCTGACGTCGGCCTCGGTGAAACCAGGGAGCGTCGCCTGGAATTCCTGCAGCCACTCGGGGTGGCTGAGCGACACCTCTCGTCCGGCCTGGCCGGTCTGCCAGAGGCCCAAGGGCCAGACGTAATCGAAGCCCAGGGCAGCCACCTGGTCGAGAAAGGCATCGGGAATATCTGCCAGCGTCGCGGCCCGTCCCAGACGGTCAGAAAGCTCCCGGAGCCACACCCGGGTGTTTATCTGGTAAAGCGAAGGGTAACGCACCATGACCGCTTCCTCCTGTTGAATTATCGTATGTCGGCGGCGTTGATCTGATTCACCTTTAAAACCGGTATGACAGTCCCCCGGAGACGCTGCGGGCCTGATAAGATACGCCGCCTCGCAGCATGCTGTTGGCATAGAAGCCTACGGCCCGCATGGACAAATGGGGGGTGAGGAGATAATTCAATTCCACCAGGACATTTTGGCCAGGTCCGTTTCCCACCTGGTTATACGTCACGTTGCTTTCTACGATAAATTTTGCCCGAACGCCCCAGTTGTATTCCAATACGACCCCCCAGGCGTGATATTTCAACGAGTGAAAATCGGCATAGGGCGCCCCGGCGCCGGGCCGTGCCAGGTCTATGGCCCGGTGTTGAAAATCACCGTAGTAGAGGGAATACTTGATTTTGAGCAAGGGGTCCCAGAGAACCCGGTATTGCACCATGCCGCCAATGATTTGGCGAAGATTTCCGTCTGAAATAAAGCTCCAGTCGCCCAAGGCGCTTAAGATAAGCCGCGGCCCCAACGCTTGATACCCCCAAAGGCTGACGTCTTGGGCCCGGATTTTTTGCGTCACCGCCAGGGTATTGGAGAAGACGGCTCCGAAATAACTCTGGGACCATAACCCCATGGGATTGACAATCTGGTAGCGATAACGTCCGTATCCCGTAAAGTCGTCAAAATATAAGCCCCAAGGCCCCCGGAAGGGACCGAAGGAATCAATGAAGTCGTAATAGCTGTAGGACAGAGAGAGGCCGGTCCCGGCCGCAGCCTGCCAGTGAGCCGCGACCCGGCTGGTCACTGACTGGCCCCAACGGCCATAGTCATTGCCGGCCACTCCCACTTCCGCCAGAACCGTGCGCACCGGCCGGTATTGGAGGACCAGCGGCAGCACATGACGGTGCAGGGACTGCCCCGCTTGATTGCCGCGGAACGGCCCGGGGCCGCTGTTATAGTTCAGATACCCATACCCGCCGTAAAGACGAATCCGCTGGTTCACATAAGCCCGAAATCCGCTCCACACCGAGAATCGCCGAAAACCTTCCGAATCTTCAAAAAAGTTGGTCACGGTGTGAATTTGGGGGGTAACCAGGCCCCGGGCTTGCTCCAAGCCGCTTCGGGCTTCCCGATTTTCCGGCAGGCGGGCGTGGGCCTGGGCAAAATGCTCCTGGGCCAGGGTGAAAAAGGCAGCCTTGAGATACAAGCGAGCCAGCCCCAGATGAGCTTCGGGGTTGTCCGGAGCGGCGGCCAAAACTTCCTGAAACAACCTTTCAGCCTGGGCTATCTGGCGAAGCGCCAGGTAGAGGTTGGCCAGTTTGTTCTTTAAGGCCGGGTCGCCGGGGCGCTGGACCAGGAGGCGCCGGTAGAGGTCGGCGGCGGGCTGCCGCATAAACGGCTGGGTGGCGTAGATGTCGGCCTGCCGTTCCAACAACCGGGGGTCGTCGGGATGCCGCGCCAGCCCTTGGACAATGGTGGCCAGGGCCACGGCTGTTTCTCCCCGGTCCATCTGCTGGGCGGCCAAGCCCAAAATAGCCTTCGGCTCTTCCGCCTCCAGGGCAGGCACCTCCTGGGGACCCAAGTCGATTTCGATTTGGGCCAGGGCGGCACCCACTGACCAGCAGGCCCAGAAGATGAAGCACAGGAGCAAAAAAGCGACTTTGGCCAAGGGTGACCTGCCCCCGTTAATTCTAAGTACTCAGTTAGCGTCGGGACCTTGCCGGCCCAGGATTCCTGGCGAAGCTGAGCGAAGTCAGAAAAGCCAAAAACCTTCCACTCTGGGCTTAACCGGCCGCGCCCGGCTTCGTCCCGCGCAGATTCTCAACCAGAATGTATATGCTCAATAGGAGCACCCACAGAGGAAACGCCAGGGGCAACCAGTCGGCAAAGCGGGTGCTCAGCAGGAGCAGCGCCGCCAGGGCATAGCCCGGGAGCGTTATCCAGCGCGGCAGGATGTGCGTGCGCATGGCCAGGGTGGCGGTAGAGATCATGAATACCCCTGCCATTTTGAGTGCAAAGACATTCATGATCTGGGCGCTAATGGCAAGGCCAAAGATGTAGGCGCCGGACTCGACCATCAATTTAGGCGCCGCGGCGAGGCCCATGAACATTGCCCCGGTCACTGCTGCCGCCGCAAAGAACATGGCGAGGAATAAAATCCCACTGCCGAAAAAACCGTGGCAAAAAAGCGGTCCTCGTATGTGCCGAGCCGGTCGCGCACCACGCCGATGAACCACAAAAAGGCAATGCCGGCGAACGGCACCAGGTTCAGCGCCAGGGTCACGGTCCCAACATCAATCGCAGACCAATTCTGTATCTCTGGAGAGATGGCTGGGACAGAAATCCGGATGAGGACCAGAGTGGTAGTAAGCAAAACCGAAAAGAGAATCCCGGCGATGGCCGCGGCACGCGGTGTCTTAATCTGTGCGCGGGTCAGAGGCCCGGGTGGCGGCATTCTTTGTTCCATAAAAGACACCTCCAAGCCCCGCTGGCCCCTGCCATCCTTGAGGTGGCAGGAGGCGGGCCCTAAAGTCAGAACCCGCCCGAGTCAGACTTTATTATACCTTCTGACTCATCTTCGACAGTTGTAAAAAAATAGTTTTGGATTATCAGTAAGTTAAGCCATGGCAAAAAAGGGTTGGCACTACATGCTATTGGAGTCCGGCGTCTGGTCTTCAACTGACCG
>Ga0194126_10009804_pt1 | contig 12670 bp, 9 predicted proteins | sample TA2KigC150mmetaG_FD_148641 | JGI IMG/M metagenome (GOLD analysis project Ga0194126, IMG submission 148641) | Freshwater microbial communities from Lake Tanganyika, Tanzania - TA2015035 Kigoma Deep Cast 150m | ecosystem: Environmental > Aquatic > Freshwater > Lake | place: Tanzania: Lake...
TCTGGCTTATGGGAAGGACATGGAAGAGGCCATTGCCCATGCGCAAGCCCTGGCGCTGCGGGTTGTTGCTGACCGTCTTGAACACAGCGAAAGCGTATCCCCGCTGACGATTTCCTTCGCGGCAGTATGAGCCAGTGGCGTTCGGTCAAGGCCAAACGGTTGCTTTCCGCTTTGCTGCGGCTTGGCTGGAGCGTGAAGCGCCAGACTGGTTCACACAATGTGCTGGCAAAAACAGGGTGGCCGGATGTGGTGTTTGCTTTCCACGATAACTAAGAAATCGGGCCGCGCATGCTGGCGCGCATTGCCAAAGCGACCGGGCTGACGCCGGAAGATTTATAGCCCGCCGCTGTTCGAGCGCCCGAACCAAAGGTTCGGGTACGAGAGCATGGAGATCGTGGGGAAGAAGAAGGTGCTGGAGAGGGTGAAGAAGGCGATAGAGATTCTGGAGAAGATGGGATGATCACCCTCCCGCAGGCTTGCAGCCTGCGGGAGGGTATGTATCTCCACCATCCTTGGTCGAAATAACAGGCGGATCAGGCCAGGAACCAATTCTTGACCAGGTAGATGATCCCCACCGTAAACCCAATCGCGACCACGATGATCCGCAGAGTATTCGGTTTAACCTTACCGGCCAGTTTCCCGCCGATGGCACCCCCGAGCAGCGCTCCAACGGCCATCACCAGCGCCACCAGCCAGTCCACTTGTCCTGAAAAGACGAAGAAGACGGCCGCGGCAATGTTGGCGGCAAAGGCGATGCCCTGCTTGAGCGCGTTCAGCCGCGTCAGGCTGTCGTTCAGCGCCAGTCCCAGCACGGCGAGCACGATCACGCTCAACCCGGCGCCGAAATACCCGCCGTAAATGGCGGCAAAGAAGACGGGGAGGAACGCCCAGGTTTCGTTCGCGGGTCCAGCTTTTCCCTGCTCCTGCCGCCGGGTCAGCCATTTCCGAACCGGATTCTGGATTGCTAGCAGCGTGGAAGCAAGCAGGATCAGGAACGGCACAAGATTGGTGAACAGTTTCTCGCAGGTGTTCAACAGCAGGATTCCGCCCGCCAGCCCGCCCAGCAGCGCGGCAGGGATCAACTTATACAGCCGCTTCTTCTGGTCATGTAAATCGTTCCGCTGTGCCATTGTCCCACCGAGGTAGCCGGGCAGGAGCGCGACGGTGTTGGTCACGTTGGCAGAGACAGCGGGGATTCCGATTGCCATCAGGACAGGGAAGGTGATGAGCGTCCCGCCGCCGGCGAGGGCGTTGGTAAATCCGGCCGCGACGGCGGCCAAGCAAGCAAAAATATATCCGATTAATGTCATGTCGTTGTCCTCGAAGATGTCCTACAATTCACGCGCCGATTGCCAGACGTGTAAATCTTCGAATCGCTTTACGGTCGGCATGTTCTCCTCGCAAGTCTCACAGGTCCGCAAGTCTTACAAGTCGTCAAGTCTTACAGGTCGTCATGTCTTACAGGTCGTCAAGTCGTATATGTCGACCTGTGAGACTTGTATGACTACCCCGACTTGTTCGACTTTTCCATTCTCGCCCAGCTATCCTTCAATGTAACGGTCCGATTGAAGACCAATTTTCCGTTATCGGAGTCCGGGTCTACGCAGAAATAGCCGTTGCGTTCGAACTGGAATTTATCGCCCGGTTTGGTCTCCGCCAGCGATGGTTCGACGAAGCAACCGGTCAGCGTTTCGAGCGAATTGGGATTGAGGATGGCTTCGAGATCGTCGCCCACGTCCGGGTTTTTTGCCGTGAACAGTTGCCCGTACAGGCGGATCTCCGCCGGCACGGCATGTTCCGCCGAAACCCAGTGGATGGTGGACTTGACCTTGCGCCCGTCGGGGGCGTCGCCGCCGCGCGTGGCGGGGTCGTAGGTGCAATGCACCTCGCTTACCGCGCCCGTTTCCGGGTCACGGACGACCGACTTGCAGGTGACGAGATAGGCGTAGCGCAAGCGGACTTCGTTCCCCGGGTACAGCCTGAAATACTTGGGCGGCGGAGTCTCGCAGAAGTCATCCTGCTCGATGTACAGCGCCTTCGAGAATGGGACTTTGCGCGTCCCGGCAGTTTCATCCTCCGGGTTGTTGACCGCCTCCATCCACTCGACCTGGTCGTCGGGATAGTTGTCTATGACCAGTTTGAGCGGACGCAGCGCCGCCATGCGGCGCGGGGCGCGCTTGTTCAGGTCATCGCGGATGATGGCCTCGAACTGGCCCATTTCGACCCAGGAGTCGTTCTTGGTCTCACCCGTACTCAGGACGAAGGCCGCGATGGCCTCCGGTGTGACGCCGCGCCGCCGCAGGCCGCGCAGGGTGGTCAGGCGCGGGTCGTCCCAGCCGCGCACCACACCGGTCTCCACCAGTTTACGGAGTTTACGCTTGGACATCATGGCATGGGTCAGGTTGAGGCGCGAGAATTCGATCTGGCGGGATGGGAACTCGCCCAGTTGCTCGAGGAACCACTCGTAAAGCGGACGGTGGATGATGTATTCCTGTGAGCACAGGGAATGGGTGATGCCTTCCATCGAGTCGTTCTGGCCGTGCGACCAGTCGTAGGTCGGGTAGATGCGCCACTTCGTGCCGGTGCGATGATGCGGGACACGCATGATGCGGTACATGACCGGGTCGCGCATCACCAGGTTGGGATGGTTCATGTCAATTTTGGCGCGCAGGACGCGGCTGCCCTCGGGGAACTCGCCGTTCTTCATCCGTTCGAGCAGGTCGAGATTTTCCTCCACCGGCCGGTTCCGGTACGGGGACTCGACGCCCGGCTTGATGGCCGCCTCGGTCTCACTCCATTTTGTGCCGCGCGGCAGGGTGCCGCGGCTGGCGCTCATCTCCTCCGGTGACTGGTCGTCCACATAAGCCAGTCCTTTTTTGACGAGGCGGATGGCCCATTCATACAGCCTGTCGAAATAGTCCGACGCGAATGTCGCCTTGACCCACTGGATGCCCAGCCAGCGGGCGTCGTCCTCGATGGCCTCCACGAACTCGGTCTCTTCCTTGGCCGGGTTGGTGTCGTCGAAACGCAGGACCAACTCGCCGCCGAAATGCAGTGCCGTGAGATAGTCTATCAGGAAGGCCTTGACATGCCCAATGTGCAGGTAGCCGTTCGGTTCCGGGGGCAGGCGCGTGCGGACATAGTCGAAGCGTCCGCTGCGCAGGTCTTCGGCTACAGCCTCGGTGATGAAATTGGTGGGAAAAGATGGTGTACCGTCCATGAGGGGTATCCTTGTCGCTGATAATCGCTTCTGGTTCCAGCAGTCGGTCTATTATAACAAGAGACACGCTGCGCAACATCGCTGGCGCGGGTAGGGAGCGCCTAACACGGTGGGTATCCTGTTTTTTTCTGCAGAGTACGCGAAGTGCGCAGAGATTTTCCTTTGATTTTCTCCGCGAACTCTGCGCTCTCTGCGGTTTAATGTTTTTTTCCCACTTTATTCGCCACTCCCGCGGGAACAGGACAGATTGGCCGTAGTTTGACACTGCCCCCCTGGCATGGTAAAATACCGCCCGCTGGTGATGGGGGCTCGTCTAATGGTAGGACGACTGACTCTGGATCAGTTAGTAGAGGTTCGAATCCTTTGCCCCCAGCCTGGAAAGCCCTCTTTTGGAAGAGGGCTTTTTTGTTCGAGCGGTTCGAACTCCCTTCCGGGGAGGCTGTCCTCTGCCCCCAGCCTGAGACCCTCTCACGAGGGTCTTCTCATCAAGCATAAAGGGGTACAATCCATATCATCCGCCTTTTCCTGGTTATCTAATATTACAGCGCAAAGTTGGCACAGGGCAGGCTGAGTAGCCTGGAATAAGAAGGCATGGTATCTTTCTCCAACCACGGCCAAGTGGGAAGGAGACGAGAACCATGCCCGAGGGAATTGTAACCGAAACCTGCCCTGCGCCCGAATGCAATTTGAGCGGAAAAGAGATCGAACAGTTTTTGGATGAAATGATGGATTACATGGGAATGTTCAGTCCAGCCTTTCAGCGAGTGGAGCAGTTGACGCGCAGCCAGATCTATTTGCGCGGCTTGCTGGGGAATGCCACGCGCAAGAATGTTGAACGGATGGCGCTTGAACAGGGTGAGAATGTGCGCAGTATGCAGTACTTTGTTGGCCAAAGTCCGTGGGAAGAGGAGCCGGTAATCGCCATTCATCAACAGTCGGTGGGCGAAACGCTGGGGGAAGAAGATGGAGTTGCGCTGATAGACGAATCGAGTGCGGTTAAGCAGGGGGATGATTCGGTTGGGGTGGCGTCGCAATACTGCGGCTCGGTGGGCAAGGTTGCGAATGGACAGGTAGGAGTTTACCCGGGGTATGCCAGTCGCAAAGGCTACAGTTTGGTTGAGGGGCAGTTGTTCATGCCCGATGAGTGGTTTGAAGAGGAACATGCCGGGCGATGCAAGGCGTGTGGCGTGCCAGAAGACTTGGTCTACAAGACGAAGCCAGAAATTGGGCTGGAATTGCTGCAAAAAGCCGAAAAACGCGGCAATTTGCCTTTCCAATGGGTGGCGACAGACGCATTGTATGGGGATTCCCCTGCTTTTCGGGATGGGGTTGACGATTTGGGCAAGTGGTATTTCACCGAAATCAAGAACACCACCCCTGTCTGGCGCACCCAACCCAGAGTGCATGTTCCCCAATGGAAAGGTCGCGGTCGCCACCCAACCCGCTTGCGCCTGCGCAATCCGAGCAAGCGTCCAATTCAGGTGAAGCAATTGGTGAGAAATATCCCCAAAAAAGATTGGGTTCAAGCCATTATCAAGGAAGGCAGTAAAGGGCCTATCGTTTGCGAATTTGCCTTCCTGCGCCTGACCGAGTCGCGTGCCAACTTACCTGCAGGCGAAGTGTGGCTGATCATCCGCCGCAACCTGGATGACCCCGCGGTGATCAAATACTACTTCAGCAATGCTCCCGCCAACACACCTCTGAGCGAGTTCGTACGCATTACCGGCATGCGTTGGCCGATTGAAACCATTTTCAAAGAAGCCAAAGGCGAAGTCGGTTTGGATCATTACGAGATGCGAAGCTGGTTGGGGTGGCATCATCATATGCTGTTAGTCTCTCTGGCTCATCATTTCCTGGTTCGTTTGAGAATTCGCTTTCAAGAGCTAGCGCCTGCTCTCACGGTTTATCAAATCCGACTATTACTGTCCAGAGTATTGCCAAAGCCTGTCCTTGATATTCAGGCTGCTTTAGATCAAGTGCGATACTACCAGAGGCGAAACCTTGTCGCTTATCTTTCTCACCGCAAGGCTAAATTGGCCCAATTGGCTACTCGCGCTCCGAACCTTGCGCTGTAACATTAATGTGTCCACAATAATACCTACCCTCTCCCGGACGCTTCCTCGGATGCAATGCCGATCAGGGCGTCCACCAGGCTCTTGAAATCTCCTTTGGAAAACCCTTCGGGCAGGGCTTTGTAGCGCTCCTCTACGATGCGTCCGATGAGGCCGGCCACTTCGCCCAGGGTGAGTTTGTTGCCGGTCAATTGCCGCACCCTCTTTTGCCACTCGCTTAGCAGCCGCGCGTCGTCCTCGGAGATTTTGGTGTGCAGGCTCTTCAGGGATACAATCGAACTGAATAACCCGATGCTCATAATTATCATGAGAACCGTGGCAAGGATCGGCAGGACAATCGTCACAACCAACGAGAAAAATGGATACAACTGCGGCCCGACCAGGTAGCGCTCGGTCTGATACGATGCAGCGACATCTTCGGGTTTACCAAACTCCCGGAGCAGGTCCACAACCAGGTTCTCTTCCCCGGTGCGGTCGGGATGCCTGGCCCGGTCTTCGAGCATATCTTCCAGCGTGGATCGGATTTCCTTCTGGATATCAGCCCGGTTCCTGAGCGCCAGGCGCTTTCCGATTTCAGCGATATAACGGTCGATCATGGTAGTTTTCATAGTGTAACTTCCTTTACTTGAGCATTTTTCCCATCATGGATACGATGCCGTTCCATTCGGTCTTAAGCCTGGGCAGGAGATCCCTGCCTTCGTCACTGATGACATAATACCGACGCGGCCGGTCTGCTTCGATCCGCCAGTTCGAATGCAGGAGACCTTGGTTCTCCAGCCGGCGCAGCAGGGGATAGAGCGTCCCCTGGTCGATTTCAAGCCCATGCTCGGAAAGGTCCTTGATGAGCGAATATCCATATTGCTCATGGTCGAGCCGGCTCATGACTCCAAGCACGATCACCCCGCGTCTCAATTCCATAATCACATTGTCGAAGGATTCGTTTGTCATATTATCACCATTGACCGTAACATACTGTGTATAAAACAGTATGTCAAAGGGACAGTATGATTTGCCGCATAATAGAAATCGTAATATCCGTTAGAATGGATCGACCTCCAGGTCGCCGTTTGGAGTTGGGAAACACCAGTACTATTGCCTACTTGAAAACCACCTGTTAGGATAATCGATGTCCACATGTGCTATACTGCCATCGGGTACAACGACCCGTGCAATAATCAGGTTGTCCATTTTATGAATAGGAAATAAAACTAATGAAGAATAGGCCTATCGTAGAAATATCCCGGTTATTTCTGTTCTGCCTGGCGCTCAGCCTCCCATCCTGTTCCCCGGTCGATACAGAATCCAGGGAAACCTGGTCGTTGACGCTGGTCACTTCCGGCGGGCTGGCGGGCATCACGCGAGAATTGGAGATCGACAGTAACGGGCAGGCCACCGTCATCGACGACGGTTCCGGGCAACCGGTCAGTGGGGAATTGCCGGATGAACTCCAATCCGAGGTGGCAGCCTACGTCCTGGATGCCGGCACATCCAAACCGAATCCGCCGGCTGGGTGCGCAGACTGTTTCGCATATTCACTTGAAATCAGGCGGCAGGATGGGGTTTACCTGTACACCCTGACAGACCTGGACCTGGACGGCTCAGGCATCTCCCCGCTGGTCATGCTATTGAATGATTTGCAAGCCCGCTTGTTATCCGGTGAGTTCTCACATTGAAAACCGTTCCTGGAGGGTTGATCTGACATGAAAAGAATTACATTGAATTGGCTTAGTGTGTTACTAATCGTCTCGCTTGGGATGGCTGCCCTGCCGGTTGGCGGATCGGCCGCCAGTCAAAGGCAGGAGCCCGCCCGTGGTTACAACCCGGAAACGGGACGCCTGGCTTACCTGAGCGTGGAGGCCGGATCGGTGCCCGGTTTCAACGCCAGCGCCGCACCCCAGTCACAGGCCGGGACGGTTCTCCAAGTCTTTGGGACGGAGTTCGGCCTCGCCGATCCGGGTGGCGAACTCGAATCTCTCCGGGAGTATTCCGGTGAGAATGGACAATCGGTGATCCGCTACCGCCAGGTCTACCAGGGCATCCCGGTGCTGGCCGGTGAGATCATCATCAATATCAGCCCGGATGGACGGACGCTCTCCATCAGCGGCGAGACCTCGCCCGGACTGGCGCTGGATGTCCAGCCGGTGATCGCAGCAGAAATTGCCAGCCAGGTCGCCCTCGAACTGGTTGCCAAGTCATACCAGTTGGACCTCTCCCTGTTGAGTGTGACGCAACCTGAGTTGTGGATCTTCGACGAATCCCTGTTGACTGCCAGCGACCGGTTGCCGGAACTCACCTGGCGGATGGAAGTCAGCGCCGTGGAAGCCGGTTTCCCGGTGCGGGAGTTCATCCTGGTCAATGCGATCGATGGGAAGATCAGTTTACACTTCAACCAGATCGATACTGCATGGATAACAGAATACACGGCAGCATCATCTGAACCGGATGTCGCAGACCACTCCACAGAGGGCATCCTGGGGACTCCGATCATCTCTGTCTATACTATGAACCATTCGACAGGAACCTTGCCGGGAACCTGGGTTTGTGATGAGACGAATACCGCTGCCTGTGACGGCGCAGGCGGCGATGACGCAGACGCCGTCAATGCCTACGCCTATTCCCAGGATACCTATGAATTCTACGCCACCCATCACGCACGCGACAGCATCGATGGTGCTGGTATGGATATCATTTCATCGGTGCATTACGGAACAGGATACGCCAATGCCTTCTGGAACGGCGCACAGATGGTCTATGGCGATGGCTTTGCTGTGGATGATGTGGTCGGCCACGAACTGACGCATGGCGTGACCGATTATGAATCAGCCCTGATCTATCTCTACCAGTCCGGCGCCATCAATGAATCCTTCTCGGATATCTGGGGAGAATTTGTGGACCAGACGAATGGGAGCGGGAATGACACCCCATCGGTGAAATGGCTGATCGGCGAGGATATTGGCGCTATCCGCAGCATGAGCAATCCCCCTACCTATTCTGATCCGGATAAGATCACAAGCGCCTATTTCTACACGGGTACCAATGATGGCGGCGGTGTCCATACCAACAGCGGTGTCAACAACAAGGCCGCTTATCTCATGGTCGAAGGCGGCTCCTTCAACAGCCGCACCATCACCGCCATCGGGATGGCCAAGACCGCCGCAGTCTATTATGAAGTGCAGACCAACCTGCTCGGGATGGGCGCCAACTATACAGACCTGTATTACGCCCTCCAGCAAGCCTGCTGGAACTTGATCGGCGGCGCGGCCGGCATCACGGCCGACGACTGCACTCAGGTCCGCGTTGCGGCTGAAGCGGTCGAGATGAATATCAAACCATCCCAATCCTACACCCCGATGCCCGATGTCTGCGCCGCCGGGACCTACCCGGTCGACCTTTTCAGTGATGATTTCGAGAGCGGCCTCGTCCAGTGGTCGACCGGCGCGATCGTCGGCAGCAACCGCTGGTTCTGGGCCACCCCCGGCCTCTCGAGCGTCAGTCACAGCCTGTGGGGTGACAACCCGGCAATCGTCAGCGACAGTTATGCTGCACTGGGCGCAAATGTTGCCCTGCCGGCCGGTTCCAGCCCGTTCCTGTACTTCAGGCATTTCTTCGAGTTCGAAACCTCCTACGACGGCGGCGTCCTGGAATACAGTTCGAACGATGGTGGCGCCTGGCTGGACGCCGCCAGCCTGTTCAACTCCGGGCAGAATTACACCGGGACCCTCAGTACGGCTTCAGACAACCCTATCGAGGGCCGCCAGGCATTCACCGGCGTCAGCCACAGCATGGTCGGCAGCCGCTACAACCTGGCCAGCCTGGCTGGCCAGAACGTCCGCTTCCGCTGGCGGATGGGCACGGATACCGGCATCGAGTACATGGGCTGGCTGGTGGACGATGTCCGCCTCTATACCTGCCAGACGATCCCAGCCTGGTATCTGGCTGAAGGTTACACTGGCGCTGGCTTCGGGACTTTCATCCTGATCCAGAATCCGAACCTGGATGCCGCCAATGTCGAAGTGACCTACATGCTGCAAGGCGGCGGGACGGTTGTCCGCAACATTGTCGTCCAGGCCAGGAGCCGTTACACCATCGTGACCCACGATCCCTCACAGGTCGGGCCGGACCAGGCTTTTTCGACCAAACTGACCTCCACCCAGCCGATCATCGTCGAGCGTGCCATGTACTGGCCAAATGGGACCGGTACGAGTGGCGGGCACGTAACGACCGGCATTACGTCCCCGGCCGCCACCTGGTACCTGGCCGAAGGATACACCGGAGGCGGCTTCGGGACCTTCATCCTGATCCAGAACCCCAACGCGTTGGATGCGAATGTACAGTTGACCTATATGCTGCAAGGTGGCGGGACAGTGGTAAAAAATGTGACGGTTCCTGGCAACAGCCGGTTTACAGTCCTGGCCCACGATGTCTCGCAGGTGGGACCCGACCAGGCATTCTCCACCCGTCTGGATTCAGACCGGCCGATCATCGTCGAACGCGCCATGTACTTCAATAACGAAGGCCATAATGCGGTCGGTATTACCCAACCGCAAACTGACTGGTACCTGGCGGAAGGATATACCGGGGCAGGTTTTGGCACTTATATCCTCGTCCAGAACCCGAATACAGCGGACGCGAATGTGGTAGTCACGTACATGATCCAAGGCGGTGGGACGGTCGTGCGAAATTTAATCGTCCCTGGCAACAGCCGGGCGACGATTGTCGCGCAGGATGCGGGACAGGTCGGTGTGGACCAGGCTTTCTCCACCCACCTCAATTCCGACCAGCCGATCGTCGTGGAGCGCGCCATGTATTGGCCGAATGGCGATCCCGGCCAGTATGGCGGCCACGACAGTCCCGGCACGGTTACTGCCGGCCGGGTTTGGAACCTGGCTGAGGGCTACACCGGATCCGGTTTCGCAACTTTCATCCTGGTACAGAACCCCGGCGCTTTGGGAGCCACCGTCGAAGTTACCTATATGTTACAGAGCGGCGGGACGATTGTCCGAACAGTCAACGTGCCGGCAAACAGCCGCTATACCATCCTGGCGCACGACCCAGGCCAGGTGGGGCCCGACCAGGCCTTCTCCACCCGCCTGCTCTCAGACCAACCCATCATCGTCGAACGCGCCATGTACTTTTCGAATGGCGGACACTCGACAACAGGAGTTATGGAACCATGACCGTCAGCACACAACAAAAAAAAGGTTTATGGCTGGTAATAAGCCTGATTCTGATCCTGGTCGTCTTTGCTGTCTGTGTTTTCGCCCTGGTCATCTGGCAGGGCAGCCAGAAACCCGAAAGCAGCACTCTGCAGAACCCGACCCCGCCGGAACCGGTGACGGTTGAAATCCCGATTGACCAGTACTCGGTGATTGGGATGTCGGCGGAGGTGCTGACCCTTGAACCGGGCGATGTAAGCATTTTCATCCCGGCCGGCGCGCTGAGCCAGACCGGGCAATTCTTCCTGACCGCCCGTGAAGCCAACCTCCTGGCCGAAGCCGGACAGCCCGGCTGGAGCAGGCCGTATGTCATCAATCTCGAGTACAAGGATTCCTCCGGAAATGTACTTCCGGCCGTGACCCTCTACCAGCCGATTGAGATCTGCTTTTTCGTCGAAGACGGTCTCTGGAGCGACTACCTGGACCGGCCTGAAGCCTTCAAGGTGGAAGTGTACGAAGACACAGCCACACCGCCAAGTTGGATGGCGCTCTCGTTTTACAGTTACCCGAACCGCCACCAAATATGCGGCCTGGCGCCGCATCTTTCCCTCTTCGCCCTGGCGGTCCAGGACCTGGATGCCATCCAAGCGACTGAAACGCCGCCAGGAGTATACGACCCGGCTCCATAATGTTGAAAACTTCCAGGGATATGATACGAATCCAGGCGCCTGTCGCCAGGTCCAAGCAATGGCTTGAATCCATCCCGGGATTATTCCTGGCCGGCCTGTCATTTGCGTTATATGTCCGCACCCTGGCGCCTGGCGTGTGGGGTTTCGACAGCGCCGAACTGGCAACCGGCGTGCATACGCTTGGGATCGTCCACCCGCCGGGATACCCACTGTACCTGCTGGTCGGGAAACTCTTCTCCCTGCTGCCGATGGGAAGCCTGGCATACCGCTTGAACCTGATGTCCGCCTTTTTCGGGGCCCTGGCAGTCTGGCTGGTGTACCGGTTGATCGTCCGGCTTACGGATAGGAAGACAGCCGCATGGACCGGGGCCGGGTTGTTTGCCATCTCGAATTATTTCTGGCAGATGGCGATTGTGGCGGAAGTCTATACCCTGCATGTTTTCTTCCTTGCGCTCGACCTGGGCCTGCTGCTGGACTGGGTACACAGTCGCAGGACGCGCTCCCTCGTAATGTTTGCATTCTTTTATGGGTTGAGCCTGGCAAACCATACCTCCGGCATCCTGTTTGCGCCGGGTTACCTGTGGCTGGTCTTCGCGACGGGAAAATTCCCCTGGAAGGCATGGCGGGAATGGCTGCCGGTCTTCCCGGCTTTCCTGCTGGGGCTGGCTCCCTACCTATACCTGCCGATCCGCACCCTGGCCGACCCATCCCTGAATTACATCCAGACTTATTACAACATCGACCTGACCACCGGGCAGGGACTTTGGTGGATGGTGTCCGGCAAGGCGTATCGTTTCTTTGCCTTCGGGTATCCCCTGCACCAGGTCCCTGCCGAAGCAATTCGGTTCCTGGGCTTCCTGTGGCGGAACACTCTCGGCCTCGGCGCGCTGCTCGGCCTGGCTGGGTTGGCAACAAACCTCCGCCAGCAATGGAAGATCCGGATTGCCTTTCTCTTGATATTCCTTGGCAATGCAGTATTTTTCATCAATTACCGGGTGATGGACAAGGATACGATGTTCCTGCCGGCTTACCTGGTCTGGTCGGTGTGGGCTGGCGAAGGGATTGCCTGGCTGGAGAATGCCCTCGTACGCCTGTCCGGGCGGGTTCAGGCGCCTCTCCCAGTGAAGCAAGGAATGGCAGTAATCATGACACTTGTTCTCATACTGGGCGCCGGGTTGAATTTCCAATGGGTGGATATGAGTACAGCCAGCGGATCGGAAGCCTTCACGCTCGACATCCTGGCTACTGTCCCGCAAGGCGCGACCGTGATCGCCCAATGGTCGCCGGCCGTCATGCTGGAGTATCATCAGGTAGTCAACGGGGAGCGTCCCGATATCCGCATCATCAACCGCTCACGGATGAACGTGGCGGAATATTACCGGTACTGGACTGAAGGCTGGGATTCTGAACAGATCCTGGAGCGGATCGCGGCCCACGACCTGCAGGTTGTGCGACGTGAGATCGAACAGAGGCCGGTATATATTGTGGAATACGACCCACTCTTCGCCAACGATTTCGAATACCTGCCGGCCG
>Ga0194126_10009808_pt1 | contig 12664 bp, 11 predicted proteins | sample TA2KigC150mmetaG_FD_148641 | JGI IMG/M metagenome (GOLD analysis project Ga0194126, IMG submission 148641) | Freshwater microbial communities from Lake Tanganyika, Tanzania - TA2015035 Kigoma Deep Cast 150m | ecosystem: Environmental > Aquatic > Freshwater > Lake | place: Tanzania: Lake...
AGCAGCAGTAATGGCAACATTTGTTGGCGGAGTAGCTCTAATGATTTTAGGAAATTATTATCCAGCTGTTCTTATTTCTCCTTTCGACCATGGAACAGTCATGGATTTGAAACATCCTTATACATATATAAGAGCATTATATAATTTATTTGTTTGTTCTTTTGTTGGTGTTGTTATAACATTTACATCTGTATACCAAAGAAAAATTGTTGCTCTAATTAGAGAACTTAGCAGTCATCATCAAATTTTTTATTTAATTAATACAATAAGTGTGGCAATTTTCATATCAATCGTTTTTAATCTACTGCCATTATCAATTTCTCTACTACTTTCAGTTCTATTAATAATTTTAATAGCAATTTCAGTTACTTACTTCGTTAAGTATGATTCAGTTAAGCAAATTGATGGTTTAACTGCATGGTCAATTCCTCGAGCAAAAGAATTATTTAAAGGAAGACCAATAAATGACAAAGCTGGGCAAAAAGTGAAAGTACACTGGAAAATAAAAGAAGGTGAAGATAACACTGCTAATTTTTCAATTAATGATATGAAAAAAATGTCTGCAGAAATTGGTGATTTAGTCTACATTTCTGATGCAAGAAAATATTTAGGAGGACTCAAGTCCGTTCATTGTGAATATGGTGAACCCCACAATGAAGATGGAATTATTTATATCAACAATGAACAAAAATTAACTGGATTATTTGTAAAAGAAAGATTGCTAATTGCTAATAAAGAGATGTAATTCATGGGGAACTTATTACAAATAAATTAATTTGCTAATTATATTTACTCCAATTAAATTTCTCCCCAGCAATTAATAATATAGCGAATAAAACTTCATGCCATCATTCAGCCATTCATGGTTACCTTTCATTTATTTATACTTATTTGGAGGAATTTTTTTCTTCACTGGTATGTATATAATACACAAGAGCAAAAGTCTTGACTTAAGACTAAAGAAAAATCGTTGGTGGAGAAAAGTTCTCTATTTCGGCTTCTTTTATTTTATGATAATTCACGCCATTCTAATAATCGCTGCAATTTATTGGTGAAATAATTTATGGAATCATTACATGGTTTAGGTAGCACTACTGACTGGGTAGTAATGTTTGTTTACTTCTTTGGTATTATGCTATTTGGAAGCTACTTTGCAAAATATAATCGTACAACAACTGATTTCTTTTTTGGTGGAAGGCGATTTGCCTGGTGGCTTATTACTGTCTCAATTGTTGCAACTGGAGTTGGAAGTCATAGTTTTGTTAAATATTCTGCTAAGGGATTTGAACACGGAATTTCTTCAACAATGACTTATATGAATGATTGGTTCTTTGTCCCATTCTTTTTATTCGGATGGCTTCCAATTGTTGTATACACAAAGATTCGATCAATTCCGGAATATTTTGAAAAGAGATTCAGTCCTTCTGTAAGAAGGATCGCCACAATTTTTCAGTTGCTTTACCTTATTGGTTATTTAGGCATTGGATTACTAACACTCGGAAAAGTTTTTACCCCATTATTACCAGCTGAAATAAATTTATTAGGATTTTCAATTCCAGTTTCATTGATGGGAGTAATTATAACTATTGCTATTGTAACCGGCACATATACAACGTTTGGCGGCCAAACAGCAGTTATATTTACAGATCTTCTGCAAGGTCTAATTTTACTTTTTGCCGGTTTCTTGATTTTTCTTATGGGTGTAAATTATGTTGGAGGTTTTGATGCATTTTGGCATCTACTGCCAGTAGAATGGAGATTACCATTAGCAGATTTTAACAAACCTCCAGATTTTAACTTTGTTGGTATTTTTTGGCAAGATGGAGTTGCCGGCTCTGTTGGATTTTTATTTATGAATATGGGATTGATAATGCGGTTTATGTCTGCAAAAAGTGTTGATGAAGGACGTAAAGCTGCAGTATTCAATGTATTGTTTATGTTGCCACTTTCTGCAATTGTTGTAGGAAATGCCGGTTGGATTGGCAAAGCAATTACAAGTTTGGCTTCACCAGAACTTAGTCCTAATGTGAATCCGGACGAAGTATTTATAGCTGTTACACACATTATTGCATCACAAGGAATATTTGGATTCGTAATTGCAGCTTTAACTGCAACACTATTATCAACTGTCGATTCTCTGATAAATGCAATTGCAGCAGTCTATATGAATGATGTACATCATCCGATAAAAAAATATTTTAAGAAAAAAATTGGAACAGCAGCCGAAGAAGCTAAAAAAGAATTAGGGGCAGCTAGAATTGCATCAATTGTTATTACTGCATTAGGCGTAATAGCAACTATTCCATTTAGTAAATACCCAACTGTATATGAAGCTCACGGATATTTTCACTCTACTTTAACGCCTCCTTTGGTAACTGCAATTTTCTTAGGAATTTTTTGGCGTAAATTTACACCAGCCGGAGTACTAGCAACTTTTCTGGGCGGATCTTCATTAATGATTCTCGGGGCAAGGTATCCTGGGGAATTAATTACTCCATTTGCTCACGGAACACCAATGGACCCAATTCATCCTTACACATACATAAGCGCTTTATATAATACGGTTGTTTGTGTAGGTGTTGCAGTTATAATTACATTTACATTCAGCTGGCAAAAAAGGATTGTAAACCAGCTTAGAAAACTTAATTCGCATAGTTACCTCATGAAATTTTTCATTGTATTTATTATCGCCTCTCTATTTTTAGTATGGTCTAATTTAGGTGGATTATATATTCTTCTTTTACTTACTTGCGTTATGACAATATTAGTTTCTTTCGCAGCTCAATATTATATCCATTTTGATCCGGTTATACATACTGATGGACTTACAGCATGGTCAATCCATAGAGCAAAGGAAATTTTTAAAGGCGGAAAAATTAATGAACGAGAAGGTGAAATTGCTAAAGTGCACTGGAAACTTAGAAATGATGATAAGGATTTTGTAAACTTGTCAAAAGTAGACATGAAATTGATGGAAGCTGAGGTTGAAGATTTAGTTTATGTATCCGATAAACGAAAATATTTAGGAGGCTTGAAATCATTTCATTCGAAAATTGGAGAACCTCATGAAGAAACGGGAATTATATATATTAGTGGTGAACATAAACTAATTGGTCAATTTCAAGAAGGTAAAATTCTTACTGCCGAAAAAGAAATGTAAACTAAAAAATCAGCATCAGAAAATTGAAAAATAGAAAACAAAAAATCCCGTTGTGCGGGATTTTTTTATTTATAGCCGAATTTTTCTTTCAATTTTTTTTCAACAATTGGTGGTACAAATTCGCTAACATTACCATGAAACTGAGCGAGGTTTCTAATAATAGTTGAATTTAAATATGTGTAACGAGCATGCGGCATTAACAAAATTGTAGCTATTTCACTATCAAGTTTTCTATTCATCAGCGCCATTTGAAATTCATATTCAAAATCACTTACCGCCCTTAAACCTCTTATTATTCCAACAGCGCCAACTTGTTTTGCATGCTCAACCACAAGTCCATCAAAGGAATCAACTAAAACATTTTGAAAGTCTTTAAGTACTTCTTTTAACATTTCAAGTCTTTCTTCAACAGAAAAAAGTGCAGTCTTAGTAGGATTCTTTGCTACAGTTACAATAATTTGATCAAATAGGTCACTTGCTCTCTGCACAATATCTATATGTCCATTTGTAACTGGATCAAACGTTCCGGGGTAAATTACTTTTTTCATAATAGTTGTCTTTCAAATAAAAATAATTACTCGTTTGTATTTAATTTACTAATAAATTTCTAAGCATCAAATTTATATATAAGGCTGTCACCAAGCCTTTTGAATGGGTCGCATTTAAATGCTGCTGTATCAACATCTTTTGTTTGAGCTGACCTTTCGATTATCAATATTCCTCCTTCCACTAAAAAATCTTTTGTCAAAATATTTTCTACAACTTCATGAATATCATTTTTAAAAAAAGGAGGGTCTGCCAAAATTAAATCGTAGGTTGAATGCTTTTTCTTCTTAACAAATCTTAATGCATCCATTTTAAATACTTCACATTCAGCTTGAGCTTTAAGAGAATAAATATTTTCTTTAAGAATTTGAGAAACTTTATAATCCTTTTCGATAAAATGTACTGATTCAGCACCTCTGCTTAATGCTTCCAGTCCGAGCGATCCAGAACCAGCGTAAAGATCACATACTTTTATACCTTCAAATTCGAATGAATGATACAAATAATTAAAAATTGATTCTTTGGTTTTATCTGTAGTGGGTCTTACTAAATTAGATTTAGGGAATTTAATAAACCTCCCTTTATACTTTCCGGCAATTATTCTCATTATACTATTCTTATTGCGATTCCAGTTGCAGCGGTAAATGAATTGTACTGTGATAAAAATAGGGGATTATTTTTTATTTGTTCATCAATTTTTAGGCGCTCAAACGGATTGATTTTAATGATAGGCAATTTTAATACAGCGGAAATCGATTTTTCAAATTCACTTGTTACATTTAATCCATTTAATATTACACTTCCAATATTTTTTCGATTAACACCAAACACACTTAATTCTGTAATAACTTTACTTAATTCTTCGCTGAACTCATTACTTATTTCATCAATAATTTTAAAATAAAAGGGATTATGCCCCTCTAAAGCTGCAATGGATGATTGAACTTGATCTATATATAAACTAAGAATTATAGAATCATTTGACGTTCTTTTATCAAGATGAAGGAATGCATTAGATGCTAAGTGGGAATTATCTACAAATTTTAATTCGAGGTTATTTTCCTTGCAAAACTTATTTAATGTTTTAACAAATCTTTTTTCAATTGCAAAAATTAGAGTTTTGAATTCCTTTCTTAAACTTGTTTTGTTTACTTCAACATTTTGTATAAAATATTTGTCTTCTAAATCATCAGGAAATAAAATAGAGAGTTCCCATTTTAACTGTTCTTGTAAATCCTTTTTAGTAAGGGCATTATCAAAGGGTAATTCAATTATTTTAAAAAAATTATTCGGCAAACAAAAAGAAATGAAATTAGAATTGACCGATTTTTTATTAATTATTTTTTCGAAAGAATCTTGGAGAATAGAAATCATTTTGTTTTCAGGAAGAGTAGGAACAAATTGTTCCTTAAAAATTTTCTGATCAACATTCTCCAAATAGAAAGAATTTTGCTTATAACTTATTTCAACGAGTTGTAACTTTGTTTCAGTTAAATTAATACCAACATGATTATGAAATATCGGCATTCAAGTTAAATTTTATTCCCAAGATGCTGTATGCTTCATAGCTTCGCTACGCACATCACCAATTGTTCCATATCCGTCCGGACATCCAACAAAATATTTCGTTCCTTTAACTACATTCTTCTCAATCTTAATTATTCTTCCGCGTCTATCAATAATTGTATCGGCTGTTTCAGTTGTATCAATTTGCAATACAAATTTCATTCTTGACTTAGGAGAAAGAAGCAAGGAATCAGGTTCAAAAAGTCCATGAGTTAATAATACAAATGGATTAGTAGATTTATGAGTAATAGAATCTGTGCCTTCAATAGCCTTTTTAACGCTAGGATCATTTTTTAGGAAGAGAACTAAGCTATCTATATTGTCTGTGAATCTTCCGTATTTAGCTTCCCACAATCTTTCACCAGCGCGAATATTGCTCATTCTAAAACGTGATTCTTTTTTATAATATTTTTCTTGTTCCAGTATTTCATTAGGATCTAAGTAAGCAACCTTTATCAAAACAAAAACCAATACAACAATTATTGCATATAAAATAAGATGCACATACCGTGATTCACTTTTTGCCATTATATTCCTCCAAAGGTTTTATAAATTCTAATTAACAGTAACTATACTTTTTATCTTATCGAATTTGGCTTTGCCAATTCCCTTTACATTAAGTAATTCTTCTATTTTACTAAACTTCCCGTATTTGTTTCTATATTCAATAATATTTTGTGCAGTTTTGGGACCGATACCTGGAAGTAACGCTAACTCATCAGCTCCAACATGATTCAAACGAACATTCTTTACTGCAGAAAATGAATTATTTTCTTTGTTTTTCTCATTTTTGCTGACCCTAAAATCTAAAAGTTCCCGATTAGAATCAACTCCTTTTTCTGTAATTTTTTCTCCATCATCACTGACAGCGTTATAAGATTCACCTAAAACAAAAAGACTATCAGATTTACCGTAATCAAATTCCAACATTTTCTTGTCATTTTTTTGATCTTTAATTACGGACAGTATTAATCCAGTTAAGAAAGCAACAAAGACAAAGAGAATTATTTTTGTTTCAAGGAGAGTAAAACCAGTTTTTTTTGATATCTGATCAAATAGTCTAATGTGTCACCTATTTAATTTGAGCAGTAGTATCAGAATTATTAAATATTATCTATGAAAATTTTTAACTTCTGTTAGATTTAATATTTGGCATTTTTAAGAGTTCTTTTAGCAACTCTTTTTCTTTCGAATTGATATTCTTAGGAACATGTATATTTACTCTTACTAATTGGTCGCCAGCACCATGACTATTTAAGTGTTGAATTCCTTTCTCACGCATTTTTAAATACTTGCCAGGTTGTGTGCCAGAATCAATTTTCAATTTGGCTTTCCCATTAAGTGTTGGTACTTCTACTTCCGTACCCATTACGGCTTCTGGAAAGCTAAGAAAAAGGTCATAAACTATATTGTCACCATCTCGCACAAAATATTCATGTTTCTCTTCTTCAAATACAACTACTATATCACCAGCTTGTCCCCCTTGTTTACCTGAATTCCCTTCGCCTCTTAAAGTCATATAACTACCGTCAAAAACTCCAGCCGGTACATTAATCTTAATTGTTGTCTCGCCGTAAATTCTTCCATCACCAGAACATTCAATACAAGGTTCAGAAATAATTTTTCCAGTTCCATTACAGTTATTACAAGTTGCAATATTTACAAATTGTCCGAAGATTGATCTAGAAACTTGTCTTACTTCACCAGATCCATTACAAACAGAACAATTTTTAAAACTACTGGATGATTTTGCGCCACTTCCATTGCAAGTTGAGCATGTATTATGTTTTTTAATTTTTATTTTTTTGGTAGTCCCGGTGGCAATTTCTTCAAGCGTCAGTTTCAAGGTAATTTTAAGATCAGAACCAGGAGTGCCGCTTGATCTTTTTCGTCCTCTTTGCGATTGGCCGGTTCCAAAAAATTCATCAAAAATTGATGAGCCTCCAAAAGCACCTCCAAAAATATCTGAGAAGTGACTGAAGATATCATTAACATTTGTATATTGATGAAAATCTTGCCCGCCTTTTAAACCGCTATGACCAAATCTATCATATTTTGCACGTTTATCATCGTTACTTAAAACCTCATATGCTTCTGCTGCTTCCTTAAATTTTTCTTCTGCTTCTTTATCTCCAGGATTTCTATCTGGATGATATTGCATTGCAAGCTTTCGATACGATTTTTTTATCTCTTCTTTAGATGCCTCTTTTCCAACTCCTAAAATTTCGTAATAATCTCTCTTTGACATTTATTGCTTATCCTTCATTATTTTCTTGTGATGGTTTTGAGTCTTGATTTCCATTAATAGTTTCAGCACTGACAATTACTTTTGCATGTCTTATAATTTTATCTTTATAACTGTAACCATGTTCAATAACTTCCAAAACAGTGTGAGGTTCAACATTATCATCTTGTCTTTGCATCAAAGCTTCGTGAAATTCTACATTGAAGGGTTTGCCTTTAGCTTCAAACTTTTTTACGCCCTGGTTCTCTAAAATTTTAGTAAAATTATCATAAACAAGCTGTAATCCTTTTTTCAATGAATCAAAACTATTTTCTTCATCAATATGTTCTAATGATCTTTCAAGATCATCGTAAACAGTTAAGATATTTATTATGAATGGTTCGGCTGCATATTTAAGAAGATTGAACTGATCATTTTCTGTTCTTCTCTTATAATTTTCAAACTCAGCAGCTTTTCTTAATAATGCGTCTTTTAATTCATTAATCTTTGTTTCTAATTCTTGAATCTTGGAAGTTTGTTCTATATCTGAGTCAGTTGATTTATTCTCCTTATTCTCAACGTCAATTTGGGAATTTGATTCTTCCTCATTAATAATTTTTTCACTTTCATCAGAAATAGAATTTTCTTTTGTTACTTCTGTTTCTTTCATTTCATCTTTCTTTTGTTTCATTAATTATCTCTGTTTTTTTAATTCTTGTGTTAATTGTTCGGCAATGTAAACTACTGCGGCTACAATTTTGGAATAGTCCATTCTTTTAGGCCCCATAATACCTAAAGTTCCATGAAGATCGCCAATGTTATATTCTTTTGTAATCACACTGTAATCAGAAAATTTTTCGTTTTCATTTTCATCGCCGATTGTAATTGTAAAATCTCTGTCAATGAACTCTTTTTTCTTATCGAGAATGTGAATTACAATATCCCTATTTTCAATTAACTCGATAATACTCTGAAATTGTTCATGATCTTCAAACTCAGGCTGCGAAATTATATTTTTAGTTCCGGAAATGATAGCCTTTTCTTTATTCATATCAGAAAATATTTTATTAACAGAATCTAAGAAAACTCTAACTATCGGTTTAAATTGGTCCGTCGTAAAATCTTTAATTCTATCTTGAAATGTTGATCGGATATCTGCAAATGTTAATCCACCAAGCCGTTCATTTAAAAATTCTTGTACTTTTAATATATGAGATTCTTTTACTTCAGCATCAAACTCTAATGTGATAGTTCTAATCAATCCAGACCGAACTGAGACAATTACCAAAACTTTCGTTGAAGATAGCTGAACAATTTGAATTTTTTCAAGTATGGCTTGTTCAAATTTGGGGTAAGTCACTAATGCAAGTTGATTTGTTAACATGCTCAATATATTAGTGCTAATTCTTAGTAAATCTTCAGTATCAGTTTCAGACTCAATAAATTTCGAAGCTATTATTTTTTTAGTTGTTTGGTCCAGCAAAGGCGGGTCCATTAATGAATCAACATAAACACGATATCCACGGTCTGTTGGGATTCTTCCAGCGGATGTATGAGGATGATCTAAAAAACCTAATTCTTCTAAATCCGACATAATATTTCGAATAGAAGCTGGAGAAAGCCCTATATCATATTTTTTAGATATATTTCTTGATCCAACCGGGTTTGCTGTTAGAATGAATTGGTGAATTACAAACCTTAGAATTGCTTTTTCTCTCTCTTTTAAATGATACTCAATCATAATATAATGTCGAATAATCGGGCACAAAGTTATTAAAAATTAAGAAAATTTGCTGAGGGAAGTAACTGTAAAAGGTACGAAGCTAGAGGTGAGATGTTAAATAACATTTATATATACAATGGTACAACTTGGTGGTTAATTTCTCTAATAGTTTCTGTTGTAGCATTTACTTATTCTTTTTAGAAATAGTTCTTTGAATTGTTCTTCTTCGAGATCATAAAAAATTTTTTTTAATCCTTCTCGGAAAAGATTTTTAGAAAAATACGAAAGCTCGAAAACCTTGTTTAATTTTTGCTCGTTACTCATTCTACTTAACGATTCAAGATAAATTTTGTGATTAGGTTTTGGTTTGATGTTCATACGTTTTTTATTTTATTCCAATTAAAATTCGGGAAAAGGTTGGTAAGATTCAATACCGTAAAATAAAAGTAACAGTAAGACCTTGAAGGTTTTAATAAAACCTTCAAGGTCATGAATGTTTACTTAAGCAGTAATAATTTTTTTGTTTGAGAAAATGAACCGGCTTGCAAGCGGTAAAAATACACACCACTTGGTAAAAACGTTCCATGGAACGTCTCTACATTAAAAACAACTTGATAATTACCGGGTAGTTTTTCTTCATTGACTAGCATAGCAACTTCGCTTCCAAGAATATCATACACTTTGAGTGTCACAAATTGTATGCTGGGAATAGAGTATTTTATTGTTGTTATTGGATTAAAAGGATTAGGATAGTTTTGTAATAATGAATAAGTAGGAGGAATAATTATTTCATTATTACCTACATTTGTAACAGTAGAAGTTTTCCAAACACTACCATTTTTTAATGCTGCGTAAACGGAATTATCTGATATGCATAAACTATAAATTGTTGAAGTTGACAAACCATTACTTATTTTTAACCAAGTATCACCACTAGTACGAGAGCAATACACTCCATCATTATAGGATGAACAATATATTTCAGAAGTAATTTTAGGATTTATAGCTATTTCAGTTGAATAAACTTTGTCAATCAATTTATACCAAGTTGTTCCACCAAGAACCATTCTATAAATCCCTCCATAAATAGTACCATCCCAAGAACTAACACCTCCTCCACCAAAATAGAGAGTATTTTGAGTTCCTTGTTTAAATGCTAATGTAACAATGCCTTCGTTAGAAAAATTACCAGCCAATTTACTCCAACTTGAACCAGCATTTAAAGATTGCTGTACATCTGCGTACGAACCAACATAAATCATATTAGTATTAATTGGATTAATAAGAATAGAAAATGAGTCATAATAGCTTGGGTAATTAGTTTTGACCCATTGCAAACCACCATCAGCTGATTTATATATTCCATTATATGTTGCAACATATAAAATGGATGGATTAGAAGGATCTAAGGCAATTGACCATACTCTTTTCTCTGATAAACCGATATTTAGAGAATTCCAATTTGATCCGCCGTCTATTGATTTATATATACCACTACCATATGTACCAGCATAAATTATATTGGTATTAACCGGATCTATAGCCAACGCATAAACATTAAATATCCTTTGTTTTACATTTTCCCAACTATTTCCGCTATTTGAAGATCTATAAATACCACCTATTTCAGTCCCAGCAAATAATATTTTTGGATTATTTGGATGAGTAATTATTTTACGTACAGTTAGATTGCCAAAACCATTATTGATTTCAGTCCAGCTAGTTCCACTATTCGTCGTTTTATAAATACCCTCGCCATAAAATCCAATAAATACAACATCAGGGTTATTTATACTAACAGCGATAGTTTCAACTGTGCAATAAGGCGGAATACTAAAATTCTTTGTCCAACTTGAACCTCCGGTAAAAGTTTTAAATAAACCATCTTCAGTTCCAGCAAAAAGCGTTGAGGAATTTTGGGGGTCTATACATATTGAATGAATATTGTCATCTGTCAACCCGCTAGAATATTTTTTCCAATTATTACCCCAGTCGGATGATTTATAAATGCCATAATCTGTACCAATATATAAGTTGTTTGAATTGATCGGATCTACAGCAATTGCTTTTGTATCAGGCCCTAATATACTATAATCAACTCTAATCCAAGTCGCTCCAGCAGTTGTAGATTTAAATACATATAAATAAGTGCCGCAATATAAATTTTGAGAACTGTTCGGGTCAATGGAAAGTGACAATATTCTATCATCTGTAATTCCTACATTAATTGGTAACCAATTTATTCCTCCATCAGTAGTTTTAAAAACACCGCTATTATACACACCGGCATATAATATTGAAGTATTATTTTTATCAATAGCAATTGCGTTTAATGGTTTGGTTGTTAAATTTATTTTAGTCCATGAGGTACCAGCATTTGTTGATTTAAAAAGTGAATTTGATTCCGTACCAGCGTAAAGGACATTTGTGTTTAAAGGATCAATTGCAAAACTTTTAATATCACTTTTCAAATTTTCAAGGCGATACCATAAAATACCACCATTAGATGTTTTATAAATATCACCACCTTTTGTACCACAATAAACTATATTATCGTTTGTTGGATTTATTGCAAGACATAAAGCATAACCTCCATAAGGACCACCAACCGGGCTCCATGTTTGACCGATATATTCAGATTTTAGCCCCAATAAAAGAAAGATGAAGAGAATAGAATTTTTCATATCCTTTCTCCATTAGTTTAATCACGCACAATTATATTTACAATAAAGGAATAGGTAACCAGAATATTAAATATTATTATGATTTTTCATTTCGTCTCCCCCAAGTTTAGTGTATGTTTATCCACACTTCTAAATGTTTTATTATACTATTTTCCAATTGAACTCAAAGTAATCACAGTAAACAAAATGCTTCCTCCTATAATAGAACCCCATAATATCAGACTATTGTTAAAGCTCGCGGTTATTACTTTATCATCCCATTCCATTTTTGCTCTTTGAAATGCATTTACTGCATTTGGATTGTATTCTCTCGAATCTGGTGCAACAACATTTCCCTTAAATGCATCAAATTGGTCTTGCCAGTAAATTAGCCAAATAGCTTCATTAGTTTCTTCTTTTGGTGGTTTTGTTATATAAGTTATACCAACATGTTTTGAAGCAGAACAAGACATTAATAAGAAAGAAAATATTAAAAAAGAAGAAATAATAGATTTTTTCATAAATCACCTCATTCTTTTTTTGGCAACACATATTTATTTTAAGTCAGTCATTCATTGGTTGCCTTAAATGATATGCCTAACTACAAATTAGTTTCCTTTCTTTCTGTGCTCAAATAAGTGGATTAATTAGAAAGAATTTTAAAACAAAAAAAGGACGCAACTTTCATTACATCCTTCATAGAGGCACTGACATGCCTACACACAAAGACATAAGAAAGCGCGTCCATTTCTGGACGCAACCTCCTTGCTTGTTCTTGTGTG
>Ga0194126_10009840_pt1 | contig 12643 bp, 9 predicted proteins | sample TA2KigC150mmetaG_FD_148641 | JGI IMG/M metagenome (GOLD analysis project Ga0194126, IMG submission 148641) | Freshwater microbial communities from Lake Tanganyika, Tanzania - TA2015035 Kigoma Deep Cast 150m | ecosystem: Environmental > Aquatic > Freshwater > Lake | place: Tanzania: Lake...
TCCGACAACGGCGCGCTGGTCACCGATGAGCAGGCGTGTGATTTCATCCTCGCCAACTCCGAGGAGACCCACGGGATGACCTACGCCGGGCTGCAGGAGCAGCCGAAGCGCTTCGTGGCCACGGACCCGGAGGTGTGGAACAGCGACATCGAGGAGGGTCGGGCCTACACGCCGTTCACGCACCAGGTCGAGAAGAAGCGCCCCTGGCGGACGCTCACCGGGCGCCAGCAGTTCTACGTCGATCATCCCTGGTACCTGGAGCTGGGCGAGGGGCTGCCGATACACAAGGAGCCGCTCGACGACGCGGAGTACCCCCTGTACTGGAACACACCCCACGGCCGGTGGTCGATCCACTCCACGTGGCGCGACAACCGCTACATGCTGCGGCTGCAGCGCGGCGTGCCGATCGCGTACCTCAGCCCGAATGAAGCCCAGCGCCGGGGCATCGCGGACGGCGACTGGATCCGCATCCATAACGGCACGGGCGAGGCGGTCTGCCAAGTGAACGTGCGGGCCGGGGAGAAGGACGGCCGGGTCACGCTGTACCACGGGTGGGAGAAGTACCTGGGCTTCCAGAAGGGCGGCTGGCAGTCGCTGACCTACGTGAAGATCAAGCCCACGCAGCTGATCGGGAAGTACGGGCATCTGAACTTCAAGCTGAACTACTGGGGCCCGACCGGCAACAACCGCGACATCACGGTGGAGGTGGAGAGGTACACCGGACCGATCGCGGGCTTCCAACCGCCGCAGAAGGCGTAACGGGAACCCTGATGCGGGCCGCCGCCGCGCGGCCCCGGCGAGGCGGAATCATGCCCAAGCACCAGTACGCGATGGTGATGGACCTGAACAAGTGCATCGGCTGCCACACCTGCACGGTGGCGTGCAAGAAGCAGTGGACCGATGGCGACGGCCAGGGGTACATGTACTGGAACAACGTGGAGACCCAGCCGGGGATGGGCTATCCGAAGGACTGGCACAAGCTCGGGGGCGGGTTCGACGAGCAACGTCACCTCCGGCCTTCCCCGCTGCCCCCGCAGGAGGACTACGGGGCCGCGCTCGAGTACGACTACGGTCAGCGGCTGTTCAAGGGCGGGAAGAAGCCGGTCATGCCCCACGAGGCGCCCCGGTACCTGTCGAACTGGGACGAGGACATGGGCGGACCGGACAACGAGAACCCCTACTACTTCTACCTCCCGCGCATCTGCAATCACTGCACCCATCCGGCGTGCCTGGAGGCCTGCCCGCGGAAGGCGATCTACAAGCGGGAGGAGGACGGCATCGTGGTGCTGGACCAGAACCGCTGTCGCGGCTACCGTCACTGCATCCAGGCCTGCCCGTACAAGAAGCTCTATTACAACGCCGTCACGCGCGCCAGCGAGAAGTGCATCTTCTGCTACGCGCGGCTGGAGCGCGGCACGCCCAACGCCTGCGCGGCGCAGTGCCCCGGCCGCATCCGGTTCGTCGGGATCCTGGATGACCCGGAGTCCCCGGTGCATCAGCTGGTGACCCGCTACAAGGTCGCGCTGCCGCTGCTCCCCGATAAGGGGACACATCCGAACGTGTTCTACGTACCGCCGTTCAGCCCGCCAAAGACCGGCCGGCCGAACCAGAGCGTCACGAAGGACCCCCGCTTCCCTCTGGCGTACCTCACGTATCTGTTCGGTCCGAAGGTGGGGGAGACGCTGGCGTTCCTGGAGGGGGAGTTACGCACGGCGCAGGCGGGCGGGACCAGCGAGGTTCTGCAGTTGCTGATCGGCCGCGACGCCGAGGTGCGGTACCGGCTGCGGCCGCAGGAGGTTGCGGCGGCCGCGCCGGCGGAGGTGCGGCAGCGCGTCGGGGCCGTCGGGGGCGGACCGGAGATGCAGCCGCCCGGCGCGGGGAAGGCGGCAGCCGCGCAGGTGGGAGGTAAGGCATGATGGGGCCCAAGTGGACACTGACCGTGGGCGTGCTGGCGATCGGCCTCTCGTGGGCGGCCCAGGGCCAAGGGGAGCTGACGCTCCGACCCAAGGCGCTGGCCGACCGCGTGACGGTGAAGGAGGTGCAGAACCCGACGGCCGCGGTCTGGCGGGAGGCGCCCGCCTTCCGCCTGCACCTGAATCGCACTCCGCCGCTTCACTCCGACGGGCCGCGCGACGATGGGGCCCGCCCGACGGCAACCGTGCGACTTCTCCGGCGGGCGAACGGCGAGGCCTTCGTGCGGCTGGAGTGGACGGACGCCTCGTCGCAGGAGGCTGAGGCCGGGGCGCGCGTGCCGGACGTGGGGGCCGAGCACGTCTACCAGCAGCACACCCGGGGGGCGAGTCAGTTCGCGGACGCCGCGTGCATCATGGTGCCCCAACAGCGCGCGCCGGTGTCGCCGGGCCCGAGCATCACGATGGGCGACAAGACGAACCCGGTCGACCTGTACTACTGGCGGGCGGGCGTCGGCTTCCAGGTGCTGCGGGCGGCGGGGCTGTCGACCGTGACGGACACGAACTCGGCCGGCCTGGGGGGCGCGGCGCGGGTGAGGACGGGCTGGACGGTCGTGTTCGCCATCGGGAAGGCGCCGGCTCAGACGCCGATCACCTTCGCCATCTGGGACGGGGCAAAGCAGCACCGGGACGGCATCAAGTACTTCAGCCTCTGGTGTGAGGTCGGGTGATGCCGACCGAGCTGTCGACCGGAACCTCCGCCATCGCGGAGTTGCGGGAGCAGGCCGCGCAGTGGCGCTTCCTCCACGACCTCTTCCGCTTCCCCGACGCCCGGCAGTGGGCGTGGCTGAATGAGCCCTGGGTCGCGGAGGCCTGGCGCCGCCTGGCCTCCACGGCGGCGAAGCCTCACCCCCTCGATCTGCCCCGGCCGGGCGAGCCATCGGAGTACGAGCAGGCCTTCATTGCGGCCTTCGAGGTCGGGCTGCCCGACCCCCCGTGCCCCCTGATCGAGTCACACTGGAACCGCACGGGTCCTGCCCCGGAAGTGCTGCACGAGAACCTGCTGTTCTTCCGGCGCTTTGGTCTGGAACTGCGCTCATCGGCGAATGAGCCGGCCGACCACCTGCGGCACCAGTTGGAGTTCCTGTGCTATCTGTGTGGGCTGGAAGCCGATCTCCGCGGGGCCGACGACGCAGACCGGGCGGCGCAGATCGCCCTGGGGCGCGAGGAGTTCCTTGACCGACACGTCCGCTGCTGGCTGCCCCCGGCGGCCGCGGTCCTCCGGCGGATGGCGCCCGACGAATGGCCCGCCCAGTGGATGAGCCTCCTGGCCGAACTGGTTGCCCCGTCCGCTTGACCCCGACCATCTCCGACCGCTGCGCAGCCCGATGCCGTGGCTGAAGGCCCCCCGCACACCCGCCCCCCGCCGTCGGGCGGCACAAAGGCGGGCGGGGAGGCGTTCTTTGACGAGGGGCAGCGATTCGGGTATCATGCAGGCACCATGAGCCGGACGACGCAGAAACGACGCGCTACTCGACGCCAGCGGATGCTCTCGCGCTTCCTGCTGCTCCTGGCAGGCGCTTCGCTGGCGGGCCTCGGCGTGGCCGCGGTTCAGAGCTGGCGGTCGGGTGGAGGCCGCGGCGCGGCGTTCCAGGCGCAACCGGCGGCCCCGCCTCCGCCGCCCCGGGTTCGCGTCGCTGCGGCGGGCGACGTGATGCTGGATCGGGGCGTCTGGAACCGCATCAAGGACCACGGCATCCACCACGTGATGCGGGACGTGAGGGACCCGCTCCGCGCGGCCGACGTGGCTTTCGTGAACCTCGAGTGTCCGCTCTCCACCGTACAGGGCCATGCCCGCCCCGGCGGGAGTCTGGAGTTCTGCGCCGACCCGATGACCGCGCAGGCGCTGGACGATGCCGGTGTGGACATCGTTGCCATTGCGAACAACCACGGCCTGGACGCGGGGACGCGCGGCTGCGAGGACACGATGGCGACGCTTGAGGCCCATCAGATCGCCTACGCGGGGGGGAGGCCGGAGGGCTTCGAGCCGGATGAGATCACCTACCTCACGGCCAACGGCGCCGTGGTGGCGTTCCTGGCCTACACGGACCTGAACTTCGTCCACGGATCGCTGTGCAAGGTGGACGAGGACATGCAGAACGCGCTCGCGCGGGTACGGGAAGCGCGAAACCAGGCCGACCTGGTGTGTGTCAGTTACCACTGGGGCGAGGAGTACCGGAAAGACCCGACCGCGAGACAGATCGAACTGGGCCATGCGACCATCGAGGCGGGGGCCGACATCATCCTGGGGCATCACCCCCACGTGCTGAGCGGCGTCGAGCGCTATCGGGACGGTCTGATCCTCTACAGCATGGGGAACTTCGTGTTCGACCAGCGGGATGCCGACGACGGTCGGATGAACAGCGCGATCTTCACCCTCGATGCGACCATCGGCCGAAGCCTCGACCTGACGATCACGCCGCTCCGCATCGTTCCGGCCGACTACGCGCCACGCACGCCGACGCCGGAGCGGGCGGGGGCGATCCTGACGGAGCTGGCGGAGCTCTCAGCCGACCTGGGGGTGGACCTGACGATCGAGAGCGGAAGGGCTCGAGCGTCGTTTGTGCAGACGCCGCCGGCGCCGCCCGCGGTGGCGAGCGTCGAGGCGGAACAGAGCGGATAGAAGCCGGGCCGGGCGCGAGAGTGCGGCCGAGCCCGCGGGAATGCAAGAGGACTGCGCACGATGGACGGGATGGGAGCCAGGATGGGGGTCGTGGTCGGGCTGCTGCTGGCGGTCCTGGGCGGTCCGCTGGTCGCGGCGCCGGTGGCGACGTTGAACGGCGAGCCGATCGATCAGCAGGCGTTGTACGAGTTCATGCTGAAGCGCTATGGGTCGCAGAGCCTGCTGAAGCTGATGACGGCGGAGGCCATCCGGCAGGAAGCGGTCAAGCGCAGCGTGACGGTGACGGACGCCGAGGTGGAGGCGGAGATCGCGCGCAAGCGAAACCTGGTCAACGCTACGGCCATCGAGACGGGCATCGACTTCGACATGATGCTCTTCTCGCAGGGGGAGACTCTCCCACTGTTCCGGGAGAGTGAACTGACGCGGCTGCGGCTGAAGCGGCTGGTCGCCAAGGAGGTCAGCGTTCCTGACGAGCGGGTGCAGGAGTACTATCGCACTCACGTGGCGGAGTTCAAGATCCGCGAGGGGATGAAAGTCAGCTACCTGCGCATGGACGACCGGGATCAGATGACGGAGGTCCGGCAGAGCATCATCGCGGGCGAACTGACCTTCGAAGCGGCCGCGAAGCAGTACTCCAACGACCCCCTCACCAAGGACGCCGGGGGGAAGCTCGACCGCTGGCTCCCGCGGGGCAACAGCCCCTTCGTCCAGGCGGCCTTCGGGCTGCTGAAGGACCTGGACGTGAGCGAGATCGTGCCCTTCCCCAACCTGGGCTACTACCTCATTCGACGGGACCAGTACGTGCGGGACCTGCAACTCGACTTCGACGAGGTCAAGGAGGACATCCGCGAACACCTGATCGCGGAGGTGACCCAGGGCCTCGTCGGGGCAAAGCAGCGCGAGCTGATGAAGGCGGCGAAGATGGACTTCCTGCTGCAGTGGCCGGAGGGCTCGTTCCTGCCCCCGAAGCCGGAGGAGGGGACGGAGGGCGGATAGCCCGGGCCGTCAGTCGGGCAGGCCCCAGATGTACAGCCCGTGACGGTCGATGGAGAAGTCGAAGACGGACGCGCCGAGCTCCCGCAGGGCCTCCTTGACACGGAGCTCTGCGTTCTGCTCGCAGAGGAAGATCATGGTGCCCCCGCCACCGGCGCCGCACACGCGACCGCCGGTGGCGCCGTTTCGGGCGGCGCAGTCGTGGAGCCCATCCAGGCAGTCGTTGGTCACGTCCGGGTGCAGCTGCTTGTGGTGGACCCAGGTGCGGTTCAGCAGGGGTCCGAGGTCATCGAGCCGCGACCGCAGGAACGCCCGCCGCATCTCCTCGGCGCAGTCGCTCATGCCCTTCAGGGCCGCCACGACCTCCGGGTCCTCCCGAGCTACCCCTTCGGCCACCTTGTCCAGGATGCCCTTCGCGGGCCGCGAGATGCCGCTGTACGCCACCACCATTCGCTTCTCCAGCTCGACGATCACCTCGAGCCCCAGCGGCAGGATGTCGATCTCGATGTCGCGGGAATCGGTGCGGGGCCAGTGCACCATGTACTTGACTCCGCCGCCGGTCACAGGGGAGTACTGGTCCTGCCAGCCGTACTCGGTGTTGAGGGCCGCCTTCTCGCACTCGATCGCCAGCTCGGCGATGTCGAAGTTGGTCAGGCGATGGCCGGTGAACGCGCTCAGGACGGCGATGATGCACGTCGCGATGGTCGAGGATGACCCCAGACCCGCCCCGCCGGGCATCTCGGAGTAAGTGGTGAGCTCCAAGCCCGCCTCGATCCCCATCCGCTTGATGATGTACTGCGCCAAGCCGAGCTCGCCGTCGGCCCGCAGCTCGGACGGGTCAGGCACCTCGACCACGGCGCCCTGATCGGGCGCGCGCAGGATGATGCGCCCGTCCGCGCGCGGCTGGAGCGTGGCGTAGATGTACTTGTTGATGGTCGCGTTGAGAATGCGGCCGCCGAACAGGTCGCACGCCACGTGGTAGTCGGTCATCCCCACGAAGTCGATCCGCAGCGGTGAGCGAGCGCAGAGCATCTCCCGGCACCTCGGGGAAGGAGTCGCGCGGCCGCAGGCCGGCGGTGAAGGTCGTAGTGGCGTCAGAGCCTGCTGCGCACCGTCGAGAGGTGCAGCGCGGCTGCCTGACGCGCCCACCCGATCTCGTTGCCGCAGGGCAGGAAGCGCATCCCCTGCTCGGCGCGGCGGACGCAGTCCTCGGCGTCTGCGCACGCCATGCCGACCGGCACGCCGCGACGCCGCCCGGCCTCGACTACGCGGGCGATGCACGCCTCGTGCTCGGGGCTGCGTCCCAGGCCGAGACCGAGTGACATCGCGAGGTCCCCCGGGCCGATCATCACGCAGGAGAGCCCCGGCGTCGCCATGATCTCGTCGGCCCGCTCCACGGCCTCCCGGGTCTCGATCATGCAGATCGCCATGATCTCCCGATTCGCCGCCTCGACGTAGTCCGCCCCGTAGCGCTCGCGCCGGAGACCGCCGGAGGAGCGGTTGCCCTCCGGAGGATACAGGCAGGCCTCGACCGCGCGACGAGCGTCCTCGGCGCAGTTCACCATCGGGACAACGATCCCCAGGGCTCCCGCGTCGAGCGCGCGCCCGATGAGGCCGAAGTCGTTGTCCGCCACCCGCACCAGCGGCGCCGGCCCGGCCTCGGCGATGAGCGGCAGGGCGTTCAGCAGCGCGTCGTAGCTCCAGTACCCGTGCTGGGCGTCCAGCAGCCAGCCGTCGAAGTCCAGTGCGCGCAGGCCCTCGGCCATGAACGGCGACCCGCTGCACAGCCAGCCGACCAGCGCCGGCTCATCGGCCCGCATCCGAGCGAGAACCCGGTTCGTTCTCATCGTCACCTCGCCTCGATGATCCGGCACTCCCCCGGCGCGGCCGGCACGAAGACCGGCGGGCGTCCGGGGCGGCGCAGGACGACGTCGGCCTCGAAGCCCCCGAACTCGGTGCGTCGGACGAGCAGGCGCTCGCCCAACTGCAGCGCCGAGACAACCGGCGCCGGCATGGTCGGCACCTCGAAGGCAATGGGCGTCCCGCCCTCCAGGAAGTCCCTGTACTCCAGCGAGGCCGCGTAGACCTGCTGGATGAGCTGGATCTCCTTCGCGGTCTCGGCATCCATGCACCAGTTCATCAGCCCATCGGTCCCGCGCAGCAGCATGTGCCAGATCAACTCCTGGTACTTCTCCTCGCTAAGCTGCTGCACGGCCGGGTCGGGCTCGGGCGGGGGGGAGGTCGTGTGCCAGTGCAGCCAGGAGATGATCGGGACAGTGCCGCCGGTGCTCTTGCAGGCGTTCGTGGCGACGAGGAGCATGTTGTAGAACCAGCGGTAGTCGGGGTCCTCGAAATCGTACCACCCGAAGGTCGGGTACCACGTGTAGACCACGGGCATCGCGAAGGTGTAGCCGGTGGCGGAGAAGAGGTTGGGCCACTCGCGGTACTGCGCGCGGGTGTCGGTCTTCACCGGCGCGCCCTCGGGCAGGACCTCGAAGTAGTCGTACCAGTACCGGTAACCGTCGCCGGGGTACTCGGCGTAGTTGCCGATGAGCGCGTTCGGAAAGGCGGCCTTCACCGCGGCGGCGTAGACCTCGCGCTGCATGTCGGCGCGGAGGGTGCGCAGGGCCATCTGGAAGGCGCGGAAGTCCTCGAGGCCGGGGAGGTGCTCGCGGCAGCGCGTGCAGGCCCTGGAGGCCGCCCAGGCGCCGTTCCACTCGACGGGCCCGTCGATCTCCCAATCGAGGTAGATGAAGGCGAGCTCCAGGCCGGCGTCCCGGTAGGCCTTGAGGAACGGCTCGAACTGCGCCGTGATAACGGGGTAGCGATCCCGCAGCGCGAAGGGGCAGCCCATCTTGTACTGCTCGCCGAAGCTGCTGTCAAAGAACGGCTCGCCCGCCTCGTTGACGTGCGCCGTGCTCTCGTCCCCGTTGAAGAACCGATGCATGCAGGCGTTCGCGTCCACACCGATGTCAAGGCCCAGCTGCTTCTGCAGGCGGCCGAGCCGCAGCGCCTGCGCCAGGCTGCCCTCGACGTCGGCGGGGTCCCACCGGGCGCTCAGCGCCAGGCCTCGGGCGTCAAGCTCACGGAGGAGACGCTGGTTCTCGGCGTCATCCTCGGAGGGCACGCCCTCCAGTCCCATCGCCCGGATCGGCAGCCGGTCCCCGCGCGGGAACGGCAGCGGCTCGGTGGCGGCAATAACGGCCTCGATCCTCTGGGCCAGAGTCATGGGCGTCGCCTCCTGACACCGGCCAACGGCCGGCAGGATCAGCAATGCAGCGAGCAGGAGAGGTCTCACGGTCGCTCCTCGGTCCTCAGTCTTGGTTGAACTCCACGTTGTCCAGGTAGAACGCGGTGGGCTGGGTCGCGACGGACATGACGACTACGCAGCTCAGGAAGCTGAATTGCGGGCTACACGGCACGGCCGGGAACGTCTCCGGCTCGCCGTCGGCGAGCTTGACCGTTAGATCGTAGGTGCCGGTCGCCTGTTCCCCGAGCCCGCACTTCACGTCGAGACGGACCCACTCCCCCACCGGGAGCTGCAGGAGCTGCTTGCCGTTGGCGAGGAGCCAACCGTCGGGCTGCACGTGGAGGTTTGGTCCGAGGTTGTAGTGATAGGGGTCGTCGCGCCATTCGTAGACCACGTCCGCATCCGCCTCGACGCGCAGGTCGAAGCCCGCCTCCCACACACCCTCCTCGGCATCGAGCATGTAGGTGATGTAGGGCTCCCAGGCGTTCTTCAGGCCGGTGGTCTCGCTGACCTTGAGGCTGTGGTCGCCGGAGGCGGCGCTCTCGTCGGTGACCCGCACCGAGGCCAGCCCGCCCGCTTCGCCCGCATGCGCGCCCTGCTCGGGGTCGCCGACGGCACTGGCCTCGTAGTCGCGCAAGGGGGGCTGCGTGGCGCCGACGGTCTCCGGCGGCGTGTAGTCGGCCGGCTCGCGGATCACCGGCTCCTCCGGGCGCGGCCACGTGCGGCGGTCGGGGGTCCGGCGGTTGCCGACCTCGGACAGATCGATCGGCTCGAAGCCGAGGGCGAGCGCCGGGGAGTCGGGCCGCAAGCGGTAGTCGCGGTTCGCGGCATCGACGAACAGCGGATCGGCGACGAGCGACCCCTCATCGCGCCCCAACTCCAGCCACTTCGCCCAGCTCTGCCGCAGCGGGACACCCGTCAACCCGGGGATGCGAGGGTCGACGCCGCCGGCCCAGATGAGGTTGCTCGCGAAGTGCACGAACTCGTCCCTGAACCCGCCCACCGTGTAGAGCCTCGCCCCGCCGCCCCGGTAGCTGATGATGTTGCGCTCACAGCGATTGCCCGAGATCACGTACTTGGGCCACGGATTGAACTGGACCTGGTTCGTCTTACCGTCGACGAAGATGTTGTTCTCGATCACGTTGTCCTGGCCGCAATTGAGCATGAAGCCGCCGAGGACCGTGTTGTAGACCACGTTGTCGTGGACCTTCCAGTGGCTGGAGTGGGTGTCGAGGTAGATGCCCCACGAGTACGTCGGGAAGTCCATCTCCCCCGGCCCGGTCTCCTGCATGCCGCCCGAATCGTGGAGCAGGTTGTGGTGGATCTCGTTGTCGCGGTTGAACTTCTCGTTGCGCTCGTTCTCGTCGGGCTTGCCCCAGTCCCAGGCTGTCGCCGCCTCGATGATGCCCGTGTCGCAGGTCTCCAGGTTCACGTGGTGACAGTAGTTGTACGCGATCACGTTGTCGTTGCCCACGTCGGTGCCGATGGCGTAGCGTGGGCCGTCGTGGATGTGGTTGTGGGTGATCTCGCAGTGGGAGGTCGCAAGGAACCAGATGCCGGCCGTCCGGTTGTGCAGATGCCCCCAGCCGTAGTCCCAGATGTAGTTGTTGTCGATGAGGTGGCCGCTCACGCGGTCATGCTCGCCGGGGGTACCCCAGATCGAGATGCCGTCGCCGGACGTCTGGGTGATGTCGCACCCCGCAACCGTACAGACCTGCGTCCGGTCGCCGAGGTGGACGGCCACGCCGACGTTGCGGATGTCGCAGCCCATCACCGCGCACTCCTCCGCGCCCGTCATGTGCACCGCGTCCCCGCGGAAGTCGCGCAGGTCGACATGGGCGATCCGGATGCCCTCGGCCGGCCTCCCGCCCTCGATGTCGCCCTGCACCACGAAGGCGGACTGCAGCGCGGGGACGACGACCTCGCCCGGCGGAGCGCCCATGGGCGGCCGGAAGTAGAGCGTCTGCGTGTCGGGATCGGCGTACCACTCGCCCGGCGCGTCCAACTCCTCCAGCAGGTTGCACAGGTAGTAGCTGTCGTGGGGTTCGAGCGCGTAGACCCCCCGGGCCGTCTCGATCACGCGCTCGGCGACGTCGACCCTCGCCAGGGGGGCCCAGACCTTCTCGTAGTTGACGGACGGATGGAAGACGACGATCGCTCGCTCCGCGTGGGTCCACTTCGTCGGGTCCAGCTCGCCGGGCCGATAGCGGAACTTCGTCTTGCTGCCCGCCTCGGCAATCCCGGCGTTGTAGAGGAAGCCGCCGAGGCGGGGGCGCGCGGGATCGAAGTTCGGCACGCGCGCGAGGGGCTGGCGCAGCCCGTCGCAGTACAGCTCGCGGAACTCGCAGTCCGGCAGTCCGAGGCCCGACAGATCGGCCTGGAGGATGTCCCCCTTCCAGGGCTTCCAGCCCGTCACCACGCGCCCGCCACTGATGACGGGCGCCTCGCCCGGGGCGCCCTCGACGGTCAGCCCCGAGTCCTCCGGGCCCAGCGTCAGCGTCTCCGCGAGGCGGTAGATTCCGCCGCGCAGCACGATGCGTTCGCCCTCTGCGTCGGGAGTCCGCCCCTCGCGCACGAGTGCCAGCGCGCGCCCGAGCGTCGCCACCGGCGTCCCCCGCTCGCCCGAGTTCGCATCGTCGCCCTGCGGCGAGACCCAGACCTCGGGGGCGGCGGAGGCCAGACTGCCGGCCACGAGGAGGAATGCCAGGCAGTGGACCGTTCGTCTATCGAGAACTCCCATGGGCTCAGTAGCTCCGGGCGGCGTCGATCAGGGCCTGGGCGAAGAGCGGGCCGACGGTCTGATTGGCGAGGGCGTTCGGGTGCGAGTCGCCGTCGGAGTGGCTGCCCTCGTACGGGTACCGCAGCATGTTCGCCGCGGCGCTGCCGTCGTCCGCCTTCGCCAGCAGATCGAACAGGTCGAAGCAGACGACATTCGGGTGGCCGGACAGATACGTGCTGCTCTTCAGCCATTCGGCGAAGCGACGGGCGTTGCCGGCCTCGGTCGCGTTGGTGCTCAACCGGTGCAATGGCGGCGTGGACATCACTACGAAAACGCGGTCCGGGCGCGTGTCGAAGAAGCTGCGCATCGCGAGGTACCAGGCCTTGTACTGACTGAGTGTGGCGGCGTCGGGAATGGCCGAGGCCGGGAAGCACGACTTGAAGGCGATGACCTCGTGGTTGTTCAGGATGCGGTTGCGGCACTGGACGGCATCGGCGCCGCCGCCGGTCCACAGGTAGTGCAGGCCATCCGGGTCGGTGTTGTCATTGGGGATGGCGTAGTTTGTGCCCGTGCTGTTCCCTTGCGGGTCGGTGAGGCCGTCGCCGTTGTAGCCGTGGTCCCAGAAGGCGTAGCCGGTGCCGTGTTGCTGGTTGTACGCGCGGACATGGCCCCGCACATCGCCGTCGAACACGATTCCCGCTCCGGTCGAATGGTGGAGGAAGAAGAGGTTCGTCAAGCCGTCGCCGGTGACGGTCACATCCGCGCGGGCGGTGACCCCCTCGACGGCGGCCTCGATCTGGGTCTCTCCTGGGTTGCGGGGGCGGACGACTCCGGAGGGCGAGATGCCCGCAATCTGTCCGCTCAGCGTGCGCCAGCTCGGCGTGTAGCCGGTGACCACCTGCCCGGCGGCGTTCCATGCAGTGGTGCTCAACTGGTGAGGCTGGCCGACCTCCAGCGTGACGGCCCCGGGCCTCACCTCAAGCGCCGCCACCGTCTGGTCGCCTCCGAAGTGGCAGGGCGCAATCCCCTCGGGACGCACAGCCGCGAACTGCGTCTCCCAGGTGCCGTCCGGGTTGCGGCAGCGCATC
>Ga0194126_10009842_pt1 | contig 12642 bp, 10 predicted proteins | sample TA2KigC150mmetaG_FD_148641 | JGI IMG/M metagenome (GOLD analysis project Ga0194126, IMG submission 148641) | Freshwater microbial communities from Lake Tanganyika, Tanzania - TA2015035 Kigoma Deep Cast 150m | ecosystem: Environmental > Aquatic > Freshwater > Lake | place: Tanzania: Lake...
TACCAGTTAGGGTAAAAAGATAGAAAAGATAAATAGGATTTAGAAAAATTTATTAAAAGGACCAGGGGCAAATGCCCCCGGGGTCAGAAATGTGAAAAAAGCTGAATTATTCAGCAGGAACTATTTAAATAATTTTATTTTTTATTTTTTTTATTTTTTTTCTTTAGCATAAATTTCAGTAAATTTATATAAATAATAATATGCTTCAAGATTAAATTTTTTTATTGATTTAAAACTTTTTCTGAACCTTTCATCAGTAATATCCAAATTCATTGTATCTTCTCTACTATTAAAAAACTCTATGCTACGAATTCTATTCTTTAATAATATAGCAAGATAAGCTGCTTTTGCAGCGCTTAATACTGCTTCCTCTAAAATAAAATTTTTTGAAATTATAAAACTCCTGATTCTCTTTATTCCCGCTAAAAGATTTATAAACTCCTCATTTTTAATGCCTCCTCGAAATAAAATAATTATCGAGGTTTTAATTATATCATCATATATTTCGTTTAAATCTATTGCTGACCCTCTATAGCCAAGTTCTTGTTTTGCAACATTTGTAAAAGTCTCACTAACAACATTAAGATTTTTCACATCATTAAATAAAATACTGATATCAAACAACTGTTTTATTATTTCTAATTCCTTATTGACGCCATAAGGTATTCCGGTGGTATTTGGCGCAAATGCAGTTAATTTATCAGCCAATATACCTTCAATTGATGGTACAGATACTTTTATTATTTCACCATCTATATCTAGTAGATCGCAGGATATTTCTTTTTCAATTAATTCTATAAATGGATTTGCATCAAACACTATATCTAATAAAATATATTTATTTCTGCCATCCAAAATAGATTTATAGTAAAATTTAAAATGAGTTTTTTTAATGATCTTGGTGCTAATCCTGTCCAATTCCTCAAATTCATAAAATATATTACTGCCATTGACAAGGTCTCTAAACATTTTAATCAATAAACTGTTATTAATATCTCTTTCAACTAAAATATCAATATCTATTGAAAATCTATGTATTTTATTAAGTAATAATAATAACGCAGTCCCCCCTTTAAAAATAAATTTTAAACCTGTATTTTTAATAGATTCCAATAAAAAAAGCGCAATTATAACCTTTTCTGTTAACTCCGGGTCAGCTTTATTTTTACCTTTCCTTAAAAGGTTGCAAATATTAAAAATCCAATCCTTTGAAAAATTCTTTTCTGTAATCATTTCCTATTCAAAAAAACTACCTTTAATTTTAATAGTATCAACAATAAAATTATTCATTTTTTCTTTTATTCCTCTTTTTCTTGCATACCTTAAGAGTGTTGTCAAATTTATGGTGTATTCTTCAAATACTCTTTCAAAAATATTAATTAATTCTTGACCCTGATAAGTTTTAAACAAATTGCTTTCAAAAAAAATATCAACTAGTATTTTTTCTATTTTCGGGATATTGATTTTTTTAATTTTTTTACTAGGAGAACCTTTAATAATAGATTTTATTACTATTACATTTTTCTCATTTGATATATATTTCTCTATATCATTTCCTTTTGGGTTAATATAAACAGAATTTCTTTTTTCTTTTAAGAAATAAAACGCAGACTCCAATACTTCTTTATCTATTTCAACAATAATAAATGAATTGAATGGTTGATGATTCATAAAATCATGAATCCAAGATGTTTCCCAAATATCTATTTGAATATCAGGGTATGCTTTTATTAAATAGCTATATAATTTTTCAACATTTGAATTAGTTACAGGCACAAACTCTTTAAAACTACCTAATTTATATACACCTCTTTTTAAATCCCTAATGATGCCTTTTTCTTTTAACTTATATATTCTCCACTTGAATGTACCTACTTTTAACTCTGGTTCTTCTTCCTTATAAAATTCATATAATTCTTTAAAAGTAAAAAATGAATTTCCTTTAAATCTTAATTTTATATCTTCAATTCTTAATTTATTATTTTTTGATTTATTCATTACTCACCTCATGCAAACCATGCGGAATAATTTAAAATTTTTCCTCTTGGTTGGCTTTTTATTATCATGAATATTATCATGATTCATATGAGATTTTCAAATATTTTATAATGGTGTTCTTAATTATGAAAATAAATCTTCAATATTTTTATTTATTGTTGTTTTTGTTTTTACCTCTATGGGTTTAGCTTTTGTTTTTTTATTAACTTTTTTTGCAATGGTTATTTGGAATCCTTTTTTATCCTTATTTTTTTCACTTTCACTTAAAATAATTACTTTCGGTATTTCTTTTATTTTTTTCGAACTTTTCCATTCTTGCCATTGTTCCTGAATTACTCCTAATTGAGGTTCCAGCCAATCACAAATCAAACCTACCTTTGATTTTGGTTCATTTACAGTTGCTAAAAAAACAGGATAGCTTAGGTCAGAAAAATCTTTATCTTTTACATAATCAATATCTTCTTTGTAATTGATCTTAGTAGCGTAAATAATAGACATTTTTTGTGAGGAAGTTTGTGAACCTTTTTTCTGTTGTTTAGTTGAAGTGCCTTTTTTAAAAACACCCCTTGGTAAACTTATAATTGCTAATATTTTACAATATTTAGATACGTAATTTCGCAATATTTCATCTCGAGAATTCGAAAAAAATCCTTCAGGTAAAACTAGGCAAATTTTTCCACCAACTTTAGAGCTTAAAACTGATTGTCGAATCGAAAGGTTGTATTCTGATAGACTATTTTCCTGGATTCCATTTCTATCAAAATCAAGATCTATATTTTCTCCAATTTTTTCCAGTCCCCCATGCTCATATTTATTACCACCTGCAGGGTTACCTATTATTAAATCCCATTCTCTGCCTTGATTAAAAAGTCCATTTCCTTTAATAATAGGAATTGAATCAATCTCGTCGTTTCCAGTCTTCTTAAAATAAATTGCCATGTAAGTTTTAGCAATAATATAAGGTAGCTCGTCAATATCAATACCACGAATGTTTGATAGATCTGCACCTTTATAAATGGCTGTTGCTAGAAATCCACCACTCCCACATTCAAAATCTAAAACTTTCGTATTACTGTCAAGAGTTCCAATTAAGCTTAACATAAAATCAATAACACATTGTTCTGTCAAGTATTGATTCAAGTTTGTCCCCTGAAAGGATCGTAATATATATGAACGAAATTCCTTTGCTATTTCTGGTCCTATTGAATTTATCCAGTCAAATTTTTCATAAAGAAGTCTTACTTGCGCCTGCCTGTCCTTATATTTTTCTAAATCCAGATATGGTCTGTGACTCGTATAATCTCTATTATATTGTAAAAAAGATAAAACTTGATGCGCCATATCTTTTACAATATTTGGAGTTATATTTTTTTCATTTTTGTATTTATAAATAGGACCAAGTTCATTTAATATTTCTTTTCTGAAAATATCAGAATTAAAAATAACTTTTTCTTCCCCTCTTTTTAATCCATATTTCTGAAGTAACTCTTCAAAAAATACAGGTGATTCCAGCTTTTCGGCCCGATCTTTAAAATTATTTTTATCAATTTCAAATCTATGAGCATAAAAATTTATTTGTTTTCCGATTGTTACCGCAAAAAAACGAGGACGAATACCATCCTTGGAATATTTATCTGTGGGATAATTTCTAATATAAGAAAGTGCCTGATCTTTTGCATCTTCTTCTGACTTATTGTCTCTTTTGGCTTCTATAAGAAAAACAGGAATACCTTCCCAATAATAAATAATATCAGGTTTTTTTACACCACTTGCAATACGAATAGGAATCTGATCAATTTTTATGTTCTCTTCATCTTCAGGTGATGGGAACCCCAATTGTGATGAAAACAAGGGTAATATGTTTTGAATTAAATATGAAATTTCAGATCTTTGGTTACTTGTCATAAAGACCCTATCTTTTAATTTATTGTTTCTTTTTCTCCGCGAATGACTGCTTCCGTATCAATAATAAGTTTTTTTAACTTTTTTTCTGCTATTTTTAAATTTTCTTCATATATCGTTTTATCATTTTTTTGTTTCGCTTTTAGTGCTATATCAAAATATTGAAGAATATCTTTATAAACACTTTCTATTAAGTATTGGATATTTAATTCAGGAATCAAAATGCTTAAAGTTTGTTCTGTATTAATATTCACAGTTCCAGTCCCTGCTTGTTGTCTAATTATTTGGCTTTCGCCAAATACACTATTCAAAAATATATAACAATAATAAGGATTGATTTTATTAAGTCTTAATATAAAAACATCACCAGTGCAGGATTTTTCTTTTGGAATATTAGTAATAATACTTTTTTTCCCTTTCCCTACACCTCCAACACCTGCACAAGATATTAAAATATCGTTTTTCATAACTTTAGTTGCCTTTAACCTATCATATGCACCTTGTGAACATTCTTTAATTTTTGAATAATCATATGCAACAGGTAAAAATCCCATTGTTTCATAATATTCTATTCCTGTTCCTAAGTTATATCCTTTTGATTCACCTCTAGATTTTCTTACATGATCCCCGGAAATTACACAATTTTTTCCTTCAATTTCTTTTATTGTTTTCGAATTAAATTTTTTTAATAAATCATAGATTTCCTCATACTTTGGATGCCAATAATCCACATTCCATCTGCTAAAAGGTTTTTCTTCCATCATTTCCCGTAAAGTCTTATCAACACGTACCATAACTGCTTCTTTTCCGTTTTGGTCTTTTGTTATTTGAATTAATTTATTTTTATTCATATCGTTTTCCCCACTATAAAAATTCTTATAAATACTCAAAATATCATTAAAATATTTTTTATTAATTTCCTCAATTGACGATAAAAAAATACTATAATCTTTTTCTGGTTTTTCTGATTCTTTTAGCTTTCTTAAAAATAAAACACTTGTCTTGGCGTTAGTACCTGCATCTTTAAATGTATTTCTTGGAAGAGAAATTATAGCTTCTATTTTAGTTCTTTTTGAAATAAATTCCCTTACATAATCAGCGTTAGAATTAGTCAATATTCCATCAGGAATAATAACTGCAACCATGCCACCAGGTTTAGCCAGCTGAATAAAACGTTCTAAAAAAAGAATTTCAATTGGAAAAGACTTTATTTTTTGTTTAACTTCATTACTTAAGGAAAATGATTTTTCTGAATTAAAAAAATCAGGCTGTATATTAGCGATCTTTAAAACATTTTTAACTGATTTAGGAAATATTTCAAAATCTGATAACCGCTCAACTAATTCATCAGTAAGTTTTCCTTGCTCCAATCCAATTCCACCATAAGGTGGATTCCCTACAACTACATCAAATTGCTGGTTTTCGATATCTATCTGTTTTAACTTATATCTGTACTTGGATTTATGCTGTTCCCATTTTATTTTTTCAAGACCATTCTGATGAAAGAAATGGGCTTCCAAATCTTCGTCTATCCCGCCAAATTCTTTTAATAGATTTATTTCCTTCCACTTTATAACAGCATTTTCGTCAATATCCAATCCAAAAATCCATTCAGGTTTTGTAAAATTTTTAGCTATTGCTGTTTTTAAAAAAATGCCTTCCCCTACTGAAGGATCTATTACTGATGGGTACTTCTGTTTACCCTCTTTAGTTTTCCAACGAATAATCTGTTTTTTCTTCCAGATTTCCAAGATATCAAAAATAAAATTAACAACAACTTGAGGCGTATAAAATATTCCCAGGTCTTTTATTCTTTTTTTATTCTGATTGTTATTTGTATTCATATTGTGTGAAAATGTGTAACTGCTACTAGCTCCTCGTTTATTTTTAATTCCAGTTTTTCCCATAATTCATCCAGTTCCTTTTCTCTCAGATTAGATGCTTCCTGCTTTAATTTTATCTGCTCTATCTGCAATTTATCCATTGACCTTGTAATATTCTGAAGTCTTTTTAAAAACTTTCGTCTCTCTTCCAAGTCAGCAGAATTGTCCCGCCTACGATTTATTTCAAACCTTTCTGCCTCAAGTTTTTTTATCCTGTCTTCAACTCGCAATGCATAATCATCATAATACCTATTTACTCTATCTGTTTCTCTGTCAAATAAGCGTTCGTTTCTTTTTTGATACTTCTCTAAAACTGGTTTTTTCCACTCTTCCCATACACATATTAATTCATTCTTTTTTATTGGGGAAGAATTAAAAGTCATTTTATTCTCTACTGCTTGAATTGTAAGTAGTTTTTCTGATAATTCATGACTGATGCTATTATATTTATCATCCTGTTTTAAAAATGTTAAAGGAACAACTATTTCTTCTACCTCAACACCTTCTATAATTAATTTCCAAAGAAAAATAAAACCTTCTTTACCAACCATCTCATCAAGTTGAAACACTTTCCCCGGATTACTGCTTAAATGTATTGTAATAGACGGTATTGGTTTTGTTTGCAGGTTCAATGATCTATTGATTATATCTTCTATGACCGCGTGATTTTTATGAGCTCTTGATATTTTACCAAACTCACTTTCTTTTAATTCACGAAACGCAATAGGAAATTCATATCCCTCGAGAATAAAAATTGAGTTATCTGGAGTAGGTTTTAATTTACTTCCAATCCATAATATGCATAAGCGCAATAAATCATTATCAAAATCTGATAAAATTTGCTTTGTCTCAAAATCTGTCTTCTTAAATAAGTTTGCAACAGATTGGTCTGTATTTTCGAGAAGAATTTTTCTATATTCTAATGTTTTAACCGAAATTGTTTCTTTTAGCCTATCCTGTAGTTCAGAAAATGCAATATCGTATTCTTCAGGAGTTCTGCAGCTCTGATATATTTCCAATATTTTCTTTTCGAAATCAAATCCGGATTCCAAAGCTCCTAATATTTCATCAGAGCTTCCGAAAAGACCATCGAACAAATTAAGCTTCTCTTGTAATAATTCTAAAACACGTCTGTCTGCATGATTTCTTGTGTTAAGAAAATTTGCTACTATTACCTGGAGTCTTTGTCCATATCTATGGCACCTCCCAATCCTTTGTTCAATTCTTTGGGGATTCCACGGTAAATCATAATTGATCACTATATTACAAAATTGAAGATTTAAACCCTCTGCACCTGCTTCAGTCGTTAAAAGAATTTCTGTATTGTCTTTAAAATCATTTATTAAAGCCTGTCTCATATTAGCAGAGGCAGATCCAATACTTGCGGCTTCAGGAAATTTTTTTTTCCACACTTCAAAAACTTTTTTTGATTCTCGTGAATTATTTGATCCATTAAATATCGTGAAAGTCAGTTCCGCTTCCTTTAATATGCTTGCTAAATAAGCCTGAGTTCGAGTGGATTCTGTAAAAATAACTGCTTTCTCGGGCCATTTTTTTAATTTTGCCTGATAAAAAAGCTCTTTTAAAGCAAATATAAGTTTTTCACCCTTAGTATTTTCTGTAATTTTTGATGCAAGCATATAATAAGATTCTAATTCCCTAATTTCTATTTCTATAAATTCATCTGAATATTTTTTATCTATTTTTCTTTTTTCCTTACTAATGCTATTTTCTATACCCTCTAGTTCAGCCTCTTCAAATTCTTCTTCCAGTCCCTCATCTAAAATAGATTCTGTATTTATAGATTTGGAATTTAATTGCTCTCTTATTTGCAATTCTTCCTTTAAGTTTTCTATAAGCTTTTTTATTGTAGCTGCAATAGCGAAAGAAGAACTTGCTAATAGTTTCCTATAAACTAAAATCATAAGATTTCTTTGTGTAGAAACAATTGCTGCAACTTCAGGTCTCTGTAAATAGGCAGATACTTTTTCATATAATTCATATTCTTCATCGGAAGGTGTAAAATCAAAAGTTGTTGAAGTTCTGTCTGTAAATGGGACATATTCTAGAACCTGTTTTCTAAGAGTACGGGTTATAATTCCAGTTACAGAGAAGCCATCATTATTTTCTTCACCTCTCAATAAATTACGAAGCTCATCAAGACAAATTTCAGATTTTTTTGATTGTTGCTTAATAGGTTCCACAAACCGGGTCTTAAAACTGTACAGTGTCCCGAGCAGCTTATCGTCAATAAAACTTGAAATTCCATAAATTTCTTCCAGATTATTTTGTAATGGTGTAGCAGTGAGCAATACTTTTGGTTTATCCTTTATTACCTCTCTTATTTCATATGCCATTTTAGATGCATCTCTGCCACGATAGACTCTGCGAAAACGATGAGCTTCATCAATTATTACAACAGCCCATTTCTGTTTTTCTATCAGACCTAAATGTTTATAAGCAAATTGATAAGAAATAATAAAGATACCATCATAAGTTAAAGGAATTTTCTCACCATTGTTTACTTTTTCTAAAAAAGATAGTCCATCCCAAACTTCTGATTCAAGTCCAAACTTTGTAATCAATTCATCCTGCCACTGTTTTCTCAAAGAGGCTGGGCAAATAATTAATATTTTCTTTTTTCCCTCTACCCATAATTGAGAAATTATTATCCCAGCTTCAATAGTTTTTCCAAGACCAACTTCATCGGCAAGAATAGCACCTCTAGACAAGGGGCTATTAAATGCATAAAGAGCAGCCTGAATCTGGTGAGGATTTAAATCAATAGTTGATTTTGCAAGAACAGATGAAATTCGGCTAAGACTACCCGCCATTTTTTGAGAATTAATTTTTTCTGCTAAGTATCTTTTTAAAAATACTGACATAATAAAAAATATTTCAAATAAATATATTTTATAAGTTAGTGTAATCTTTTATTAAAGGTTTTTCTATAAAAAAGTTTTTTTCCCATTCTTTTAACAATACCCTTTACCCTATAGAAATGATATTACCGATTATTATAAGGCTAAAATAATCAGGGATAAACACAAAAAGGGCTCCTTATAAATCCCCCGGAACAGGGTTTACATATCTATTGAAATCGGCGCATTTTGCCCCCACCCAAAATGCGCCGGAAACCAGGGATTATGACTTAATTTTTTCAAATGTTCCTGCAAACTCTTTTTAAAAAAGTGTTTAATATTATAGATGTTTTAAGTTTTTTCTTTTGCAGGCATGAATTGTATTGGGTAGAACAATTTCAATGGTTTGAAGTGAGTCAGAAGAGGGGAGCCATAAATATGGCTCTATGCCAGAAGTTGACTTTTCTTAATTATTTATGTCTCTTGTATATTTGCAATTATTAATGCTATGATTTCTGCAATAATTTTTAAATCCGATAATACCTGATTATGTAGACTTTTGGGTGATTATAGGTTGGTGATCCAGAAGCAAATTCTTATAAGTTATAAGTATAAGTTATACTTTGAGCACTTCTCCTATTTGCTCATAAGATATATCGGGCAGGTGAGCTGTTGTTTTTGCATGTTCTATTGTTATACTTACAAGGTTACCCTTTTCATCGATATCTATATATATATTTTCTGAAATTTCTCGGGTTTCCTTTATAACATTTTCAGAGAATTCTAATAAAGCAGTGTCAGTATCATTGAAATATTTTATTTTCATATCCTTATTCCTCCTTAAAATTTCTATCAAAGAAAGCATTATGGACTGTTTTCCCATCTTCAAGTGTTATGACTCTTAAATACTTCCCTTCACTTTCAATTTTTGTCCATTTTCTTATTCTTCCATCTGACTGTATTTCAGTTCTTACTGGATTCTTGATTGTAACTTCTATCCATTCATCTTTTATTTTCGACCTATCTGGTCTTTTCTTCATATAATGAAAATATTTTGTAAATTTCATAAAAATTGCAGATAAATAACTCTAATTTAATCTAATTCAATTTAGACACAAATATATCACATGCCTTATAATATGTTAATCAATATCAGGAAGACCTTCAGTTCAATCTCTCTTCTTCTTCTTTGTAGCAATCATTTTTCTCTCATGGTATAAATTGCTTGATAAAGTCTAAATAACCCCTGATTCCACCTGTTTGGTTATGTCTTTTTGCAGACTTAAGGACTTTTCTAAGTGCTCCTCTGACTTCACTACGGGTGTAGTCGCTGATGCTGAGTTGAAACCTCAGTCTCCCATTTATCTCTTTTATTATTATATCATTGCTTTTTAATTCAGGTTTGGAAACCATTTCTTCCAGAGAATAAATAACTCTTGCATCGGTTAGCCCTATACTGGAATCATCGATATGCCTGATTGTTCCTTCAATAGTATTTAAAAGAGAAAGATAGTAATTATCATCCCAGTCTATATCAAGATAAAAACTTTGTTCAGGAGCATAAAGTTCTGGCAATTCTTTCAATTGGTATATAAATTCACTCTTATCAGCAATTAACTTTATTAACCCATCTTCGTTTTTAAAAGATTCAATAGAATACTGAAAACCTTTGGTTCCTTTATCAATACGCATCAATTTTTGAATTTTATTTAATTTTTCTTTAAATTCTTTATCCATTGGATGAAAAATCCGGGTTAAAGCTTTTATCTAGTTTATCAGGTTTAATACAAAAATATTAGCAGGAGATATTATATCCTTAATAATAAAATAGTTCTATAATATGGTTTTGATGACCGGAAAGAAAAAGAATAATAAAGATAATAGTTTTTAGAGTATCTTATAACATTTATAGCGTTGATTGATGCTGAATTAAAGAAAATCAAGTAAGTACAGACGGTGTAAATTCCATATAATGTAATTTATTAAGGTAAACTCAAATATTCTCACTGGGAATTCTACAGGGACTATTTAGCTCCAAATAATGTTATTAATATCGTCCAGTTCGGGGAGCCAGTTACCAATCTTATCACTTTTAATAGCTCTTCACCAACAAAGGGGGCCAATACACGGGTTTTTCATCTTACTTCTGTATAAATGTAATTATGGTTATATGTCTCATGTTTTTTGCAGCAATTTTTAAATCCGTTAACTTTGATTATGATATAGAAGAACAAAGATCAGGAATTGATGCTGAATTAAAGAAAATCAAGCAATTACAGATAGTGTAAATTCTATGTCATATAATTGCTTATTAGTGTGGTAGTGATAAACTATATTTAAGATTAATTATTTTAATGGGGGGGTATTCACTTTACTTCAGTACGCACTAAATTCAGTTTCTTAAGTATGATATTCTAACTAATTTGAGCGATATATAGTGTTTACTCCAATTAAGTTACATTAATTTATAAGCAAAATATAACTTTAGAGATGAGATAAAAACGGAAGCATCTATAATTCTGTTACACTTAATTAAAAGTTATTAAGGAATTATTAATTAATTATGAAATTTTCTGTTTATTATAATTTATTGGTATGAAAGTTTAAATTTAGCCATTAATTTTTTAAAATTAATCATATTTAATGAAATGCCTGTTATGGATTTTTTAAGAAATAGAGCTCTTAAGCTATTCACTGGAGCAAATAACATATTAATGGAAAATAGGACACCCTCGTATAAGGACCTGGAAAATAAGTTTGATGATATAGATGAATTAGGTTTATATCTTCATATTCCCTTCTGTAAGCAAATTTGTCCTTATTGTCCATACAATAAAGAGCTATATGAATTTGAAAAAGCAAAATTGTATTTAAAAGCTGTAAAGAGTGAAGTAGATTATTATAAAAATCTTTTTGGGGATAAACAAGTTACTTCTTTTTACATTGGCGGAGGAACACCTACCACCATTCTTTATGATGGTCTTTATGAGACTCTGGATTATATTTATAGTAATTTTAATATGCAGTGTGGAATACATATGGAGAGTCATCCTAATGATTTAAGTTTAAAAAATCTAAATACTATAAAATCTTTTGGTATTAAATACTTAAGTACAGGAATTGAAGCACTTGAAGACAAATATCTGAATTTTCTTAAAAGACCTTATAATTCAAATAGAGTTAAAGAAGTAATTAAAAATGCATTGAGTATGGATTTTGATTGTTTTAATGTTGATTTTATTTTTGATTTGCCTGGTCAAACTTATAAAGAGCTTGAGAAGTATGGTGACGAACTTGTTAAATTAGGAGTAGATCAGGTAGCTTCATATCCACTCTTCATATTTCCTTATACTGAAATGTTGAAAATAATTGGGAAAAGTAATTTTGATATATCAAGAATTTTTAGGAGAAGAAAAATGCTTAGCATTCTTGAGAATATATTTTACTCTGCTAAGTACAAGAGGACTTCTGTGTGGGCTTTTACTAAAAAAGGTTTTCCTAAATATTGTTCAGTAACTGTACCACTGTATGTTGGACTTGGGGCAGGTGGGGGTACCTGTTTGAAAGATGTTTTCTATATTAATACTTTTAATGTTTCTGAATATATAAATAAAATGGGTATCCGCTTGACTCAGGTACACACTGTGGGTAAGCAGATTAGCCTGAGAATAATATAGACAAACCACTATATATAGTCATTACCTGAGTCAAGCGGATACCCATCATAAATAATTTGATTAATAGGAAAACAGCAATTGCTTTATCGCTTAGTATGACTGGAAAAATAGAGATGGCTTGGTGGTTTTATTGGAGAATTTATGAGACTCAATTTAAAAGAAGCGATTTTAAAATTAGATTTAAACAAAATTTTGATAAGATTTACGGAAAATACATAAAATTATTTTCATTGTTTGGATTAATAAAGAAAGATGATGGAAACGAAGTAATACTTTCAGATAAGGGAATTTTCTGGTTGCATGCATTTGAAGACATTTTCT
>Ga0194126_10009844_pt1 | contig 12640 bp, 16 predicted proteins | sample TA2KigC150mmetaG_FD_148641 | JGI IMG/M metagenome (GOLD analysis project Ga0194126, IMG submission 148641) | Freshwater microbial communities from Lake Tanganyika, Tanzania - TA2015035 Kigoma Deep Cast 150m | ecosystem: Environmental > Aquatic > Freshwater > Lake | place: Tanzania: Lake...
CCTAGACTCTGTATCGCTACAACTGCAGCCGGGCGAAAAAGTCGGCCTGATCGGACCAAACGGTTCGGGTAAAACAACATTAATCCGCATCATAGCCGGTGAACTTGAGGCAGACAGCGGCGAACTGCACCTGGCCCGGGACGCTAAGGTGGGCTACCTGACACAGCAGCCTCCGGAACTGCCCGATGCCACCCTGCGAGCGCACCTCGAATATCCGCTGCGCTATATTTATGAGCTGCAGCAGCAGCTGGACCAGCTATCGCAATCAATCGCCGCAGGAGCAAACAGCGAATCGCTTACCAACGGCGAAAGCAGCAACTTTAATGATGATCTGGAACGATACGCAGCGCTAACCTCCCGCTTCGAAGAAGCAGGGGGCTATCTGGTTGAAAGCAAGCTGGTTGGTGTTGCCCGCGGCCTTGGTTTTGAAGAAGGTGATTTTAACCGTCTACTGGCAACCTTCAGCGGCGGAGAGAAGACCAGGGCCCGCCTGGCCGGCCTCTTACTGCAGGAACTCGACCTGCTGCTCCTTGACGAACCGACAAACTTCCTCGATCTGGCGGCTCTCGAATGGTTGGAAAAATACCTGCGTGACTTAAACAGTGCTATTTTAATAGTCAGCCATGATCGCTATTTTCTCGACCGCTTGGCTGGTAAAATATTAGCCCTTAAAAACCACCATCTTAAAACTTACCGGGGCAATTACAGCGCTTACAGGCAGAAACTTGAACAGGAACAGATCAGCCTTGATCGCGATTACAAACAGCAGCAGCTTTTAAAAAGCAGGGAAGAGAGGCTGGTCCGCGAAGCCCAGGCTGACGAACGCTCCAAGCGACAGGCCCGCAGTCGCCAAAAGAGGCTTGATAAACTGGTAGAGCTCGAACACCCGGACCGGGAAAAGAGCTTCTCCCTAGGTATCGGTTTCAGCGGCCGCAGCGGGCGCCTGGTAGCCGGTTTCGATGAGGTGAGCTTGGCTTTTGACTCTACACCGCTTTTTGAGAACCTTACTTTTGAAATACGCTGGGGTGACCGCCTGGCCCTTATCGGACCAAACGGGGCAGGCAAAACAACCCTGCTTAAGCTGATAGCCGGCGAGCTCAAGCCCGATTCAGGCCTTATCCGTCTGGGCCCTGCTGTCAAGATGCTTTACTTCTCCCAGGAGCAGGAGCAGCTGCAACAAAATAAAACACTGCTTGAAACGATTACCGATGCCTCGAAGCTCGATCTTAAGGCTGCCCGAAATCATCTTGGTCGTTACCTCTTCAGCGGTGATGATGTCTTTAAGCAGGTAGCTGATTTAAGTGGCGGCGAAAAAAGCCGCCTGGCCCTGGCCCGCCTGGCGCTTGGCAGCGGCAACTGCCTGCTGATGGATGAACCGACCAGTCATCTTGATTTGCCGGCCCTGGAAGAACTCGAAAAAGTACTGCGAGAATACCCCGGCACCCTAATTATCGTTTCCCATGACCGCTATTTCTTAAAAGGGCTGGCCAACCGGGTATTTACATTGGGCGGTGATGGCAACCTGCAGATATTTGAAGATAGCTTTGATGCTTATCAGGAGGCAAAAAACAGCACTGAGAATATAAGGCAGACTGGGTCGGGTGGGGTGAGGGAAGATAAGCTAAGGCGGCAGCAGCAGCATCTTGAACGGCAGCGACGGCAAAAAGAAGAACGCCTCCTGAAGAATATGCAGCTGAAGCTGGAAGAAAAGATTGCCGAAAATGAGAAAAAGATTATCGAGCTGGAAGCTACCCTTTCAAGCCCTGAGCTTTATGGCGACCATGCCCAACTGGCCAGGCTGGGGGAAGAGCTGGAGACAACCCGCCGCGAGCTTGACGCCCTGCTTGAAGAGTGGGAAGAGCTGGCCACCCGCTTAATAACAGACAATCCCTAAATCACGAGCCGCCTTTTTCAGCCGTTGATCCAAGGTGAGTAAAACCGCCTTTTTTTGGTTGCAGGCAACCAGGTAAGCGGCATCATAAACCGGATGTTTAATTTCACAGGCTATAGCACAGGCTTCCTGGAATAAAAGTGAGGCCGGAATAAACTCTGTTACCAGTGAGCCGCAATCAGTCAGAGTTTTTTTAACCACATCCATGCTTAGTGATTCAAAATTATAGTATTTCCACATTGCATTGGCAATCTCATAAAGATAAAGAGAGGGGGCAGCGATCAACCTGGCATCCTTTAATACTGCCGCCACTTTTTTATTACCTGCCCGCCCCAAAGCAAGTTCCAACGCGGCGCTCGAATCAATAACTACAATCATCGCTCGCGATCCTCTCTTACCAGTAAAACCGGGTCGGTTAGCATTTCGCAGTTTGCAGGTGCAGAAAGTAGCATCTTCTCAAGCAACAGGTTTTTACTTTGCTCTCTTTGTTCGTCCATTGCCAGTGATTTCTCCAGCAGGTAGATAGTTTCTTTCGTTATACTGCTCCGTTTGGCTTTGGCCAGCTCTTCAATCTTCCGGTAAAGATGTTCCGGTAAATTCCTAACCTGCAGTGTTGGCATTATACCCTTCCCCTTTCAGCACTTACTTTGCAGCCTAACAGAAGCTATCAGACTACCTAATGCTCTGTCCAGTCTCGGCGATCTTAGGTGTTTGCTTACTGCAAAGCACAGCAGTTTATATCTGAGCAATTTCCTTATCTGATCGTATAATAACACCAAACCATAGTGCATGCAACATGCATACACAAAGGGGGTACTGATTATGTCACATTAGTGTCTGCCTGCTGGATGCCCACTGTTCACTTGCACTAAAGAGAGATTAAGGATGCTAAATTTGCTTCCACCGGTTGACGTGGGTTATAATTTTCGCAGTAACAAGAAATAATATTTAAATCAAGGAGTAAGAGCGATGCACCAGGCTGAAGCCTATATTACAACCAGAACGGAAGCAGAAACAGCTGCCCTTGGTGAAATTTTCGGGCGAGCAATCGATCAGCCCCAGGTAATTGCCCTGCATGGTGAGCTTGGCGCCGGTAAGACCGTTTTCGTGCGTGGAGCAGCCCGCGGATTGGGTGTAAGTGAACAGGTAACCAGCCCCACTTTTGTATTACTTAAAATATATAGCGGCCGACTACCGCTCTACCATTTTGACTTCTATCGCCTTACTGCGGAGGAAGATCCTTTCGAGCTCGGTTTTGCTGAATACCTCCCCGGCGATGGCGTTGCCTTTATTGAGTGGGCCGAGCGTATGCCCGATCTGCTGCCTGACGGGTTCGTTCAGGTTGACATTGAGCGCTTCTACGATGACAAAGGGGAGGGGCGCCGCCTGCTGTTTACCCCTTATGGCGCTGCTGCCTCAAAGCTGATCGAGACCTTCATCGAAACAGTCACCTGGCGCACAGACGGAAGTTTGCATTTGTCCAGTGAGTAGTATAATTAGATTTAATAACTCTTTTAGATCCTTTATAATATTAGCAAGTGAAGTAAAGATGATCGAGGTGATTTGAATGTCAACAGTTGAGATGCTAAACAAAAAAATCGAGCAGCTCTCTATAAAAGAAAGAAGAGATTTTATTAAAAATTATTTGAGTCAATGTCTGCCTCTGACATGAAATTGATCCTTGAAATAATAAAAGATAGAGATGAGTTAATGTCAATGCTTAAGATTTCTGAATCGACTTTTGATGATTGGTTAAATGAAGAGGACAGTATTTATGACACTTTATAGCAGAAGAGATGTCGTTCTTGTTCCTTTTCCATTTAGCGATGGAATTTTGGATATGATGATTAAATTGATAAGGCCATAGTTAAAGTTATGAAAGATGACAGGATAATCTGGTGATTACTTTAGGTACCGACACCACAACCCTTTCTTGCAGTGTTGCCCTCTTGCAGGATGATGCTCTGTTGGCTGAAGCTACCCTTAATATCAAAAAAACACATTCTGAGCGCCTGATGCCTCTTCTCGATAACCTGCTCACAGAAAGCGGAATTGAACGCGAAGCCATAGATGCTATTGCCGTTGCCGCCGGGCCCGGCTCATTTACGGGTTTGAGGATCGGTGTCTCCACCGCCCGCGCCCTGGCCCAGGGATTAGGCATTCCGGTCGTGCCTGTCTGCACCCTGGATGCCCTTGCCGAAGCGATTCCGGCACCAGGCGTCCTGATCTGTCCCTTGCTCGATGCCCGGCGCAGTCAGGTTTACACGGCCATCTATCGCCGCGGCTTAGAAAAGCCAGATCAGCTGAAAACGCTTCTTGAACCGACCGCCATTGCCTTAGGTGACCTGATCAATGCCACTAATGCATATAAAGAACCTGTGGTTTTTCTGGGCGAAGGCCTAAACAGCTACGCACAAGATCTTGAAAAATCTCTGCCTGCCGGAAAAGCGATTATCACACCGGCGCCATTCCGCATCTGCCGAGCTTCCCTGGTAGCCCTCTCCGGCCGACGGCACCTTGAATTAAACCCGGACGCGTCATATCTTGATGTTTTACCGATCTACCTGCGCCTCTCTGAAGCCGAACGCACCACGTAGAAACTCCCTCTCCCCTGGCGGGAGAGGGGCGGGGTGAGGGGGATAAGCTTACAGCTGCCAAATGACAAGAGAACCGGATTACACAATCGAACCAATGACTCTTGAGGACATCGAAGCTGTAGCTGCTATTGAGCAATCTTCATTTAGCGATCCCTGGCCGGCCAGCTACTTTTTAACTGAACTTAGCAATAATAAACTTGCCCACTACCTGGTAGCCCGCAATCAGGGCAAAATTGTTGCCTATATCGGCGCCTGGATCATCTTCGAGGAAGTGCATATCACCACGCTGGCTGTAGAACAAGCCTTTCTGCGCCGGGGGTTGGCCACCCGCCTGTTAGAAACCCTGCTCGAGATAGTATTGCCCATGGGTGCTGGAGCAATCACCCTGGAGGTGCGTCCCAGCAATACTGCCGCCCGCTCCTTCTACAAAAAGCTGGGCTTTCAAGAATGCGGCTACCGCAAAAAATATTATCTGGACGAAGATGCTATAATCATGACAAAACAGTTACTCCCTCTCCCTTGAGGGGAGAGGGGTGGGGTGAGGGTGAGATTTGATAACCAGCGTAAATAACAAGAACATCAAAATCCTCGGTATTGAAACCTCCTGCGATGAGACTGCCGTCTCTATCGTCGAAAACGGTAACCAAATCTTAAGCAACATCGTCTCCTCCCAGGTTGAGCTTCATGCCCGTTTCGGAGGAGTGGTGCCCGAAATCGCCTCACGCCAGCACCTGCTGCTGATCAATTCCCTGGTCGATGAGGCCCTGGCCGAGGCAAACCTGAGCTTACAAGATCTGCAGGCCATTGCAGTTGCCCACGGCCCGGGTTTAGTCGGCGCGCTCCTGGTCGGGGTGGCTACGGCAAAAGCACTGGCCTATGCTGCGCGTTTACCATTAATTGCCGTCAACCACCTGCAGGCCCACCTCTATGCTAACTACCTAAGCGGTGCCCCGCAAATTTATCCGGCTGTTATCCTTATTGTATCCGGGGGGCACACAGAGCTTTTACTCAAAAAAAGCGCCGGTGAAAGCATCAGCCTTGGCAGCACCCGTGACGATGCCGCCGGCGAGGTTTTCGACAAGGTGGCCCGTGTTTTAGAACTGGGCTACCCGGGCGGTCCACTGATCGAAAAACTGGCCCGCCAGGGCAATCCTGAAGCAATTGAATTTCCCCGGGCCTGGCTGGATGGTCAGTCTCCCTACGATTTCAGTTTCAGCGGGTTAAAAACAGCGGTAATCAACTACCTGCATCACTCTCGCCAACGTGCAGAAGAGGTTCACCTGCCAGATCTGGTCGCCTCATTCCAGGAAGCCCTGGTTGAAGTGCTGGTTGAAAAAACCGTCAAAGCAGCAGCCGAGTGCCAGGCTAAACTGGTCATGTTGGCCGGAGGAGTTTCTGCTAATAGTTATCTCCGAAATCGCTTGAAAACAAAACTTTCTCAGCAACTACCCGCTGCAATTTTACACAGCCCACCCCCTGAACTGTGCACCGACAACGCTGCAATGATCGCTGCCGCTGCCTATCCCCGCTACCTGACCGGTGATTTTGCGCCCTTAAGCCTCAACGCCAACCCCGGTTTGGGAACCGGTTTATAATAATCAATATGCAATAATATTACGTTAACGTCTCACGATAACTGTTTATAAGCCCCGGTTTAAGCTCAAATATTAACCAAAGGCTGTGGATAACCCTGTGCATAGTGTGGATTACTTTAAATGGAATTAATTTGGCAGCCTTTAAATAAGGATTTACAGCCACCAAACCCCTGTTCTGATTACATAACGAGTTAACTAAACGCTAGTTGGCAGGTTATTATTAATGCTGATCATTCTTTTTGTCTGCTTTCAACTACTTTGTTATAATTGAGCAGGAAAAGTCGAGGTGCCTTAATGTCAGTATTAAATAAAGTTAAGCAGATCCACTTCATTGGCATTGGCGGTTACGGCATGAGTGCTTTAGCCTTCATTATGTTAAAAAAAGGCTATCGGGTCAGTGGTTCCGATATCCGCGAATCAGCGCTAACCACATCCCTCGCCGAAGCCGGCGTCACGGTTAGAATTGATCACCAGGCTGAAAACATAGCTTCAGCCGATCTGGTGATCTACTCTACCGCCATTGATCCTGCCAACCCCGAGTTCGCAGAAGCTAAGCGCCGCGGCATAGAGCTGGTGCACCGATCTGAGCTGCTGGCCGCCCTGCTAAACGATGCCTACGGCATAGCCATAGCCGGGGCGCACGGTAAAACTACCACCACGGCGATGACCGCCCTCCTTCTGGAAGCAGCAGGCCTCGACCCCACCGCCCTGGTCGGCGGAGTGGTGCCAGCTTTTAGCGGTAATGCCCGTCTCGGTTCCGGCCTATACCTGGTTGCCGAAGCTGACGAAAGCGACAGCTCCTTCATCCGCTACTATCCGAAAATTGCCCTCGTCACCGGGATTGAACCCGATCACCTGGAACACTATAACAATGATTATGCCCGCTTACAGCAGGCTTACGCCCGTTTTCTGTCACAGGTGCCGGAGGAAGAGGGAATTGCTATACTCTGCGCTGACGATCCGGCCTTACGCCTGCTGGGAGCTGAGCTAAACTGTCGCGTAGTCTATTACAGCGCCGCAAGCTCTGGAGTGATTAATGCTGAAGGAAACTCAGATGATAACCAACTAAGTAAATCTTCGGATCCAAATGTACCGGCCCAAATAAATCCGCCCATTACTAATGAGGGAGAGCCTGATGGCGAACCAGTCAGCAAAGAACTATTTCAATACCCTGCTGCCAAACCGCCACACCCGTCCGTTTCCGCCGAGTACTGCGCCCTCAATATTAGCCTTGAGCCGCACAGCTGCCATTTTGACCTAACCTGGCGCGGCTCGGTTATCGCCCCAAATATTACCCTTGGCGTTCCCGGCCTGCATAATGTGAGCAATGCTGTCGGAGCCCTGGCCCTGGCCGATCAGCTGGTGCCCGACATCAACATCTGCACCCCTGCCCTAAAAAATTTCACCGGTGCCGGCCGCCGTTTTGAAAAGATCGGCGAAGTAAAAGGCATCATCGTAATTGACGACTATGCCCACCACCCGACCGAGGTTAGGGCCACCCTTAATACTGCCCGTCTCTCGGGCAAAAGGGTGCTATGTCTCTTTCAGCCCCACCGCTACAGCCGCACGGCCGCCCTTTTCGGGCAGTTTGCAACAGCCTTTGCCGCCGCCGATCACCTTTACCTGCACAAAATCTACCCGGCTGGTGAAGCCCCTCTGCCAGGGATCAGCAGCGAAGCGCTGGCAGCCGCTATCACCCGGCAGAGCACCATTCCAGTCACCTATAATCCCTCCATTACCGCCCTGGAAGAAGCAATTGCCTCCGCCGCCCGCCCGGGTGACCTGATCATTACCATGGGCGCTGGCGATATCACTTACTCCGCCCCCCGCATCCTTGAGATGCTCACGAACAAATGAAATGTGTCATGCCATATGATATAATAAAATAGCTAAGAATAGAGGTGAAGGCTTTGAATAATCAATATACTGCAATTATAAAAAAAGATAATGACTGGTGGATAGGATGGATCGAGGAAATACTAGGTGTAAATTGCCAGGAAGCAAGTCGCGAAGAGTTAGTTTTAAGCCTTAAATCGACTTTAGCGGAAGCGATTGAGTTTAATAGACAAGATTCTCTTATTCATTAGGGTGCTTATATTTGTCGGGTTACATTGACCTCCACAACCACATTCTGCCCGGTATTGACGACGGGCCGCGCACCATGAATGAAGCAGTTTTGTTGGCCCGGGCCATGGTTGCCGCCGGCTATAGCACGGTAGTGGCAACCCCCCACAGCTTTGAAGGTCGCCCGACCCCAACCCTGATTAACGAACGCCTGTCCGAGCTGCAGGAAGAACTGAAAAGCCTTTCAATCCCACTCGAACTGCTTCCCGGTTCAGAGCCGCACATCGATCCTGCCCTGGTAGATAACCTCGAAAAAGGATCAATTCAAACTCTAAACAATACAAGATACCTCTTTATCGAGCTGCCCTTTTCACAACCCCTGCCACTCTACACTGAAGAACTGCTTTTTGAACTGACTATCAAAGGCTACCAGCCTATCATCCCCCACCCTGAGCGGGCCGAAGCGCTGTTAAAAGACAATAACCTCATCCACCGTCTGCACCAGGCCGGCGCCCTTTTTCAACTAACCTGGGGTGCGCTAACCGGCTGGCTGGGGCAGGAAGCTTTTAAAGCGGCTCGCTACCTGATTTCTGCCAATCTGGCCCATCTCTTTGCTACCGATGCCCATAATGCTGCTTCCCGCCTGCTGACCGTCGACAAGGCGGCTGCTTCACTCGATCAAATTACAACTCCCGGCAACGCTTCCCAGATGCTCACTACCCGCCCCCGCAAAATCTTGAACAACCAATCACTTTAATTTAAAGATAAAAGTTTATGTTTCTAAAAAAAAGAAACAATATCTATAACACTAAAATTAACCCCTCCCAGTTGCAATAACCCCAGATTATAAATATAATTATGATACTAAAGTCTAAAAAAAGATATAACCATCTGAAAGGCAGCTGATAGCAATGGGCCATCCCGACCGCAAACCAAAACGCGAGCGCCGCAAACAGCGCCAGAAGATGCTGGCCCGCCGCAACCTCTATGACCAAACCCTCGATCTCACCCCCTACAACGCCGTCGGCCCGATGGTCAGGGGCGAAGAATTTGCTATTAAGTACAAGTAATGATTAGCACACTTGCAATATCCGGTTCAATTGACGATAACTTTAATAGTAGAGAAGATGATACATAAATAACCAAAAAATAGCCCAATAACCCCAAAAAACGCTTGCCGGCAGGCTAAAACTGTGCTACAATAAGGTTCAGTTAAATTGACAGATAGTTGCACTGTCTCGAATGTAGAGACAAAAAGTTGAGGCAAGTAAAAAACCCGATATAAAAAATTGTGAGTCAATACAAAATAACTTAACCGATAAGCTAACTTAACAAAACGGTTAAGTTTTTAATTTGGTTAACTTAACCGATCGGTTAATCCGCTAAAGTCTAATTAAACCCCAAAGGCACTAATTATTTCTCTATCAGAGGGGGGTGCTCAGAAATAATTGATCCATCGGTTCAAAGCATCGAACATCAACTAAACCACCCCGGATTTGCCCTTAAGGAACTCCTCTCGCAGAAAAAAATGAGCCAGCGTGAGCTCGCAATTAGAACCGCAGTTACTGAAGCCTATATCAGTGGCCTGCTTAATGGTAAAAAAGCTCTGTCGGTGGCCTATGCTAAAAAACTGGAATATGTGCTCGGATGCGATTCCGTCACTTTGGTTGAAATGCAGGCTAAACATGATCTAATCATACACAACTGCGAAGATACCAATAAAATAACCTCCAAAGAAAAGAATATCGCCAATAAGCTGCACGAGATTGTCCTGTTCATGAAGCAACAAAAAATATTAAATGAAAGCAGCTCGCGTTCGCAACTGGTCCTTGATTTAAGAAAAAGATTAAAAGTCTCAAATTTATTGCTTATTCCCGACCTGCTACAGGCCGGAATATACCCACCGCCTCCCCAAAAACCGGCAAGCCCTTATATTCTATATGCTTGGTTAAACCTCTGCGATATTATTGCTGCAGCCATGCAACAAGGGGAACCCTTCAAAGCAGAAAAAGTAAAAGCAATCATCCCGAAACTTCAGGAGATAGTTGAAATAACCGGCAGCTATAAAGAACTACAGGAAAATTTGACTGACTGCGGTATCTGGTTTTTCATCCTACCCCCATTTAAAGATGTGGCGGTGCGCGGCTTTGTGAAAAAAACTGCCAGCAATTCGTATGTGTTGATTATGCCCGATCAGCGAAAAAATAACGAAAACTTCTATACCGATTTCTTCAACCATCTCACTGCAATTACAGCATCAAATTTTACAGGTCACTTTATAACATATTAAAACGCGTTAATCAAAACAAGTTTTTACTTATGACCGGCATTTCATAATTGCCGGTTTTGACTTAATTATCGATATCGGAGAACTATCCAGTGGGCTTATTTTTGTAGAGATTAAAAATAATTGGAACAAAGGTTAAACCGTAAAGTTGATCTAATATCCTACAAGCTTTAAGTCTTGTGTTATAATTTCAGTAGATGTATTAATAACAATTACAACTCGAAATTGAATTATGATAGTTGGTGATTGAAATGGAAGAGCTGAGCATTGAACAAATCAAACAACTTTGCAATTCGCCTCGCGGTTTAACACTGAAGAAAAGAGTTAGTCAGTATGTACAATCGGAACAGGGATACAGTAAGCATCGGAAAAGGCCTAGAAACAAAACAGAAGAAAAGATTCTCGCTGGTTTCAGAAGGTCAAAATGAAAAATTATGATCATGAATGGGCTAAAGGTGAGCTAAAAAAGCTTAATCCCGATCAAAAGTTCGACACTATGATAAAAACCGTTGCTATTATTACCAAGCTGCTTGAGTCCGAGCAGTTAAAACCAATAATAGTGGGCGGTTTTTCTGTTGAAATATATACTGATGAGGCATACTCCACGCCAATTAAGTCCAATTTGCGGCCTTGCTCACAAAATCCACCGGTTTACAACCCCTAAACTGCCCCTAAAAGCCTACTACCAGCACTTTGAGCCGGAACTATCAATTCGCACCGCTATGACCGACTACAAAGCTGAAGGCTGGCTGCTTAACATTCCCCTTTACGCCCTCAAAAGCGCCCTTTCCCGTTTGCTTTAACCGTTCGAAACCATCTTCCATTTGACATCTGGCGCGTATTGTGTACAATACTATATACACAAATGTATCTGATGACCAGCAGCCAAAATAACAACCGGCAGCCAAGTAGACAGACAGAAAGACAAGAAAGAAGGTGGACCTGGTGAAACTGATCAACAGCCGTGATTTGCGTCAAAAATCCGGTGAAGTTTGGAAGAATATAGCCAAAGAAGACTATATTGTTACATCAAATGGCAAACCGATCGCTATTCTAACTGCCGCTGAAGAAGATCCCGAGCTTCAGCTGAGAGCAATCCGTCAGGCCAGGGCGGAGATCGCTCTCTACAGCACCCAGAAAGAGGCAGCCGCAAATGGTCTGGATCAACTCTCTGAGCAGGAAATAGCAGAAGAGATCAAAGCTGCGCGCCAGGGAACCGGCCGTTGATTATTGTCCTCGATACGAATGTGCTCGTTTCCGGTCTCCTAAAAGGTAGCAGCAATCCTGGTATTATTATGCAGCAGGTAGTAACCGGCAAGCTGATTACAGCTTATGATTTTCGTATTATTAATGAGTATAGAGAGGTTTTATTAAGACCAAGATTCCAGTTTCGTAAGCAAAATGTCGATTCCATATTAAAAGTGATCGAAGCAGAGGGGGTGCTTATTCAATCTCAGCCTCTCGGCCTGGTCTTAGAAGATCCTGGTGACCTACCATTCATGGAAGTTGCAGCGGCCTGTAAAGAAGCGCTGCTGGTAACCGGGAACCAGAAACACTTTAAAGGATACGAGGCAATCGGTGTAAAGCTGATTACGCCTGCAGATCTGGTAAGAAGGCTTATTGACTAAATAAAGGCACTTGATTGTAATTGTTCTTTTTTATTCTGAAAAAAATGATTATGGAAAGTATCTTGACAGATTAAATTCCAAAATATAACGTTTTTCTCAGGATGATCATTACTATTAGTTGACGACGAGCCCAACCGCTTCCCGGCAAACTTTTCTCCTCTGGTGCAGCCTAACTCCTTCTCCCCTGGCATGCCCCTGGCACTCACCCTACCTAGCAAGTTGAATATTGTAACAAATACGCCTATAATTAAACCGGCAGGCAAGTTAAGCTCTAATTTTACAAAAAAGGTGAAGATTATGCTTAAAGACACTCCTGAAATAAAAAACAGCATGGTGAAACTCGATAAAGAAGAGTTAATCGCCAAGTTGGCCCCGGCAATATCAGCAAAACCCGAAATAGTCTTTGCCTATCTATTTGGCTCAGTAGCGAAAGGAACAGCTGGTCATAAAAGCGATGTGGATGTAGCAGTTTTCCTCGACCCATCCGTTGAACTGAATGAAGAAGGCTTTGGTTATTTAAGCATAATAACTGAAGAGCTGTCTGCTCTGCTAGGCACAAGGGTAGATCTTGTCATTCT
>Ga0194126_10009845_pt1 | contig 12639 bp, 14 predicted proteins | sample TA2KigC150mmetaG_FD_148641 | JGI IMG/M metagenome (GOLD analysis project Ga0194126, IMG submission 148641) | Freshwater microbial communities from Lake Tanganyika, Tanzania - TA2015035 Kigoma Deep Cast 150m | ecosystem: Environmental > Aquatic > Freshwater > Lake | place: Tanzania: Lake...
TGGAGAAGAAGACTGGGCTGAGGAAATCAGGCATTATACCATTTCAGGAGATATCGGTTATCCTCTCGGAAGGAGGGGAGTTGCCACTGTCAGGGCAGGTTATACTACCGGAACCACCAACTCAGAGCCTGTAGAGAAATATTATTATGAAGGCCGCCTCAACTACCGTCTCCTCAGAAACCTGAATCTTTTAGCCTGGTGGAGAGAGGAATTTCGAAACAAGGGATGGTGGGCCGGAAGTTCTATTGTCGAAAGCAGAAAAAGAGAATTTGGATGGAAAACCAGGGAATATCAGATGGAGCTCTACTATACAATATACAGGACGACGATTTCCCTGGAGTATAATGCTTACCGGTCGGAGCAGGGGCCTTTAATTTCAGAATATAAACGGCTTTATGTAAAGATGAGCAGGCCATTTTAACCATTGAAATATAAAATGTTACACGCTATACGCTATACATTTTTATTCATTATTCTCATTGCAATTGCTGGTTGTGCTACTTATGAATTGGAAACACAGAACATGGAACCTGTCATGCACGAAGCAGGACCTGTCTGGCCTCCACCGCCCCAGACGCCGAGGATTCAGTATATAAGAAGCATTTACGGTCCGTCTGATATCGGGATGAAAAAATCATGGTTCAGGAAAACTATGGATTCTATATTCGGAAAAGATGAAGCAGAAGAAATGCTGCTCAGGCCATACGGCATCTTCGCTGGTTCTGAAAGGATTTATGTAACAGACCCCGGCAATCGTATTTTGCACGTCTTTGATATGGGAGAAAGAAAATATCATGAAATTAAGAAGACTGATAAAGAAGGCTTTAAATCTCCCATCGGCGTGGCATCTGATAAAAACGGGGAAATATTTCTTTCCGATTCTTTAATGAAGAGGGTATTTGTCTTTGATAAAGAAGGGAAATATCTGAGGGAAATAGGATCGGATAATTTATTTATCAGACCTGCAGGGATTGCAATCGATGAAGAAAGACTTTATGTGGTTGATACACACGGGAATAGGATTTTAGTGTTTTCAAAAAAAGACGGTTCTTTCCTCTTCAGCTTCGGAAAAAATGGCAGAGGAAAAGGAGAATTTAATTATCCAACGAATATCTTTGCAGGGAAAGATAAATTTCTTTATATAACAGATTCGATGAACTTCAGGATTCAAATATTTGATACGAATGGGAATTTTATCTCAACTTTTGGGAAACATGGCGATGGTTCGGGAGATTTTTCAAAACCTAAAGGCATAGCTGTTGATTCAGAAGGATATATTTATGTGGCTGATGCACAATTCGACACTGTCCAGATATTTGATAAAGATGGACGGCTTTTTCTCGCTTTTGGGAAAACAGGCCGTGGAAAAGGACAAATGATCCTTCCTGCAGGCTTATTCATTGATGAAAAGGATAGAATTTATGTAGCAGATTCGTATAATAAAAGAATACAGATATTTCAGTATTTGGGAAATAAACAATGAACGTTCAACGGACATTAAAATTTTGCATTTTGCATTGTGTATTTTACATTTTAGTTTTCATTCCCATTTTAGCATCGGCAGGGATAAGAGACACAAAACACAATTTGTCTGTTTCGGGCCCGGGAGATGTCAGGGCGGTTAGTGAGACACAAATTTGCATATTCTGCCATACCCCTCATAATTCGTCTCCTGCCAAACCTTTGTGGAATCATGAGATAACCGCTGTTGTAACCTATATAAACTACTGGAGTGATACTTTACAGTCTTATGCCTCTGAGGCAGAAGCTCCGCCTATCGATGGGTTCTCAAGACTCTGCCTGAGCTGCCATGATGGAACTGTAGCAATCGGTTCTGTAATAAGCAGATGGGAAGAAATTTTGATGGTAACCGTTCCCGGTGTTATTGATACCTCAGGGAAGCTTGTTGGAGGACCGGGATACCTCGGAACAGACCTTTCCGGAGGACACCCCATATCTATTCCTTTTGATGAAACACTTGCAAATAAAAGGAATACCGCAGACCCTCCTCTTACCCGTCTTAACTGGCCTATAACAGACCCTGATATAAAACGTCAACTGACAAAGAGTGGATACAGAGTGCAGTGCACATCATGTCACAACCCGCATACGAATAAAGCAGCAGGCGGTTGGCCCCCTTTCTGGCACAAATCAACGCATGACGAGGTCTGCATGGTCTGTCACGAAGCAATACCGCCGGGAGATATCGAATGGTAAATAAAAATAATATTCAGGGTTTCGGTTTATTCGTATCATTTATTTTACTTATCCTTTTTCTTACTCCCAACCCGCTTTATTCAGACTCCGGCAAGGGGCGTTCTCATGGCGACAGGAGTAAGCTTCTTAAGGGTTGTGCAAGCTGTCATAAAGGTCATGGCGTATTTAACACTCCCATGCTTTCGGAAAGGAAAGAGTTTGTATGCTTCAGATGTCACGGACACAGTATTTATGCAGAAAATGCAAAAAGGGCCGGAGATATTGCAAAGGATGTGAGGACAACTAATATTCAAAGGGAATTCGAGAAGCCATATCGTCATCCTGTTGAAAAAATCGGAATTCACAGGTACGGAGAAGTACTGCCTGAGACAGATCCATCCATGCCAAGGCATTCAGCCTGCGGAGATTGCCACCATCATCACTATGTTAGAGAAAATAATAAAATGTCAGGCGTAAGGGGTACAAGCAAAGACGGATTAACGGCAAGAATAACTTATGAATATGAACTCTGCTTCAACTGTCACTCGTACAGCGCCAATCTGCCTGCATATCAAACTAATAAAGCGGAAATTTTCAACAGCTCAAACCCGTCTTTTCATCCGGTAATCACTCCCGGGAAAAATACCGATGTCCCGAGCCTGATTCCTCCATTAACAACGTCGAGCCTTATTGAATGTACAGACTGTCATAATAATGACGACCCTTCAGGTCCAAAAGGTCCCCATGGCTCCAACTACAGATATTTATTATCCAGAAACTATACAACAACTGACGGTTCAGAGGGACCGTTTCAGTATGAACTCTGTTACAACTGTCACAGAAGGAGCAGCATTCTCAGCAATGAAAGCTTCCCTTTACATGAGTTACATATAGCAATGGTGGGCGCTTCCTGCAGAACATGCCATAACCCTCATGGCAGCAGTCAATATGCTCATTTAATAGATTTCAACAGGGCGTCTGTTACATCATCAAACAGCGGGCAGCTTTTGTACATGGATTTTGGAAGCAGGGCCGGGCAATGTGCTCTTAACTGTCATGGGAAGGATCATGATCCTGCGGTATATCCGGGAGCATCCCAAACACCCTCAAAATCACGTTATCCCTCCCGTTTTGTTCCTCGTTCTCCTTTTAGCAGGTAAGACACAGTGTGACCCCAAATTGTGTCAACTCCTTCAAGCCTCTTTCCCTATTATAATATCATCAGCCCAGCTCAAAGCAGCAGATACCGTTGGGAATCCTATAATGCTGGTAAGCAGTATTATCGTATGGTATATTTCCTCAGTCGTTGCTCCTGCTTCTAATGCCCTCCTTGTATGCGAATGCACCGAACCCTCAGACTTGATTGAAGCAGCAGCGGATAGCTGTATTAAATGAGAAGTTTTTTTATCAATCGGGCCTGCATTCCGTGTCGCGGTCCCGAGATTATTTACAGCAGTAAGAAATTTCTTGAACCGTTTTTTAATGCTTACATGTTGTTTTGGAAGCTTTGACATCACTACCTCCTTATTTTGTTTTTACTATTTTAAAGTGGGAGGATAATGTCTGTCAATGATGATGTAATTTGAGTTTCCTGAGTTTTTACCCGAACTCAAAGCATAGCTGAAAATCATCGATAGCGTTTGATTTTATACCCTGCAACGCAGTCTTGTCAGGAAAAAGCAGATTATAGATACCGTCTGCAATAGCGTAGTTAAAGAAACTTGGCACGCCAAGGAACCTCCTTTGAAGATTCTCCGATGACCGCTTCTTAATCATCAGTTATGGGGACTTTTGCAGAATTCAAACGGCAGTTGATTCGAGAGAGAACCTGTAAAATAAAGCAATGAGATAAGATTTTGTTATAATAACATGTACCGATGGTTAATAATGAAAACATTACAACTTTTGTCCAGCGTATTCTCGGATGCGGTTGTCCCGAGGAAGTATTTCGTTATATAGAGTGTCAGAGCGATATAAAGATAAATGACCTTGCAGTAAAAAACAGGATAAATATCGGCAACAGACTCCTGATTTATGTGGCAGAAGTAAATGAATCAGCCCCGGTCAGTCGGATTCTACCGCTTCTTTGTGATGCCGGGAAAAAGGACAGAGATAGTTCAGGGTTCAACAGATTCCGTCTTGTGTTAGCCGCTGATATCTTGGATGATATAAAGCAGGATGCAGAGGATATATTCAAGGCAATAAATGAAGATGAAAAAATGCATCTGCATGTAATTCTGAAAAATAGCATACCGGCCTTTGCCAATTGAGCAGCGATATATAGATTATATAGTTAAAGGAGAGATTTATGGCGGATGAACATTCTTTTGATATTGTTAGCCAAACAGATATGCAGGAAGTCTTAAATGCGGTCCAGCAGGCTATGAAAGAGATAGGCCAGAGGTTTGATTTTAAGGGTAGCAAGAGTAATATTGAGCTCGATAAAAACAGGTCTGAGATAACACTCACCTCTGATAACGATTTCAAGCTCCAGAGCATTACGGAGATCCTTAAAAATAAATTTGTAAAACGGAATGTTTCTCTGAAGTCCCTGAATTTTGGAAAGATCGAGAAAGCTGCAGGAGAGACAGTGCGGCAGGTTGTCAACCTCCAGCAGGGCATATCTGCTGAGAGGGCAAAGGATTTAGTTAAGCTCATTAAAGATATGAAGCTAAAGGTGCAGGCCGAGATACAGAAAGACCAGGTGCGGGTTAGGGCAAAAAAGATTGATGACCTTCAGTCAGTCATAACAATGCTGAAGGGGAAGGAGTTTGATTACCATATCGCATTCGTGAACTACAGATAGAGAGAAGGCAGCGAACATTTAACTTACAAACGTACATAAAACAAAATATTATACATGCAAGACAAATATAAGAAAAAGGATCAGCTTATCAGGGAATTGGTTGAATTGCGCCGGCAGTTTGCAGATCTGGAATCAGCGGAACTGCAGCGCAAAAAATTAGAAGCTGATCAAAACCCATTATGCCGGATGAATTTTTAACAAAGGTCAGAAGAATATTGGATACATAATATGTATAAAGAACACTTTGGTTTGAAAGAATTGCCATTTTCCATCTCACCCGACCCGCGGTATCTTTACCTGAGCCACCAGCACCGGGAGGCGTTGGCTCACTTAATGTACGGATTGCAAAGTGAAGGTTGCTTTGTTATGCTCACCGGAGAGGTTGGCACAGGGAAAACTACTATAAGCCGTTGCGTTCTGGAACAGATTCCAAAAAATGCAGACATAGCGTTCATACTGAATCCCAAAGTAACAGCTGAAGAACTCCTCGCGACAGTCTGCGACGAATTGGGCATCCGGTATCCTGCAGACAACAGGAGCATAAAAGTTTTTGTTGATCTTATAAATCAGCATCTCCTCGACGCTTATGCCGGAGGCCGCAGAACTGTGATCATAATAGAAGAGGCCCAGAATCTTATGCCTGATGTTCTGGAGCAGGTCCGTTTGCTCACTAATCTCGAAACAAATCAGCACAAGCTGCTTCAGATAATTATCATAGGTCAGCCTGAGCTCAGGGATATGCTCTCCCGACCCGATATGGAGCAGCTGTCTCAGAGGATCACGGCCCGGTATCATCTTGGTTCACTATCAAAGGAAGAGGTGCGGGCATATGTAGATCACCGCCTGAAAATAGCCGGAGGCAGCGGACGGATATTCCCTGATGCTGCCATCGCCAGACTGCATCATCTTAGCCGCGGAATACCAAGGCTGATCAATGTAATCTGTGACAGGACAATGCTTGGCGCCTATGCTCAGGGAAAAGACAAAGTCGATATCATAACGTTGCTGCAGGCAGCGCATGAGGTTTTTGGAAAGAAAAGAAGAAGGAGACAACCAAGTCAGATTTTCAGATGGGCGCTGGCCGGTTTATTAATTATTGGTCTCGGAGCAACGATTGCTGCTACCTATTACAATAATATAGTTCAGCTGCCACCGGTAAAAATCACGGATATTTCAGGCAAGAAAGAGCAGACTCCGGAAGTCAAAACATTGGACACATTGGAATGGCCCTCCGGCCAGCCTGTTGAACAAAGCAGGGATACAGCCTTCCAGTCGTTGTTTAAACAGTGGAATATTACTTACGACAGCAAAGTGGAGATCGATGCATGCAAACAGGCGCTCGTTCATGGCTTACGGTGTATGGATAAGCCGGTTATCTTCAATGATCTGATTAATTTGAACAGACCTGCAGTGCTCAGAATGCTTGATGATAAAGGTCAGGAGTTTTATGCAACATTAACGGCATTAGAGGGCCAGACTGTAACATGTGTTGTTAATAATGAAACGAGGACAATAGATATTAAAGAACTTGAAAGAAAATGGACAGGAGAACATATACTTTTGTATAAGACACCGGAAAATTATAAAGGCACAATGTATCCCGGTCATAAAGGATCAGCGGTTGACTGGCTGGACAAGCAACTGTCAGTTGTTCAGGGAAGGAAACATCAGACAAGAAAAAACCCTGTATATGATGAGAAACTTGTCAAACAGGTGAAGGAGTATCAGCTCTCGGAAGGACTTGAACCTGACGGAGTCATAGGTTCTCAAACTATAGTGCATTTACATAATGCAGTTGGAACTGATGAGCCTGTATTGGGGAAGAGACAGGGGGAACGCAAATAAAATGTCTTATATACTTGACGCCCTGAAAAAGTCAGAGAAAGAGAGAGGCCTGAGCAAGGTGCCGGATATAATGACAGTTCATGACATGCAGGCTTCAAGTACAAAAAAGCGTCCTTTATGGGTTCTGCTGGTTTTAGTGATCCTTCTGCTGAATGCCGCAGTTTTATTCTGGTTATCTCCATGGAAATCAAAAAAGCCGCAGCCGGCAGCTGATTCAGCTGCTGAAAAGCAGATTATCGCAAGGTCACAAAATACTTCTTCTAAGAAGACTGACCTTCAGCAATCTAAAAAGGTCACCGACGCGAAGGATGTGAGAAAAAACATAAAAGAAAAGCCTAAGGCAATGCCTGAAACAAGGATAACACGTGAAGCGCCTTCGATAATTCCCCTGAAAAAGGAAGAAGCAAGCAATATGACTTCTGAAGCAAAACCGGATGATGACCATCTGCCTTCTCCGTTACCGAACAAAATATATCATATGAGCGAACTGCCTCAATCCTTACAGCAGAAACTGCCGGCTTTTGCCATTTCGACATTTTTGTATTCTCAAGACCCAGGTTCCCGTTCGGTGAGAATCAATGGTCAGATGATGAGAGAAGGTCAATATCTGTCTGCCGGCCTGAAACTCGAAGAGATAATGCAGAACGGGATGATTTTCAGCTACCAAAACTACCGTTTTCAGGTCGGACTCAAGTAAATAAAAAAGGGGAAGGACTATAAAAGAATCCTTCCCCATGAAATACAGCACTGTTTTAAGGTATCAGTCTAACCGCTCTGTTATTGACTTCGTTTGATTCAGCTGCCTGGTTGCCTGAATCAATCACAGCAATGAGGTGCTTGCCTGAAAGGGAGGTACGGGAAACCTGTGCCAGGCTCAGATCCTTTGATCTTCCCGCTGCCAGTCCATATACAGGTATCTTCTTGAGAAAAGTGTCAAGGCTCAGGCCGTTGTTAGAGATGTAACATGAGACGTAGAAGTTGGATGCATTCCTGTTGCCTGTATTGCTGTTTGCGAGAGGGCGCGGCTGAAAATTTCGAAATGTATCCTGCCCTCTGCCCTTTCCGGACCGGATGGCCTCCATAATCCCATATGGGCCTGGGTTATCAATGGCCAAGAGCATCCGCCTGCCACGAGCTGATCAATATAGACATTTGTCTCAAATCTAACCTTTGAAGGCAGAGTAAGAGGTTGATAGATAGCTGCTGCATAGCAACTTCCCCCCTTTGATCGAAAGGATTGCGAACCGGAAACAGCATAAGTATTGTCAACATACTGCTCAACATTTCCAGCTCCACCATAATAAATCTGCCATCCACCCAAAGGTGGGGTGGAGCCCAATAAGTAACTGTCGAAATTATCAAATAAGAGATCGGCGCCGAAGACAAAAACAGGAGAACTGAGCAATAAAAAAAACAGCATTGGAAAAAAAACAGCGGAATACTTTAGATCGTGTAACCAAAACATCTCTCTTGGCATTCATCATATCTGCCCCTCCTCGAAAAATATGCAAATATAACACTTGAAAATACAGGAAAATTGAATAGAAAAATGCGGAAAAATGGTACAGAACATTAAAACTATTGGGTTGCTATTTTGGCAATTGGCAATTTATAATGGCAAAGAGGAGGTTTTTAAATGAAAACAACACTGGATAAATTTGGCAGGGTAGTAATCCCCAAAGAAATTCGTGATAATCTGGGTCTGAAACCGGGTGCGGCATTGGGAATCGAGACAGGAGACAGAGGTGTTATATTAAAACCCTCAAGGGAAAAATCTCCTGTTCAGCTCAAAGAGGGTCTGCTTATATTTACAGGTAAAGCTGAAGGCAGCATAATCGACGCTGTACGGATTCACAGAGAAGATCGCATAAAGAAAAGTGCGGTCAGGAGAAAATGAAGATACTCTTTGACACCTCTGTGCTTGTTGCTGCAATTGTCGGACCACACCCGTTGCATCCTTCAGCGTTTACCTGGTTAAAGCGTGCAAAATCTAAAGAGTTCGAGACGATTGTGGCAGGTCATACATTGACTGAACTCTATGCTGTTTTGACAACGTTGCCGGTAAGTCCGAGAATATCACCTGCAATGGCCCGGAATCTAATCAGTAATGATGTTGAAGCCTTGGCGAAAATCGTATCTCTTCAGCCAAGGGAATACAGCCTTGTCATAAAACATATGGCTGAACTTGGATTGTCAGGAGGATGTGTTTATGACGCTGTTATTGCAGCATCTGCAAGAAAATATGGTGCGGACAGGCTTTTGACTTTCAATACGGATGACTTCATGCGTGTATGGCCGGAAGGGGCCGGCCTCATTACTACGCCATAACGATTCTTTACATCCTAAAAATCGTCATCGTATAATAAAAGTTCTTTAAAAAGATATTTCAAACTCTGCTGAGGGGTGTCCCTATACTTCCCTCCCCCTTGAGGGGGGAGGGTTAGGGTGGGGGTGAAAAAGATGCTGTTGTTCACCCTCCCCTTAATCCCCTCCTTTACGAGTCGTAGACCCTCAAGGGAGGGGAAACTTTATGATACCCCGCTTTCTCTGCGGCAGGGAGGTTCATTGTCATTCCAGCTTATCCGTAATGACATGCATATAATTTATACATTATGTTAAACATAATGAAAAGGTCTATAAGTGGAAAGGAAGATATCACATGAATATTGTTGTATGCATAAAGCAGGTGCCTGATACAGCTGAAGTCAGGATTAATCCGGAAACAGGAACACTTATAAGAGAAGGGGTTCCGAGCATAATCAATCCTTTTGACATGCATGCCATTGAGGCAGGGATACAGATAAAAGAAAGAGTAGGGGGAAAAGTGACTGTCATAACTATGGGGCCTCCCCAGGCAGAGTCTGCCCTTCGGGATGCCATATCAATGGGCGCTGATGACGGTATCCTCCTCTCTGACAGGGCGTTTGCCGGTTCTGACACCTGGGCAACCTCATTCACCCTGTCAAAGGCAATAGCAAAGCTTGGCGCTGATATTATAATCTGCGGAAAACAGGCGATAGACGGTGATACAGCACAGGTTGGTCCGGAGACAGCAGAATTCCTGAACATACCGCATATCTCATATGTGAGAAAGATAGAAGAGGTTGCTCAGAACTCTATAAAAGTTCAAAGGTTAATGGATGAAGGTTACGACATTGTTGAATCTTCATTCCCTGTGCTACTGACTGCTGTAAAAGAGTTGAATGAACCGAGGCTGCCGTCATTGAAGGGCAAGATGGCTGCGAAAAAGGCACTGATACAGAAATGGGGCGCAACAGATATAATGGCAGATCAGAATGATCTTGGACTTAAGGGTTCGCCGACCCAGGTCAAAAACATCTTTACCCCTGAGGCAAGGTCTGGCAGAAAGATTCTTGAAGGCGACACGGAAGAGCAGGTCGATGCTTTAATCCAGGAACTGAGGGGGATTAAATGCCTGTAATAATAAATAGAGACAAATGTAACGGATGTGAAGAATGCCTTGCATCATGCCCTGTTTCAGCAATTGAGATGAAAGACGGTAAGGCTTCTATCAATGAATACTGCGAGGCATGCATGACCTGCATCAACATCTGCCCTGAGGGTGCAATCATAGAAGTTGATAAAGAGGTCACTCAGGAAACAGACCTGAAATCATATAAAGGTGTATGGATATTTGCTGAACAGAGGAGCGGCAAGGTTTCGTCTGTTGCTTTTGAGCTTTTAGGCATAGGAAGGAAGCTTGCGGATGATCTCGGCACAGAACTGTCAGCTTTAATCTTCGGCGCATCCGAATCAGAAGCGCAGGAACTGATTAAGTGGGGTGCGGATAAGGTCTTCAGATCAGGCGACCCTATTTTTGAGAAATTTAACGATGAACCTTATGCCCGGCTTATGACATCACTTATCAGACAGCACAAACCGGCTGTAGTTCTAGCAGGAGCAACACCCATAGGACGTTCTTTTTTCCCGAGGGTAGCTGCACGGGTACGGACAGGGTTAACAGCAGACTGTACATCACTCCAGGTCGATAAGGAAACAGGAAATCTCCTTCAGATCAGGCCGGCATTCGGCGGGAATATTATGGCAACAATCCTTTGCCCCCACAACAGACCGCAGATGGCTACGGTAAGGCCCAGAGTAATGAAGCGCGGACAATATGATGAAAGCAGAAATGGAGAGATTGTTGAGATCAAAACAGACGGGTTGACTTCCCGCACGAGGGTAGTCGAGTCAGTCAAGGAAGTATCTGATATCGCCATCAATCTCCAGGAGGCTGATATTATCGTATCCGGCGGAAGGGGGCTGGGTGATCCTAAGGGTTTTAAATTAATTGAGGAACTTGCAGAAGTTCTTGGAGCTGCTGTAGGCTCTTCGCGTGCCTGTGTCGATGCAGGCTGGATTCCTTACAGGCATCAGGTTGGCCAGACAGGCAAGACTGTTTGCCCGAAAATCTACATCGCCTGTGGAATATCAGGGGCAGTCCAGCATCTTGTCGGCATGCAGTCATCCGACATAATCATAGCTATAAACAAAAACCCTGAAGCCCCTATATTCAATGTTGCAACCTATGGAATCATCGGCGATCTGTATGAGATTATCCCATTGCTCATTAAAAAGATAAAAGAATCAAAAGGTATTTCTTAATGAAAATTGCATTCGTATTCCCCGGTCAGGGTTCACAGTATGTGGGAATGGGCAGGGAAATCTATGAGAACTATGATGTTGCAAGGGAGGTTTTTCAGGAGGCTTCCCGCGCATTGGGTTATGATCTTGCAGGCCTGTGTTTCAACGGTCCAAAGGATGAATTAAACAAGACATTCAGGACTCAGCCATGTATTCTTACTGTAAGCATTGCCATATGCAGGGTATTATTATCAAGGGGCATAAGACCATCTGTTGTTGCAGGACACAGCCTGGGAGAGTATTCGGCAATAGTTGCCGCTGAAAGCCTGTCGCTGTCTGATGCGGTGATACTGACTGAAAAAAGGGGACTGTTCATGCAGGAGGCTGTCCCTGAGGGAAAAGGACTCATGGCAGCAGTCCTTGGCTTAGATAGAGAGCAAGTTGATAGGATATGCAAATCTCTGCAATCAGGGTATGCTTCTCCCGCCAATTACAACTGCCCCGGTCAGATAGTTATCGCCGGCGAGAAAGACGCGGTTCAGGAAGCGATAAAGCTCTGTGACGATGCCGGAGCAAAGAAAACAATCGCACTTGCAGTGAGTGTCCCGTCACATTGCAAATTAATGGAGACTGCATCTGAAAAACTCACAGAATTGCTTGATATTACACTATTGAAAAATCCTGTAATCCCAATAGTGAATAATGCTGATGCTGCATTCCTGCATGATAGTGATAGCATTAAAGCTTCGCTCATCAGGCAACTCAGCTACCCGCTTCTGTGGGAAGATTCCATAAAGACCATTGCAGATTCCGGTGTAACGATATATGTGGAAGTCGGTCCTGGAAAGGTTCTGTCGGGTTTGATAAAAAGAATAGTCTCTGATGTTAAGATAAGGAATGCCGAAGACATGAAAAGCTTAGAGAGTGCAGTCTCTTTGCTCAGCAATTAAAATCCTGTTGTTTCTGTTTTGATAATGAAAAAACATATTGATAATTTTCTCAGGCACCTCGAAGTTGAGAAGGCTGTTTCAACCCATACGTTGCGGGCGTACAGAAAAGACCTCGAAGAGTTTTCAGAGTATTCAAAAGCTGAGCCTCATGAAATAGATTTGCTGGATATGCGCGGTTTTGTTGCCGGGCAGATAAAAAATGGACTTAGTAAGACAACAGTAAGCAGGCGGTTGTCC
>Ga0194126_10009847_pt1 | contig 12638 bp, 17 predicted proteins | sample TA2KigC150mmetaG_FD_148641 | JGI IMG/M metagenome (GOLD analysis project Ga0194126, IMG submission 148641) | Freshwater microbial communities from Lake Tanganyika, Tanzania - TA2015035 Kigoma Deep Cast 150m | ecosystem: Environmental > Aquatic > Freshwater > Lake | place: Tanzania: Lake...
TCCGTCTCCTCAGAAGTGTGCAGTCGAGAGATGCCTGGAAGGTGTATAAACTCTCCGCCTTCCCCTATCTGGGCTTGATTTTCATCGCTTTGTGCCTGAACTTCTGGGTCTAATTCCCGATGAGCCAGCTCTTCCAGCTTGACAAAAAGTGTCCTCAAACAAGTGCTAGAGCAGGCACGCTCAATACTCCGCATGGCTCGGTGCCTACGCCTGTTTTCCTCCCCGTAGGCAGCCAGGGCACGGTCAAGACCCTGACCCCCGATGAGCTCAAATCGCTGGGCGTGGGGATGATTCTGTCCAATACCTATCATCTCTATCTCAGGCCCGGGGTAGAAATCATCCGTAAACTGGGCGGGCTGCACAGATTCATGTCCTGGGATGGGCCGATCCTCACCGACAGCGGGGGTTTTCAGGTGTTCAGCCTGGGGCACCTTCGTCGCATCAACGATGAGGGCGCTCTGTTCCGCTCCCATATCGACGGCAGCGAGCACTTTCTCACCCCCGAGCTTGCTATCGAGATTCAGGAGCAACTGGGCGCGGACATCATCATGGTTCTCGATGAGTGCCCGCCCTACGAAGACGATTTCGGCAAAATCCGCAGGGCTATGGAGCGCAGCCATCTCTGGGCGGAGAGATGTAACCAGAGTCATAAGAAGAGGAAACAGGCGCTTTTCGGCATAGTGCACGGCGGCGTTTTCCCTGAGCTGCGGCGCGAGTCAGCCGCTTACCTCACATCTCTGGGTTTCCCCGGATATGCCATCGGCGGCTTGAGCCTGGGTGAGCCCAAGGAGCTTATGCACTCTATACTAGATGAGACTGTGCCGCTTCTCCCCGGGAACAAGCCCCGCTATCTGATGGGCGTGGGCTCGCCTGAAGACCTGGTGGAATGCGTTGCTCGCGGTATAGACATGTTCGACAGCGCCCTGCCTACCAGGCTGGGCCGCAACGGCGCTGTCTTCACCCGAAACCGCCGCTACAGCATAAACAATGCTCGCTTCAAGACGAAGAAAGGCCCCATAGAATCCGGCTGCGATTGTTACACCTGCCGCAGCTTCTCCGCTGCCTATCTCCATCACCTGTTCAAATCGCAGGAGCTTCTGGCGTACCGCCTGGCTACTATACATAATGTAAGGTTCATCACGAGGCTGATGGAGCGTATTAGAAGCTCTATCCTTGACGGCACATTTGGCACTTTCAGAAAAGACTTCATAAAGAACTACGAGCCTACCGATGCGGAGACCCGAACTGAACAGAAGAGGAAATGGCTGGAGGCTCGGCAGAATAAACACAGATTGATTGAATAATGCTACTGAAAAAGAGGTGCAGGAAACCTCCTGCCAGGGGTTTGGGGCTTGCCCTGAGCTTGTCGAATGGAGTGTCCCCCAAATCTATAAATCCCCCAAGAATGGGGGATAAAGGGGGTTGACGTAGGGTATTTCAGCAATCTCTGCAGATAATGCCCGCTGAGTTCCCTTTACAGAATCCGTAGTTCCCTTTACAGAATCCGTAGGGTGGGTGGAATGAAATGAAACCCACCAATTAAATATGAAGCAATTTTGATTTGTGGGCACGGCGGAACGCCGTGCCCCACCGCTTTTTCCGCCGCAGACTGACTTGCAAATAACATCTTCTGGGATTATCATCGGGGCAATAATATCTGTGGTCGGTTGGGGTGATGGGTTTCGTCCGCCTCAGTCGGACTCCACCCACCCTACTGGAACTTTAGTATAAAATGCGACAAAAGGAGTTTCGGTGCAGTATCCTTTAAGAGCGTCGTTCAGCAAGATATCGTTTGCTCAACAAATTAGGGTGACTGATGCATCGGGATTGTCGATCTTGAACGTAAGAGAGACCCTCTGCGGGAATTTTAAAGAGATTACTATATACGCTGAAGAGCAGGATACTGAGAAACGTTATAGGATTAATGTCGAACGCATCGCTGGTTTCGCTCGCTACTACTACTTTGCCGATCAAGATGGCGTGAGAGTTGGTTCCGTAAAGCAACGGGAAATACTGAAATTCTGGAAAGCTCATTATGATATCTATAATGGGTTGACACCAATAATGACTATCCGCGAAACCAACTCTTTCGTCAGAGCGGCAGGGTGCTTGCTTGGCTTGTTTGTTGTTCTCGCTTGGTTCTCCGGCTATGTCCTCCGCCCTACTTACCTTGTGACGAATGATTCAGATAATAGAGTGATGATGAAAATGAAGGAGACCCCCAGCTTTTTTAAGAAGTCATTTATTATCGAGAGGGTTGGGGATATTGGAGATCAGGAGCAGATTCTGGCCCTGCTAGGCCTCACGATGAGTATTTTGCAGAAAGTACGTTGGGGCGTATTCATCTCTAATGTAGACATCTCTTTAGAATAACCAAGTTATTGGAGCAGGGTGGGTGGAATGAAATGAAACCCACCAATTAAATATGAAGCAATTTTGGTTTGTGGGCACGGCGTTCCGCCGTGCCCTACCGCTTTTTCCGCCGCAGACTGACTTGCAAATAACATCTTCTGGGATTATCATCGGGGCAATAATATCTGTGGTCGGTTGGGGTGATGGGTTTCGTCCGCATCTGGCGGACTCCACCCACCCTACGATGTCTGAATCTATTGCTGTCAATATGTGTATAATATTGCTGAATAACCGGGGAATATGATATGAACACACCTGTATTACGCCTTTTGTTTATTTTTGGTTTTATCGCCTCTATTGACATTCTCGTGATATTATTCGCAGGGACAAGTTATTTTCTCTTGTTGTTCGCTTTGTTTCTTATGCTATTAAATACAGCGCCCTATTTCGACTTCATCCCCATTGCGTTGTTTGGTAGAAAATGGTACTCAGAGAATGCAAACATCAGTGCAAATCTAAGGAAAGACAAACGTCTTTTGATAATAGGAGTTCTCTGTAGTGTTATCTTATTGGGAGCAAGCATCCTTTTCATTTTGAAGGGGAATGTGAGGCTAATCGATTATATTTGAAGAAGAAATCAACCATTTAGGTAGGTGGCACGGCGGAACGCCGTGCCACCTACCCTTTCACCAGACCTGCAAATAATATCTTGTAAACCGTGCCTGCAATTGAAGGCTCCTGCGTTTTCCTCACTCTTAATAATAGCCGCTGAGTTCCCTTTACATGCCTTTTTTCTTCTGCTAAACTCTGAATTAAAGCTATAGCCCTTGATAGAGAGGTGCAATATGGGGAAGAGAGATTTCAGGCATCATGAAGCCAAGAAGCCCAAGAAGGGGGCTAAGAAACCGATAGTCTCTGATGTACTGTCCACGCCGACGACTGTCGAGGTGATCAAGACCAAGGGGAAGAAGGATAAGAGCGAATGGTGGGAGGAGAAAAGCACTGAGGAAGGGAAATAGCCGTATACCAGCCTATCGGCAACTTTATGAATCAGGTAAACTGCATGAACGGGTGGAGCAGGCGAGGGCAATTCTCGAAAACTGTCACCTCTGTCCTCGCCGCTGCCAGGTGAACCGCATTCAGGGCAAGCCGGGCAAGTGTAATACAGGCAGACAGGCGATAGTCTCCAGCTTCGGACCTCACTTCGGCGAGGAATCCCCTCTGGTGGGCAGCGGCGGGTCGGGCACCATTTTCTTCACCTACTGCAATCTCAAGTGTTGTTTCTGCCAGAACTATGCCATAAGCCAGTTGGGCGAGGGTCAGGAGACGGGAGCCGACGAGCTGGCGGGAATGATGCTCTATCTGGAGCGCCAGGGCTGCCATAATATCAACTTCGTCAGCCCCACCCATGTGGTGCCTCAGATACTGGAGGCACTGGAAATCGCAGCAAAGGGAGGGCTTTCCGTCCCTCTGGTGTATAACAGCGGCGGCTATGACTCGCTGGGAATTCTCAGGATTCTCGATGGCATTATCGATATCTATATGCCCGATATGAAGTATTCCGACGCCCGGAATGCCGAGCGGTTGTCAGGGATTAAAGACTATCCTGAAGCGAACCGTGCCGCAGTTAAGGAAATGCACCGCCAGGTGGGCGATCTGCAGATAGATGAACGTGGTGTGGCTACCAGAGGTCTTTTGGTGCGCCATCTGGTGTTGCCGCAGGGACTGGCGGGAACAGCGGAAGTCTGCCGTTTCCTGAGTGAGGAGATTTCTCAGAATACCTATCTCAATGTGATGTCGCAGTATCGCCCCTGTTTCAAGACATCCGAAGTTCCTGTGCTGGCACGTTCTATATCCAGAGAAGAATTCACTGAAGCGGTTGCCATAGCGCGCAGCCACGGTCTAAATCGCCTGGACCGTGTTGAGCATCGCTTTCTCGCCTGGGCACTGTAGTCTGGTGAAATGAAATGTCGGAGCAGGCATCCTTTATAGCTGTAGTGCACGGACGGGTCCAGGGCGTCTATTTTCGCGCCTTTGTCAGAGACCATGCCATAGCATTGGGCTTGACAGGCTATGTAGAGAATCGGTACGGGGGCTCCGTTGAAGTTCGTGCCGAAGGCGAAAAGGGCAAGCTGGAGGAGTTGCTCGATTACCTCAGAACGGGACCGTCCCGCGCCAGGGTCGACAGGGTTGACGTCGAGTGGTCAGACTTCAAAGGGCGCTTTCAAGACTTCTCGGTGAATTACTGAACTATTTCTCCTCGGTTTCGGGAGCCTGCTTTAACCCGTAGTAGCGGTCGTTTTCTATGATTCGTTTCAATCTGGGAAGGGATATATCCTTGACGCTGGTATCGCCCAGATATTTCTGCAGTTGCTCCTGTATCTGGTCTAGCCCCAGCGGCTGATTGCCATTGGCAAGCAGCAGGCGGAACACCATCTCCAGCAGTGGCATGGTCGGCGCAACAAATCCCTCGCGTTTGGAGCAGCACTGCTTTATGACGCGGAGCAAAGCGGTATCCGATTTGCTCTTCTCTTTCTTTCGTGACACCGGGCATAAACGGCTTGTGGCGAGTGCGGCGAAAGAGCGTCCCTGCTCCTGATACCAGTTCAGGTCTATGAAGTATCGCGGCTGTACTTCGACTACTTCCTGTTCCTGTGCTTGCTCTGTTACCATCAGCCACCCCCTTGTTTAGCTTTGACTTCCTCAATAAGTTTAAGGTACGCTGTTGTTGTCTCCGCTGCGCTCGAAGCTTCCGAATCCACTTCCAACGGTGTACCGATGAATATTTTACCGTAATCCTCTGTTTTGCCCTGAAAATGGTCTTTGGGACTGATTAGCCTTTTGCGAGCATCTATTATACCAAGGTCGAAGGGCAGGGTAAAATAGAGGTCAGCGATAATGTTGTCAATGCCCGACTGTTGTTCGATCCCCCGGAGCCCTTTTATCTCCTGCTGATATTTGGATGCTGGTAGCAGACCCAGGAGGTTCCTGATGCTGAGGCTGCCCTGGTCGGCTACTATTCTGAACGGCGCAATGGTAATCAGGAAGTCGCAGGACAGTATAATGTTGGGCACCCAGAAAGTAGGGTTGGCGAACGGCTTGCTGAGGGGATTCTCTACCGCCACGGGTACGCACTGGTCTACATCGAGAAGCATGGTATTGGGGAAATCGTAACCGAGTTCCTTATATACGGTATGTACCTTTTTGGCGCGGGCGCTGCTCTCAAGAATTACTATGTCGGCGGAGCTGACTTTCCTTATCCCGGAGATTACGGCAGCGAGTGTCTCCGCGCTGGTCGTTACCGGGTGCGGCTGGGCTACCGCAGCGCTCGGTTTTATCAGAATTCGCCGTGCGAATGCCACTTCAACAGGCGGTTGAAATACAAAACTGTCTGCTTCGCAAATCATTCTCCGACTTTCCTTCTAATAAAGATATCGACGTTTGTCGCCTGCGGCACATTCTTCAGTGCGGATATCATGCCGAGAAGCGCCTTCTCGATAATGTTTTTAACAAATGGATTCATCGGTATCAGCTCTCCGTTGACAAAGAGCGTGACCTCATCCTGCTTTTCTTCTGTGAGAAACCTTTTCTCGATTAAATCCACCAGTCCCGCGGCATCCTTCAGCCCGTATTGAGGCACTTCCAGCTTCAATTTCTCGTCAGTGGCTATTGCCAGAAGCTCGTCTTTGGTGCAGACCAGACCCCGTCCTAGCTTCTTGCGGTGTACTTCTATCTTGGCTGCCCTGTCGTGTTTGAAGCCCTCGGCGATGATAAGGTCGAAGTCGGGACCTATGTATCTGTAAAGCTCCGCAAGCGTATGGTCGCGGTCGACATTTCTGATTATGGCGATTTTATGCGGTGAGCTGATCGCCACGGTATCGCTGCCCGCCTGAGCATGCCTCCAGGTGTCCTTACCCTCGCGGTCTATTTCGAAACCCCTGTCGCTGTGTTTGACGGTGGCAACTCTGTACCCCCGTTTCTTGAGCTCGGCTACCAGCTTCTCCACAACCGTGGTCTTGCCCACGCCGCCTTTACCGACTACAGAAACAATGGGTATCATCCTCAAATTCCCCTCTTACGACTACAAATCCTGATTCCAGTCAAGCATCTGCACCTGCACTTCTTCCCCCGCCTCGATTGCAGGTTTGTTCTCCGGGACAATCATCAGCCCGTTAGCCAGTGACATCGATGTCAGTATCCCCGAGCCCTGCGGTCCCACAAGTTTGGCGAAGTACCGGTCATCGCGTTTTGTCACTATGACCCTGGCGAAAATACGGCGATTGTCGTTGTTCACGATTCTGCTTTCGCTTTTTGCCACAATAACCGGTTTGGTGTAATCCTTTCTGCCCAGCATCTTCAAAATAGCAGGTCGGGCGAACTGCTCGAAGGCTATCATCGAGCTGACCGGGTTTCCCGGCAGGCCGAGGTGTGGCACCTTTCTCTTGCCCAGCTTCAGCACCCCGAAGGCTAACGGCTTGCCCGGCTTCATGCGCACTGTCCAGAAGGTAACCTCTCCCAGTTGCGCCAGGACGTCCTTGACCACATCGTATTCCCCCACCGAAACGCCGGCGGAGGTGATGAGCATATCGGCATCGCGCGCCTGTTTAATCTTATCTTGCAGGGCTTCGATATTATCGCGGGCGATGCCCAGTATTTTGGGTACTCCGCCATAGCGTAGCACCTGGGCGGCGATGCTGTAGGTGTTGCTATTGTATATCTTGCCCGGCGGCAGCGACTCTTTGATATCTACCAGCTCGTCACCGGTTGCCAGAATAGCTACCACCGGACGGCGGATAACTGAAACAACCTCCCGTCCCAGAGAGGCGAGCACGCCTATCTCCTGAGGTCGAATCACGGCTCCAGCCTGCAAGACCAGGCTGCCGCTGGATATGTCCTCTCCTGCCAGCCTTATGTTCTGACCCTTTACTGCCTGCCGCATAATTCCAATCTCTTTTATGGGTTTCTTGGCAGTCTTGCGCTTCTCCTCGTCAGTATCCTCGAACTGCACTACGGCATCGGCGCCTTTAGGTATCGGGGCACCGGTCATAATGCGGATGGCTGTGCCGGGTCCTACTTCCTCTTTAGCTATGTAGCCTGCAGCCACCTCTCCGATGACGCGCAATATTATAGGGGATGAAGGTCGGGCGCCCTCGGTGCCCTGTGCCTGCACGGCATATCCGTCCATAGCAGAGTTGTCCAGCGGCGGTATATCGATGGTGGAGCGCACGTCTTCAGCCATGACGCGTCCCAGAGCATCGAGGATTAGCTCATCCTCGGGTTCGAGCACACTGCAGTTGCTCAGGATTTTTTCCAGGGCTTCCTCGACTGATATCATCGCTTTTATTTCCCGGCTGCCTCTGTCTTCGCCATCGTTCTGGCTTTCACCAGGTCAGCCTCGGTGTTGACATTGAAAAAGCTCAAATGCTCGGGGTCGAATCGTTCCAGCTCTTCCTTTTCTATATATCTTACCTTCACCGAATCGAAAAATCCTCTGATTCGCAGGTCATCCCGTTTAAGCTGCTCTTCTATAAAGCTGGCGCAGTTCCTGGAATAAACGGCATGGAGCGGCTCGATGTTATCGTCCAGCCTTGGTATGACGACGTCGAAACCGGTCGAAAGGCTAATCATATGGCGTAACAGGGCTGTGTTCAGAAATGGCATATCACAGGCAACAACCAGATTGTAAAAGGAGTTCGAGTATGTTAGCCCTGTATAGATGCCGCCGAGAGAGCCTTTCCCCGGGTAAAGGTCGACAACGGTTCTTGCTTCGGGATGAGTGTACGACTGTGCAGATGTCCTCGCCTGTTTCTGGGAAATGACAAGGAGTATTTCGCTGCTGATTGAGCTCAAGCGGCTCATGACTCTATCTATCAGGCTCTTACCGGCAAGTTTCTCCTGATGTTTTTCTCTCCCAAGGCGGGAGCTGTGGCCACCGGCGAGGACGATAGATGTTATAGTCAAACCGAAGCTGTCATCCCTCCTTAGGTAAAATGTCGTTCATTTATTTTATCACTTAAGTCAACTTTACGTAAGACCGTTTATTGAGGGAAAATTCATCGTGCGGGTCAAAAACAGTAGAAAAGGCGGGTTATGCCACGACTGAAACCGGCACAGGCGGGTGAGCGGTTCGATGTCCTGTCCTATTCATCGTCCCAGGCGCTATCGCCGATGAGGGGAACAAATCTGCAGCCCCCGAGGTTGATGCTCTCCGGACCCTCTTTGCGTTTTACTACCTTCATCAATTCCTGCTCGAAGCGCGACCCCACGGGGATGACCAGTCTGCCGTCTACTGCAAGCTGGTCTGTGAGTTCCCGGGGCACGCGCGGAGCTCCTGCCGTCACTATGATGGCATCGTATGGCGCTCCCTCCGGCCATCCCAGCGCCTTTCCGGCGATGTGAAACTCAACATTCTTTATCTCGAGCAAAGCCAGAACATTCCGGGCTTTTTCGAGCAGCCTCTGGTGGCGTTCCACAGTAACCACCCACTTGGATAGCTCGCACAGTATAGCCGTTTGATAGCCGCTGCCTGTGCCCACTTCGAGCACCTTCTCGCCGCCTTTCAGTTCTAATGCCTCGGTCATGAGCGCGACGATGAACGGCTGCGATATAGTCTGCCCCATTTCTATGGGCAGCGGTATATTCTCATAGGCTGCATGCTGACTGGAGGGAGGTACGAAGAGCTCACGGGGCACACGGCTCATTACCTCGAGCACCCTTTTGTCCCGGATTTCATAGGACAGTTGCTGCATGAGTCTGAGGCGGGCAGCTTCCATATCCATCTTTGCACACCCGGAGGTTTTTCTCTGAGGAATATACCATAAACCATTGCTTCAGTCTATTGATTATGCCCTCTCTTTGACTGGCGAAGTGTCTGAGGGTAGAATACAGATAGAGTAATTGTGTTTCTAAGGGCGCGGTTACCGCGCCCTTAAATAGTAGGCTGAGGGATTGATGAAAAGGGATAATAGACTATTAGCATCTCTGCTATCGTCCCTGCTGGTTCTCATTCTCCTCCTCATGCTTTTACCGTCTTGCGTTGGCTCTTCTCTAACTGCGGCTGAGGTTGAGGATGAGATATTCAGGCTGGTCAATGAGACAAGGCAGGGGCTCGGCTTTTCCGCACTCCTGAGAGATTCTAATCTCGATGCCCTGGCAGGTCAGTACTCGGCGAGCCTGTTATCCGATGATGTGGTGCAGACCACCGAGCTTCGCTATTTGCTGCGTAATTCCTGGTGGGTGGTTTATTCCAAAGGCTCGCCCCGCCTCACCGAAGATACGGCACAGGGACAGGTGGACTACTGTTTTGAGAACGAAAAGCTTCGAGAAGCTATGCTGCGCAGCGAGGCAAGAGCTACCGGTGTAGGCGTAGCTGTGGTCGACAAGACCGTGTACTATACCCAGGTCTTCGATGTCTTGAATGCAGCCGGCGGCAACGGTGAGCCGATAAGATTGTATGAGAACCCTCGGGCGACAGACCCCACATGGCAGCAGTTGCAGAGCTTTCTCATCGCGGATAACACGGATAAGCTGACTTATGTAGAGGGCTCGTTCGTCTGTGCCGACTTCGCCGCTACGCTGCAAAACAGGGCAGAGGAGATGGGGATAAAGGCTGCCTATGTCAGCGTTGATTTTGCTGATGGCCCTGCGCATGCTTTAAATGCTTTCAATACCACGGACAAGGGCCTGGTTTACATAGACTGCACCGGCCCCGGTTTTCTGGGTACTAATATCAAGAACAGCTCCCTTATCAACGAGGGGTATGACAAAGTCGTGTATATGGAAGCAGGTGAGGTATACGGCCTGATACCGCTGGGAAAAGCGACCTCGTTTAATTACGAGTTTTACGAACAGTGGATGCAATTATGGGACGATTACGAGGACAAGGTTGAACTGTATAACAGCGGGTCTCTTTCGTACAGTGAGCTTGCTAATCTAAGGAAAGAGATAGAAGAGCTTAGAGAGGTTCTGGGGGATTATCACTGGGAGCCGCTGGGCACCGTTACAAGCTTTCACCTGCACTGGTGATGGGGTCCGGCTAACCCTTTTTCGTTATGCTTTTATCGATGCCTCTGCCGAAGAGTTTCAACTCGATAGGTCTGCTGGCGCCGTATTTTTTATGAACCCGGCAAGATTCGCAGATGCTGGTATCGGTGCCGCTTAATACAGCGCCTTTCTGTTGCAGCTTGCAATATGTCCCTTCGATCTCCCAGCAGGGTAGAGAGGTGAATTTGTTTGCCGGGCAATCGACCTTGATGACAGGCGGGCAATGACACATCTCCCAGCACGGCGATTTGCCCGCCCAGAAGTCGCTTACCTCGACGGCAGGTTCCTCCTTTTTACTGAGGTTATCCTGTAGTTTCAGCCTTCTTTCCATTGCTTTTTACCTTGTGTCCCCATTTTACCAGCTAACCATTTGCTTTGTCTATTTGGCAGCGACATGTCCCTTTGCCGCCTTCTCTGTGGCCTTCTTCTCACCGCGGATGGCTGCCAGAGTGCCGCCGATGGTGAGGTATCCCACATAGGCTACCGGGAAGAGGATTACGGGTATCGCGATGACCAGCGCTACGATGATTGTCCACTCCATTTTCGTTTACCTCCTTTATTTTACTGACCTTGGAGACTTTCTCCCCTCGGCCACTATCAGCTTACCACCATGATGTCAACCCTGACTTCCGCCGCAATGCCTGTTTTTGCCTGCCGAAAGCTCGCACAGAGAAATGGGGCGGCAAAGTATTTTTACCTATGCAGGCCGCCCAGCTATGAGCGGAAATACCTATACCCCGATGGCCTGCCTTGACGTGATTTGTGATAGGCGCTAGACTGACCCCTGATGACTGAAAGCTGACGGCTGAATGCTTTTTATAGGGGGTTGAGATGCCCAGAGCAAATGTAAACGGAACCACTATCTACTATGAGGTAAACGGTCAGGGCGAGCCCCTGGTTATGATAATGGGCTTCGGCGGCGGGCTAAAGGGCTGGTATTTCCAGACGCGCGCCTTCAAGAGGCATTACAGAGTGATAACCTTCGATAACAGGGGCATCGGGAAAAGCGCTAGGGCAACAGAACCTTATACCGTCAGCACAATGGCGGCTGATACGCTGGGGCTGATGGACCACCTCGGCGTTGTCGGGGCTCATGTGCTGGGCATGTCTCTGGGCAGCCTGGTGGCGCAGGAGATCGCCATCGAGCACCCTGAGCGGGTGATGAAGCTCATTCTGGCTTGTGCCTCCATCGGTGAGGCGCAGGAAAACGATATGCATGAGCGCATGGTCAAAGCCTTCAAGGTCAAAGAGGGCCCTGAGGGGGTCGACCTGCGGAGTGTGAACTTTGAAGAGGCGATGGACACTGTCATCGCCCTTTCTTTCAATAAAAAACGCTATAGGATGCTGGTTTCTCCTGTATCCAAGGTATATATGAAGCTGGTGGGTGTGAACGGCCATTTTCGTCAGATAGAGGCTGTTCAGGGCTATGAAACACTCGCTCGGCTGCACCGGATTACAGCGCCCACGCTGGTGATAACCGGTTCCGCAGACAATCTCCTGCCTCCCAAATATTCCGAGCAAATAGCGAGCCTCATACCAGGGGCAAAGCTGGTCAAGGTAGAAGGCGGCTCCCACGCCCTTAACATAGAAATGCGCCACCGCTTCAACAAAGAAGTGCTGGATTTTCTGGGTGGGAGGTGAAAAGAAGCCTGCCCCCTCATACCGTTCGCCCTGAGCTTGTCGAAGGGCGGCCGTCCTGTATTTATTGAACAACCTTGCAATAGATGTTAGAATGCTCGTGAAGGAAGGGCAAAAAGAAGAGATTTACAGCGGTAAATAAAGCAGTTGAGTTCAAACAATGAACAAAGCACGCATTGATTTACCCGGGGACAAGTTGGCTGAGTTCTGCAAGCGGAACCATATTCGCAGACTGGCGCTCTTCGGCTCAGTTCAACGTGGCGATTATAGACCCGACAGCGATATTGACTTCCTTGTGGAATTCGACCGGAAACATGTGCCGGGGCTGATTAAGCTGGCAGGTATGGAGAACGAGCTTTCGGAAATCCTGGGACGCAAGGTTGATTTAAGGACACCGCAAGATTTAAGCCGTTATTTCCGGCAAGAGGTCTGCGACTCGGCTGAGGTGCAGTATGTAGAAAGATGGCTCCGTGATATGATGATAGAATGCTCGCGAGTAAGTTGATTCCAGTACTAAAGCGCGTATACGATTAGAAAAAAGCCATTATGGTATTATAATTTTATTGCTAGTTTGTAGAGTGGAGGGGTAGAAATGACCACCAAGG
>Ga0194126_10009856_pt1 | contig 12630 bp, 6 predicted proteins | sample TA2KigC150mmetaG_FD_148641 | JGI IMG/M metagenome (GOLD analysis project Ga0194126, IMG submission 148641) | Freshwater microbial communities from Lake Tanganyika, Tanzania - TA2015035 Kigoma Deep Cast 150m | ecosystem: Environmental > Aquatic > Freshwater > Lake | place: Tanzania: Lake...
TACGCCGAAGCCTACTCCATCGCCCGGCTGCGCGCCCGCGCCGAAGGGGACATCCCTCGCCAGGACGACTTCACTGACCTGTGGGAGGGCCTCAAAGTCACCTTCCGCATGGTGCGGGAGGGCGTGCCAGACCTGAGCGTCTTCGGCTACGACGGGATGCTCTTCGAGGACAACGGGGCGGTTGTAGGGGCAGGTCTTGCACCTGCCCAGGGGCGACCGCAAGGGTCGCCCCTACAGGGTCGCGCCTGTCGCAACAGCGACCTGCTGCGGGCCATCCGCGCCCTGACCCTCATTGAGCGGGAAGGGGTGCTGCAGCGCATCTCCTACGCCGACGTGGGGGTGGAGGAACTGGGCTCGATCTACGAGAGCCTGCTGGACTTCACGCCCCGCGTCAGTACAGTTCTAGAGAACGTGAATGGCCGCGAGATCCCGGCCAACACTTTTTTCCTCGACCCGCGCGGTTCGGAACGCAAGACCACCGGCTCCTACTACACCCACCCCTCGCTGGTCAACGAGCTGATCAAGAGCGCGCTCCTGCCCGTGGCGCGGGACCGGCTGGCGGCGGCGGGCCTGCCGGTGATCGAGGAGGAAGCCATCGGCGAGGCCACGGCGGGCCTGCTGGCTGACTACGCCAGCCTGACCGACGAGCAGCGCAGTGCAGGCGAAGAGGCGCTGCTGACGATCAAGGTCTGCGACCCGGCGGTGGGCAGCGGTCATTTCCTGGTGAAGGCCAACAATGCACTGGGGGCTGAACTGGCCCGCATCCGCAGCGGCGACGAGTATCCCACCGAGGATCAGGTGCAGGCTTCCAGGCGAGACGTGCTGACCCGCTGCATCTATGCGGTGGACGTGAACCCCATGGCGGTGGAGCTGTGCAAGGTGAGCCTGTGGATCAACGCCAGCGTGCGCGATAAGCCCCTCAGTTTCCTGGATCACCACATCAAGTGCGGCAACTCGCTGATCGGGGCCACGCCAGAGCTGATGGCGGAGGGCATCCCCCACCAGGCCTTCGACCAGAGCATCGTGGGCAACGATCGGGCGACGGCCAACGCCCTCCGCAAGCGGAATCGGGAGGAGCAAGCGGGGCAGTTGCCGCTGGGTTTGCAGGTAACGATGATCGAGACCCTGGAGGACCTGGAGCGCTGGCGGCTGCTCGCCCAACTTGCTGAGGAACAGCCCCGCATGGCGCGGGAGCGGTACGAGGAGTACCGCACGGCGGCCGAATACCGACGTCAAAAGCTGGAAGCTGACTTTTGGACGGCAGCGTTCTTCTGGCCGTTGCCCAAAGGCGTAGAGTGGGTGCCGACCCACGGTGAGTTCATGCGACTGTGCTCCGAAGGCCCTCAAGCCCTGTCACCGCAGATCTTGGCCCAGGTGAAGGCACTGGCCGAGCAATATCGCTTCTTCCACTGGCACCTGGAGTTCCCCGACGTGTTTCCCCCCTCTCCCTCCGAGGGAGAGGGGCCGGGGGTGAGGGTCGGCGGCTTCGACGTGGTGTTGGGCAACCCGCCGTGGGAGCGGATCAAGCTGCAGGAGAAAGAGTTCTTCGCCGACAAAGACCCCGAAATCGCCAACGCCCGCACCGCCGCCGAGCGGCGCCGGCTGATCCGCAAGCTCTCCCAGACCAACCCTCCCCTTCACGCCGCCTACACCGCCGCCCTGCGGGAGAGCGAGGCCACCAGCCACTTCCTGCGTGACTCCGGCCGCTTCCCGCTGACCTCCGGTGGCGACATCAACACCTACGCCGTGTTTGCTGGGCTGGCCCGCCAGATCATCGCCCCCGACGGGCGGGCGGGCCTCGTCGTGCCCACCGGAATCGCCACCGACTACAGCTACCGCGATTTCTTTGCCGACACGGTGGAGAGCGAGCAATTGGTCTCGCTCTACGACTTTGAGAACCGCGCAGGACCGTTCCCTGGCACGCATCGCAGTTACAAGTTTAGCCTGCTCACCCTCACCGGCACTGGAGTCCCCGAAGCCGAGTTTGCTTTCTTTCTGCACACGGCCGACGAACTGGCCGACCCCGACCGTCGTTTCACCCTGGACCGGGAAGATCTGGCCCTCATCAACCCCAACACTCGCACCGTGCCTGTGCTCCGCACGCGACGAGATGCCGAGCTGACCCGCAAGCTCTACCGCGTCGCGCCGGTGCTGGTCAACGAGCAGACAGGGGAGAATCCGTGGGGCGTTCGCTTCTCCACAATGTTTCACATGACCAACGACAGCCACCTCTTCCGCACACGCGAACAACTGGAAGCCGAAGGATGCGAACTGGACGGCAACCGTTTTGTGCGTGGCAGCGAAGTATACTTGCCACTCTATGAGGGCAAGATGTTCATGCCATTCGACCACCGCTATGCTGATGTGGTTGTTACTGACAACATCGCTCGTCCTGGACAGCCTGACTTTGCAACTCTGGAAGATCGCCTTAACCCACGATTCGTACCGACACCCAGGTTTTGGGTAAAGATTACCGAGGTCACAGCAAAGCTCGGGACCGACTATCCATATGAGTGGGTGCTGGGATTCAAAAACGTGACAGCACCCACCAATGAGCGAACTTTCTTAGGGACCATACTCCCATTGTCAGGTGTAGGCAACTCAATCCCATTGATTCTACCCGCCCTTTCACCCTCAACGAGACATCTTGCTTGCCTGGCAGGCAGCTTGGCTTCCTTTGTCTTTGACTACCTGGCACGGCAGAAAATGGGCAACGTCAACTTGAACTTCTACATCGTTGAACAACTGCCCGTTCCCCCACCCGGCCGCTACACCCCCGACCTCCTCGACTTCATCGTCCCCCGTGTGGTCGAACTCACCTACACTGCCTGGGACTTGCAGCCCTTTGCCCAGGACATCCTAGACGAGGTCGGGACGGAGACGTGGGCGCGCTGGTTCGCCAATGCGCCTGTCCACACCAGCCCGCCGCCGGCGTGGGCCGAAGCGCCCACCCCTGCGCCCTTCGTCTGGGACGAGGAGCGCCGCGCCCACCTGCGCGCCGAACTGGATGCCCTCTACGCCCACCTCTACGGCCTCACCCGCGACGAGCTGTCCTACATCCTGGACACCTTCCCCATCGTGCGGCGCAAGGACGAGCAGCGGTGGAGGGAGTATCGGACGAAGCGGTTGGTGTTGGAGAGATACGAGAATATAGAGTGGTTTGATCCTCGTTGATCAGTTCAATCGGTTACACCTCGTAAGCACCCAAGGAGTCTTCTGTGGAACTCACAGTCAGCTTTCAGGAAACCCCAATGGACAAAGAGCAGTTCACCTTTGACCTCACACTGGATGGTCAGAGCCACCAGCGCGATAACCCTCTGACCTTCCCTATGGATGAGCGTGCTTTGGCCGACCTGCGTTGGTATCTAGAAGATTACCTCGACTACCCCTACGGCCCCTTTCGGGACCGAGGTCTGCGGATCGAGGCCATGCTGGACAAATGGGGCGAGGCATTGTTTCAGGCCATCTTCTCCACGGCTGAGGCACGAGTGCTTTACGACCGACTCGTGGAAAGTGATGACCCCGAACGCTTTCTCACGATCATGAGCCCTGATCCACGGGTGCTACGCTTGCCTTGGGAACTAATGCGCGATCAGTCTGGCCCGCTATACTCGGCAGGCATTTCCATCCGCCGTCACGTGGAGCAGTGGCTGACACCCACCCTGCCTCACTTCAGTCTGCCTCTCAAGGTACTGTACGTGATCTCTCGTCCAATGGACGCCGGCTTCGTGGATCCGCGCTTCTCAGCTCACGGGGTGATGGATGCACTGGCACCACTGATCGACCAGGGACTGGTGGAAGTGGACTTCGTACGGCCTGCCACCTTCGAGCAGTTGGGCTATGTCCTGGGCTCAGATCAGGGCCGCTACCACATCTTTCACTTCGATGGCCACGGCTTCTATGACGACAACCTGGGGCTGGGTGGTCTCGTCTTTGAGGACTTGGAGTATAGGACCCACTTGGTTACCGCTGATGAGTTGGGTAATCTGCTAAACCGACGAGGCATTGCCCTGGCCGTGCTGGGCGCCTGTCGCACAGGGCGCGAGGTAGAAGCGAAAGCTTTCTCCAGTGTTGCAGCACGTTTGATCGTTGCTGGGGTAGGTAGTGTTATTTGCATGAGTTACAGCGTCTATGTTGAGGCGGCCCGGTTGTTCATGCTACGCTTCTACGAGACGCTGGTTGACGCCCAGACCATCGGAGCAGCGGTACGAGCGAGCCGAGACTCGTTGATGACCAGCCCCTGGCGCATTCCGAGTACTGACAAGGGCGTGACTCTCAAAGACTGGTTCGTACCACTGTTGTACCAGCGTGGAGCTGACAGTGCACCGTTGGCTAAAGTGAGAAAACCGAGAAGGAAGGCCAAACCACGCTTTCGGCAACCTGCTGAGGGTGAGAATCTCGGCGCCTTCCCGCCATCACCACGATATGGTTTCGTTGGCCGGTCCCGGGAAGGCTTGGACCTGGAACGAAGGCTGCTAAACCACAAGGTTGTGGTGATGCACGGCTTTGGAGGGATCGGGAAAACAACGCTGGCCCGCGAGGTTGCCTATTGGCTTACGAAGACAGGGATGTTCCCAGGCGGGGCTGTCTTCACAACCTTCGAGCACGGTGAAACCGACGAGCAGGCGATCCTGGCCGTTGGAGAGTACGCCGAGGGATTCCGCTTTCTCCGGCGACCGATTGAGGGATGGGAGATCGCCGTTGAGGCATACCTGACCGAGCATCCTACCTTGGTGGTTTGGGACAGCTTCGAAACAGTCCTGGAGGAGCATTACCCCCCTGAGAATCGCGATCGGCTACTGAGGCTGGCCAGACAGTGGATAGGTTTACGCGGTGGGAGTCGGTTGCTTATCACTTCGCGCCAGCCAAATGTGGACATCCCTGGTGCAGCCAAGGTGGAGCTAGGTAGCCTTTCAGAGCGTGACGCACTGACTTTTGCTGGGGTCATCTTGGGCAAAGAGGGTATTGACCAGAACTCGGTTGATCGGTACGCTTTGCAGCGTCTAATGGACTTGCTCGGCAACCACGCCCAGTCACTGGTCTTGGTACTGCCCAAATTGCAGGAGATGTCTGTTGACCAGATCATGGACGAATTTGAAGGCTTACTTCCGGGCTTCAAGATCGGCGAGGGGCGCACCGAGTCGCTCGTGCTCAGCTTGGAGTTCTCCTTGCAGCGGCTTAGCGATGAGACTCGGAAGTTTGTTCCCACCCTGGCAATATTTCGTGGTGGCGCAATGGAAGCCATGGTTGCCGAAGCAAGTGGATTGGAGTGGGTTGCCTGGCAACAGGTCAAGCAGGAGCTCTTGAGGACTGGACTAATCTCCGTTGACCCGACCATCGAATTGAGGCTGGGCCAGAGACGCGGGGGATATGTCGCGTTCCATCCTACACTTCCCCCCTTCTTGGAAAGTTGCCTGGATGACCAACACCGAACATCGCTGCGAGAACGGTACTGGCGAGCATATCTATCATTTGCTGACTTCGTGGCTGGAAGCTTCTCAGGACCTAACTCCGTAGAAGCCCGGATCGTAGCGCGTAGAGAGCTTCCTAACTTTAGGCGTGCGCTTACTTGGGCTTACGCAGCGGGTGCATATGGACAGGCGGCTCGCTTCGCAGCCCAAATTGCCCAATTCCTGATGGCCCTGGGCCGGTATCGTGAAGCCGGGCAGGTGACAGCGCAAAGCATATCTGCGATGAGCCCGGAAGGTTCTAAAGTCCAAGGCGAATACCAACTTCTCAGCGTTGATGCTGACTTGCTCATGCGGGATAAGCAATGGGCAGAGGCCGAAGCCAGGCTCGGTACTCTGTTAATCTGGCTGCAAGAGAGGGCAACTGAGTCTGGCGTCGAGCTTGATCGAAGTGCTACTTTGGTGCAATTGGCCAGGTGCAAGACAGAGCAGGGTGAACTAAAGCAGGCTGAAGACTTGTGCCGGGAAGTGCTGCGTGTGTTGCATCCAGTGAATCTCGCTGACAACCGAGAGCGACGCATTGTGGCCCTTGCTCGTACTGAACTTGGCCAAATCTTGGCTGAGACTGGCCGTTTCTTGGAAGCCGAGGAGCACTTCCAGAAAGCGTTTGAGTTAGCCGAGCAGGGCGAAGACATTCGGCAGATTGCTACCGTGTTCCAAGGGGCTGCCTACTGTGCCTTGCAGCAAAGAGAATTGGAACAGGCCAAAGAGTGGGCGCAGTGGCAACTTGACATTTTCAAAGCACTTGGCGAGCCGGAAAGCGTTGCGGTATCTCTATTTCAGCTAGGAATCATATTGGGTGAACTGGGAGACTGGACTGGGGCCGAGAGATGTTACCGCGAGGGTCTGAAACTTGCTGCCCAGGCAGGCCATGAAGTGCTCCGGGCGAAGTTGTGGTCTCAACTTGGCGTCCTGGCTTTCAAAAATGGGGATCTGGCATTCGCCCGTGATTGCTACCTACGTGCGCTGCCCGTCCTTCGCCAGGCTGATCGCCGCAAGCACCTACCGACCTTGTTGAGCAATCTTGCCAATCTCTACCTGGCTTTAGGTCAGCTAGAAGAAGCGGAAAAGTATGCTGAGGAGGCAATACAGCTTAAGGAGAAGATAGGCCTCTCTTCGGAACCATGGAAAACGTATATCATTATGGCCCAGATTGCAGAACGTCGTGGACAAGTGAACAAAGCAGCCATGTGGAGACAGAAAGTGGAGCAAGCGTTCAATGCATTTCGGTTACGCGGCGCAGCAAAAGAAGGACAATGAGCGCAAGGATAAGGAGCGGTACGGGGAGTGTCGGGCGAAGCGGCTGGTGTTGGAGGCGTTTGAGGAGTTGGAGTCACCGAATTTATGCAATCCAGAGCTAATGGTGGTATAATTGGGGAAACAGTCAATGAGAAACCGTCGAGCCATTCCCTATGACCTGCGGCGCATAGGTGGTATGATCTGAGACAGAAAATGGCCTGCGGAAAGGAGTAAGCGCGTAATGAACGTGAGTTACGAGGAACTTGAGACTGTTTTGGAAAAACTGACCTCCGAAGAAAGCCGAACCGTTCTGCGCTTTGCCGAGTTCCTGCTGCAGCAACGCCCAGTTGCTGCGGTGGATGCTCGCACCGCCCGGCGCAAAGTCAGCACGTGGTTGGTGCGAGATGTGGGCAATTTGCTGGTGGGAGGAGAGCCGGAGTATGTGCCGGGCGAACGTCCAGTGTGGCGAGTGCCCGTGCTCGTCGCTCACGGTCGCCGAGGCTGTGCGACATTCATAGATGTAGACGCCCAGGCTGGCGATTTGTTGGTCGCTGAAGATACACCACAGAAGGTGTTGACCGATGTGGTCATTTCGGAATAACCGTCTGCTTGAGCCTATTGACGTGACCGTTGCCAACCTGATGGCCGCGCTGGGCCGCTACCAGGGCCGGCAAGAGCTTTATCAGCATCAGGCCCCACAGGTGTTGGAGACGCTGCGCCAAATTGCCATCGTCGAATCCACCGAGGCATCCAATCGCATTGAGGGCATTGTCGTCCCACCAGACCGCCTCAAGGCACTGATGGCCCAGGCCGTCCCTCAGACCCGTTCCGAGAGCGAGATTGCCGGGTACCGTGACGTGCTGGAGCGCATCCACACGGGTCAAGTGGGCCTGCCACTTATGCCGGATGCCATCTGCGAGCTGCACGCCGACCTGTATGCCTACCTGCCCGGCGAAGGGGGGATGTGGAAACAGCGCGACAACGTCATCCGCCAGGTCCTTCCCAACGGGCGTGAGGTGGTGCGCTTCGTCCCTCTGCCGGCCGATGAAACCCCGGCTGCGATGGAGGAGCTATGCCACCACTTAGCGACTGTTTGGGAGAATCAACAGGTAGACCGGTTACTGGTCATCAACGCCTTCACCCTGGACATTCTGTGCATCCATCCTTTCTCCGATGGCAACGGCCGCCTGGCCCGGCTGCTCACGTTGCTCCTGCTCTACGCGGCTGGCTATGAAGTGGGGCGCTACATCAGCCTGGAGCGCATCATCGAGCAGACCAAGGAGACCTACTACGAGGCATTGTGGCAGTCTAGTCAGCGTTGGGATGTGGGGCGGCACGATTTGACCCCCTGGCACCAATATAGCCTGGGTGTGCTGGTCTACGCCTATCGCGAGTTTGAGGAGCGGGTAGGTGAACTGGTTGCAGCGCCAGGGGCCAGGAGTAAGGCAGTTCGGCTGGCCATCGAAGCCTTCCGCGCGAGCCAGACCTTTGCCATCGCTGACCTGGAGCGCGCTTGCCCAAACGTAAGCCGGGCGACCATCCGACGTGTGCTAGGTGAACTGCGTGAACAGGGACAGGTTGAGTGTCTGGGAACAGGTCGGTCGGCGCGGTGGCGAAGACTATAAACGTGCTCATGAGCGCGTTAAACGTACTCATTCCGAACCGAAATGAGTATGTTTATGGGGATGACGAGAGTGAGAGACTATCAGTTGACCATTCAAAATTAGGAAACACAAGAGGTAAACCATGAGCAAGTATGTATTACCCCCCGACTTGCCCCCTGAGCTGAAGGGGATGATCCATCCTGATGGCGGATTCCTGAGTATGACGTCGCATTGGCGGCCCGATCCAGAGGCTGCCGATCCAGAGATGCCTGGCCAAAAGCTGTCCATGACCAGCTATATTCCCGTTTTTCCGAACGAAACCTGCTTGTGCGGCAGTGGCAAGCGCTACGGCGATTGCTGTCAACCCGAACGCTTGTGGCACCCTGTTTGTCCCAACCCTGGCCGGCAAGGATTTAGCCTGGTTAAGCCTCAAGCAGCTACGTTTCGCAACGTCAACGGAGACGTGGTCCGCGAGCGGCTGATGGCGGATCGGCGGTTGCGCGGTACAGATACCAGCCAGGCCAGCGCCTTTTGGGTTTTCCATGGCCATCCGCCGGTCGAGGATCAATATGGCATTCTTTGTTTCGGCGATATCGAACTCAAGCACAATCGCACCCTATTGGTCACCGCAATGAGCGATCTGCGAATGCAGACGCTGCTGGCATTGCTGCAAGAGATTGCCGGCGACTGTCTGACTGAGCCACATAAGAGTCAGGATCCGATATTGGTGATTGACAAGGAGACAGGCAAGATGCGATCTGTCAGAAGCTCAGAGCCGCAGTCATCGAAATGGAGATTGAGGCGGAGACGCTACAGACGATAAAGATCAAAAGAGCAAGAAGAAGCATTGTGAGCAGGACAAATAAAGAGCGCATTCTCGACTACCTGTGGTCCATTTCGCCCGACAGGGCAACCAACAGCCAGATTCGAGAAGCTACTGGCATCAAGTCCCATCAGTTGGTCTACCTGCTCACCCGGGAGTTGATGGGAGCCAGGCTGATCCGGGGCGAGCAGCGTGGGCGGGGGTGGATCTTCTGGGCTGACGAATCGCCCGCTGTTCAACTGGCGTCGCCAGGGCAGGCCCCGATGCGAGAGGTCCTCACCCAGGCTGAAAAGCAACTCTCGCCGCGCGCCTTTGAGGACCTGGCCCGCTCCGTGATGAGCGCCCACTTCGGTGTGCCGCTGGTGCCTGGACAAGTGCCCGGGGTACCCAAGGAATTCGACATGGTCTCCCCAGATAGAGACATTGTCGGCGACGCCAAGTACTTCACACTGGTGCGGGGGCAGCGGCTCCCGCCGGCCAAGTTCTCCGTCATTGCGGAGCACGTCTGGCTGCTGGAGAAGACCGTCGCGCCGGTGACCTTTCTCGTCTTTGGGAATGACCGGCAGATACCACTGCTATGGCTTGAGCGCTACGGTAACTTCACTTCTGGCGTTGCCTTCTACTTTCTGACCGACGATGGCGCGCTGGAATCACTACAGGGGGCTGAATCATGAATCCTTTTGCAATACTCGAAGCCGTCCAACAAGACTATCTTACCTACGTCCGCACCTTCCAGCGCTTCCAGAACCCTGAGATCCAGGACTGGGTGCTAGAGCGGGTGCAGAGCGGCACCCTCCTCTGGAAGCCGCCCTTCATCCAAATCTCTCGCCCCTTCGCGCCCGGCGACATACTGGAGGCTCTGGTGGCCGAAGGGCTGCTCCACCCTGCTACTCCACCCATCTTCCGTGACGATCCCAATGACGTGGCCTCCGCTCCCATCCAGCCTTACTACCATCAATCTGATGCCATTCGCCGCATCCTCGGCCACTTCCCTCTCCCAGGGTTGGGAGAGGGGCCGGGGGTGAGGGCAGGCCACAACGTCGTAGTCGCCACCGGCACCGGCTCTGGCAAGTCCTTCACCTTCGGCATCCCTATTGTCTCCACGGCGTTGCGCTTGCGCGACCGGGGGGTGCCGGGGATCAAGGCCCTCATCGTCTACCCCATGAACGCTCTGGCCAACTCCCAGTACGACGACTTCGCCCGGCGACTGCACGGCACCGGACTACGCATCGCGCTTTACACCGGCGACACCCTCTACTCACCTGCCGAGGCCCTGGAGCAGTACCGTCGGGTCACCGGCCGCGCCCAGCCCTACGACAGCGAGGTCCTGTCCCGTGAGGAGATACAGCGCGACCCTCCCGATATCCTGATGACCAACTACGTGATGCTGGAACTCCTCCTCACCCGCTTCGAGGATCGTCGTCTCTTTGCCACGCCGGGCGTGTTGCGTTTCTTGGTGCTGGACGAGGTGCACACTTACACCGGCAAGCGAGGGGCAGACGTGGCCGCTCTCATCCGCCGCCTGAAGCAGCACACTGGCACGGCTGGCCGTCTTCGCTGCATTGCCACCAGCGCCACCGTGGAGAGTACCAGGGACGTCAGCGCGGCCGAGGCTGTTGCGGACTTCGCTCAAGAGCTCTTCGGCGAGCCGTTCTCGCCCGACGATGTGGTCACAGAGACCTACGAGTCCTTCCCCAACGACTTGCCACCACTCACCCGCATGGTGGCGAGTGCACTAACCGAAGGCCCTAAAACCATCCCCCAACTCGCTCAAGAGCTGAACGTCCCCCCTGAAAGCATTCAGCAGGCCCTCCTCCAATCTCCATCCTCCACCTTCCAATCCCCGATCTCCAATATCCAACCTCCAGTCCCCAAACTCCACGCTTTCTTCTCCCAAGGCCGTGCCATCACCGCCTGCCTGGATCCTGCCGGCCCTCACCTCAACGACCGGGGAGAGCGGACCTGCCCTGTCTGTGCCGAGGAGGGGCGAGAGCGGCCCACCTTCCCTATGGTATTCTGCCGAGCTTGCGGCCAGGAATTCTTCAGCGTCGCCGTAGACGACGGAGGCCATCTCCATCCGGCCGACCTGGATGCGGTGGATGTGCCCGGGCAACCCGGCTACCTATACCCTGGCCGCTGGAACCCCGACGAGGTCGCCCTACCAGACACGTGGCTGACTGAACGAGGGAACATCCGTTCCCGCTACCGACAGTCCGTCCCTCAGTCCCGCTCTCTCTGTCCTACCTGCGGCCGTTTGGATGGCAACTGTGACCATCCTCGACATGAGGTCACCTTTATCCCCGTTCCCTTCCTCCTCTGTCCTTCTTGCGGCATCATCCACGACCGGCGCGCCCGCGAGTTCAACAAGCTGTTCACCTTCGGCTCTGTCGGCCGCTCTACTGCCACCGACGTTTTGGTCAGTGCCCAGGTACATGAGCTGCCGCAAGGAGGACGCAAGGTGATCGCCTTCTCCGACAACCGGCAGGACACGGCACTGCAAGCCGCGCACATGAACAGCCTACACAACCGCTTCGCCTTCCGCCGTGCCCTGTATCATACCCTGCTGGAGGGCGGGGCGAAAGCGGAGAGCGGAGAGTGGATGGAACTGGCCGTGGCAGGGCTGCGAGCCTTCGAGACCATGCAGCGCCACGGCATACTCCCCGAGTTCCACCGTGACCGCCGTATCTTCGGGCGCGACCGACAGTCGGAGGCCCGCTATCAGCGCTATCTCCAGTTTGTCGCCCTGCGGGAGCTGCAGGCCACCCACCGGCGGACGCACCAGAATCTGGAGGACGTGGGCTTACTGGATGTCGGCTACCATGGGCTAGAGGAGTGTGCAGCCCACGAACCTTTCTGGGCCGACATCCCCATCTTGGCCGATCTGGACTCCGATACTCGCTACGATGTGCTGTTGGGATTCCTGCACCTGATGCGGAAGCGGCTGGCCATAGCCCACGAGGCAGCCCTACGGCCCAACACCTTCCAGACGGAGGTGCTGGACCGACTGGACGAGGCGGCTCACGTCCACGACGATACCTTCAGCGGCCCCATCGGCTACAGTGACGAAGCACCCTGGGGGAGGAGCTATCGGGTCTACCGGCTCACCGGCAGCAACACCCAGCCGGTCACCTGGATAAAGCGGACGCTAGGCGTGGATCACGCCACCGCGACCGACCTGGTGGGGCGGATGGTGGAGAAGCTGGGAGACGAGCGGGCCGCCTTCCTCGTCCAACACACCGTCCAGGGTCCCCGCCGCGCGCGGTATGACCTGTGGATGGTCAACCCCGAGGTGCTCACCTTGCAGGCCGACGAAGCAGCCGATCACTGGGTCTGCCCCAAGTGCCTCACCGTCCACCGTTTCCACCGTCTGCGGGTCTGCACTGGCTCTACCTGTCGTACCACACTCCAGGAGCGGAGTCTGGAGGGCAACTACTTCCGGCAGGTCTACACCCTGCCCCTGGGAGAGGCGGTGCCGGTGCGAGCGGAGGAGCACTCC
>Ga0194126_10009858_pt1 | contig 12629 bp, 9 predicted proteins | sample TA2KigC150mmetaG_FD_148641 | JGI IMG/M metagenome (GOLD analysis project Ga0194126, IMG submission 148641) | Freshwater microbial communities from Lake Tanganyika, Tanzania - TA2015035 Kigoma Deep Cast 150m | ecosystem: Environmental > Aquatic > Freshwater > Lake | place: Tanzania: Lake...
CCCGCGACGAACAATGGCCGCGGACGCCCTATCTCGCGCCACGCCAACAGCCCGACCCAGACAGCCGCCAGGAAAGCCGCGCCGGGCGTGTACACCTCCGCGATGATCGCCTGCGACCAGAAGGTGCAGGAGACCGCCAGCGCCAACGCGCCGCCGAGCGCGGCCAACCGGCTGCCGGAGAGCAGCTTCCCACCGGCGTAGACCAGGCCAACGGTCGCCGCGGCCATGACGGCCGAAAAGAAGTTTACGCGATAGACGATCTCGCCGATGGGGAAGAGGGTGATGAACAGCTTGCCCAACAGCATGTAGACCGGATAGCCGGTCGTATGCGCGATGCCCAGTTGGTAGACGAGCACCTGGAACTCGCCGCTGTCGCCCGGCAGCAGCCAGGCCGCCAGGGTGCGGGTGTAGAGAGCCAGGCTCAGCAAGCCCGCGAGCAGCGCCAGGGCGAGGTCGAGGCGGCCAAGACCGGGCGCGACCGCCGCGGTCTTGGCCGGGGTTGGCCGGCTCGCCATCTAGCCCTTCAACCCGGTCAGCGAAATCCCCTCGATGAAGGTGCGCTGCGCGAAGAAAAAGAGGATGATGATCGGCGCAGCCGCCAGTGTGCTGACCGCCATCAGATAGGGATAGGCCTTGGGCGCCATGCCCACCTGCGAGAGCATCTGGCGCAGTTTCTGGATACCGAGCGCCAGCGGGAACATCGTGTACTTGTTGATGTAGATCAGCGGACCCAGGTAGTCGCCCCACGTGCCCATGAACTGGAAGAGCGCCACCACGGCCAGCGCCGGCTTCGAGAGCGGCAGGATGATGCGGAGCAAGATGCCCAACTCGCTGGCGCCATCCACGCGCGCCGCATCCGAGAGCTCTTCGGGGAGCGTCATGAAGAACTGACGCAACATGAAAATGAAGAACGCATTGCCGAAGAGCGCGGGGATGATCATCGGGTTGTAGGTGCCGATCCACTTGCCGATGCCGGCCTCTTCCAGCCTGCGGAAGATGATGAAGAGCGGCACCATCGTCACTGTGTACGGGATCATCATGGTCGCCACGCAGAGCGCAAATAGCGCGTTGCGACCCGGCCAGCGCACGCGCGCAAAACCATAGGCCACGAGGGCTGATGAGACCATGGTGAAGACCGTGCTCGGCAGCGCATAGCGGAAGACTGAGTTGAAGGTGTAGAGCGTGAAGTTATCGGACCGCCAGGCATCCAAGAAATTGTTCCAGAACGCCGGGTTCGGCACGAGCACCGGCGGGATGCGATACACCTGCGGATCATCTTTCAGCGCCGAACTGATCATCCAGTAGAGCGGGAACGCGTAGGACGCTGCCAGTGCAATCAGAACAGCATACTTCGCGAATCCAGCCGCCAACCCAGCCGGAGTCACGCGGGGGCCACGCCTGGCGACGCGCGGCGCGGCGGAAGTCGTAGCGACTGGCGTCATTTCTCACCTCCGTAGAACACCCACCGGGCTGAGGTGCGGAAGAGACTGACGGTGAATGTTGAGATCACGATAAACATGATCCAGGCCAGCGCGCACGCCTTGCCCATCCGAAAGAGCTCGAATGCGTTGCGCCACAGGTGCATGGCATAGAACTCGGTCGAGGCCATGGGGCCGCCATTGGTCAACAGGTAAGGCATCAGGAAAGTCTGGAAACCGCCGATGAAGCCCATGACCATCGTGTAGAGGATGATCGGGCTGCACATCGGCACGGTGATGTGCCAGAACCTGTGCCAGGTATTGGCGCCGTCCACGATCGCCGCTTCGTACAGCGTGCGCGGCACATCCTGCAGCGAGGCCAGGAAGATCACCACCGCTGTGCCCTGCGCCCACAGGTGAATCACGATCAGCGAGGGCTTGGACAGTTCTACGCTCGACAGGAAGGGGATGATCGGTTGGCCGAGCGCCTTCAGAAAGTTGTTGATGACCCCGTACTGGTTGTTGTAGATGAAGAGCCACACCATCGCCGAACAGACCGCGGGGATGATGGATGGCACGTAGAAGATCGCCCGGAAGAAGGAGCGGCCGGCGATCTTGGCGTTCAGCAGATTGGCCATCAGGAAGGCGGTGGCCACCCCTAACGGCACGCTGAGCCCCACATAGTAGAACGTGTTGTAGACCACGGTCCAGAACCGGGCGTCGTCCGTGAAGATCTCGACGAAGTTGTGGAAGCCGATCCACTTGATCTGCGTGATGAAATCGTAGCGATTGAAACTGTAGTAGAGAGAGGAAAGCAGCGGGTACGCAGTCCAGATCAGAAAGCCGAGCAGCCACGGCGACACAAACGCCAGTCCCGTCAGCAGGCTACGCCGCTCTGAACGCGACATCCCTCCTCTCAGCCTCAAGCTCGCAACAGCCATGTTGTTCCCCCTTGTAGATGATCCGCATCCGGCTGGCACGGGAAAACATGAGCGCCTGACACCTCCCGGCATCAGGCGCTCGCGTCACTCTCGACCACGTTAGTGGGAGGATGTTTTGACAACCAAGATACAGCGATGGTTCGTCAGATCACATCGGCAGGCCCTGGTTCTTCCACTCAGCTTCGGCGCGCTTCTGCATCTCTTCCGTGCCCTGCTTCGGGGTGATCTTGCCGCGATAGACCATCTCGCGCACTTCGCTCCACTGACCCCACAGGAAGCCGTGCAGCGGGCAGCGGCGCAACTGATACCAGTCGGTCGCCTCGTTGGCGCTCTTGAAGTAGAACTCCAGCCCAGGATAGGCGTCTGGCTTGATCTTCTGAACCCAGCTCTTCTTGCCGACGATCCAGCCGACCTGCTTGAACAGCACATCCAGCGCGGCGTCGGTGAGGAAGAACTCGGCCAGCCGGAACGCATCTTGCGGCGTTTTGGACTTCTTGAAGATGGCAAAGGTGTGGCCGCCGGCGACTTGGATCTTCTTGCCCTTCAGCGGATCAATCACCAGGGTCCACGAAGCCTTGTTCTCTTTGGCGACTTCCGGCGCCTGCACCGTAGTCTCGCCCGGATGCCAGTAGCCCTCGATGATCATGGCCTGGACGCGCGCGTTGTACGCGCCGCCCCACCCGCCCATGCCCTCGGCCTGGCGCAGGCCCGCGATCTGGTCGGGCCCCATCAGGTCGTAGTATTTCTTGGTGGTCTCGATGTATTGGACAATGCGATCATCGGTGAAGCGGAACTTCCCGTCCTTGTCGTCCCACCACTTGAAGTTGGTGGCGACCTGGATGCCGTCGGGGTCGCCGCCCATCGCGTCGTAGGGATCGAGGCCAAACTGCTTCAGGTTGCCCGCGGCGTCCTTGACGGTCAGGGCCTTGTGCCATTCGAGCGCCTCGGTGAAGGTCGCTGGCGGCTGATCCGGGTTGAGGCCAGCCTTCTTGACGAGCTCCACGTTGTAGTTGAGGCCATAGTCCAGGTAGCTCTCGAAGGCCGGCACGCCCAGCAGCCCCTTGAAGGTCCAGAACTTGCAGAAGTCCCAGATCGCGGGGATGAAATCGTCCTTCTTGATGTACTTGCTGGCGGCCACCAGCGGCTCGCAGTCGAGGAAGACATCCTTGATGGCGAGCTGGGCATAGCTGATGTTGGACGCGGCCTCGGGCGGATCGCCCGCGGCGAGGGCTGTCGTGACCGGCGCGTCGCCCGTGTTGCCCTTGTACTCGATGGTGATGCCCTTGCAGATGTCCTGGAATTCGGGCATCTTCGACCACACGTCGTCCTGGAACAGCTTGTTCATGTTGCCCCAGGCCACCCAGAGCCTGACCGTGACGGGCGCCTTCGCGGCCGGCGCCTGTGTCGGGCTGGCCGGCTTGGGCTCGCTCTTGGCCGGCGCCGTTGTAGGCGCAGGCTGCGGCGCACATGCGGCCAGCAGCGCACCGGTGGACGCGACCGCAGCCGCTTTCAGAAAGTGACGCCTGGTGATACCATTGCTTTCCATACTGCCTCCTTGCTGAAGACTGAGAGTAGGATGAGAGAACTGATGCCTCGTCTGGCTGCTTGCTGGCTTGTAGTGAGAGGAGATGGGCAAGCCTGCTGGTAAGATGAAGAACCCGGGCAAGCAAGAGTCATTTGTCGCCCGTACCCATGTGACTTATAATACCACACGGCCGGAGCCGTGTGCGGAGTTTGCGGCTATAGATAGGACAGAAAGCGGACATCGAAACGGACATGCTGACCCGCGAGCAATTCCTGGAGTATCTGCGCGACGCGCTGAACCATCTCTACGAACCTGAGCGGTTGCGGCGCAGCCCCTTCGCCGCGCTTTTCGGTGTCGCAGAACGCTTCGACGCGGCCTCTGCATTGCAGCGCATCCTGGTGGACGCCATCGCAGCGCTCAAACCGGCCGCAGGCGAGCCGCACCAATCCCCCGCCTGGCAGATCTATGAACCGCTTTTCTATCGCTATGTCGAGCAGTTGAGCGCCAATGAGGTGGCGGACCAACTGGGGATCGGCACACGCCATCTGCGCCGCTGGCAGAGCGTCGCCCACGAGGCATTGGCCGATCTGCTGTGGCAGCAGTTCGGTCTGGCGGACCGCCTGGTTGACGCGCGGCCAGAAAATGTTCACGTCAGCCAGCCAGCCGACTCCGCAGGATTGCTTCAGGAGTTGGCGTGGCTGAAAGACGCCTCGGCCACGAGCGCCACGGACCTTGCGCAGACCTTGCCAGCCGTGCTCGACCTGGCCGGCAAGCTCGCCGCCCGGTACCACGTCTGCCTATCCTCGTCGCAGGCCCGCGACTTGCCGAAGGTGGGCGTGTCGGCCGTCGCCCTGCGCCAGGTCTTGATCCATCTGCTCAGCGTCGTCATCCCACGGGCGGCTGGCGGCAAGGTAACTCTGGCGGCTGATCTGCTGCGTTGGGATGTCACGGTGCGCGTGCAGTGTCCCCAATACCCTGCCGGTCCCAGGCCGCCGCCGGATAACGAGGCCGAAAACCTCAACATGGCCTGCCAGTTGGCCGAGTTGAGCGGCTGTCGTCTGACCCTGGCGGCCGATGCGCGGGGTTTCGATGCCCGGCTCACCCTGCCGGCGCTCGAACAGATCCCCGTGCTGGCGATTGATGACAGCGCCGATGCATTGCAACTGCTCGGCCGATTTGCCGCGGGCTCGCGCTATCGCCTGGTGGGCGCACAGAGCCCCGAGCAGGCGTTCGAGTTGGCCGCCAAGATCACACCCCAGGTAATCGTGCTGGACGTGATGATGCCACATGTGGATGGCTGGGAAATCCTGGGGCGGTTGCGCCAGCATCCGCTCACCAGCGATACCCCCATCATCGTCTGTACGATCCTGGCTCAGAAAGACCTGGCCGCGCTGCTCGGCGCCAGCGATTTCTTGCGTAAACCGATCATTCGCTCGGAGTTCCTGGCAGCCCTTGACCGCCAGACGGCGCAGCGGGCGTCAACACCGAGCTGATCGCCTGGACGCAGGCCGCCAGGTCGCGCACCGACAGGCCCCCGCTGCGCGTGACCGTCAACGAATCGCTGGCGACCGGCTCGCCAACCGGATCTCGGGACGAGATGACGATAACGGGGATGTCGCGCACGAGGGGGTCCTCGTTCTTCTCGCGCAGCACCTGGAAGCCATCCATCCCCGGCAAGATCAGGTCGAGCAGCAGCACATCAGGCCGGCGCTCGCGCAGCAGATCGAGGCCGCGTTGCCCGTCGTTGGCGCGCAGCACGCGATAGGGCCGTTCAGCCGACGCCATGATGCGCGAGAAGAGGCGCACTACGTCCGGCTCATCATCCACCAGCAGCACCGTGGCGACCTCTCGGCCCAGGCTTTCCAGCGCGGAGAGCAGCGTCTCGCGCGTGATCGGTTTGACCAGGTAACGCACGACGCCCAGGCGACGCGTGGCTTCATCTTCGGCCGGGGTCCAGCAGGTGATCGCAGGCGTGCGATACGGCAGGTCGGCCAGTTCGCCGGCCGCGATTTGGAGCTCGCTCAACGCCGGGGTGTTCACGATCAGCGCGCGCGCGGGCGAGCGTTCCAGCTCGCGGCGCGCCTCGGCGATGTCGTGCACGGTCACGATCTCGGCCGGATCGGCGTGTTCTCGGAAGCGGCGGCAGAGCGCATCCCCGCGCTCCAATAGCACGTAACGCGGGGTCGGATGGGGCGCGGGCGCTTTCGACTCACGCCCACGAGCCTCGTAAGGCTGGTAAGGGTTGAACCAGCGCATCGCGTCGCTGCCCAGGGTGAGGGCCGGCGCGTCGAGCGGCAGGGCGAAATGAAAGGTCGTACCCGACCCACCCTGGTTCGCACCGCTCAGTGACCCTGCGAGCCTGGCCGGGCTTTCCAGCCACATGCGACCATCGTGCATCTCCACGAACCGTTTGCTGATGGTTAGCCCCAGGCCTGTGCCGCCGTGGGTGCGACGGAGCGAGCCGTCGAGCTGTTGGAACGGTTGAAACAGCTTCTTCTGGAGCTCCGGCGCGATCCCTGGCCCGGTGTCGGTGACGCTGACTACTACTTCTGCGCCGCTGAGTTGCGTGCGCACCACGACGCCGCCTTCCTGGGTGAAGCGGCCGGCGTTACTCAGGAGGTTCAGCGCCACCTGCCGGATGCGGGTGGCGTCGCAGAAGACCGCCGGCAGATCGGCCGGCGTCTCGGTGTGCAGGTAGAGACCTTTCGATTCATAAAGCGGCCGCACGGCCAACGCAGCCGCCGCGATCAGCTCGCTCAGAGAGGTCCACTCTTTGGTCAAAACCATCTTGCCGGCTTCCACCTGGCTCAGATCGAGCACATCGTCTACCAGGCGGGCCAGGTGTTGGCTGTTGCGTTGGATGGCGGTGATGTCGGCCACCAGCGCGGGCGGCAACTCGCCGCCGTAGACGTGCGGCGAGTCGGTGATCATCTCGGCAAAGCCGATGATCATGTTGAGCGGCGTGCGCAGCTCGTGGCTGACGTTGGCGACGAATTCTTCTTTGGCGCGGCGCGCCTCTTCGGCCACTTGATACATGGCTTTGAGCCGGTCCGAAAGCCGCGCCAGCTCGCGGTTGGCCTGGAGCAGATCCTCCTGCACCTGTTGGAACTCCATCCGCTGCGCACGCGCTTGCTCGATCTCCGCCTCGGCGCGGCGGTAGCCATCAATGGCCCACCGCGTGATGGTGAACATCGTGCGCGTCGCGCCCCAGCCGAGACCCCCCGCGATCACTGCGCCTGCGATGATGCCCAGACCGTACTCGATGGGCAATGGCGACGCGAGCCGCCCCGTTGTGAGCGCCCAGGCCAGACCCGCCACGATCCCGACGCCGATCACCCCGGCCGGCCAGCCCAAGACTAAAACGGCAAGCAGCGGCAGGAACGCCAACAGGAAGCCGACCATCGGGTCGCCCAGCAGGTGAATCGCGAGCAAAGCCAGCCCGATCAGCGCGACGAGCCAGAGCGCCTGGGCCGCCAGGAGCTGCCTGGCAGATAGCCGGATAGCCAACCAGCAAGCCACGATGGCCGCGGTCACGATCGGGAGCGTGGTTTGGTCTGCCTGCGCCGGCGGCTTGACGACCAACAGGAACACCCCCGCGCTGCCCAACGCCGCCGTGACCCAGATCAGGCGGCGTGTGGTAGCCAGCAGCAGCTCGCGGGCGGATGCGACGAACGCCGAATCCGCATCGGGTGAGGTGAACAATCTCTGCCACATGGCTCGCCTCCCTCGGCCAGGAGCCTATGGGAATGACTCGTAGCAGCGGGCCTTGCGCCCGCCAGGACGCCGAACAGCCTCTACAGCGCCACAATCAGCCACACAACGCCGACGATCAGGCTGATCAACGTGATCGGCGCGCCGGCCTTCAGGTATTCCGAGAACGAGAGATGTACCCCGCGCGCCTTGGCGATTTCCGCGACGATCAAGTTGGCCACCGACCCCAGTAGGGTCAGGTTGCCGGCAAAGGTGGTCGCCATGGCCAATGTCAGCCACGCGGCCTGCGGGTCGGCCAGTTGGGGCACGAGGGGGCGAAAGAGCAGCACAGCCGGCACGTTGGATACCAGGTTGCTCAACGCTGCCGCAACAATCGTCAGCGAGGCCACGCCTTGCTCGGCCCACGGCCGGCTCACGGCAAACAGGCGCTCGCTCAGGCCGGTGGTCTGGATCGTGCCGGTCACGATGAACAGGCCGGCAAAGAAGACGAGCAGTGTGAAGTCCACCTCGTTGAAGACCCGCTGCGGCTTGATGCGGCGGGTCACGAGCAACAGGGCGGCCGCGACCAACGCGGCCAGGGGAATCGGCGCGCCCGCTACGAACGCGACCAGCATGATCGCAGACGCCAACATCCCCTTGTGCAGCAGCGGCCGGTAGATGACCTCGCGGGGCAGTCCAGCGCCGGCAGGGAAACGGCCGGCGGCGAACTCCTCCCGATACACCAGCGTCACCACTCCCCAGGCCACAGCCAGGCCGACCAGCGACGCCGGCGCCAGACGACCCGTGAATGTGGTGAACGGGATTTGCGAACTGACGCCGATGATCATGTTTTGCGGGTTGCCGACGATGGTGGCGGCCGAGCCGATGTTGGCCGCGGTCGCCAGGCCAATCAGATAGGGGATGGGGTTGCGCTGCAGCGCCAGCGCGATATCCAACACCAGCGGCGTCAACATCAGAACCACGGTGTCATTCAAGAAGATCGCCGAGAGCACGCCCGATGAGACGACGATGAGCGCCAGCAGTTGCCGCGGGGTGCGCGCCAGGCAGATCACCTCGCTGCCCACCAGCCGGAAGAAGCCAGCCAGCCGCAGGTTGACGTTGATGACCATCATCGCGAAGAGCAACACCAGGGTGTCCATGTCCAGGGCCGCGTAGGCCGCGTCCAGCGGGATCGCGCCCAGCGCGGCCAGCAGGGTCGCGCCGACCAGGGCGATCGTCGCCCGGTTCATGTGCAGTCGCGGAAAGCGACCGATCGCGACGCCGATCAGGGTGATTACAATGACGCTCAGCGCCAGCCAGATCATGGGTGTCATGATGATACTATAGCACGCTTCGCACATGCCGCCAAAGGCAGCCCTCTGGTTGCGGGGAACCCCGTGGACAGCCTCGTCGTCTCTCCGGTTGACGATTGCCAGCATGCCGTAAAGCTCGCGACAGAACCTTGACAGTTGTCCATAGTTGCATAGAATTTGTTACATGATCCGTTCTGCTGCCGCTCAGCAGCTTCTTAAGCTTGCCCGCGATCAGGGCATCATCAGCGCGTCCGATGCAACTGCTCACGGTATTCACCGGGGTTGGCTGCCGCGCCTGGCCGCTGCGGGACTCCTGGAACGAGTCGCGCGCGGCCGCTATCGCCTGACCGGCGGCGACGTGACCGAACATCATACGCTGGCGCTGGTGGCCACGGTCGCCCCTTCGGCCGTGGTGTGTCTGCTTTCAGCCCTCCAGTTTCACGCTCTCGGCGTGCAGTCTCCGCTCGAAGTGTGGATTGCACTGGAGCGAGGTGTATGGCGTCCGCGACTGAGCTATCCACCCCTGCGCGTCGTCTATTCCTCGGGGCTTTCTTTTTCATCCGGCATCGAGCGCCACACTGTCGAAAGCCAGGAGGTGCGAGTCTACTCCGTTGCCAAGACGGTCGCCGACTGCTTCAAACACCGCAACCAGATCGGGCTGGATGTCGCACTGGAGGCGCTGACCGACGCCTGGCAGCAGCGCCGGTTCACACTGGTTGAGCTGAACGAGTATGCCGCCATAAATCGTGTGCAGCGCGTGATGCAACCATACATCGAGGCGCTGATCCAATGACCGCCCACCTTCCTAATCTGGCTGCGTCCATGCATCAACGCCTGCTTAACCAGAGCAAGGCCCGCGGGATGTATCTTTTCAATAAGTGGGGGCCGACGGGGGTCGCAGACCCCCTGAAAGCAGGCTCGTAGGCGGTCTGTGACCGCCGTTTCCCCGGATTATTGAGAGGATACCGCGGGATTGATTTCAATCTCCTCCTGGCGCGTTTCACGGTAGAGCGATTCCTCTATCGTCTGGCTCAGTCAGCCTATGCCGATCAATTCGTGCTCAAAGGCGCCATGCTGCTTCAGGTCTGGCTGCCGGAAGCGGGTCGTCCGACGCGCGATCTTGACCTGCTTGGGTATGGAGATCTATCCGCTGATCGGTTGCGCCAGATTTTCGCAGATGTGTGTGATCAGGCCGTGAACCCTGACGGCGTGCGTTTTCTTGCGGATTCGGTGACTGTGCGAGCGATCCGTCAACAGGATGAGTATGGCGGCCAACGGGTGACGATCGGAGGATACCTGGGCAGTGCGCGCTTGCACCTGCAAGTTGATGTGGGCATCGGCGACCGCCTGACGCCGCCGGCCGAGTGGATCGAGTACCCGGTGTTGCTTGATCTGCCGCGTCCGCGGCTGCGCGCCTATCGCCCAGAAACGAGCATCGCCGAGAAGCTACATGCGATCGTAGTGCTGGACTGGCAGAACAGCCGCATGAAGGATTTCTTCGACATCTGGCGTCTGGCCCAGACGCACAGCTTTGCAGGCGGATCGCTCGTCGCGGCCGTGCGTGATACCTTCGACCGCCGCCATACCGTCATTCCAGCAGCTTCCCCTACTGCGTTTACGGCGGTGTTCACCCAAAACCCCGTCAAAGCCCAACAGTGGAGAGCATTCCTCAAGAAAAGCAGTCTGCACCACATCGCGGATGATTTCGCCTCTGTCGCTGAGGCCACTGCCCGATTCCTGGGGCCTGTACTCGAGGCTGTCCACGCCGGGGCGCCCTTCTCCATGATCTGGCCGCCAGGAGGCCCCTGGGAGCGCGCCTAGAGTGGATTGGTCGGTTATTCTGCTATCACCGTCCCATCGTAGGCTGTCTGACGGCCTTTGCCGCGCGGTGTGGTACAATGATGGCAGGGTCGCTTTGACGAATCGCCCAACTCCTGGAGGTGGACTTGTCGTATACAAGGCGTATCGCTCTTCTCTTGCTGATGGCGCTGATGCTGGCCGGCTGCCGTTCCAGCCGGCCAGCGAGCGCCAGGGTCACGCGCGGCGTCACCGCGACAGATGCGCCTCGGCTGATCTCGCCGCCTGCGCCGACTGAGACGCCCACGGCGACAGCCACGGCGCTGCCCACGGCGACCCCCACCCCATTGCCGACCGCCACCCCCACCGCGACCGCGACGCCGCTGCCGGGGACCCGACTGGCGCGCGGCCGCTATCTCCAGTCCATCGGCGATTGCGCGGCCGCGCGGCGCGAGTTCGCTGATCTGATCGCTGCGCTGTCTGCCGACGCCGAGGCCGCTGCTCAATCGTCCACCGATCGGGCCGGCGGCCAGGGGCAGGGGGGCGCCAGCCACGCGCAGGATGCAAGCGAGGCGCGCTACCGGCTGGCGCAGTGCTATCTGCGCGATGACGCGCCGGCCGAGGCGTCGGCTGTGCTCGCGCAGTTGTTGGCGACCGCGGCCCCGGACAACGCGCACCGCGCTCCCGCGACCTTTCTGCTAGGCGAGGCGATGATGTCGCTCAGCCGCTGGCGCGACGCCGAGGAGAGCTATCTGGCCTATCTGCCGCTGGCGCCGGAGTTGAGCTATCTGACCTGGCAGCGCATCGCGCTGGCCCGCCGGGCGCTGGGCAACCTTGCAGGCGCGACCGAGGCGTATGCCGCCGCACTGAAGGTTTCACCTGACTACGAGACGACCGCCGCCGCGCGTCGCGGCCTGGCTGACCTGGCGTTGGCCCAGCGCGATCCGGCGGCCGCGGTCGCGCAGTACGATGCACTGCGCGGGGCAGCTACGACCGGCGCGTTGGCCGCCGAGCTGCAATGGCTGGCCGGCGCTGCGCTGGCCGGCGTCGTTTGCGATGCGGCCGGCGTCTGTCCGCTTGCCCCGCCCGCGCCGGCCGAGGCAGCGACGCGCTGGCAAGCGGCTGCCGATGCGGACCCGACCAGCCGCTACGCGCACCGCGCCATTGTCGCGCTGCTGGATGCGGGCATCGCGGTGGACGAGTATCAGCGTGGGCTGGTGAACTACCACAACGGCGTCTATCCGTTGGCCATCCGCGCGTTCGAGCGTTTTCGGGCTGCGCCGGCCGCGGGGTCGCCCCGCGGCACGATAGACGCCGCGATCTACTATACCGGTCTCAGCTACCTGGCATTGAGCGAGCCTGGTCGCGGGATCGCGGAGCTGGACAACCTGATCGCCGCCTATCCCCTCAGCGCCTTCTGGAACGATGCCTGGTTGGCGAAAGCGCGCGGTCAGGCGCGCAGCGGAGACGCGGCGGCCGCCATCGCCGCCTATCGGCGTTTCGCTGCGCTTCGCCCCGACGCGTCGCAGGCCCCGCGGGCGCTCTGGCAGGCTGCGCTGCTGGAAGCCGAGAAGTCCGGCGCGCTGGCGGCCGCGCCGAGCTACCTGGCGTTGGCGCGAGCCTACGGCAGCGCGGATGAAGCCTGGCGCGCCTATCAAGCGGCGGGGTTGGCCTATTTCCGCGCGGGCGATTGGCGGGCCGCGGCCGGCGCGTGGGATGAGATGGCGCAGGCGGCTGGGCTGGCGGCCTGGACGCGGCCGGTGGCTTACTATTGGCTGGGGCGCAGCCGGGCGGCGGCCGGCGATCTCGACGCCGGCCGCCGCGCGTGGCAGGCGGCGGTCGCGGCCGGGCCTGGAACCTACTATGGGTTGCGTGCAGCCGCTTGGCTGCGGGAACCGACGGCCGGCCGCGTCGCGATGGCTGATCCAGCGCAAGGCGCACGCGC
>Ga0194126_10009868_pt1 | contig 12620 bp, 8 predicted proteins | sample TA2KigC150mmetaG_FD_148641 | JGI IMG/M metagenome (GOLD analysis project Ga0194126, IMG submission 148641) | Freshwater microbial communities from Lake Tanganyika, Tanzania - TA2015035 Kigoma Deep Cast 150m | ecosystem: Environmental > Aquatic > Freshwater > Lake | place: Tanzania: Lake...
TGGTTGGCCGGTTAATGAGGTTCATCAGAGTTTAATTAATTCCTTGGTTGATAATGAAGTTTATCTTTTGGTTAATCAAAGTCGTTTGAAAATCCAAACCGAGCAAAATGGCCTGCGTTTAATCGAAGAATACCCCAAGGCTGTTTGGCCTGATGGCCATCGGGACAAATTATTATTATTCCAGTTAGATAAAGATTATTGGTTAGAAAAAAATCAAAATGAAAAAGTTTTTTGAAAGAATTACCTCCAAGCGATTCTTTTGGTTGCTTTTGTTAATTTTGATCGCTTTGCCGACTTTTTGGCGTTTGTTGGTCCCCGGTTATTTTTCCATGCATGATGATTTACAAATTGGGCGTTTGTATCAGATGGATTTATGTTTTGCTGATCGGCAGCTACCTTGCCGTTGGGTGCCTGATATGGGTTATGGGTATGGCTATCCACTTTTTAATTATTATCCGCCCTTTCCTTATTACTTGGCTGAAGTTTTTCACCTTTTGGGTTTAAGCTATATCAACTCCATAAAAACATTATTTATTTTAGGCTTTTTATTCTCCGGTTTTTTTGCCTATCTTTTAGGTAAAGAACTATGGGGGAAATATGGTGGTTTGGTGACCGCCGCCTTTTATCTTTATGCTCCTTATCACGCCGTTGATGTTTATGTTCGTGGAGCTTTAAATGAATTTTGGGGTTTAGTTTTCTTTCCGGCGGTGTTTTGGGCGGTTTATAAAATTATCAAGGAACAGAAAAATATTTTTGTTTTTTACCTGGCCTTGTTTTTAAGTTTGCTTTTGCTTTCTCATAATTTGATGGCTTTTTTTCTTTTGCCCTTCTTAGCCGCTTGGGCGCTTTTTTTAATTTGGTTTTTAAAAAAGAAGATAAAAATCATTTGGCCATTAATTTGGGGTGGTTTATGGGGTTTATGTTTGTCAGCCTTTTTTACTCTCCCGGTTTTGTTGGAAAGAAATTTGGTTCATGTGGAAACGATGTTTATCGGCTACTTTAATTATTTAGCCCATTTTGCCACGGTCAAACAACTCTTTTTCAGTCTTTTTTGGGGTTTTGGGGCATCGTTGTGGGGCCCTGATGATGGGATGCCTTTTCCTGTTGGCCAACTTCACTGGGGGTTTGGTCTTTTGGCTCTTTTAGTTTTTGCCTGGCTTTGGCTAAAACAAAAAAGAAAAGAACTAGCTTTGGTTTTAACCTTTTTTGTCTTTTTTTTAGGGAGTGCTTTTTTAACCCATCAGCGTTCAATTTTCATTTGGCGCTTTTTCCCGCTTTTGGCGAGTATGCAGTTCCCTTGGCGCTTTTTGGCTTTGGCTTCCTTTTTTGTTTCGGTCCTAGCTGGAAGTTTTTTTCTTTTACTTAAAAACCAGAAAAAATCTTTTTATCTGGCTTTGGTGATGATTCTAGCAGTTTTGTTTTTTAATCTTTCTTTTTTTAAGCCGGAAAGGATTTTGAAAATTACCGACGAGGAAAAGCTTTTTTCTGCTAAGGGTTGGAATAAGCTTCAAACTGACGCCATTTTTGATTATTTACCCATAGTTTCTCCTCAACCTCCAGGTCAGCCAGCTCCAGAAAAACCCTGGCTGGTGGAAGGTCAAGGAGAGGTCGTTGAGTTTCAGAAGGGAACAGATTGGCAAAAATTTAAACTCCAGGTCAGCTCGGAGAAGGCAATGGTGAGGCTGCCCCTTTATGACTTTCCTCAATGGCAAGTTAAGGCCAATAAAAAAATAGTTGAGACTAATCACGAAAATGAACTGGGTTTGATCACTTTTACCCTTCCTCAGGGCGATTACCAAATTGAGGCGAGTTTAAAAAATACCCCCCTGCGGAATATGGCCAATGTCATTTCTTTTATAACTTGGGCGGGGACCCTCTTTTGGTTGACTAAAAAAAGAAAAACTTAGTCTTTAATTAAGTATTTTTGTAAAAGATAACTCGGTAAAGAACCCCAAGCATGAGCCATACTTTCGCCCATGCGGGCGTTGGTGGAGAGAGTCTCTGGGTTAAAACTTTCCCACCAGGTTGTGGCTCCGGCTTGGATCATTTGTCCCCAGTAATTCTTAATAAAATCCACGGCTTCTTTTTCTTTGCCATTTTTAAATAAAACTTCAGCGACAAAGCCATTAAAATAGGGGGTTTGACTTTCCGCAAGATTGAAGCGATTATTTAAAAGATTGTCTAAAAGGATCTTCTTTTTTTCCTCGGAAACAACTTCCCAATAAAGAGCCCAATAGTTGGCTTGGAAGGAAAAGTGTTGACAGAAACCGTTTTCCGAACGGCAATCATCAAAAAGATTTTTTTCCTCAACCCAGAAATAATCATTGATTTTCTTTTTTAAATCTTCAGCTTTTTGGGTAAAGTGATTTTGGTTAACCTGGTCGTTTAGAAGACCGGCAATTTTAGCCGCGTCAACTAAAGCGCCAAAATAGGAGGTTTGTAAAACTAAAGAGTCATCTTGGGTGGCGACCATTTCGCCATGGTCAATAAAAACCCACCAGTTTTCTTGCTTTAACAAAAAGCCATTTTCGCCTTCCTTTTTTTCAAAAAAAGCCAGCAGTTTTTTAAGATGAGGATAAAGACTTTGCAGGGTTTCTTTATCCTGACTGTTTTGGTAATATTCCCAAAGCATATTAACCCATTGAAGGACATAAGTCGGGATGTTAATGATTTTGCCAGTGGGGTAGTTGGCTGCCAGATAACCTTCTTCATCTTGACTGCGGGCAAACTCCCACAAAGCCTTTTTGGTGATTTCAGTTTCGCCAAAAACCTTACCAGCAACCAACGCTTCAACCCGAGCATCACCAACATATTGGGCCCTTTCTCTGACCGGACAGTCCATTAAGGTCTCTTGAAGATCAATTTTTAAGGTATCCAAGCCGATTTGATAAATTTGGTTTAAAAGTTGATCGCCAAAATCAACTCCATTTTGAGCTTTGAGTGGATATTCTGTTTTAAAGCCCTCAACTGACTTAAGTTGGATTTCTTTTGGAAAATCACGGAAAACCAAAATGAGATACTTATAACTCCGCGGGGCAAAATTTTCCCAGCAAAAACCATCTTGGGGATTTAAAAGACGGTCGCCTTGGAACATCATTCTTCCGGTATCTGGAAAACCATCTTCGTTTAAAGTCTCAGCATAACCAATCTCAACAGTTCCTTGACCGCCTTTTTCAAAACAGATTTTGACACCGCCGACGATCTGTTGAGGAAGTTTAAAAGAGGCAAATTGATTGTTGGCCCAGCTTATTTTTTCTATCGCTGATGGAGATTTACTGATAATTTCTTTTTGACCTGAATTGATGAAAATAGCTGGATTGTTAAAATCGCTTTGACTATCTGGTGTAAAATTTCCCTGTTGGAAGAAGTTCAGCGGGACAATTTTTTCCTCAAGATAAGGAATCGGCCTTAAGATTAATTTTTCCCAAGGGTTTTGTGGGGGTGAACCAATGATTTCTGCTCTTTCCCAATTAGTGTCGTCAAACTCGATTTTGGACCAATTCTGGGGAGATTGAGCGGCGTTAAAAATTTCCTGAAAAGAGGTTGAAGTTTTCCAAATTCTTTGAGCGTCGCTATCCCAGGCCTTAAGTTCAAACATTTTCCAACTCTCATCAGAGACAATCATTTTTTTCCACCAGAACGATGGGATTTCCAGCTGGACCAGTAAGCCATCAGGTTTGGCTGGTCCGAAAAAAGAGTCAATCCCTTCGTTGTAGCCTAAGATGGCAATAAGATTTTCGCCCCTTTTTAAAAAGGAAGTAACTTCAAAATAATCATAGTATTGGTAAGGGGGATTGCTGTAAAGGCCGATTTTTCGCAGCTGCTTTTCATTAAGAAAAACTTCGCAACGAGATTGACAGGAGATAAAAAGACGAGCTGTGGTGGGTTGATAATTTAAATGAAATTTTTTTCTGGCCAGATAATAAAAATTTTTTCTTTCCACTGGCCCTGATTTTCTCACCCAGGTGGCGCGCCAGTTAACCTTTTCCGGTGTACTTTCTTTTAGAAAAAAGCCACCTTTGGCTAAAATGGCAATTAAGAACACCAGAAGCAAAACTGGGCCAATTTTTATCCTCATCCTGATTATTTTACTAAAAAATGGTAAAATTTGAAGCATGGAAAACATTCATCAAGGGGAAGAGATTAGCCTGGGATTGGTAAAACAACGGGCGGTTCGGGGGATTGTTTTTTTATCGGGACGGATGTTTTTTCTTCAGCTGGTTTCTTTTTTGGGTTTTTTCCTTTTGACGGTTTTTTTAGGCAAGGCGGAAATTGGTCTGTTTTTTGCCATTTCCGAGCTGGTGGCTATTTTGGGCTATTTTTCTGATATTGGTTTAGCTGCCGCCCTGATCCAAAGTAAAGAGAAACCAACCTTAAGGGAAATTCGGACCACGTTTACCATTCAACAGGCTTTAGTTTTAACGCTGATGGTGATTATTTTGGCTTTGACGCCTTGGTTACGTCAGTTCTACCATATCGAGCAGACCGGGATTTTTCTTTTATGGGCGTTGGTCTTTGGCTTTTTTATGGCTTCCTTAAAAACAATTCCCTCAGTGCTTTTGGAAAGAAGCCTAAGATTTGATCTTTTGGTTGTGGTTGAATTAGTGGAGACAATTCTTTTTTACGGCTTGGCAGTTTTGCTGGCCTGGCGCGGTTTGGGGGTCTTAAGTTATGCTTGGGCAGTTTTTCTAAGAAGTATTGTCGGGGTTGTCCTTATTTATCTTTTTTCACCCTGGCGTTTGGGTTTGGCTTTTGAAAAAGAGGCCTTACGACGCTTGCTTCGCTTCGGTCTGCCTTTTCAGGCCAATACTTTTTTGGCGGTTTTGAAAGACCGGTTGATGAACGTCTTTTTGTGGAAAATTGTCGGCGCGACTGGAGTGGGGATTTTAGGTTGGGCCCAAAAATGGGCCCAGATGCCGTTGCGTTTGATTATGGATGCGGTGATGAAGGTTACCTTTCCGGCTTATGCCCGGATGCAGGATCACCAAGAAGAACTGGGTAGAGCCATTGAAAAAACTTTGTTTTTTATCAGTTTGATTGTTTTTCCGATGTTAGTCGGCATGGCCATTTTGGCCAAACCTTTAGTTTTACTGATTCCTCAATATGGGAAATGGGAAGTGGCTTTATTGGCGCTCTATTTCTTTATCATCAACAGCTTTTTTGCCGCCCTAACTACCCCTTTAACCAATGCCCTAAACGCCATTGGCAAAATCAAAATTGTTTTTAAACTGATGGTGATGTGGACCGTTTTAACTTGGATTTTTTATCCTCTTTTGGCCATCAGATATGGTTTTAATGGGGTGGCCGTGGCCGCGGCTTTAGTTTCCTTAACTTCAGTTATTGCCATTTGGATGGCCAAACGTCATTTAGTTTTCCGTTTTTTTCAGCCTATTTTAAAACCATTTTGGGCGGCAATGTTGATGGGGATTTTAATTGCGGTTTTAAGATTTTCCCTAAGTTTAAGTTTTTTAAACCTGCTTATTCTTATTATCAGCGGCGGGCTTGTTTACGCTTGTTTGATTTACATGATGGTGGGGAGACAATTGTTGGTTGAGACGAAAAAACTTTTCTATGCTTTCAAAACTCGTTAAATTTTTTTCTATTTGCCTTGTCTTTTTGTTCTTCTTTTTTGGTTTAGCGACTCTGACCCAAGCTAAGGGAGAAGCCTTTATTAATTTAGTTAATCCGGTGCGAGGCGGTGATTTTTGGGGTTTGGAAAAGCAAGAGCCTTTAGCCGCGGTTAAAGATCAGTTAAAGATCATTCAGGATAATCATCTGCCGGCAACCTGGTTGCTGCGTTTTGATGCGCTTGAAGATATGAAGATGAAAGATCTTTTCAAAAATCTTCCCGAAGATCAGGAACTGGGGCTTTTTTTAGAAGTGACGCCATCTTGGGCGAACGCGGCTGAAGTTGAATATCATCAAGAACCTTTATGGCATTACGCCAACGCTGTTTTCCTTTCTGGTTATAGTCCTCAAGAGAGAGAGAAATTAATCGACGCTGCCTTTGCCAAATTTAAGGAAATTTTTGGTACTTATCCGCAGTCAGTTGGGGCTTGGCATCTTGAGGCTCAATCGCTGGCTTTGATGAAAGAGAATTATGGGGTGAAAGCGGCTTTGATTTGTGCCGACCAATTCCAGACCGACGATTATCAAATCTGGGGGACTTGGTGGGGGGTTCCTTATTACCCTTCAAGGTATAACACTTTAATTCCAGCCCAATCACAGAAAAATAAACTTAATTTAGTTATCGTTCAGTGGGCAGCAAGAGATCCACTCCGTGGTTATGGTGGTGGTCTTTGGGAAAGCACCTTTTCCCTCCAAGCTAATGATTACCTTAAACATGGTTTAGGCGTTGATTATTTTTCCTGGCTGGTTGATCTTTATCTTTTTCCTAAACAAGGAGAATTTGGTCAAATTGTGGTTGGTTTAGAAAACGATAATCATTGGGAATTTGTCCATCAAGAGTATGAAAAAGAAGTTAAAGCTTTACTGACGAAAGACGCTGAATTTCTCCGGCTTAAGGATTTTGCCAACTGGTATCAAAAACAGTTTCCTTATCTTTCACCAGATCATCAGATTACCGGCGAAGATTTTTTAGGCAGCGGGGAGCAAGCTTTTTGGCTGATGTCCATCAACGGCCGATTGGGATTAATTGAAGAGGGTGGACAAAAAAAGATTCGCGATTGGCGGCTTTATTCTGAGAGGTGGGCCGAACCCTATTTAGAAGTAGCTAATCAAAACCATCAGTTGAAATTAAGCCTGCCAGGTAAAATTGATGGTGTTCGCTTCCCTGAACAAGAAGAAATTTTAAGGCAAAAACCAGAAGAGCTTTTAAAGCAAAAAGGCTGGTTGCCTTTTGAGACGCCAAAAGTGGTTTTTGTTCTCATGGCCATTTTGTTTTTAGGTTTTTTGATTTGGAGTTTGAGGATAAATAAATGGTTAGGCCTACTGGTCTTTTTGGGTTTATTTGCTTGGGGCTTAACCATGGTGAAAAGCGGTCTTTTGTCTTCTTACGGCATGGGTTTTTGGGGGCCTCATGGTCATGATGGCGTTTGGCATCTGGCGTTGATCAATGAATTGGTTCGTCATTTCGAGTTTTCGAGAAACATTTTTTTCCCACCGCAAAATATGGTTTTTGCCGATTTTGGTTTAACCAACTACCATTTTGGTTTTGATTGGCTATTGGCTTTAACTCATCGGATAACTTCAATCCCAGTGATCAACCTTTATTTTCAGATTTTTCCTTTATTAATGACTGGCCTTTTAGGGATATTGGTTGTTATTTTGCTAAAAAAATGGACCAAAAATAATTTATCAGCTTTGTTGGCCGTCTTTTTTACCTTTTTTGGTGCTAGTTTTGGTTGGCTGGTGACCTTATTTAAAGGGGAAGGCCTTGGTGGGGAATCTTTGTTTTGGGCCAACCAGTCGATTTCAACTTTGATTAATCCGCCCTTTGCCTTTTCTTTAATCCTTTTAATAACCGGCTTTCTTTTGTTTTTAAACTACCAACAAAAACCATCATTTAAAAGATTAATCCTTCTCAGTTTGATTTTTGGCTTAGTGGTCGGTTTTAAGGCTTATGGTGGGGTGATTATTCTGGCGGGTTTGGCTTTTTCTTCTTTATATGAATGGTTGTTTGAGAAAAAGTCTTTGAGTTTGAAAGTTTTTCTAGGGACGCTATTAGTGAGTTTGGTGATTTTTTTGCCTCAAAACCGAGGGTCCGTTTCGCTTTTTGTCTGGGCTCCTTTGTGGTTTCCCCACACGATGTTGGCTTTTCCTGATCGGTTGGGTTGGATTCGTTTGGATCAGGCCCGCCAGGCTTATTTGGCCACCGGTAAATGGTTAAGGTGGTTTTTGGCTGAAGGGTTGGCTTTGTTGATCTTTTTGGTCGGTAATTTAGGGACCAGAGTTTTGGCCAGCTTTAAAATTTTTTCCTGGTTGAAAAACTTTAAAAAACTAGCTAGTTTTCAAGTTTTATGGTTAGGTTGTCTTTTAGTTAGTGGTATTTTACCTTTGTTTTTTATCCAAAAAGGGAACCCCTGGAATAGTCTTCAGTTTTTCTATTATTTTCTTTTCTTTTGTGGTCTTTTAACCGCTTTAGCCTTAGGGGAGTTTTTAGCCAAAAAGAAATTCTTAATAAAACTGGTTGTTCTCCTTATTCTTATCGGTTTAACTTTACCAACAACTTGGGGAGCCTTAAAACATTATTGGCCCTCAAGGCCTCCAGCCAGAATTGGTTTCGAAGAATTAGAGGCTTTGGTATTTTTAAGGAAGCAACCGTCAGGTATTATTTTGACCTATCCCCATGATTATTCTTTACGAGAAAAAACAGAGGCCCCCAAGCCTCTTTATGCTTATGAAACCACGGCTTATATTTCGGCTTTTTCAGAAAAAACAAGCTTTTTGGAAGATGAGATGAATTTGGAGATTATGCAGGTTAACTGGCGCGGAAGAAGAGAGCAAATTGAACAATTTTTCCAAACCAATGAGACAGGCCAAGCAAAACAGTTCTTAAAAGATAATCAAATAAAGTATCTTTATCTGGTTGAAGGGCAAAATTTGAAGACTAACCCTGCTGATCTAGAGCTGGTTAAGATCTTTGAAAATGGTTTGACGAGGATTTATGAGTTTCGTGGTAAAATCTAGCTATGGCTAAAATCTCGGTCATTATCAATACCATCAATGAGGAAGAAAACCTCAAAGGGTGTCTGAAGTCAATTGGTTGGGTTCAGGAGATTGTCGTGGTTGATATGTATTCAGAGGATAAGACTGTTGCCCTGGCTAAAAAGGCCGGAGCGAAAGTTTTTTTCCGTAAATTCAGTCCTTATGTTGAACCAGCCAGAAATTTTGCCATCAGTAAAGCCACTGGCGATTGGATTTTGATTCTTGATCCTGACGAGGAGGTTTCACCTTCTTTGGCGAAAACCCTTCAAGAATTAAGCCAGAATTCTCAGGATTTAACTTACTTTCGTTTGCCGCGGAAAAACATTATTTTTAACAAGTGGATTAAACATTCACGTTGGTGGCCGGATTACAATATCCGTTTTTTCAAAAAAGGCCATATTCGCTGGTCAGAGAAAATTCATAGCGTGCCTTTGACGCGGGGTGAGGGGAAAGATTTAGAAGCCAAAGAGGCCAACGCCATTGTCCATTACCATTATCAAGGTATTGCCCAATACCTAGAGAGAATGAATCGCTATACCCAAGTTCAAGCCCAGGAGCTGGTTGAGTCCGGTTATAAATTTAAATGGAGCGATATTATAAGGAAGCCGATGGGTGAATTTTTAAGTCGTTTTTTTGCCGGCGAGGGCTACAAAGACGGACTTCACGGTTTGACTTTAGCTTTACTTCAAACATTTTCAGAATTAATTAAGTACTTAAAGGTTTGGGAAAAGGAAAGTTTTGTTGATCAGGACATTACGGCCTACCGTCAATATTTCGAGGAAAACATTAACGATTATCTCCATTGGGAGGAAAAATCTTCAAGCTTAATCAAAAAAATCCGCCTGAAAATCAAGAAAAAAATTTAAATGAAGAGATTGAGAATCCCGCTTTTCTTAAAAAGGAATGGCTTTATTATTTTTATTTTAACCCTGGCTGGTTTTTTGAGATTTTATCAAATTGAGGAGAAAGCTTCTTTTTTAGGTGAACAGGGAAGAGATTTACTTGTGGCCAAAGATATTTTATCTTTTGAAAAATTGACTTTATTGGGTCCGCCGACAAGTCTTTCTCCCAATATTCACTTTGGGCCCTTTTATCATTATTTTAATGCCTTTTGGTTAGTTATTTTTAATTTCAATCCTCTAGGCCCAGCCGTTGGTTTTGGAATTTTGAGCTTGTTGGCTTGCTTTCTTTTGTATTTAACTGCCAAAAATTTCGGCTTTAAAAAAGCCGGTTTTTTTTCCAGTTTACTTTTTGCTTCATCCCCGCTGATGGTAAGATATGGCCAATCAATGTTTAACTCTTATTTTTTAGTTTCCTTTAGTGTTTTTTGTCTGTGGGCACTCTCAAAGTTTTGGGGAAAAAACCAAAATTTTTGGTTATTTTTAGCTGGTCTTTTTGCCGGAATAGCTATTCAAGCTAATTTTTTGGCTTATGGCTTGCTTTTTTCAACTTTAATTTTGTTTATTTTTTTAAAAAAAGATTGGTTTAAAAGAATGCTTTGGTTTATGGGTGGAATCCTTTTAGGCCTTTTGCCTTATCTTGTTTTTGAACTGAGGCACATCTTTTTTAATACGAAGGGTTTTATTGTTTGGTTGACTCAATCAGGGACCAGCCATACCCAGGTAAATTTTTTCCAAGGCCTGTTCGAAGCCTTTTTTAAGACTTTTTACTACTCACTGGGGAGCCAGAATAACTTTTTAACAGCAGTATTGCTACTTTTATCTTTGTGGTTCTTTGTTATTTTCGTTCGGCAAAAGAAAAAGGATGCCCTTTTTAAAATTATTTGGATTTTTTGGCTGGTTAATCTTTTTTTAATTCGAATTTATCCGGGTGAACTGTTAGATCATTATTTGGGTGTTATTTATCCTTTTGTTTTTCTTTGGTTTGGTTATCTTTTTGCCAAGCTGGCTTCTTTTAAAGGAGGCTTTGTTTTTTTACTGGCTTTTGTTTTCTTGGTTATTAGCCAACTTAGTCAATTTAAATTTACAACCCAAAGCGGTTTAGGAATGCCATGGGGTTGGAATATGAAACTAACCAAAGAATCTGCTAAAATTATAGCCGAAGATGCCTCGGGGCGCTTTAATGTGGCCAATTTGCTTGATAGTGACACTCGAGCTTATGCCTATCGTTATTTAATAAGTTTGTCAGGTAAGGAGCCTTTAGGGGTTGAACAATACCCACAAGCAGAGATTTTATACGTCATTACCCAAGGGGACGAGCAAGGCGTTTTGCAATATCCTGTTTGGGAAATTTATAGTCTTGGCCCAATAAAAGTGGAAAAAAGTTGGATAATTAAAGATGATTTTAAAATTTTTAAAATGGTAAAAAAATGATTTCCGTTATCGTTCCAGTTTTTAATGAAGAGAAAAGCTTAACGGAGCTTTATCAAAGAATTAAAAAAGTTTTGCCGAAAGACGGGGAAATTGTTTTTGTTGATGACGGCTCAACGGATAACTCCAGTTTAAAGATGGCCAGAATAGCCAAAAAAGACAAACAGGTGAGTTTTTTAAGGCTAAAGCATTCAGGTAAAGCTAACGCCTTAATGGATGGTTTTAAAAAAACAAAGGGAGAAATTGTCATTACTTTGGATGCTGATTTGCAAGATGCGCCCGAAGAAATCCCCAAATTTTTAAAGAAAATCAATGAGGGTTATGATTTAGTTTCAGGCTGGAAAAGACAAAGAAAAGATAATTTTGCGGTTGTTTTCTTCTCTCGGATTCTTAACTTTTTTGTTTCCCGAATGACACCTTTAAAGATTCATGATGTCAACTGTGGTTTTAAAGCTTACAAAAAAGATGTCTTAAAAAACTTAAATCTTTACGGTGATCTTTATCGCTTTATTCCTATTCTGGCTGTTAATGATGGTTTTCGTGTCGGTGAGGTCGAAGTCAGACATGCTCCCAGGAAGTATGGTCGTTCTAAGTATGGGCTGCTTAAAGGGTTTCGTGGTCTTTTTGATCTTTTAACTATTTTATTTTTGACGAAATTTAAAACCAGGCCTTTTCATTTTTTTGGACCTTTAGGTTGTTTTCTTTTTCTAGCTGGTTTTTTAATCTCCCTATATTTGACCATTTTATGGTTCCAGGGAGAAAGCATTGGTCGCCGACCATTGTTAATCCTGGGGATTTTGTTAATCATCATTGGTATTCAGATTTTTTCCACTGGTTTAGTAGCAGAGTTAATTGTTAGTATTTTTCATGAAAAAAGAAAGCCAAACAAGTAATTTTTTAAAATATCAGGGCAAAAGCCTTATTAAGAATAATCCGCTAAAAAAATTTTTAATTAGCTTATTTTTCAGAAAAATTTATCAAGAAATTAAAAAAACCAATCCTAAAAAGATGATAGATTTAGGTTGTGGTGAAGGATTTCTAGAAAAATACTTAAAAAGTAAAAATTTGAATATCGAAATAACCGCGGTTGATATTAATCAAGAGGCTTTAAAATATGCCAAGAAAAATAATCCTGGAGTGAAATTTTTGGCTGGTGATATTTTGAATTTTAAAAGTCAGGAAAGTTTTGATTTGGCCGTCATGTTGGAGGTTTTAGAACATTTGCCTACACATCAAAAAGCCCTAAAAACCGCTAAGGGTTTATCCAAAAAAATATTAGTTTCTGTTCCTTGGGAGCCTTACTTTAGTTGGCTTTATTTATTAGCGGGGTTAAATCTTAAACGTCGAGGTAAACACCCTGAGCATCGTCAGTTTTTCCACCCCCAAACTTTAAAAACTTTATTAAAAAAATATTTTAGAAAAGTCGAGACTAAATCTAACTGGCCGTGGTTAATAGCCATTAGCCAAAATTAAAATGACAAAAGTAGCTGTCATCATTCTTCATTTTCATAATCAGCAATTAACTGATGATTGTTTAAGCTCAGTTAAAAACTTACAGACGGATAAATTTAGGGTGGAAACGATTGTCGTTAACAATAATCCTTCGGAAAAAATTGATGCTTT
>Ga0194126_10009871_pt1 | contig 12614 bp, 9 predicted proteins | sample TA2KigC150mmetaG_FD_148641 | JGI IMG/M metagenome (GOLD analysis project Ga0194126, IMG submission 148641) | Freshwater microbial communities from Lake Tanganyika, Tanzania - TA2015035 Kigoma Deep Cast 150m | ecosystem: Environmental > Aquatic > Freshwater > Lake | place: Tanzania: Lake...
AGTTCTACATCCTCGATATGTTCCCCTACCCTTCCGGTGCCGGCCTGCATGTCGGACATCCTGAGGGCTATACTGCAACCGACATAATCGGACGTTACAAAAGGATGAAGGGATATAATGTGCTGCACCCGATGGGATGGGATGCATTCGGGCTGCCAGCCGAACAGTATGCCATTCAAACCGGCACCCACCCTTCTGTAACCACACGCAACAACTGCGACACCTTCCGCCGCCAGATAAAAGAGATTGGACTGAGCTACGACTGGGACAGGGAAATAAACACAACCGATCCGGGTTACTTCAGATGGACACAATGGATATTCATAAGGCTTTATAACACATGGTTCGATGAGAACCTCAGAAAAGGACGGCCCGTTGAAGAGCTTGATATTCCGCCCGACATAGAGGCGCAGGGGAATGCAGCCGTAAGGGAATACACCAACTCAAAACGGCTTGCCTATTACGACCACGCAAGCGTATGGTGGTGCCCTTCGTGCAGCATCGTATGCGCCAACGAAGAGGTGCTTACCGATGGCTCACACGAAAAGTGCGGCAACCAGGTAATGAAGAGACAGCTCAAACAGTGGCTGCTGAGAATACCACACTATGCCGAAAGACTGCTTGAAGGCCTCGAAACTGTTGACTGGCCCGAAGGTATCAGGGAAATGCAGAGAAACTGGATTGGCCGCTCCGATGGTGCCGAGGTAGATTTCTCAGTCAGCGGCAGCAACCTTAAGATAAGGGTTTTCACCACCCGTCCCGACACCCTTTTCGGGGCAACATACATGGTGCTGGCTCCTGAACATCACCTGGTGGAGAAAATCACAACCCGGGAATGCAGAAAACAGGTCGGCGACTACATAAAGGCAACCATGCTGAAGTCAGACCTCGACCGCACCGACCTGGCCAAAGAGAAAACAGGAGTCTTCACCGGAAGCTATGCCATCAATCCTGTAAGCGGTTCGAAAATACCTGTATGGATAGCCGATTATGTGCTTACCGGTTACGGAACCGGGGCCATTATGGCCGTACCGGCACACGATACCCGCGACTTCGAGTTTGCGAAGAAATTCTCACTCGAAATCAAATGCATAATGGACCCCGATACTGACAACAGTACCCTCAGGGAGGCAGTTCTCAGGGGTGATGAATGCTGGACTGAGGATGGCAAATACATCAACTCGGCCAACCCCGCTAAAGGAATCGATATAAACTCCCTTAACCTGCAGACCGGAATATCAACCATCACACAATGGCTCGAAAAGGAACGGCTTGGTGAGCACAAAACCAACTATAAGCTGCGCGACTGGCTTTTCAGCCGTCAGCGATACTGGGGAGAACCGTTTCCAGTAATTCACTGGGATGACGGAGAGATTGAGATAATCGATGAAAACAACCTGCCCCTTCTGCTGCCCGAACTTGAAAAATACCAGCCGGGCGAAACCGGCGAATCTCCCCTTGCCAACGCCCCCGACTGGGTGAATGTAACCTCTCGCGACGGAAGAAGGGGAAGAAGGGAAACCAATACCATGCCACAATGGGCCGGCTCATGCTGGTACTACCTGCGTTTCATCGACCCGAAAAACAATGAGAGAATATTCGACCCCGAAAAGGAAAAATACTGGATGCCGGTTGACCTGTACGTGGGAGGTGCCGAACATGCCGTATTGCACCTTCTCTACAGCCGCTTCTGGCACAAGGTACTGTTCGACCTGGGCGTTGTTTCAACCGATGAGCCGTTCAGCAGACTCTTTAACCAGGGGATGATACTCGCATTTGCATACGAAACCGCCACCGGAGCAAAGGTGACTGCCGACCAGGTAACCGAAAAGGATGGTAAATACTACCATTCTGAAACCGGTTCCGAACTCAGGCAGATTGTGGCCAAGATGTCGAAGTCGCTGAAAAACGTGGTTAACCCCGATGATGTAATAAATCGTTATGGCGCTGATTCTCTGAGGCTTTACGAGATGTTCATGGGTCCTCTTGAGGCAACAAAACCATGGGACGAAAAGGGAGTAAAGGGAGTATTCAACTTTCTTTCGCGGACCTTCAGGTTTGTTTCCAACCCCGCCAACCTTCATGAAGGGGGAGAAGACCCGGAAGTGTTGAAGGCACTTCATCAGACAATACGCAAGGTTGAAACCGACATTGACAATATGAGATTCAACACTGCCATATCGGCAATGATGATATTCCTCAATATCATAACAAGGAAGGAGAAGATTACCCGTGAAACCGCCTCTCTCTTCACCCTGGTGCTGGCACCATTTGCACCCCATCTTGCAGAGGAACTGTGGCAGATACTGGGGAACGCCGGCACCCTTGCCTATGAACCCTGGCCGTCAGTCAATGAGACGTACCTTATTGAGGATACTTATGAATACCCCGTTTCATTCAACGGCAGGCTGAGATTCCACCTCCCGCTCCCCCTCGACACTCCTGAGGAGGAGATAGGGAAGATAATTTCGGCCGACCCGCGTTCCGGAAAATGGCTTGGCGGGAACCCTCCCCGGAAGATAGTATTCGTGAAAGGTCGTATCATAAACATAGTAGTATAGGGGTTTATGGAAAACATAGGGATGCCTTACCGCATTTTGTGGCCGCTATTGCTCTTACCGGCCCTCGTGTTGCTGATTGTTCCCGGTTCCTGCAGAACGATAACCGGTGAGCCCTCAGCCGCCGGAACAGCAACCGACACAGTATCGGTGCAGACGGCTGGAGTCTCTCTGCTGTACGGTGTAATACCCGATACCTTCATTCCGGAACCGGGGCGTATAGGAAGGAATGAAATGATCTCGTCGCTGCTGCTGGCAAGGGGATTCAGCTACCCCGAGATTGAAAGGGTACTTTCGGGAAATGCCGGCTCATTCGATGCCAGAAAGGTGCGTTCGGGCAATAACTACATTTTTTTCCGTGAAGCTGATACTGCCACCCGGCCCGGCTTCCTGGTGTACGAACACGATAACACCCTGTCATACATCTTCAGGCTTGCCGGCGAACCGGGAATCTCAGACTACCGGCATGAAACAACTCATGAGCTGAAGTTTATCACCGGCGTTATCGAGTCATCACTGTGGGAGGCAATGGTAAAGGCCGGGGCAAACCCGGTTCTGGCCGTCGAACTGTCGGAGATATATGCGTGGACTATCGATTTCTTCGGACTCCAGAAGGGTGACAGATTCAGGGTTATTTACGAAGAGGCATTTACCTCGGGCAGGTCGGTTGGTATTACATCGGTTAATGCAGCTCTCTTCACACATGCCGGCGCGGACCACCTGGCCATTCCCTTTATGCAGGACTCGGCGGTAAGCTACTACGATGAAAGCGGGAACAGCCTTCGTAAGGCCTTCCTGAAGGCCCCTCTGCGCTATTCGCGAATCAGCTCAGGCTATTCATCAGGACGTATGCATCCAATCCTCAAGGTGGTAAGACCGCACCATGGCGTCGATTATGCCGCCCCCGCCGGGACACCCGTGGTTGCAATCGGCGACGGAAAAATAATATCAACCCAGTTCCTGCCGGCCGAGGGAAGAATTGTCAGAATCAGACACAACAGCGTGTACTCCACGGCATATCTGCACCTTTCGGCATTTGCCAAAGGTATCACTGCCGGCGCCTGGGTAAAACAGGGCGACGTTATAGGCTACGTCGGAAACACCGGCCTTTCAACAGGGCCCCACCTCGACTTCCGGTTCTACAGGAATGGCTCACCTGTCAACCCTCTCAAAGTTGAGTCACCACCGGTCGATCCGGTTTCAGAAGAAAACATGGAACGATACCGGAAGGTGATGAAGATTATGCTGTCAATCCTTAAGGGAATCTGAAAGGCCGACGTTACAGCTTCTCAATAATCTCCTCTATAACAGTCGGGTAATACCGGTATTCAAGAGCATGCACCCTATCTGCCAGCGTTTGGGGTGTATCGCCTGGCAGAACCGGGCATTCGGCCTGGAAAATTATATCCCCCGCATCGTAAACCTCGTTCACATAATGAATGGTTATCCCTGTTTTATCGCTGCCTGAGTCAATCACAGCCCTGTGAACCCTGTCACCATACATTCCTTTGCCTCCGAAGCCGGGTAAAAGCGCCGGATGGATGTTTACCAGTCTACCCTCATATCTGACGGTAATCGGGGCCGGAATATGCCACAGGAAACCGGCAAGAACAATTACCCCGGTACCGGTACCGGTAACCCGTTTTATTACGCCAGCTTGAGGATTATTGACAAACACCGCGACGACTTTCGCGCTTTTGCGGGTCGAAAAATGACGAATGATGTTTTCCGCATTGGTTCCCGAACCCGATGCAAAAATAGCTATATTCTTCATATACTGAGCGTTACACAAACAGTGACGAAAGTCTGTTTGCCGGCGTGAAGGGTAGTTAAATAACTGTATACTTGCATTTTACGTTCATCGGGCATTAAAATTTCGGCAAATCATTTGAAAAATATGGTACAAATATATTTCTTTGCATGGTTCTAAAATTAGTATTAATTTAAATTTAATGGTATGTCTGACATTGCAACAAGAGTAAAGCAGATCATCGTTGACAAGTTAGGAGTAGACGAATCAGAAGTAACGGCAGATGCCAGCTTTACAAACGATCTCGGAGCCGATTCACTCGACACGGTTGAGCTGATTATGGAATTCGAAAAGGAATTCAACATCGGTATTCCCGACGACAAGGCTGAAAGCATCAGTACTGTTGGTGAGGCCATCAAGTACATCGAGGAGAATGCGAAGTAATATTGCGTAAATAATAATCTGTCTATGAGGAGGGTTGTAGTCACCGGTATGGGAGCGCTTACTCCCATTGGAAATAATTTACATGAATACTGGAATGGGCTCAGGGAAGGTGTCAGTGGTTCCGATCTTATCAGGAATTTCGATGCTACGCTGTTTAAAACCAGGTTTGCATGTGAGTTGAAGGGCTATAACCCGGAAAACCACTTTGACAGAAAGGAGGCCCGCAAAATGGACCTCTACGCGCAGTATGCCCATATTGCAGCCGATGAGGCTATCAGGGATTCGGGCCTCGATCTCAACACCGTCGATAAAGACAGGGTTGGTGTCATATGGTCATCAGGAATTGGGGGAATAGAGACTTTTACAAGTGAAATAAAAGGGTTTGTAACGGGTGACGGAACTCCCCGTTTCAACCCTTTCTTTATTCCCAAAATGATCAGTGACATTGCCGGGGGCCTGCTCTCAATCAAATATGGTTTCAGGGGCCCCAATTTCTCAACAGTTTCAGCCTGTGCCTCTTCCACTCATGCGCTGATTGATGCTTTTACCTACATCATGATCGGCAAGGCTGATATTTTCATCTCCGGTGGATCGGAGGCAGCAATAAATGAACCAGGCCTCGGCGGGTTCAATGCCATGCAGGCCCTCTCGACCAATAACGCCGAGTATAAAACTGCCTCACGCCCCTTCGACAAGACCCGCGACGGTTTCGTAATGGGTGAAGGTGGTGGTGCCCTCATTGTGGAAGAATATGAACATGCAGTGGCAAGGGGTGCCCGTATTTACGCCGAGCTTGTTGGGACCGGACTTACAGCTGATGCTTACCATCTTACGGCACCGCACCCCGAAGGACTCGGTGCACGCAATGTGATGAAACAGGCTGTCGATCAGGCAGGTCTTAAGCTGTCAGACGTTGACTATATTAACGTACACGGTACGGCAACACCCCTGGGCGACATATCCGAAACGAAAGCTATTGCCACTCTTTTCGGTGAACATGCCAATAAACTGAATATCAGTGCCACAAAATCAATGACAGGCCACCTTCTGGGTGCAGCCGGCGCAATTGAGGCAATCGCAGCAATTCTGGCAGTATATCATGATATTGTACCCCCAACCATTAACTTCAGGGTACCCGATCCGGAGATCGATCAGAACATCAATATAACACCCAATAAAGCGCAGGCCAGAATAGTAAACGTTGCCCTTAGCAACACTTTCGGTTTCGGGGGCCACAACGCATCGGTGGTATTTAAAAAACCCTAGATTTGGTATCGCTGTTCCTTAAAAAGCGTAACGGAACATATATCCTCGACAAAAAGGAGTTTGGACAAAGACTCCGCAGGATACTGGGATTCAAGCCCGGCAGGATTGTAATATATGAAATGGCCTTCATTCACCGTTCGGCTTCTCATATCCTGCCCGATGGAAACAGAATAAACAACGAACGCCTTGAATACCTCGGTGATGCCGTTCTCGACACCGTCCTGTCAGAATACCTGTTCAGCAAATTCCCCGATTACGACGAGGGGGCTCTCACGAAAATAAGGTCGCGGCTGGTTAACAGGGAAATCCTTAACCAGACTGCAATTAAAATGGGGATCAATACCATACTTGTAACACAGGCCGGAAACAACAAGGCATCGCGACACATTTACGGTGATGCACTTGAGGCCCTTACAGGAGCTGTGTTTATCGATAAAGGATACAGGCGTGCCAGAAAATTCGTGGTTGAACAATTGTTAAATAAGTGGCTCGATCTGGATCAAATCCTGGAAACCGATAACGACTATAAAAGCCTCCTCTTTGAATGGTCGCAGCGCAGTAAACTACCCGTAATCTTCTCGTTCAGCGAGGAATATGATTTCGAAATGAAGCAATCACTCTTCAATGCAACCCTCACCATCAACGGAAGCCCTATGGGCAATGGCCAGGGTTCCTCAAAAAAGGAGGCTGAACAGGAAGCTTCACATCAGGCGTGGCAAATGCTTAGCGAAGACTAATTACCCCACTATGGCTGCAGAAAAAACCAGACGAATCATACTCAATGCGGATGACAAGGCCGGATACTCAATATACGGACTGGCTTCCCCAGAGGCTGATTACAAACTGTCGCTGGCGCTGAATGCCACCCGGCGGTATAACCTGAGGCTCGATGAACCTGTAAAACTGGGAATAATCCCAGGTAAAGGTGAAATCATCTTTCCCAGGTTTTCCGACCTTTCATTACTACCTCATTCCTGGGCCACCCTGATAGTAAACCGGTCGGATAACCAGTTCCTTGTAAAGAAGCCTGCGAACATCGATTTTCTCTTTATCACGCCTGAAGAAAACCCTGGTCAGAGTATTGTAGAAATGCAACTAACATTGCTCAGATCGAAAGGACTGATAACCGGCTTCTTCAGGATAGAGGCTGACTTGATTGACAGGGAAATTCTCGATAAAGCCCTGCCCCGGCACTGAAGAATTCCACCAACTGAAAGCCGCCTGCATTCAAACCAATACAAAAAAAAGAAGGAGGTGATGGCTCACCTCCGTTTCTTCTGTTAACCCTAAAACTAACCTAACCTATGAAAAAAAACCTCTGCTTATTTTCAAACAAATTCTGTGCCAAAATTATTTCAGACTGGTAACTATTCTAAAATTCTGCCGGGCGAATATGCTTTCTTCCATCTGAAATTCCTACGGCAATCTCGCCCGAATCCGGTCATCTATCCTCCACCTCCCCTGTTAAAATATGTTAATTATTGTTAATCATAATGTTAAGAGCTTACTTTTGCAGGTAATGAAGAGAAAGGTCATCATACTCTTTGCAATCCTTTTTGCCTTTGCATTGTCGGGATTGATCTTCATTCAGGTTTACTGGATAAACAATGCCATTGAGATAAACGACCAGCAATTCAGGTATCAGGTTAACCGGGCACTCGATGCGGTAGTCGGCGAACTCGAGGAGAAAGAACTGATAGACAGAATTATGAAGGAGATTGGTGACCTTGCAATCGACTCTGTTACAGCAATTGTTCCGCCACAGTCGCCAATATCGCGGAAGATAAGCGGTTATCACCCCGAAACCGGCATCCACATAACAACCAGTTCAGCCGATGACTTTTTTATGGACACTCTTTCGGTCAGCGGCACAAGGCTAATGATCCCTCCCGAACTCTACGACCAGCTGTTGCAGGGAAATCTTACCGATTCAACTGACAATGCACTCCATGCAGGTGTAACGCAAAGAGTCACCAATAAGACAGTTTTCCTTGAAAGTATTTTCGAAAACATCCTGAGAGAGACCCCTGAGCTCAGGGAGAGAGTTAATCCCGACCAGGTAAACGAACTGATAGAGGTTTCACTGAACAATGTGGGTATCTTCCTTGAATATGAATTCGCTGTAAGATCAGGTAATCAGAGGATTGTATACATGAGCCCGGCATTCACCTACACTGCCGGGCCCAATATTTTTATCAGACAGCTCTTTCCCAACGACCCGGTTCCTTCAGCCAATTTCCTTCATGTTTACTTCAACAAGGAAATCCGGTACAAGTTCCTGAAGATAGGGACACTCGGATTCGCTTCAATTCTGTTCACCCTGCTCCTCATCCTGCTTTCGGCAGCAACATTTATTGTGATTTTCAGGCAGAAAAAGCTCTCGGAAATAAGAAATGACTTCATCAATAACATGACCCATGAGCTGAAAACCCCGATCTCAACAATATTTCTGGCATCGCAAATGCTGTCCGACAAGACTATTGAAAGCGCAAAGAAAGATATCGACAACCTTGCAAGAGTGGTTTCCGATGAATCACTGAAGCTGAAATATCATGTTGAGAAGGTTCTCCAAATGGCTGCATTCGAGAAAACCCGTCTTCGCCTGAGACTTGAGAACACCGATATCCACCTGCTGCTTGAAAAGGCAATAATGAATTTTGACCTTCAGCTGGCTGAAAGGAAAGGAACGATCGAAAGATATTTCAGAGCCGGGAACCCGGTTGCCAGAGTTGACGAAGTTCATCTCACCAATGCAATATCAAACATCATCGACAATGCCATTAAGTATTCCAGCGACGCCCCTGAGATAGCTGTTGCCACACATGACCGCAGCAGAATGATTGTTATCACTTTTCAGGACAGAGGCATTGGAATAAGCAAGGACAACCTGAAAAGGATATATGATACATTCTACCGCGTGCCAACAGGGAAGATACATAATGTAAAAGGATTCGGACTGGGTCTCAGCTATGTAAAGAAAGTTATTGATGCCCACGGCGGCAGGATAAAGGCCGAAAGCATCCCCGGGAAAGGCACCAAATTCACCGTTTCGTTACCAAAATTGTCAGAAAATGGAAAGAAAAAACATCCTTCTGGCTGAAGATGATGAGAATCTTGGCTCTCTGCTTCAGAACTACCTGACCGTCAAAGGTTATGAGGCTTCATTGTTTACAGATGGAAAGAAGGTCCTGGAAGGGTTTAAAAGCGGCACCTTTATGCTTTCCATAATTGATGTGATGATGCCGCTGATGGACGGATTTGAACTGGTAAGGGAGATGAGAAAAATTAAACCCGACACACCGGTAATTTACCTGACTGCCAGAAATCAGAAAGAGGATGTAATTGAAGGTTTCATCACAGGAGCCGATGATTACATTACAAAACCATTCTCTATGGAAGAGCTTCTCTACCGTATTGAGGCTGTTTTGCGAAGAAGCTATGCTGAGAAAAACGAGGTGAGGGAGGACAGCTACACAATTGGCAATTACCTGTTCGATACAGTCAGACAGACTCTCTCACTGGGAGACCAGATAATAAAGCTGACCACGAAAGAGTCTGAACTGCTATTGCTGCTGTGCCAGCACAAGAACAGCGTTCTTGAGCGCAACTATGCATTGCGCACTATCTGGATTGACGACAACTATTTCAATGCCAGAAGCATGGACGTCTACATCACCAAACTGAGGAAGTATCTCAGAAATGATCCGACAATAGAGATTATCAACGTCCACGGTAAAGGATACAAACTACTCTGCTGAAGAAAACCCTGACCGGTTCGGATCAGGGTTTCAAGCTTAGGTTAAATTCAGGGTTAAGTAAATATACTGTTACGGTACTTAACCTTTAAGGGTGAGCTAAGATAAAGGTTTTTCAGTAAAACAACAACAGGCCGAAAAAAATCGGGTACTCAGTCAAGTTTGAGGACAGCAAGAAAGGCCTGCTGGGGGACCTCAACATTCCCAACCTGACGCATACGCTTTTTCCCTTTTTTCTGCTTCTCAAGCAATTTCCTTTTTCGGGTTATGTCTCCACCGTAGCATTTGGCCGTAACGTCCTTTCTTACAGCCTTTACGGTTTCTCTTGCAATAATCTTGGCTCCGATGGCAGCCTGGATTGCAATCTCAAACTGCTGACGCGGAATCAACTCCTTCAGTTTGGTACACATCCTCCTTCCGAAATCATAGGCGTTACCCCTGTAAATCAATGTTGAAAGGGCATCAACCATTTCTCCGTTAAGCAGGATGTCAAGCCTGACCAGATCTGCCTTTTTGTAATCTGAATAGAAATAATCAAACGATGCGTAACCTCTTGAAATGCTTTTAAGCTTGTCATAGAAGTCAAAAACAATCTCGGCAAGCGGCATCTCAAACGATATCTCAACCCTGTCGCTTGTCAGGTAAATCTGATTCTTCAGAACTCCCCGCTTATCAATACAGAGATTCATTATTGAGCCTACATACTCCGATTTGGTTATTACCTGGGCGATTATGTATGGTTCCTGAATATGATCAATATTTGTTGCCGGAGGAAGACCTGAAGGATTATGAACCTCTGTAATCTCCCCCCTGTTAGTCACTACCTTGTATGAAACGTTCGGAACAGTGGTAATCACATCCATGTCAAACTCCCTGTCAAGCCTCTCCTGAATAATCTCCATATGAAGCAAACCCAGGAACCCGCACCTGAATCCAAAGCCCAGTGCTGCCGAGGATTCCGGTTCAAACGACAGCGAGGCATCATTCAGTCTCAGCTTCTCTATTGATGACCGCAAATCTTCATAATCGTCAGCATCAACCGGGTAAATCCCCGCAAAAACCATGGGTTTTACATCCTTGAAGCCCTCAATACCGGTATTGCTGGGGTTGCTTACCGAAGTAATCGTGTCGCCAACTTTTACCTCCGTTGATTCCTTGATACCCGAAATAATATAGCCGACATCACCGGCACTCAAATGCTTGCGAGGTACCTGCTTAAGCTTCAGCACACCGATTTCATCTGCATCATAACCCATCCCGGTGCTTATGAACTTTACACGCTCGCCCTTTGAAATCGATCCGTTGAATATTCTGAAATAGGCTACGATTCCGCGGAATGAGTTAAAAACCGAATCGAAAATCAGGGCCTGCAGAGGTGCTGACGTGTCTCCCTTGGGTGGGTGTATCCTGTTTATTATTGCTTCCAGAATGACATCAATACCCAGTCCGGTTTTTGCGCTGGCCTCAATTATCTCTTCCCTGTCGCAACCTACAAGGTCTACAATCTGATCCTTAACCTCATCGGGCATTGCGCTCGGCATATCCATCTTATTGAGCACCGGAATTATTTCAAGGTCATGTTCAATGGCCATGTAGAGATTGGAAATGGTCTGTGCCTGAATCCCCTGGGTTGCATCAATCACCAGCAGAGCCCCTTCACAGGCAGCTATGGCCCTCGAAACCTCATAGGAGAAATCCACATGTCCCGGAGTATCTATTAGGTTGAGAATATAGTCCTTGCCACCCGACTGATATTCCATTTGAATTGCATGGCTCTTTATGGTGATTCCCCTCTCCCGTTCAAGATCCATATTGTCAAGAACCTGCTCCTGAAAATCTCTTGCCGAAATAGTATTGGTGGACTCAAGCAATCTGTCGGCAAGGGTGCTCTTGCCGTGATCAATGTGGGCAATGATGCAGAAGTTCCTGATATGGTCCATTCAATCATCTTTTTAAGATTGCAAATATATAAAATAAACCACGATTGCGGCCTCCGAACCGTCCATGTTTACTCACAAAGCCTCACTGCAACTCAGGCACCAAAAGGAATGACAGGCACCGGTTCAGCAGGAACCCCGGGCCTCTTTGCACACTTCTGCTTCTGCAGCGACAACTTCTTCATCTCCTTTCGCAGGAACACGAAACTGGTTATGCTCGAGAGGAAGTCAGACACCGGCATGGCCAGCCAGACTCCGGTAATTCCGAAAAAACCGGGAAGTATCGCAAGCAGGGGAATTAGGTAAATCACCTGCCTCAGAAGCGACAGAAATGTGGCCAGCCTGGCCTTTCCGATTGACTGGAACAGGTTTGATGCAATGATCTGGAAGCCAACAATGGGCAGAAGTGCCGCGTATATACGTAATCCGCTTACACCTGTTTCAAGCAGTTCCCTGTCTGTCGAATTGAAAAGGGCAACAATACCCTCGGGTACAAACATACAAAGCAACCAGCCTCCTGCTGCTATCAGCGTGGCGGCCCGTATCCCCAGATTTACAGTATGCAGTACCCTGCTATAATTCCGTGCACCGTAGTTGAACCCTATAATAGGCTGACTCGCCATGTTAAGAGCAACAATAGCCATGACAAGCATTATGGTAACGCTGTTAATAATTCCCATTGCCCCTACCGCAATATCACCCCCATGGGTAATAAGCTGCCTCGTAAACAACCCCTGAACAATGCTTGCGGCAATCTGCATCGCAAATGAAGCGAACCCTATCGTTACAATATATTTAATGATCTCCGCTACGGGAACAAGGTTATCTATTCTCAGCCTTATAACACTCCGCCTGCTTGTGAAATGGCTTAGAACCCAGATGCAGAGCACCATCTGTGAAATAA
>Ga0194126_10009880_pt1 | contig 12610 bp, 8 predicted proteins | sample TA2KigC150mmetaG_FD_148641 | JGI IMG/M metagenome (GOLD analysis project Ga0194126, IMG submission 148641) | Freshwater microbial communities from Lake Tanganyika, Tanzania - TA2015035 Kigoma Deep Cast 150m | ecosystem: Environmental > Aquatic > Freshwater > Lake | place: Tanzania: Lake...
TTCAAAAAACCGTAACGCCTGAACTGTTGCCTGCAAAGTGGGGAGATCAGTCTTTTCATGATCATTTAGTGTATCCGCAGGCCGCTCCAGAAAATCTTTTATCACCATGATGTCATCGACCATGATTTCTGCATTTTTGCCAATTTCAAATGACAGATAGCCGTAAAGAATTGGGTCGTTCTGATCCTGGTAGTTGATTAATAGTTGGTCATCTAGATAGATATTGATCCGATCTTTTTTCACTGATACTTTAAGGGTGTACCAGCGGTTTTTACTTAACCTTTTATTAACGAATGACAGTGTTTTAAAATCTTTAGCGAAAGGTTCTTTTGAACTATCTGCTGTATTTTGTTTAATTAACTGAAATGGCTGACCGCCATCATTAATATTCAAAAAATAGCGATTATATCCCGAACCGATACCCTCTCTGAATGTAAAATTAAAATAGTCATAACCGAGGTTCAAGATTTTTATGCGGAATGAAACAGTGTAATCCGCCCAGCCTTCGTAACGCCTCGCAATAGCATGACTGCGACTACCCTTTAAACAAAAATTTCCAGAATCATCGTGTATAACCCAGCCAGGATTATTAATATTAGGGTCATATAGAATAGTATTCCCTGTTACAAAAGGGATTTCATTCATCCAGCCCACCAGTTCACCCCGGTCAAAATCTTCGTGATAGAGGATTCTGGGAACACCATCATTGATCACCTTGTCCGCGAGCAAGATTTGTTCTTTTTGTGGATTTTCTGATTGATCATGATCAATGCCATTCTTATCCGCTAATAATTGCTCGGTTTGAAAGGGGTTTTCTATTAAAAAAGCTGACCATAAATCAGACAAAATATCGCGCTTCATAAATAAGTATAATCCCACTGCGCAGATAAATATCAAGAATATAACCACTAGGCCTGTCTTGGAAACCTTGAAATTAACCTGTTTATTAACAGTTTGTCCGCAACCTGCGCAATACTGGTCGCCTTTGATGATTGATGTCCCGCAATGCCGGCAGTTCATTAAATGTACCTCCGGTTGGGTATATTTATTGCATGTATCTTTTGTGTAGGCCCTGAAGGCTTAATAATGCAATTAGTAATGATCTATCCAAAAGTGATCGATGCCTGGCTCATGCTTGACTTTACTGCTAATTGCCACCGTGCTGCCTTACTTGATAGACCATAGTATCAGCTTTAACATTTATTGCTGGTCGCACACCAACATGTAATCTATCAGCAAACAGGTATTCTGAATCGTTTCCATAGAAAAGATAGTGAAGACGATCACCAAAGAAGGAGACAGGAGAACGGGTCCAATACATATAATGGCCGTTGGCGAGTGCAGCCTGCCGATCTTGATTAACTGCTCCAGCAAAGAATGGGTAGACAGTTCCTATTTGATGTGTCAGTTTGCTTCTACTATCTCGTGTGTCACCAATTTCGGTAATCGAAGGGATAAAAACCAGATCATCCGTTACATAGGATTTGCCGGTATTCCATTCTCGGTTTGGCAGGGCAGTATTAATGATAGCTTGCTTAAAGCTCCCTGAAAAAGCAACGTAGAAACCTTCACTACTGTGAGGGTCACTTGAGTTCAGCCACGGCCGCAAGCCCATCGTGGCATTGCTGCTGCCACTTTTACCCCAATGGTTGCTGCCATTTTGGCTCCACCGGTTGGAGCTGTTGTCAAAACAGTATTTGGCAATTATTTCTTTTGCGAGCAGGGTAACGTGAGGCTCTTCCATTTCGTAGTGGTCTTTGGCCACAATAATCCAGGTAACCGGCTTAGATACATTTTCAAGCCCAGGGGTGTAACCGAATCCGGTTCTATATTCCCACTGCCAACTAAGATCAGTCACTTCTGCGCCTAGCGGAAGTTCTGATATTGATAGATTCCCAAATTCATGATCAATGACATTAATATAGGTTAGATCTTCAGCGGCTTGATCTGTTTCGGCAGTGGGATCATCTTGCGCCTGAATCAAAAATCGACCTTCTGCAATCTGCAGATCTTCAACATAAAGCCGTACTTTATAAATCCCGGGTTTCCAAATACCAGGTGTTTCAAACCCAAACCCGGCAGCATGAATTGATTCAGTCCAATCATTTTCAATATAAAACCCTTCCACTATTTCACTATGGAGCAATTCACCTTGTGGATCAAAATATTCTACTCTTATTTCAAAATCCGTCTTTCGCCCAGGGACAAAAACCATAAATAATTCCCAATAGATAAATCTAGTCTCTTCAGCATAATATTTATTTGTATATCCCTTATCCGAACTGGAACTGCCGTTTTCATCACCTTCATAAAAGCGTAATGCTTTTACAGTAGCCTGCAGCGGATCTATAAATATCTGCTCTTCTTCAGCTAAAAGAACCTCGGTTTCGGTTAAATGTTCTGCAGTTATTTTAATATCATCAATTAGTACATGCCCATAATCCAGAGTTTCAAACGCTACACCGCCCTCCAAGTAAGGGGCTTCTTCGTCAGTATGTTCGATTACTAATTTGTCATCGATGTACACCTTAATGTTATTCTCTCTAACTGATACTTTAATATCGTACCAGCGGTTTGGATTAATTGAATGGTTAGCCCGTTTCAAGGTTTTAAAATCCTTATCGGACAATGTGCTGTGAGACTGAGTGCTTTGCTTGATCAGACTAATGCCTGATCTACCTATACCTAGAAAATAACGTTTGTGCCCTGGATCAAAGAATTCTCTAAAGCTAAAATTAAAGGGCACTCCTGATGAAGAATTCTCTGTAATATATAGTCTGAAAGATATGCTAAAATCAGTCAACCCCCTGCGTGCAGGGTTAGGACGTGCAAAAGCATGACCCTTGCCTTCGAAACAATAATTATCACCAGTTTTTGTGACAAGCCACCCTGGATTTGCACTGGTTGGGTGATCAATCCAAATATCCCAATTAGTTATGGAACCGCTGTTAAAATCTTCAGTATAGAGTATTTTGGGCGCTCCATCATTGAAGCGATAGTCGGCTAGAATAATTGGTTCAGAAAAAAAACCTTCCAGCAGCGGATAACTATTATGCTTAAATAAACTGGCATAAAAATCCCGGCCACTTTCCTGTTTCATAAAATAGAATAAACTTATCCCGATTAGCAAAACGAAAGCAGCAAACCACAGCAGCTTTTTAATGCTCATTTGCAATGGTACAGCTGTAGTAGCTTTATTTGGGTCTTCTAAACCTGTTTCCTTTTCACTTACCTGTTCATTGGGCTCAGCCTTAAGCGGAGCAGGATAAACCGACTTTTCAATAGGGCGACCGCAACCGGCACAATACTGGTCACCTTTTACAATTGAAGCTCCGCAGTGTTGACACTTAGCCATAAGTAAAACCTCCGTTTTGCTCTGTACAGTAAAACTGTTCGTAATTACAAATAATTATATTATTCTAGTTATTGTTATCGATAGTGGAGAGGCTTCTAAATCTTCTTTTGGTCTATTAACTGAAGCCCAGACGAATATTGCATTGTCTGTATCGCTCCAGTATTCTCCTATCTCGACACTTCTACCGCATGGACAGGTTAGGGGCTCTTTAGTGCCGCCCCACCCTCTGCTTGACTCCAGTGAGAATATACTCATTTTGTTGCATCCATGACATTTTACTTTGCCCTTCACACTAACGCTATTTTTAGAAAATGATTTGTTGAAAGCAACCTTTGATACGACACCACTGCCAAGGGTCAGAATATCTAATTCATTTGCTTTTTTGGCTGGTTCTTCGCCAGCTGTAATAATCCACTGCTCTTCGTTTTTCATCTCTTTTTCTGCTTTATCATGATTCAAGAGGCTGTCAGAGGCTGCCTTTTCGATGACCGCTTCGGCCACTTGTTCTTCTTCTCTTGCAGGGGTTTTTTCTTCCCGACCATTCTGCTCAGCCATTTCTTTGTCTGCAACTTCCAGGCCGCTATTTTCCAGGTTTACCTGATCACTTTCTTCTTTAATAGCGCTAACTGCTTCGTCATCGATCCCGTTAACTTCTGCAATGTCATTATTCTGCTGGCTTTTATTATTAGCGCTGACATTTTGAGCTTCTTTTTCCCGGTCATCTTGATCTTCTTTATTGTTTTCAGTCTTTTTAGAATCAATATCTGTTTTTTTCTTTTTAACTTTGGGTTGGTATATTAGAGTATTCTTTTTACTGTCACTATCTTTGTCGCTTGTTTCAGCTTCTTGATCAACATTTTTATCTGTCTTTTTATTTATCGGCAAGCCGCAGCCAACACAGAAAGCAGCACCTTCCCTGTAAACAGCTTTGCAGGAAGGGCAACAGTTGTCTTCAGCCGATTTCACTGAATTATCTGCTTCTACTACCTGACTTTTGTTTTCAACCTTACCTTTTGCCTCTTCCTTTCCTTTTGCTTCTTCCTTTCCATTTGGGGCAGCAGTGCCACAGATGATACAAAATTTTGCATCTTCAACCAGTTGTTCTCCACATTCTTTATTTACACATTTACTCATTGCAAATATCCTCCTTGTAAGTATAGGCTTAAGGTTAACTTTCACCAACCGCTGGTAAAGGTATCTCTAGCTCCGGCACAACCCAGTTGCCAAGTAAGCATTTACTGTTACCGGCAACTTCAAACTCCATTGAAGAAGATGTTGTTGTCAGGTCCTGTTTTTGCTCAACCGGTTGGTTTGCTTTTTGATTTATAAACTGCATATATTTAATTATGGCTTCACTCATATTGTGACCACAGGAGAAACAGAACCGGGCATTGTCAAGATTCTTGATTCCACATTGAGAGCAGTACATAATTTTCCTTTCTTACGTCAGCTTTATTGGTTATTACCGATAAGCGGGATAATTAATTTCTGACCGATTTCGAGCGCATATGGTGGCTGAAGCCAGTTAGCCTCTGCGATCTTTGGCCAAAGATAAGGATTACCATATGCCCTCTCGGCAATATTCCAAAGCGTATCGCCGGCTATTACCGCGTAGGCTTCGGCAACCTTGAGTCCGCGATAATCAAAGGCTTCAACCCCATCAATCATCCCAAGCTTATGCTCAAGTTCAAAGCGGGTAATGAGATCAGGCACCTCCCCGGAGATGGTTACAACCAGACCCTGCTGGCGAATATCGAGCTTTAGCAGCGATAAAACAGGGTCTTCATGCAATCTTTTTTCAACTAATGCTTTATAGTCCGGAAGAGCTTCTTCGTCCGGAATTAAATCCTGTAGAAGAACAATTTCTGCTTTCATGTTATGAATAATCATTTGTGTCTCTGCCCACGTTGAATAAATAAATTTGGAAGCAGCAAGACACAAAAACAGAAAAACTACAACGATAACAACTTTAACGCTTAGAAATCTGCTGTAACTGTTTTTTTCTGAACTGCATCGTTTTATGGCCTTAAGATATTCTTTGTTTGCAGGATTTTTTGCGTGCGCCAGCTCCCAGAATGAGCGTGCCTTGGCAAAAAACCCTTGCTGAGCGTATATTTTTGCCATCAGGTCGTAAACAGCCGGTTCCAGATTAGCCTGATCAGCAATACTGGCCAGCAGTAAAGCCGCTTCCTGCAGCCGGCCCCGGCGGGCAAGCTCAGAAGACCGCGAAACAATTAATATGTTTTGCAACCGATTAATACTATTTACCATTTCATCCATAAGCACGCACCTACTTTAATTAAGGCAATTGTCAGCTATTATTCTGCGCTGCACTCCGCCAATCTTTTCCCGCAATCATGCCGTTACTGCGACCTTTAGAAAAAGGATAATCATCAGAACCCAATAGTTCCACCTCCGTGACCTGGCAGGGAGGGGCGTTCAGATTCAGGCAATAATTCCATGAGTTGAATAATGATCTGCTTCAGCTTTTCAATGTTTTCATTTTTTACTGCCTGATTTCCATCATAAAATAATTGCGATGCGCGGTTTTGATCTTTCATTTGGCTGCGTTTACCTTTTAGATCTTCATAAAAAGTAGACCAGAAGAGTGGATGTGCAGCAACTATTTTCAGGGCAAACAAATTAATCGCTTCAACAGACTCCCTTAAACCCACTATGTCTTTTGCGGTAATCGCTCTTTGGGTTTCAGCTTCAAGTGTTTTAAACTCGCTTTTTTGAACAGCACTGCCAATATCGTTAAGCAAATTTTTGGAGAGTGTGATTGTTTTATTTGCTTGTTCAACCAGCGCCGGCCATTCCAAGGCATCTTCAACTTCGTCCAGCGCGTTTGCCAAATCGATCAACCTGCCGGCACACTCATCCAACGAGTCATCACTGTCGAGTGTTTTAGTAAAAGCCGCTTCGATTCCTTCCAGCATTTGTTCTTTATCAATTCTCTCCAGAATTATTTTTGCTGAATTATCACCAGTTTCCTCTGCTTTTTGCTTAAGCTCTGCCAGCCTACTTTTCTCTTTTTCCAGATGTTCTTTTATTTTATCTCGATCAACAGGCTCGTATTGCAACTCAAGCACTTTAACAATACTTTCTTCCAGCATCGGGATAAATACATTGGCAAAAATCAGGCGAGACTCGTTAATCTCTAAAGAAATCTGAACCTCGCTTCCGGGAGGAACATCGCGGGATATCGCTTCGCTATTTACTTCAATATACCCGATTAACCTGTTGCGATCCGCTTTTGTAAGGTGCTCACCTTCAACAACAGGGATGCGCAGTTTAGAATCTAAATTACCTTTTTTCAGTTCTATTACAGTGCGATGTCTTGCTAAATGCCGACAGGGGAGAGGGGTGCCTTTCTTTACAAATAGATCCATCCGATTATTAGCTTCGGCAACGCCAATTGAATGAGTCAGCGGAGGGCTGGCAATCGAGGCGCCTACCTTGATGGTAAAATGATCTGGTTCCACTTCAAGCGGATCTCCGGTTTTATCCCTGAGCATTATTGAATATTCGTTAGAGCGATTTTTTTCAGCCTTTAGGGTGCTCATAAAGGATCCTTTGTCGGTTAACATAATTTTTCCGCTGCTCCATTTTGTTTTTGTATCGGTAAATTCAATGGAGATGTCACCGAGCGCCTTATTTTCTGGAGCTTTCACTACACCGCCCACCAGCGGCTCTGTATCGCTGTCTATCGGTTTATAATCGAGTTGCACACTATACTTGTTTAAATTAACGGCAACTGTATTAATGTTGCTTTCCCGCAATATTTGGGTTCCGGCAAATATTGCCGCCCCCCGGGCTACAACGGTAAGCGGGTCTATGCTGTGCTCTAAGGGTATATTTAATCTGCCTTTCAGCTGTTCTCTAAGCAGGGGAGTAAGTGTCGGGCCACCAACAAGGATGATTTTCTCAATATCATCACTTCCGAGTTTCTTATCAGTCAGCACCTTGTTGCAGATATTAAAAGTACGCTCAAGATAAGGTTCCATTAGTTTTTCCAATTCACTTCTTGTCAGCTTATAATCAAAACTCATGCGCTTGCCTTCATCATCCTCACCAAGGTAATCTATGTAAATCTGATAATCATTATATCTTGAGAGTTCTATCTTAGCTTCTTCGGCATGCATTTTTAATTTAGCAGAACATACCTTCCATTTATTTTCATCTTTCGAAACATTTTTTAAAGGGTATTCTTCCATTAGTTTTGGAACAAAAAGTTTAGTGACCACCTCCTCATCAAATTTTTTTCCACCTAAATTATTATCACCGCCATGATTAACTACTTTGATCTCTCCATCATCAACATGCATGATAGCTACATCAAAAGTACCGCCCCCCAAGTCGTAAACCAACCAGAATCTTTTTTTGCTGTAGTCTTGAAATCCATAAGCCAGCGCCGCTGCAATAGGTTCCTGCAGGAGCGGTGAGACATTTAGGCCGGCCAGGCGTGCTGCTTTATCTGTGGCCATATTCTGAGGCGTTCCAAAGGCGGCAGGCACAGAGATTGCCGCTGCATTGATTATTTCGCCTTTGCGCTGGTAAACGCTATCTTTCAGCTCCTTTAACACCTCGGCTGATAACTCTTCAGGAGTCATGCTTTTAGCGTTCTTGCTTAATTTGTATTTATATTCTTTCCCCATGTTCAGTTTGAATTCATGAAATGCATCTTCATCATCATTACCTAGATAATTTTTAGCTCTTGTACCAACATAAAGTGAGCCATCTTTTTTAATAAGAACAGCCGATGGTGTTGTTTTGTGCCCTTCATTATTGTCTATCACCTCTACGTCTGTACCGTTTAAAACTGCGATACAACTGTTGGTGGTGCCAAGATCGATCCCATAATCGATAGTCTGTCTTTTCATAATTTGATTACCTCCTGTTTTTAAATAATATTTTAAAACTCAAAAATTATTGGTCGGCCTCCGGTCTGCCAACTATCACTTCACCCGGTTGGATTTTTGTGTTTTTAAAATATATGGTTGGTCGCAATGTTTCGATTACTTGATTACGCTTAAGGTCTGGGGTCGTCTGAAAAGCTATAATATTTAAATCTTCGCCGCCAACAATCGGATCACCGGTATGATCCTGGATCTCAAGACCTTCTTGCTTCAGTGTTAACCAGGTAGAATCGATTGTGTGTTTAGCCACTTTAACTTCACGGGTTTGATATTCAGTTTCCAGGATTTCAATTTTTTTGCGTATTCTCCAGAGCCCGGTGCCAGCCTCAGCGGTCATCTTGAGAAAGGCTGGATCCGGTTCAGCCGTTTTGTGTTGTTCCAGCTGTACATATTTTTGCAGTAAATTAATCAGGTGCTGCAGCGATTCTACAAAATCATTCGGCCACAGGCCCGCTGCAATTCTAAATTCTGGTGGTAACAATAACTGTCTTAAATTATTCAGCATTTTTAGCTGCTCCTGCAGTTAGTTATTTTGTGTAGCTTCAGGGGGTTTTTCACCAAATGCCCAACCGTTCGCCAGGTGTTCCCTGATGAGCGGAAAATCATTCGTCGTTGATCTTGCTTTGATTTCCTTTTCCTCATCTTTTTCCAAAGTACGTTCTATCAGCCAGCTGATTAGAAAACCGGCGACTGAAAAAGATATAAAAGCTAAAAAACCAATACTTGAATTAACTGAATTAGCAAGTATTACCCAAAGAATTATTCCGACAACGATGCCAGTGATGCCACCAAGAGTGATAGCTCCGCCTCGCTTTGCATGAATTCCTTCGCATTTCTTACAACGCGGCACCTTTATCTTAATGTGGCGCCAGGTTATTTTGGTGCCCAGGATTGTCGGAATTGTGTTTACTTCTCCATACATTTGCACTTCAATGGAAGCCTGGTCATCACCGACGGCCTTTTGGCAAAACCAGCAGTTTCTAGTTGCAATAATGTCTTTACAGGCTTTAAGATTCTCAGCAATTCTATTTTTTACCTTTTGAGTGCCGGAATTAGCCTGGGCGTATTCCAGTAGTTCCAGTGCGGCATTCCAATCATTGGTTTCGTTGGTATACCTGACGATAAACTGCAGAATTCTTTCCGCTGTTTTGTCAAGAAAGGAGACCAGGCCAGGGTGTTTCTCTGGCAGCATTGTCCGGATCACTTGATAAGGTTTGGCAGTTTCATCAATCGTTTGCCTGATTACTTCAGCTGCCGATGCCGGTTTTTGTCGTATCTCATAATCTGCATTAGTATAGGCGGTGTTTACCTGTTCAATGTGAGCAGCAACTGTATGTTGAAGCGATTCATTTATTGCCTCTTGATGAAAGCTCGAACCGTTTATTATTTCTAAAAAAGTGCTGGCTTCTTCATGCTGGTCTCGTTCGACTGCTTTTAAAGCAATAAAGGCACTGGTGCTGATTAAAATATAAGGCAACAAATCGCGAATGGCATCGATATCTTTTTCCTTGATCCGGGGATCATCGATCTCTACCATGCGGTTTGTCAAATGTCGCCAGAATTCGTCCATGCTGATCACTATTTGCCATCTGGCATATGCAGATTTCCAGTAATTGTACCTGAGCATTTCATATTTACCGTTTACCGATGGATCGCAGTCTCTGATATGCTCTATGTCTAGAGCTAATGTGTGAGCTATGACCGCCAGGTTGTGGGTAGCAATCATTTTATGATCAGCAATCTGCTCATTCTCAAGCCAGATGTTCACAGCATCCTGATAATTGTTGCTGGCCAGCGCCTTCAAGGCATGGTCATCAGTTATATCTTCTGCCATAGGCCAAAACCAAAAGATCTCTTCCAAGAAGCGGATCTCTGGTTGCCCCAGTTTATTAACTGCTTCCTGGATAAAGAATTCATCCGGTATATTCAAAATAGGTAGAATTGCATCGTTCTGTATCCCACCGGGTGTCCCTAATTCATATTGCATTCGTGTTTTCTGCGCTTTACGAGTAACCTGGCGACTGGTAGCATCAACCTGCAGTCCAAGCACACGAAAACTGTTTCTTAAAAATAGCTCCTGGTAATGGTTAAATTGAAACAACCTATCGATATCCATTTTCAATCTTGCGCTAACAGCCATCTTAATAATCTCCCGGTTTAGTTAATAATCAGTTTATCAATTCGTTTTAAAGCGCTTCTTTAAAAGCTGACAAAAACTCACCACCATCCCTATAACGTTGTTCCGGTTTACATGCTAATGCCCGATCGATAACGGCAGCAACTGCTTGAGGGATGGTGCTATCCCGGTTACGGATCGGTTCAGGGTTGCTCTGCAGGATGACCCGGAATATATTATCCTTATAATGACTTAGATTCCATACGAAGCTGCCGGTCAGCAGGTGATAAAAAGTGGCAGCCAGTTCAAAGACATCAGTGGGTGGTTTGAGGTAGCGGTAATTCACTAAATGCTCGGGGGCTGTATACTGCCAGCTGCCGATAGTCATACCCGGTGAAGTAATGCTACCTTTGGTAAAGCCGGCTTCGCTAAAAGATTTGGAAAGGCCAAAATCGGAAAGTTTTGCTGTCCAGTTACCCGGTTGGCCGGCTAAAAGGATGTTGGATGGTTTTAGGTCGCGGTGGATAATCCCCTTTACAAGCTTTTTGCCACTTTCAAAGGTCAGCATTACTTCAGCCTGGTGTATATAAGTTAATCCTTCCAGGGCCTGCAGCATGATCGGCGTCGCTTCGTCCAGGGCAAGCTTACCTCTTTTTTCTAGAAGTTTACCTACACAGCCACCAATCATGTATTCCAGTTCGATAAAATGAAGATCGTCAATGTTGCTGGCACTCTCGCTAAGCACTACGTTGGGGTGCCGCAGTTGGGATACAATTTCTTTTTCCCGTATGAACATATTCAACTGTCTTTGATCCGGTCTGCGAGTCTGCAGCAGGGTTTTCACAGCCACTTGTTTCCCATCAGCTAAACGGACAGCCGCATAAACGGCACCGAACCCGCCTTCACCAAGTTTTTCCTGAAAGCGATAACCGCTTATCCCGGGATATCTTTCGTCACTGCCAACCTGGTCTTGATACTGTTTCAATAGGTTATCGATTATTGCGATCGGGTTATCTTCTGCGTTCTTACGCTGCTCTAGATTTAAGCGGGAGCCTTCTTTTTGATTTGTCCCGGTCTTGCTTGTTAGCGGCGACCGACAATTTGCACAGAGGTAAGTGCCACCTATAAATTCGGCTTCCTGACGTTTAGCCGGAAGCACTTCCTGGCCGCAATCAACACAAACAGCCGGTGCTTCAATGGTGAGCTGCAGTTCGTGAACGCCGGCTGTAATCAAATCGCCATCACGCAGTGCTACCGCTTCACCCGGTTCAGCTTCATCAACTGCAATGCCTGCCGGACGGGACCCAATTTTCTGCCTGTTGATATAAGTTCCGTTAAGACTGCCCAGATCCTGGATCCAGACCTGGGGTGGGTTGATTTCCAGTAAAAAGTGGTAGCGTGAAAAGGCCTCGTCTTCTTCTACAACACAGCTGCAATCTTCAGCACGTCCGAAAGTAAAGCCCTGCGGCTCTTCAAATATATACTCTTTTCCTTTTTTCGGTCCGGCGTTCACTCTTAATTTTACCAGCATTTTGTTTCCCTCGCTAGCCTCTTTTCAGGCTTCTACTTTATACTCTTTTGTTGCTTTTTGCCCCTACTTTGTTGGGTTACAACGAACTTTTATTAGCCAGTGTGTTATAGTGTCTGCGTAGCTTTGAGTATATAGATCCCTTTACAGTCCCGCTTTAACCGGTCTCGGCCTTAGCCATCTCTTCCAGTTTGCGGCGCACCCCTTCGGGCTTGAGCCAGCCGTAGCCGCGGCGGGAGAGCTCCAGGAGCAGGGCTTTGAATTCTTCCTCGGTCCAGGCCGGTTTGCCCTGCCGGGTCAGGGCGGCGGTAACCTCCTGCGGTGTCGGTTCGCGATCAGCCGGTAACTGGGCAGCAGCAAGTGTATGCCGGGTCAGGAAGTGCTGCAGGTACGGTTCCGCCCCGGCGTCCCACTCGGCCCAACCAGGGAATTCGTAGGCCCAGTCCAGCTCCCACAGCTTCAGCGTTTTGTCAAAGCTGCCTGAGAGGCAGTAGCGGACCTCGGGGGAAATGGCCACGGATTCGACAAATCCCTTATGAAATCCCTTATGGCCCTCAAAGGTGCGCAAAACCCGGCCGCTGGCGATCTCCCACAGCTTAAGGGTCTTATCATGGCTGCCCGAGAGGCAGGAGCAGCCGTCGGGGGAAAAAGCCACAGAACTGATAGCATTCGTGTGGCCCTCGAAGGTGCGC
>Ga0194126_10009882_pt1 | contig 12608 bp, 9 predicted proteins | sample TA2KigC150mmetaG_FD_148641 | JGI IMG/M metagenome (GOLD analysis project Ga0194126, IMG submission 148641) | Freshwater microbial communities from Lake Tanganyika, Tanzania - TA2015035 Kigoma Deep Cast 150m | ecosystem: Environmental > Aquatic > Freshwater > Lake | place: Tanzania: Lake...
CCGAACCAGGAAGTGGACGCCTTCACTCTGCACGAGAGCTCCAGCGGCAAGCGGTTGTACACACTCGAGGCGCAGAGAGCATACGTCTACGACCCCGCGTCGCGGGTGGATGTTTCCGATCTGCGGGTGCTGTTCTATGATGAAGTCGGCGGAGTGAACTCCACGCTGGTGGCAGAAGAAGGGTCGATATACTCGAAGAACGAAGACCTGGTTGCTCGGGGTCAGGTAGTTGTCAGGACATCGGACAGCACAGTGCTCAAGACGGATTCACTTGCCTGGAGCAATCAACGCCGGTTGGTTCGGACCGACGCCGACCTGGTGATCGAGACTCCAAGAGGCAGGGTAGAGGGCAAGGGACTGGTGTCCGATGCCGGGCTGACCAAGATCGACATTTTGAGCCCGGTTCAAGGCACGTCGGACTACGATTTCGAAACCGGGAAGTAGAGAGTGAGACATCCGGGAACGACCGCGCTGCTGGCGGCGGGGCTGGCGTTGTGCGTCGGCTTCTGCGTCGCTTCCCGGCTCAGTGCCAAGCACATGTCCATCGAGCGCACCCCCGAAGGCGACGCAACCGTGTTCCGCGACAGCGTCGTAGTCGCGGATCAGGATACCCGGATCAACGCGAACCTGGCACGGATGTACGAGGGCAAGGGCATCGCGCTCATCAGCGGTGCGGTCAACATCACCAATCCCGACGCCCAGATATGGGCCGATTCTGCCCGGTACAATCTCTCCGACAAGACCGCCGAGTTGTTCGGCAACGTTCGCGTTCGCCAGGAGTCTCTCGACATCCGGGCCCCCAAGCTGCTCTACCGTTCCACGCAGAAGTCGGTGCTGGCCGATTCCGGTCTCGAGCTGGAGAACGTCGATCGCAGCTTCCGGCTGACAGGCAGAAGAGGTACATACGACTTGAAAGACGACGTCGGGATAGTTGATTCGAGCCCGGTCCTGACCTGGCGGCGGGACAGGGACTCGGCCCAGGTCACCAGCCGGCAGATGCTCTGGTACGAGAAGGGAGCTCGGGCTTTCGCCCATGGCGATGTCCGGTTGAAGTCGGGCTCGACCGAACTGGAGTGTGATACGATCGACTTCTTCTCCGGGCCGGATTCGGGCCAGGCACTGGGCAACCCGCGGGTGCGCGACAGCGTGAGCCGTGCAAGCGGTGATACGATGACCTTCCGGGTCAGGAACGGGGTGCTGGAACGTGTGACCATCCGCAACCGGGCAACCGGTGAGTATCGGACCGAGGGCGGTGATTCAATCGTGGTAGCGGGCGGGGCCATCGAGCTCCGAGTTGCGGGCGGCGCTATTGACCAGGTGGAGGTAACCGCGCTGAGTTCCGGGCAGTTGATACGTACGGGCAAAGGCAAGAGCGAGGACCGCCCACAGGACCGGGAGCTACCGTGAAGCTTGAGACCCGGGACCTGGTTAAGTGCTACGGGGAGCGCAAGGTCGTCGACGGCGTGAGCCTCGAGCTGAATCGCGGCGAAATCGTCGGTTTGCTGGGGCCGAATGGCGCGGGCAAAACGACGACTTTCCACATGATAACCGGCTTCATCAGGCCGGAGCGGGGTACGATCACACTGGACGGGCATGATATCACGCGGATGCCCGTCTACCAGCGCGCCCGGCTCGGTCTGGGCTACCTATCGCAGGAACCTTCGATATTCCGCAAGTTGTCGGTGGAGGAGAACGTGAAGGCGATCCTGGAAATGCTGGGCGTGCCGAAGGCAGAGAGGGCGAGACGGGTCGAGGATTTGCTGGCGCAGTTCAACGTCGGGCAGCTGAAGAAGCAGCGCGGCGGCACCCTCTCCGGAGGCGAGCGGCGGCGGGTGGAATTGGCTCGGGCGCTTGCTTCCCGTCCCTCATTCCTCCTGCTGGACGAGCCGTTCACCGGCATCGACCCGATTGTGCGGGCTGAGATACAGGATATCGTCCGGAAGCTTCGCGACGACGGGCTCGGAATTCTGATTACCGACCACAACGTCCGTGAGACACTGGAGATCACCGACCGGGCCTACATCATGTATGATGCCCGCGTCCTTCTCTCCGGCACTTCGGATGACCTGGTCAAGGATGAGAAGGCGAGACAAGTCTATCTGGGCGAGAGGTTCCGGATATGAGGATGGGTCTCGGACTCGATCTGAAGCAGCAGTTGGAAATGCGTCTGACGCCGCAGCTGATACTGCAGATGAAGCTGCTGCAGGTTACGGCGCTCGATCTTGAACAGTTGGTGCGCGAGGAGATGGAGCAGAACCCGGCGCTCGAGGAATCGGACGGCAGCCCGTCCACGGTGGAAGCCGAGGTGGTCGCCTCGCTTTCAGAGCCGGTGCCTGAGGCCGTCGCACCGGTCCCGGCGGAGAATGCGCCTGCCCCAGAGACGCACGAGACCCAGATCGAAACCAAGCCCGGCGAGGAATACACCATCGGGGAGTTGATGCCGGATGATGGGTGGTCGCCCGCGGTACGTGCGGTAGCCGAGTCCGACGATGAGCAGGCGTCGGCCGTCGACCTCGCGGCCGGGCCCGCACAGCGCCTGGTCGAGTGTTTGATGCCGCACCTTCGCAGTGTGCTGAGCGAAGACGATGCCCGGGTGGCCGCCTACGTAATCGAGTCACTCGATGACGACGGGTTTCTGACTATGACCGACGACGAGATTGCCCGGGAGCAGGACGTCGACCCGGAGCGTCTCCGGTCGATTCTCTACGCCATCCAGAGGCTGGAGCCCGGCGGCATAGCCTGTCACGACCGGCGCGAATCATTCCTTGTGCAGCTGGAACTCGCCGGCGCTGATCCCGCCTCGCTCGAACGCAAAGTCCTGACCGACCACTGGGATCTGCTGGTGAAGAAGCAAACCGCCAAGATTGCCAAGTTGTGCGGGGTCACCGAGGACGAAGTGCGGCGGGCAGTGCAGCGCCTGATGACTCTCGAGACGCGCCCGGCCCGTTGCTTCGCTCCGGGCACGCCCGATTATGTCTCACCAGATTTCTCGGTGGAGTGGCAGGGCGATACGCTGGTGGCCAGCGCCAATGACGAGCGCTTTCCGCGGCTGCGGCTCTCACAGCGCTACATCGAGATTCTAAAGAGCCCGAAGTCATACACGCCGGAGCAGGTACAATTTGCGCGGCAGAAACTGCAGCGAGCGTTGATGTTCCTGAAGGGCATAGAGTCGCGACGCCGGACGCTGAAGCGGCTGGTGGAACTGATAATCGATGAGCAGCGCGACTTCTTTCTCCACGGCAAGCAGCACCTGAAGCCGGCGACCCTGAGACAGGCCGCCGACGTCATCGGGGTACATGCTTCAACCGTTTCGCGCGCCATTGCTGGCAAGTACCTTGAAACCGATCAGGGCATCTTTCCGTTCGGCTACTTCTTCAAGGCCGGGGCCGGGGACAAGTCGCGCACCAGCATAAAGCAGAAGATCCAGGCAATAGTCAACGCGGAGGACAGGCAGAAGCCCTTGAGTGATGACGAGATATGTACGATGCTGAAGACCGAGCGTATCAGTATTTCCCGCCGGACAGTGGCCAAGTACCGGGCCGAGCTCGGGGTTCCGGCGTGCAATGACCGGAAGTGCTTCTGAGACGATTGCGGGTGCGCTACGGCGGGATCGCGGGTCCGCGACTTGGGCGTTGGAACTGAGACCCTGAGGATGCCGTAGATGCACGTTGTGGTCGGCACGGCCGGACACATCGACCACGGCAAGTCGGCGCTGGTCAAGGCGCTGACAGGTACTGACCCGGACCGCCTGAAGGAGGAGAAAGAGCGCGGGATGACCACAGACCTGGGTTTCGCGTTTCTCGGGACCGAGATCACGGTGATCGATGTGCCCGGGCACGAGCGCTTCGTCCGGCACATGCTTGCCGGAGCGAGTACCATCGACCTCGTGCTGCTGGTGGTGGCGGCAGACGATGGCGTGATGCCCCAGACCCGCGAGCACTTTGAGATCTGCCGGCTGATGGGCATCAGGAAAGGTATGGTCGCCATCAACAAGGCTGACCTGGTCGACGACGAGTGGATCGAAATGGTGAAGCTGGACGTGGGCGAGATGGTCAAGGGCTCTTTCCTCGAGGGGGCGCAGATGATGTCTGTCTCCGCCATCACCGGGCAGGGCGTGCCTGAGCTGCGGCAGGCAATTGTCGACCTGGCGAAGAAGGTGGAAGCCAAGACGGACCGGGGTGTGTTCCGAATGCCGGTGGACCGGAACTTCTCCATGAAGGGGTTCGGTACGGTCGTCGCAGGCACGGTCCTGTCGGGGCACGTCCACGTCGGCGACACGCTGGATCTGCTTCCTCAGAAGCGAGACGTGCGGGTCAGAGGCATCCAGAGGCACAACCAGATGCTCGAAACGCTGGGGCTGGGCGAGCGGGCGGCGCTCAACCTCCAGGGCGTCGAGCGAGAAGCCGTCGTCCGTGGCAACGTGCTTGCGACTCCCGGCTACTACACGCCAACCATGAACTTCAACGCGACTTTCTACCTGCTCCGTTCGGTCGAGAAGCCGCTCCGGAATCTGGCCAGGCTGAAGCTCCACATCGGCACTGCCGAAGTGATGTGCCGGGTGGCGTTGCTCGATACCAAGGAAGTGGCCCCTGGCCAGGAGGCGCTGGTGCAGGTCCGCGCCGAGGAGCCGGTCGTGTGTGACTGGAACGACCACTACGTCATCCGGACGTTCGCGCCCCAGCAGACCATCGGTGGAGGCATCGTGCTTGAAGCCCATCCCTCCAAAGAACGGCGGTTCGACGAGGACCTGGTCAAACGGCTGAGGGCGCTCCGTACCGGCGAGGCGGGCAGCGTGCTCGAGCAATATCTGCTCAAACACCGATTCGACGCCAAGACACTCGCCCAGGGGGCCAAGGACCTGGCCCTGGCTGACGCGGACGCGGGAGAGATGCTAGGTCTGCTCGTGACAACCAACCGGGCGCAGAGGCTTGAGTTTGAGGGCAAGGAGTTTCTTGTCCACGAGAAGATGGTCGCGGAAGCACGCGCCGCAACTCTTGCGACACTCGAGCAGTTCCACAAAGAGAACCCACTTCGCCTCGGACTGAAGCGCCCCGAGCTTCGCTCCAAGGCGGCCCCGGGCTTCTCTGCTCCTCTGTTTGAGGCCGTGCTGGCGGCGTTGTTGAGCGAGAAGCAGGTCGTGATGGAAGATGATCGGGTCCGGCTGGCGACCCACCAGATCAAACTGGGCCCGGCGCTACAGAAGGAGTACAGCCGCATCGACAAGCTGTTCCAGGAAATGGGTTTCTCGCCCCCGAGTTTCGAAGAGGCGCTGGCCGGGGTGGAGAAGAAGCTGGGGCAGCAGGTGCGGGTTGCCCTGCTCGAGTCCGGTCGCCTGGTCGACGTGGGTGAGTCGGTCGTGTTACACCGTGACGCAGTGGCACTGGCCGAGCAGAAGGTCCGGGCGCTCTTCGCCCGCAAGCCCGAGCTGACCGCCTCTGAAATCAGGCAGGAACTGGGTACGACCCGGAAGTACCTCATCCCTTTGCTCAACTACCTCGACTCTCGCGGCATCACTCAGCGTAGAGGCGAAGTGCGCGTCCTCAGACAGAAGCCCGCATAGGAGAAAGGAACCATGGCAAAACGCGGCATTCTCGCGACCGTGACCTGCGCCGGCTGAGCGTCCAAGCTGGGCAAGGCGCAGTTAGCGCAAGCGCTCGAAGGGCTCAGACCCCAGAACGACCCGCGGCTGCTCGTCGGCATCAGCACGGCCGACGACGCGGGCGTGTTCCTGCTGCAGGACGGGCTGGCGCTGGTCCAGACCGTTGACCTGCTGACGCCGATGGTCGAGGATCCGTACACGTTCGGCCGGATTGCGGCCGCCAACTCGCTCTCGGACGTCTACGCGATGGGCGGGAAGCCGCTGACGGTTCTGAACATAGTCGGCTTTCCTGGCCCGATGGACAAGAAGGTGCTGGCCGAGATACTGCGCGGCGGGCAGGATACGGTGACCGAGGCCGGCGCAGTCATTGCCGGCGGACACACGTTCAACGAGAAGGAAATCAAGTTCGGACTGTCGGTTACCGGCTGGATCGACCCGAAGCGGATTGTCACCAACGCGGCGGCAAAGATCGGAGACGTGCTGGTGCTGACCAAGCCCCTCGGCTGCGGCGTATTCGCTCAGGCGATGATGACGCAGGACGAGGTCGACGCGGAGCTGTACAAGGCCGCCACTGCCTCCATGATGCAACTCAACCGGGTGGCGTCGGAGATAATGCTCGCCTGCGACGTCCACTCGGCCACCGACATTACTGGGTACGGTTTCCTGGGCCACGCTCAGGAGATGGCCCAGGGTAGCGGAGTGCGACTGCGGTTCAATGCTCCCGCAATTCCCCTGCTGCCCAGGGTCTTGGCGTTGGCCGAGACGCTTGTAGATGCGGGCGTAGTGATGAACGAGAGTTCGTTCGGCGACAAGGTGGAGTGGATGGGTGACATCAAACCGGCGCTGAGGAACATACTCTGGGAATCTCAGAGTTCGGGTGGGCTGCTTGTAGCACTGCCCGAGAACCGCGTCACCGAACTCCAGCGCCGGGCGCAGGACTCGGACATCCTCGCTGCCGTAGTCGGCTCGGTCGACGCCGGCAGGCCCGGTACCATAGAAGTCTCGGTGTAGGCAGCCTTCCGGCCTTACTGGCCCGGTACCGAGACTCTGGGTCTCTGTGTCCGTTCAAAAACCGCCTTTGGGATGTAGCCCTGGGTGCGAGTGCGCCCCCCTGAACTTAAGCCCGCCGGGCGCGGCTGACCGTCCTCGGCCTACGGATTGCAGCTGGCGCTGATGACAGGGCAGACGCGGCCCACAATCTGCTATCCGAAATCCCTAGTGCTGGACAGGGATGTCAAATCGGCGGGGCGGGAACTTGCGGTTTGTGGTCTGAGGCCGGACAACTGCTCACTACTACCTTCCTAACTGCTCACTCGCTGCCTGCGGCAGCGCGATGTCCCGAGGCTTCCTGGAATGGGGTGCCTGTCCCTGGACCGACATGTCCCTGGACCGACAGCATCTTGACGCGTCTTGGAACCTAATAAGCATCGTGTCGCCGTTGCTCGGAAGTCCGGACTTCCTAGGGCAACTTGAACTCGCAGTAGTAGGTCTCGTCCGGCGATTCCAGTAGTGAAGCCGTCACCACTCCCGTGGGTGTCTGCCTAAGCAGGCAGTGTTTCGCTTCTCTGTTCTGGAACCTGCTCGGCAGGGCATATCTGCGTGTGCTGTGGTCATTGACGCCGACCTTGTAGACAATCGGCTGGCTCTCGTCCCAGAGCACCAGGGCGTAGCCGTAGTCATCCGTAACCAGGAAGTCCGCGATTCGCGCCTTGAAGTTCTGTTTGAAGGTCTCCAGTATGTAGCGTTCCGGGTCCTTAGTCCGGTCGATGGCGGGAACCGTCACCGGCGGCTCATCGAATATCCGTATCGAGTCGCGCAGCGACGCATTCTCGTCGTAGGCGTATATCTTTCCCGAGTACTGGTCGCTCAGGTAGTATCTGCCGCGATGGTACCTGACCAGCCCACCACGACTCAGGTAGCCGAGTCTGAGCGTCTCAAACCGTGGAGCCAGTCTGCCCCAGAATCCTTTGAACTCGCCGGCGAGCGAGTAGGCCGCAAACTGGTACGTGTTTCTCTCGTAGAACTGGTCGGTGAACGGATTCGCGTCAGCGGGCGTGTTCTCGTCGAGTAACTGGGTTCCCTGCGGCCAGCCCCTGATATACGGAAGGAACATCATACCGCCTTGGGGCACGAAAGAGGCACTCCCGTGGGTGTATGACCCGGGCGTATTGTCAGGATAGTGCTCGAAGCTCACGAATCCCAGCACGGAGTTGTTGCTGATGCTCTTTCTGATGATCACGGGTGAGTTAGAGATTCCTACGTTCGTGTCGTTATTCGTCACTTCCATCGAGATGGCCGGGAGCGAGGCCGTGATCAGCAGGGTCGTGTCGTCGGTGAAAAACTGGGTGAGGTACATCGGATTGACCAGGTTCATCTGCTTCAGTGATCGGTACGCGGACGGCGGTAGGCTGATGAACTTCATTTCCTCACTTGAGTCGGGGTGGAGAGCAATCAGCATCTTGCCGTTCGTCAGGTCAAAGACGTATACGTAGTACGTCAGCCTGTCCCAGAATGCGAACCGCGTGCCAGAAGGATTGACGCTGACGTGGGAGGTCGTCGAAAGCGGGTACTCATCGGTGTCCAAGAGCTTCAGTCGCCTCGCGACCGCAGGCCTGTATGAACTCGTCTTGATACGGGTCAGCCTGGGTCTGATGCTCGCCGGCCGTTCTGCCTTGGGCTTGGAAGTGTCGGAAATGAACCACGCAACTGTCGCGGCGTCTACGGAGCCCATGAGCGAGTATGAAGACAGCATCTCTCCGGTCTTGACGGCGAACTTCGCTACGAACGGCACCTGCAGCATTCCGGCGGAGAATACGAAGGACTTCAGAAGCCCGGTATCTGCGGCGATGTTGTAGTCGCTACTGAAGGTTCGCCTCCTCAGATACGACTGCGCCGCGCGTCTCTTCTCGGACACGGCCAGGGTGACGATGTCTGACTTCACGCCTGCCTGCCGCAGAAGCTTGGTGAACGGGTTGATGCCTCCTTCAATTCTCGCGGCGGTCATCGGCGGCACGATGAAGACGTAGATGGTATCGGACTTGAATGGGATGCTCAGGCCTTTGAGGAATTGGGTCACGGCCCTATTGCTGTTCTCGACCTGACTCATGCGATGCAACTGCGTCTCGCGCGGCGTCTCGATGGCCGAAGCGGCTGCAGCCAGGCAGAATGAGACAAACAACGCGTTCATGTATTTCACAGGACCTTCCTATCTCGCAATGACGACTATGGTGACCGCTGACGGCTCACGGCTGACAGCTTGTGGCTTGTGGCCCGCGGGCAGCGCCCGCGCCAATCTGCAATCTGCAGTCTGCAATCTGAAATGCCTTGTGGGAGCTTCCCGCAATGGGGTGCCTCTTCCCGCTTCCCCTTCCAATCACTCCTAGCGCAGAAGAACGACTCTGTAGACTGCCAGGTCATCACGGACCACGTACACGCCGGTGCGTGCCGCTGCTGCCCGGACTCGGCTCCCTGCTGGCGTGTACCAGGTCGCGCCCGGTTCTCCGGCCCGGAGTACTCGGGTCGAGGTAGAGGTGACCGCTCGATGCGGTTCCCAATCCGCGGGTTCCGCGGTCCTGACACCGGGGCGGGGCAGCACTACGACGTGCTTCCTCCCGCCATTGTTGGCCGGGTTCTGGTCCTGCGACCATTCGAGCGTGCAGCAGCACACGAGGCAGACGCCCGCGCTCTCGAAAACCGTGGGCATGTATAGCCAATAGACGGTGTCGGTCACGCCGACTGGCAGTACAAGATCACGACTGTCCGCGTAGCCGATGACTGAGTCCGGGCCGAAGAGCGTCAGGTGGAACGTGACGGAGGCCGGCACTACGGAGTAATTGCGAACGGCCACCCGGTCGAAAGTGTAGGTGTCGCCTACGAGTATCGTATCGAAGGGTTTGTAGTCAACCAGGCCGACATCATAGTCATACGATCCGGACCAAGCGGACGACGGAGTCAGGGCGCCGGACGCGCCCGCCACGAGCAGCAGGGACAGGGCCAGAATCTTCCTCACAATGCCTCCCGTACGTCAGCTAATGGTAAGGCCGCAGTGAAGAATGTCAACCGTCTTTGCCGTCAACCGCATCAAGGGGGCATGAAGCGGGGGTGTCTAATCGACGGGCGGAGAGCGGCTTTCGGCCTACGGCTGACGGCTTGCGGCCTGTGGCAGGCGGGCTACGCCCGCGCCAATCTGCAATCGACAATCTGCAATCTGAAATGCCTCGTGGAAGCTTCCCGAAATGGGGTGCTTGGCCCGATTCCTCCCTGTCCCTGATTCCTCTCCTGGTCTGCCCATTCCGCATTGCCACGGCATCCTCCTCTGGTATAATGCCGTGTGCTCGGAATCATCATCGGTGTAGTGTGTGCCGCCGCCGGCATCGGAGTGTCTGTCTACCTGTACAACAAGAGCGCCTCGAAGAGGCAAGCGGAGTGTATTAAGGACAAGGTGGACTTCTTGGCAGATAGAGTGGGTGAGTTGCAGGTCTATCTCGACGGGCTGCCTCAATCGAGTGGACGACTCCGGGATAGATATGAGGCCGGCAGGGCCGCGATGGACGCCTATCGGTGGGATGATGCGATTATGCACTTCAGAGAAGCACTAAAGCACGCGCATGGGACCGAACTGGTTGCGCTGTTCAGCCTGATCGGCGAGTGCTACTACAGACCGAGCAGGCTGCAGGAGGCGCTGGAGAACTTCGAACAGTCCAGCCGGCTGGCGGACCAGTTTGAGGATAGGCGAGGCAAGGCAGTGTCATTGGCCGACCTAGCGAGCGTCCACCGGGCGAAGGGCGAGCTTGACAAGGCGCTAGACTACCTCCAGGAGGCGCTCGTGATCAGCCAGCAGGTCCGCGACCGCTCCGGCGAGGTCCGTGTCCTTGGCTACGTCGGTACGATCTACAAAGACAAGGGTGAGCTGGACAAGGCCATGACACACTACGAACAGGCTCTCCAGATAGCCCGCGAACTCCAGAATAGGGAGTACGAGGCGGATTTGCTCAACAATATCGGGGTTGTCTATCGTGCGAAGGGCGACGCCGGCAATGCACTGCGTACGCACGAAGCGGCACTGGCGATTATCGGAGAATTGGGCGACGAACGTGGTCGTGCGGTTCAGCTCGGCAATGTAGCGTTGGTCCAGTATGACAGGTGTCAGTTCGATGAGGCCATGAACAACATGCGGAGGGTGCACGCAACCATGCGCGCCGTCGGCGACCGGCGCCGTGAGGCCGCGGCCCTGGGGAACATCGGGATGATCTACCGGGCCTTGGGCCAGCGTGACAAGGGCCTGAAGTGCTACGGGCAGGCATTGGAGATCGTCCGCGACATCGGCGACAGGAAGGGTGAGGCCATTCAGATGGGAAACTTGGGGCTTGTCCTTGCCGACGAGGGTGTGTGCGAACGGGCCGTGCCGTACCTCGTGCAAGCTCTGCACGCTTTCCTGTCCATCGGAGTGGCCGATGGGCCAAGGCAGTGTCTGTCAGGGCTCCACAAGTGCGCGGAGAAGCTGGGAAGCGGTCAGATGCACGCGTTGCTGAAAGAGGCCTGTGCTGATGAGGAATTCGTGACCGAGCTTGTGAAGCTCTTGGATGGAGTAGGTCGAGGGCCGGTGAAACCGAGCTGCTAGACGATTGGAGGGGGAGAGGGACACTTCCCATATCTCCCGCTGCCGTCAATGCCGGGGTCAATCCGACATCCATCGAGAGTAGGACACGCGGAACTTGGGTCATGTCAAATCGGCGGGGGAAACCGGCTTCCGGCTTACGGCTGACAGCTTGCGGCTTGAGCTTGTGCTTGCGCTTGGGCTAGCTTGACGCTTGCGGCTTGCGGCTTGAAGCTCGCGGGCTACGCCCGCGCCAATCTGCAATCTGCAGTCTGCAATCTGCAATGCCTCGTGGGAGCTTCCCGAAATGGGGTGCCTGGCCCTGGTCCACATCTTGACGCGCTTAGGAGGCAATTAAGTATCGTGTCCCCGTTTCTCCCCCCGCCTCCTGCCTCTTCACATCAGCTTCGCATTCGCGACGAGTTTCCGCGCGACCTCTAGGCATATAGTCCTGGAACTATCGTCCAGAGCCGCGAGCTTGATATGGTAGTGTTTGTTTGAGGGCAGTAACGCGCACGGAAGGCCGGAGAAGCCCGCGGCCGTCAGCGCGGCGGTGACTTCACCCATCTTGGCTGCATCAGCTGCGCCCAGACACAAGGTCGAGTGAGCCTGCCGAACCAAGCGCTTTCTGGCGGCGTCCAAAAGCGCACGGGACGTGACAGCCTCGCCTGCGGCGAGTGTCGGGACAGCCAGTCTGGCGACCTGACCTTCAAGTGATCGCACCCGCTCAAGGGTTTCAGCTACCATCTCGTCTGTATTCCTTAAGGGGGAATGGTCTGCTGGTTTGTGAGATGACAGTATCGAGGATACGCTCTGCTCTAGGACGGGCCACCACTGTTCGAATACTCGATTCAGGACGTCGTCTTCTAGAGCGTCATCGCCTAGCGCCTCGTTCACCGATAGCAGCAGCCGACGCATGTCCTGCTGGTCGAAGACCGTGAACTGGAACTGCTCTAGAGGTCCCTTGATCTTCGTCCTTTCGACGTCGAACAGGATTGGACACACGTGCGCAACTTCCACGTGCTTGGAAAGTGCCCCCGCTTCAAACATGATCCAGGGCGCGTCGAGATTGTCCTTCGTAAGGCAGAGGATCCCGAAACCTGAGGCGTCAAGTTCGCTCGAAACCTCGTTGGCCCACCTCGATCCCTTGGCAATATCGTCGGGCGAGAAGTATGGGTCGCACGCTTGTATCGCGGTCTTGAGCCACTTACTTAGCGCAAGGGCGAGGCTCTTACTCAATTCGCCTGACCAACTAATGAAGACCTTCACGGAACCTCCTCGGGTTCAGAGGTCGTGACCGAACTCCAGACCCAGTTCACATAGAGCGACATTGGGGAAACTCTGCGACTCGCGGGCGGGGGTGTCAAATCGGTGGGGGATACCGGCCTACGGCTCACGGCGGACAGCTTGCGG
>Ga0194126_10009886_pt1 | contig 12604 bp, 10 predicted proteins | sample TA2KigC150mmetaG_FD_148641 | JGI IMG/M metagenome (GOLD analysis project Ga0194126, IMG submission 148641) | Freshwater microbial communities from Lake Tanganyika, Tanzania - TA2015035 Kigoma Deep Cast 150m | ecosystem: Environmental > Aquatic > Freshwater > Lake | place: Tanzania: Lake...
CCGCCGACATCCTGCCGGCCGCCCTGGCGGACCCCAACCTGGGGCTCTACAGCGGCCGCCTGCCGGCCCTCAGCATGGTGATGCTCAACCTGAACAACCCGGAACGTCCATTCTTCCAGGAGCGCGATGTGCGTAAAGCGCTCCTGATGGCGATCAACCGCCAATGGCTGGTCGACCGCATCTTGGACGGGCAGGCCATCCTGGCCGACAGTCCCATCTTCCCCGGGACATGGGCGTATTATGGTAACGTGGAACAGGTGACCTACGACCCGCAGGCGGCCATCGCCCTCCTGAAGGAAGCCGGGTATGTCCTGCCGGCCGACGGCCAGGTGCGGACGAAGGATGGATTGGCGCTCTCGTTCACCCTCCTGCACCTGGATGACGGGCTGCACACCGCCGTGGCGCAGGCCATCCAACAGGATTGGGCTGGTGTCGGAGTCCAGGCAGCCCTCCAACCGGTGACCCTCGAACAGATGCAGAGCGCCTACCTGGCGCCGCGCGCCTACGAAGCCGCCCTGGTCGACCTCGACCTGAGCCGCGCCCACGACCCGGACCCGTATCCCTTCTGGCACCAGTCCGAATCCCTGAGCGGGCAGAACTACGCCCAATGGGACAACCGCGCCGCCAGCGAGTATATCGAACAGGCGCGGGTGGTGGCCGACACGGAAGCGCGCACCCGCCTCTACCGGAATTTCCAGGTCATCTTCGCCAGGGAGATCCCTTCCCTGCTGCTCTATTACCCGGTTTATACCTATGGTGTGGACTTGCGGGTCAACAACATCCAGATCGCGCCGCTCTTCGATACCAGCGACCGTTTCATGACCATCAGCGACTGGTACCTGGTGACCCGCCGGGCGCTGGAGCAGACCGCCGAACCCGGGACTCCCTGATCGTCATGCCGATCCTGGAACAGGAGCAGCGCTTTTTCGAGGCGGGGATAGGGGAACTGGAAGCCTACCTGCTCTCGGATGAACTTTTCCACCCCCTGGAAGGTCACCAGCGGTTGACGCTTGGGGGCCTGCTGCTGGCGCAGTCCCGCCTGCGGCCGCAGGTCGACAACCCGGCCGGGCAGGACTGGCTCTATCGCCTGGAGATGGAAATGGACCGTACCCGCTCCAGGTGGCGGACGGCCTGGGAGGCCAAAGCCGGCCGAGAGTTCCGGGCCAGGCTCGACCTGTGGCGCAATTACCTGCTGGAACTGCGCCAGTCGCCCGAGGACCTTGCGCCGTCCTACCCGCAGGAGGTCCGCTGGCGGGTGATGATCGAACTGCTGGCGCATGAATTAAGACTCAGCGGCCCGGACCTGGAACAGGTCGAATCCCTGGATTGTATACTCCGGACCGGTTTTCGCAGCGGCGCATTCGCCTGGGATGAAGCCCTGGCCCCGTCCTTCCCGCTGGAGACATTCTGGTTCCTGTACGGAAATCTGTCACTCATCAAGGAGGTCGTATGACCGACCAGCGTCAGGCTGCATTGCAGTTTGCCCGAACCAACCGGGATCTGTTCCTGGCATCCCTCAAGGAGATCCTTGCCATCCCGTCCATCTCGACCGACCCGGCCCGCCTGGCTGACATGCAGAAAGCCGCCAATTGGGTCTGCGACCAGTTGCGCTCCCTCGGGATGCAGAAGGTCAAAGCCCACCCGACCAACCGCCACCCGATCGTCTACGGCGAATGGCTGGCAAACCGCGGCGCGCCGACTGTCCTGATCTACGGCCATTACGATGTCCAGCCGGCCGACCCGCTGGAGTTATGGAAGAGCGCTCCCTTCGAACCCACCCGGCGCGGCGACAACCTGTATGCGCGCGGCGCGTCCGACATGAAGGGGCAGGTTGTGGCGACCCTCAAGGCGGTCGAATCGCTCGTCAAGTCCGGGGGCTTGAAGGTCAATGTCAAGTGGATGATCGAAGGCGAGGAGGAGATCGGCTCCCCCAGCCTGGACGAATTCATCAAGCAGAACAGGACCCTGCTGGCGAGCGATTTCTGCCTGAACCCGGATAGCGGCATGATCGCGCCGGAAGCGCCCTGCATCACCTACGCCTTGCGCGGCCTGGCTTATTTCGAACTGCGCGTCCATGCCGCCACCCACGACCTGCACTCGGGCATCTACGGCGGGGTTGTCCATAACCCGGCCATTGCCCTGGCGGAATTGGTCGCCGGGATGCACGATGCGGATGGGCGCATCACCCTGCCCGGTTTCTACGACAAGGTGCGCGACCTCTCGCCTGAGGAACGCGAGCAACTGACGCGACTGCCGATGAACGACAAGTACTACCTGGATCAGACCGGCGCCCCGGCGCTGCATGGCGAGACCGGTTACTCGGCGGTGGAACGCGTCGGCGCCCGCCCGACCCTGGATGTGAACGGGATGCTTTCCGGCTTCACCGGCGCCGGCTCCAAGACCGTCATCCCGGCCACAGCCATGGCCAAGATCTCGATGCGCCTCGTCCCGGACCAGGACCCGAAAGATGTCCACAAACAACTGGAGAAGTACCTGAAGGCCAATGCCCCGCGCGGCATCCACTGGGAACTGACCGCCATGCAGGGCAGCAAGGCATCCATTTCCAACCTGGAGAATGCCGGCGTGCAGGCGCTCTCGGCCGCCCTCGAGGCTTCCTGGGGCCGCCAGCCCTTCCTCAAGCGGGAAGGCGGCAGCGTGCCCGTGGTGATCAAGATCCAGGAACTGCTCGGGCAGGAATCCGTCCTGACCGGTTTCGGCCTGCCGGACGACAACCTGCACGCACCCAACGAAAAACTCCACCTGCCGACCTGGTACAAGGGCATCGAAGCCCTGGTCCACTTCTTCATGAACCTGGCAGGATAGACTCGAACGAACCCCGGTTGCCCAAAGGCCCGGGGTTCTTCCAAGCGAGGCCTCGGACGGTATGGAAGATAAACTCATTACGTACGGGGGGCAGGCCCTGATCGAGGGCGTCCTGATGCGCGGCCGCAAAGCCGCCGCCATCGCCATGCGCGCCCCGGATGGCTCGATCGAGATCCATACCGAGGAATTGGGCGGTATCTACAAATCGCGCCTGGCGAAGGTCCCCTTCCTGCGCGGGTTGGTCCTGCTGTGGGACTCACTCGGCCTCGGCCTGCGCGCCCTGACCTGTTCCGCCAACCTCCAATCCGGCGAGGACGAGAAACTCGAAGGCCCGGCGCTGTACCTGACGCTCTTCATGACCTTTGCGGTAGCCATTGCCATCTTCTTCCTGGCGCCGGCTGGAGTCGGCTGGCTGAGCGAGCATTTCCTTTCCTGGAGCGCCTGGTGGAGCAACCTGCTGGAGGGAGTCATCCGTCTGGCGTTGTTGGTGGCCTACATCTGGGGGATCGGGTTCATGCCGGACATCGCCCGCGTCTTCGCCTATCACGGAGCGGAACACAAGACGGTCAACGCCTACGAAGCCGGCGCGGACTTGACCCCGGCCAGCGTGGCGGAATTCCCACTCGAACACACCCGCTGCGGGACGGCTTTTCTGCTCTCGCTGATGGTACTCTCGCTGCTGGTATTCACCATGCTCGGCCCCCTGCCGCTCGGCTGGCGGTTCGTCAGCCGGGTATTGATGATCCCGCTCCTGGCCGGGGCGGCCTACGAATACATCCGCTGGACGGCGGAACATGTCCACTGGCGCTTCGTGCAGGCGATGGTCAGGCCGAACCTGGCCTTGCAGTCCCTGACCACCCGCCAGCCGGATGATAAGATGCTGGAAGTGGCGATCGCCTCCTTCCAGGCCATGCGCAAGGCGGAAGCCGCGCTCGAATAGAGACCTGTCCCTTGCCGAAAAAACGCCGCAAGTTCACCCTGCTCCTTGTCGCCCTGTCCCTGCTGGCCGGCCTGTGCCTGGCGCCTGTCCTGTATTATGGCGGGCGTCCGCTGCCGCTCGAGAAACACGAGACCCTCTATCCCGGTGTGGAATACTACCGCTCCGTGCGCCTTTCTCCGCGCCTGGTGATCATCCATATCGTGACGGTCGACCTGACCCAGCCCGGGCTGGATTTCCTGGTCACCCCCGGGGACCCTGCGGCGGAACTACCGCTCTCAGCCATGACCACCGCCCGGTTCCTGGAGCGTTACGACCTGCAACTGGCGATCAACGGCGACGGGTTCACGCCCTGGGTCTCGAACGGCATCCTCGACTATTACCCGCACAGCGGCGACCCGGTCGCTCCGAACGGTTACGCCGTCTCGCAGGGGGTACTCTACAACGACGCCCTCACCGGACACCCGACTTTGAATATTTTCTCCGATGGGAGGCTCTCGATCGGCGACCCGGATGCGAATGTCCGTCACGCCATCACCGGCGACCTGTACCTGGTCCGTTCCGGGGAGGCGGTGGCCGGGCTGGACGCGGTCGAACCGATGCCGCGCACCGCCCTGGGGCTGGATGCGGGCGGGACGCGCCTGGCGCTGGTGGTGGTCGACGGGCGCCAGCCGTTCTACAGCCTTGGCATGACCTTTGCTGAACTGGCCGACCTGATGGTTGCCAACGGCGCGGCAACGGCCATGAGCCTGGATGGCGGCGGTTCCTCCACCCTGGTTGTATCCGGCCTGGGCGGGGGGGCGCGGGTACTCAACTCGCCGATCGACAACAATATCCCCGGCCGCCAGCGGCCGGTCGGGAACCACCTGGGGATCTATATCCAGCGCTAGGCTGGCAGGAAGGGGGATCTTACAGCGGCGCGAACTTCGCAGTAAAGTGGCGCAACGCCTCCGGGGCGTAGGTGAACTTGTAGCCGCGCAGGGAGCCGGCGCGCCGGGCGATTTTCCCGAGTGTTTCTGCAACATAGTCCATGTGACTCTGGGTGTACATCCGGCGCGGGATCGCCAGCCGGACCAGTTCCAGTTTCGGGTAGACCATCCCTCCCGTTTCCGGGTCCGCATGGGCGAACATGACCGAGCCGATCTCGCAGCCGCGGATGCCGCCTTCGAGGTAGAGTTCCACCGCCAGCGACTGGCCGGGGAACTCGCCGTGCGGGATGTGGGGCAGGAGCGCGCCAGCGTCGATGTAGATGGCGTGACCGCCCGGCGGCTCGACAATTTGAAGGCCGGCCTCCCGGATGCGTTCGCCGAGGTAGGCGGTCTGGTCCAGGCGGTAGGCGAGATAGGTCTCGTCCAGCCCCTCGTACAGGCCGACCGCCATGGCTTCCAGGTCGCGACCCGCCAGGCCGCCGTAGGTCGGGAATCCCTCCCGCAGGATCAATTCGTTCTTGATGGCCTGGAATATTTTCTCATCTCTTGTAGCAAGCAACCCGCCGATGTTGACGATGGCATCCTTCTTGGCGGAGAAGCAGAAGCCGTCGGCCAGGGCGAACATTTCACGGGCGATCTCCAGCGTGGACTTGTCCGCGTAGCCCGGCTCGCGCAGTTTGATGAAGTAGGCGTTTTCGGCGTAGCGGGCGGCGTCGATGTAGAAGGGGATGCCGAATGAGTGATACGTTTCGGCCACGGCTTTGATGTTCTCCAGCGCGACCGGCTGCCCGCCCCCGGCATTGTTCGTCACTGTGATCATCCCAAGCGGGACATTCTCCACGCCGACCTTACCGATGAAGGCCTTGAGTTTGGCGGTATCCATGTTCCCCTTGAAGGGATGCCTATCCTGCGGGTCGGAGGCCTCGTCGATGACCAGGTTGGCCGGCCGCCCGCCGCGCGCCCGGATGTTGGCGTCGGTGGTGTCGAAGTGCATGTTGCTCGGCACGTACTGGCCGGGCCTGACCAATACCGCGCTGAGAATATTCTCGGCGGCGCGTCCCTGGTGGGTGGGGACGAAGCGCTCGAAGCCGAAGATGCCCTTCACCGCCTCGGCCAGCCGGAAGTACGACCGCGCCCCGGCGTAGGATTCGTCGCCCTGCATGATGGCGGCCCACTGCCGGTCGCTCATCGCGCCGGTACCGGAGTCGGTCAGCAAGTCAATGAATATGTCCTCGGCGCGGATGGCGAAGACGTTGTATCCCGCGGCCAGCAGGGCCGTGCGGCGTTCCTCCGGCGGGATGAGCCGGATCGGTTCGGTGACTTTGATGCGGAAGGGTTCGGGGGGATAACTTGGCATATGTTCTTTAGATCATACTTCGGGATCTTCAAACAAACTGTATTGCGCCTTCTCTTCTCTTAAATACTGATGTTTATAATTCTCTGATAAGCCAATAAATTGTTCTAGAGGAACATTTTTTATGGCTTCCCCCATATATATTTCTATCTCTCTGTCGCTCATCTGGAGCAGATCATGTCTAAATCCGACAGATCTATTCAATACTTGCACGACTTGTTTAAGCCAATATCCAGCGCTCATTTGAATGATTGTGCCCTTTACTGCTTTTGCCATTTGTTCAATTCTGCTGTTTGCGCCAATGCGATCAACAAGAATAATGGTTGCCATAAAGAATTTTGACCGCCCAAGAGAGATTTCGCGCTCAAAGCGCGTTACCTTATCGAGGGAAATTTCTGGATTTCCCCTGCCAATAAACCCTATATCGAAGCGGACGCCCTGTCCCAATTCATAAAGCAGAGTTGCATCACTTTCCCGTTTTTCATTGCGGGAAGAAAGCCAAAAGACTTTTTCGTATTCCTGTGGGGGAGGAGTGATATGCTTGAAGCCCAAAATGTAAAGCAAGGAACCAAGAACCAGTTTTTCAAACAACTTCCCATAAGCAGATTTTTCTGAGCCGCGAATAGCCAGGGATTGTGCGCCTATCGCATTGAGAAGATAGGTGATCCAAAGCCAATTAATTTGAGCCTTGCAGTTTCCTTTGATTTCAATCTCCCCACTTATCGAACCCGTTTCCATTTTTCGATTGGCTATGACTTCATCGCAGATTTGAATATAACGATCTCGATATTCCATTATTGCATCAGGGTTGTCCCGTAAAACATTTTGAAAAGCCTTGTCTGTTAAACCCAGAATCCATTGAGCAAGCCATCTTTCAGCCTTGGAAATGTTTTTTCGTTGAAGAATTTCGGATGCCATTTCGGGAAGGTGACTAACGAAATCCTTGGAGGTCGCAGCACCCTTAATGAATATTTCTGCTGTGGCTAAATTTAGCGTAGCAATTCTTCGACGCGTAAGAGACTCCGTTGAATCTCGCAGATTCTTTCCCATAAGAATATCCAACACAACGCCTCGCACAACATCCAGCCCAATTTGTTCTATAAGCCGACTCCCGCTTGCGGAAAGCAAATCCAGATCGGCGGGGGAGAGCAACTCGGTGAGCGGATTCGATTGTTTTTTTACCATGGCATGCCCTTACAGCAACATATTCTCCGCGTCTATTGGCGCGCAGTTAATGGTATGGATTTGTTTTCCTTCTTTTCCGAGCCAGATTTTTGATTCTTCCCTGATAACAGCGATATATTCGGGGTTTTGTTCCAACAGCACAAAGCGCCTTCCCAGTTTGACAGCGGCCTTACCGACTGTTCCAATTCCTGCAAACGGGTCTAATACAACATCGCCTTTGAAAGAATAATAACGGATCACTTTTTCTGCCAACTCCACTGGGAAAATTGCCGGGTGGCGCGGATCGTGCGCTGGGGTGATGCGCCAAATATTTGTGCGCTCGTAATCATCTACAATTTTGGAATCATCGACAGTTTCCTTGTTGGGGTGTGAACGAATATTCCAGTCTATTAGTTTTTCTGTGTGCTTTCGATAGACGAGAATGTATTCTGTAACGGGCACAGGTTTATATTGCAATGGATTCCTATCAGCAGCGAACCTTCTACCTCGGCCAGTTGCCCATCCCGCGCCCTCGGGTTTTTCCCAAATGATATCGTCAATAAAATCGAAACCTTCTTCAATAAAGAGCCTGTGCATGTCGAATGGAACAGCAATCCTACGTGATGCCTCGTTACGGCTGGCGCGACGAATAAGTACAGGCGAAACATTCATCACGAAAAAACATCCTTCTGCAAGAACGCGATGGGCGTTCTGGATGATTTTCCGAATTTTTAAAAGGTATTCTTCATAGGTTACGTAATCCGTGTATTCAGGACGGGCATTGTAATAGGGCGGAGACGTAAAAATCAAGTTCACACTTCCGGCGGGAAGCTCCTGCAAAAGTTCTTCGCTGTCTCCTTGGGCGATAGTGTTCCGCAGAGAAGATAATACGTAAGTACCATTTTGCTTTTTTGCCTTAGCCCTTGCACGCTCATTTCGCCCGAGTAAACGGGATTCTAGCACCTCCGGCTTGGTTGATTTATCTTGGATTATCAAGGATGTGTAGGCATCAATCACAACCTCACCAATACGTTCCTGAGAGGTTTTGCCAACAAGGGGAACGCGCCAGATGTGATAACGGTCATCTACTTCGGGCAATCCAAATTCGATGGCGTTTTCTAGTTTAGCGCGTATCAGCCAAAAAGTTGCCACTTTCTTAGCTGCTTTCACATCCAAGACATTGTATTTTCGTTTTTGAGCAACTGTTACTGTTCTTAACATGGTTTGATTCTACCATTTCCATGAGCATTATTTGGATTACGATACGACTTTTTGCCAATACGAACCTCACCCATAGCGACTTTCGTCACAGCGGTACGGGGCGGAAAAGCTCCGCCCCTCCTCGACCAGCGGATTGCTTTTGTAATTGAAATTTTCACCATACCCGGCGGTCGAGTAGCCGCGCTCTTGCTCTTTGCGGCGTACCGAGACCACCACTACCCACCCAACGAGTTTTCGATTTCTTTGAGCGTTTCCTGCGCTTCCAGCAAATTATTCTGTTGGCGCAGGCGCGTGTAAATCTCGACGGCGCGGCGGGATAACGATAACGCCTCTTGTAGGGGCGACGCATGCGTCGCCCCTACGGCGGTGGGGTTTTGTTTGAGCAGGGCTTTGGCGAGGACGTGACAATCGCCCGCAATCAACTCCTGCCGCCCGACTTTTTCTGCCAGCGCGAGGGCTTCGCGGGCAAGGGGCTCGGCTTCTGCCCACTGCTCGCGGTCGAGGGCGAGGGCTGCCAGGTTGCCTGTGTAGTTGGCAATGTGTTCATTGTTTTTGTTTATCTTTGCAATGCGCAGGGCTTCGCGGTAGTCGCGCTCGGCGGCGGGGTAGTCTTCGTTGAGGTGTTCCGCTCCTGCTAACCAATTTAGTTCAATGCCTACATTGTCACTTTCGGGAGAGATGGAACGTTCAATTTCCAATGCTTCGCGGTAGGCAGCGATGGCGGCAGGATAATCTTTCTGCAATCGAAGACCATTTCCGCGTAGTTCAATAGCGGCTGCTTTATTTGATGGCGTGCTGTTCTGCCAGTATTCGGCGGCGCGGGCGGCACACGACAGCACTTCGGCGGGTTGGTTGCGGAGGAAGTAAGTGTATCCTGCGTTATATGCGCGCCAACCTGCTTTCTCTTTATCATCGGCGGCGAGGGCACGTGTTTCGGCTTGCTCGAAAAGCCACAAGCGGTCGTCCCATCTGCCTGTGAATTCAAAGAAAAATGTGAGTTGGTCGCACACCGTTTGCAGGCGGACGCTATCGCCCGCCAGCAGACGCGGCAGGGCGGCGGAGACGAAGTCCCATTCGGCGTCCAGTGTGGGGAATTTTTCGTAGTCTTTGCTTTGTCCGCCGTATTGCATAGCGAGGGCGTAGGCGCGGTTCGTGAGAGCGTCGCCTGTTTGGGTCACGGCTTCAGGGCGGCGCGTGCGGATGAATTTCGCTGTCAGCGGAGGTAAAAAGAAAGTGCGATATTCGATATTCGATATTCGATATTAGGATCGAGCGATCGGCTAAATCTTCAAGAGCAGTTTCGGCTTGTCGCTCGGGCAGGTCGGTCATGTCCACGATCCACTTGAGTTTGGCGGGCAGGCTGAAATACGTCAACGCGGCGAGGACTTTCGTCTCGTCGGCGGTGAAGGTCTCCAGCAGGTCGCCGAAGATGTATTCGAGCGGGTCATTGCCTTTTGGGGCTTTGTCAATGAAGGCGCAGGCTTCGGCGATGGTGCGGCACTGCGAGCCTTCGCGCCCCAACTGCCCCGCGATCCAGCGGATGAAGAGCGGGTTGCCGTGCGTGATGGCGTACAGGTCTTCGCGCTCTTTTTGGGTGGCGCGGGCGAGGCGTTGATATTTTGCGGCGAGTTCGGCGATGAGTTGCAGGGCTTCGTCGCGGGCGAGGCGGTCGAGACGCACGATGCGCGCGTCCATGTCAGTGCGGCGGCGGGAGGTGACGATGGCTTTGTTCCCTTCGGGCAGGCGCGAGAGGAATTGGAACAGGCGCGTGCGTTCTTCTTCGGGCAGGGTTTCCAAGTTGTCGAAGATGATCAGCGCCTTCACCCCCGCCAGCGCAAGGCGCAGTTCGTCCGGACGCTCATCGGGCGCGAGTTTTTCGAGGCTGTCTTCGCCCAGTTCCTTGCCCAGTTCGTCCAGCATGGCGAGGTAGGTCGGGCGGGTGAAGTCGGTCAGTTTGGCTTCGCCCTCGGGGGTCAACTCGCGTACTTTGGCGGTGATGAAGATCTTGCGCTCGAAGAGTTCCGCGGGCGCGTCATGCGCGGCTTTGATGGCGAGGGTGGTTTTTCCGATGCCGCCAGGTCCGTCAATGAGGGCGCCCCAGGTGCGAGAGTCGGGGGAGAGAGCGGATTGGATGATGTCGAGTTCTTTCTCGCGCCCGACGAAAAAGCCGAGACAGGGGAGGGTGGAGCCGGTGGGTTTGCCCTCACCCCTAACCCCTCTCCCGAAGGGAGAGGGGGACTCGTGGGCGGGTTTGTGTTCTTCCAGATAATTGTGGACGGACGTGGCGACCTTCATCCCCAAGTCGGTAGGCGTGGTGAAAAAGTCAACGGTTTTGCCTTTCAAGATTCGCGCCTTGAAGTCGTTTAATTTCTTCTTTTTCTCGTCGATGTCAACGAAATCAATATCCCATTTCTTTTCACTCACGACAAAACACAAGACAGGAATTCCTTTGCTCTTGGCGTGGAGATACTCTTGCTCGGTAATGGAAACATCGTCGCCATCGGGAATGAAGCCGTAACGGTAGGCATAAATACCGACCACAAGATCGCATTGATCCAATTCCGCCAGCGCAACGGTTTTCGGCTCTTCATCGCGCGCGCCGAAAATTTCCATCCCGCCGACTTCCTGCTTCATGCATTCCAGCGCTTTCTTTGCTTCTGCGCGATATTCAACCAAGTCAATGTAAGTGGAGGAAAGGAAGACTTTCATGGTGTTATCCTGTTGTTTCCTGGGCAAACCGTCCACGAATTTTCCACGAATGCACGAATTTGCGCCGTCGGTTCGTGAATTTGTGGTTCCATTCGTGGATGGTTCTTGCTGTGCGCGGCGCGGCTTTGCAGTGCTCGATCAGGTCGTTGTAGGTGGAACCAAAGAACCATGGTTGGTCACCATCCAGAATGGGCGCCGGGAGGATCGCTCCGTCCCATTTTACCATCTGTACCCCCGCCGCCTGAGCGGCGCTTCCGCGCCCGACCGCCAGATCGCGGCCGGTGGAATCCAGCATCTGCGCTATAATGGGACAAATCCTGGCCCGAGGGAGATGACCACATGCCCTTCACAGTCGGTGAGACCGTTGGCCCGTACCGCATCATGGAGCAGATGGGGCAGGGCGGCATGGCGACCGTTTTCAAGGCCTACCACGCCGCCCTCGACCGTTATGTCGCCCTCAAGGTGCTCCATCCCGCCTTCCTGGAAGACCCCAATTTCCTGGCGCGTTTCCAGCGCGAGGCGCGGCTGGTGGCGAAACTCGACCATCCCAACATCGTCCCAATCTATGATTATGCCGAGTATGAGGGCCGTCCCTACCTGGTGATGAAGTATATCGAGGGCGAGACGCTCAAAGCCCGCCTGGTCAAGGACGGCCTGCAGCCCGAGGCGGTCGAACAGGCGGTGGACGCCATCGGCCTGGCTCTCTCGTATGCCCACAAACGCGGTGTCCTGCACCGCGATATCAAACCCTCGAACGTCCTGCTGGCGGACGATGGGCAGGTCTACCTGGCGGACTTCGGCCTGGCGCGCATCGCCCAATCCGGCGAGTCCACCCTGACCTCCGACATGATCCTCGGCACGCCGCAATACATCTCGCCCGAGCAGGCGATGGGCAGGAAGGACCTGGACGAAGGCACCGACATCTATTCCTTTGGGGTCATGCTCTACGAACTGGCGGTCGGGCAGGTGCCATTCTCCGCAGACACGCCGTTCTCCATCATCCACGACCACATTTACTCCCCGCTGCCCCTGCCGCAGAAAGTCAACCCGAACGTCTCGGACGGGATGGAGCGGGTTTTATTGAAAGCGCTCTCCAAGGACCGCGGCGACAGGTACAAGGATGTCCATTCGATGGTCGATGCCTTCAAGAAAGCCTGGCGCGAAATGCCCGGCGCGGCGCTGTCGGAAGCCGCCACGGTGGTCGCCCTCCCGGTCCGGCCCGGCAACGTCCCGGCGGGGGAGGCGCCCGGCGCGGAACCGCAGGCTGGGGCCGGGGCGGAACCTGCCGCAGGCCTTCCCCCGAAACCCCGCCGCAAGGTCCCCTGGATGTGGGTGGCGGTGGGCGTGGCGCTCTGCATCGCCTGCGTTTTCCTGGCATTCACCCTGCGTTCCATCAACCAGAACAAACCCCTCCGCGCGACCCAGGCCGCCGCCCCGCTGGAGGCTGTGACCGGTTCGCCGGACCCG
>Ga0194126_10009887_pt1 | contig 12604 bp, 8 predicted proteins | sample TA2KigC150mmetaG_FD_148641 | JGI IMG/M metagenome (GOLD analysis project Ga0194126, IMG submission 148641) | Freshwater microbial communities from Lake Tanganyika, Tanzania - TA2015035 Kigoma Deep Cast 150m | ecosystem: Environmental > Aquatic > Freshwater > Lake | place: Tanzania: Lake...
TGGAGCCGGTCTCGGTCTGCCAGAACGTGTCGTGGAACCACAAGCCGAACGCCTCGTGTCCCCACCGCACGGCCTCGGCGTTGAGGGGTTCGCCGACGCTGGCCATGTGGCGCAAGCGACTGAGGTCGTGGGCGCGCACGGCCGCGCTGCCCTCCTTCATCAGCATCCGGATCGCCGTCGGGGCGGTGTACCAGACGGTCACGCCGTGGGTGGCCATCGTGCGGTACCAGCGCTCGGCGGAAAACCCGGCATCGAGCACGACCTGCGTCACGCCGAGCGCCCACGGGCCGATGATGCCGTAGCTGGTTCCCGTCACCCAGCCCGGGTCCGCGGTACACCAGTACACGTCGTCGTCCCGCAGGTCCAGCACGACCTTGGTCGTCAGGTACTGCGCGAGGATGCTGCCGTGTACGTGCAGCGCCCCTTTGGGTGCTCCCGTGGTGCCGCTCGTGTAGTGGAGCACGCTCGGGCTCTCGGCGTAGGTCGTCACGGGCGGGCATGCCGGCTCGCGGTGGTCCATCATGCGGTAGGCCAGTTCCCCGTCGCGCAACGCCCGCCCGTCATCGGCGTGATCGATGACGATCACCGTTCTGAGGTCCGGGAGTCGTTCGCGCGCCTTGCGCACCTTGCCCAGGTGCCGCCGTTCGGTCACGATCACGGCGGCACGGCTGTCGAGCATGCGGGCCACGAGCGCGTCTTCACCGAAGGCGGAGAACAGCGGCTCGACAATCGCGCCGGTCTTCAGAATGCCGATGAACCCGATGTAGAGCTCGGGCGAGCGGTCCAGGAAGAGGCACACGCGGTCGAGCGGGCGCACGGCGGCGCGGTCGCGCAGCGCATGTGCCCAGCCGTTGCTCAACTCCATCACATCGCGGTAGCTGAAGACCCGGACGTCGCCGCCGTGGTTCTCGTGGACGAGGGCGCGACGATCGCCCTTGCCCTGCTCGACGTGCCGATCGATGCACAGCCGGCCGATATTCACAGGTTCGCCGGGGCGCCAGCCCAGTTCGTGGCGGGCCGTCTCCCACGACAGCCCGCGCCGTAACGCGTCATAGTCAAACGCCATCGTTTCTCTCCTCTGACCCCTCGGCGCCGCCCGCGGGCGATCCTTCGGCGATCGCCCATGCGAGCGCACGCGTGCGGGTGGCCGCGCACGCCACGTGAAGGCGGCGAATGCCGCGACGCGCGGCGACGCGCGCCGATTCCCCGCTGAGATGGACGACAAGTGTGCCGTGTGGTTCTTCCACGATGTCGACGTCGCGCCAGGACATCCGCCCGGAGAGCCCGGTTCCCAGAGCCTTGAAGCAGGCCTCCTTGACGGCGAAACACACCGCCATCCGGCGGGCGGGGCGGCGCGACGCCTCGCACCGCGCCCGCTCCGAGGGCGTCAGGATCTCGGCGGCCGGATCGAGGTCCGGGCGGGCCGCGGCACCCGCCATCCGCGCGACGTCGAACAAATCGAGACCTACGCCGGCCACCACGAGAGTCGCGCGGAGTGTAACACGGGGCGTGATCCTCGCAGGGCCGATTTCCGTCTCTTGCTAAGGGCCGACCCTCCTGGCGCTTCGACGCCCCGGCCCGACCGGAACCGACACGCGACAGACTCCGGGAGCCTACCGGCGTGAACTGCCGTCATAATGGTGCGGCCCGCGTGCGGGACGCCTCGTGTTGCCGCGAACCTGACCCATGAAGTGGCTTGCTGCCGTCCTTGCCGCCTGGCTCTGCCTGGCCCTCTCAGGAGGGTTCGGGCCGGCGGCCGCCCAGCCGGCCCGCGAGGACGGCGTGGGTGCGCTCCTCGATCGGGTCGAGCTGGTCATGCTCGGCGGCGATCCTGATGCGTACCTCGCGCTGCTGAGTACCTACGCCGATCGTGACCTGGCGAGGGAAGCGGCCAGCCAGCTCGTGGCCCGGACGATGACGCGCGCCGTGCTCCGGGAACGTGACCGGGCTCCACTCGACGGGACGCTCCCCGGCGATGGCTACCGCCTGATGGTGGAGGCCTTCATCGAGTACGGCGACCGCGGACGCCTGGCAACCTGGCGATTCGACGTCCGGCGCGTGTCCGACGGCGAACGGGCCGACTCGTGGGCCATCGCGGCCCAGCAGCAGGTCACGGTGGTGGACGGCCTCTACCGCCTGTCGCTGGACGCCACCAAGCAGTTCCGGGTTCAGGATCTCACCTTCGGGTCGGAAGATCTCCAGTTCACGGTTCCGGAAGGCCGCCTGTTCGTGTCGGAAACCCAGGAAGGACGGACGGCCGCGGTCCTGCTCGCCGGCCCGGGTTCGACGTTCACCTTCGCGCCCGCTCCCGAGACGGAACGGGAGCAGCTCCGGCTGTTCACCAACGCGGAGACCATCACCGACGGCTTCGGGGAGCTGTTCATGCGCTTCGACGCCTCGGACTTCGAGGTGCTTTTTCCGCCGGCGTCGACACGGCTCCAGGCAGTGGACGCGGCGGCGGTTCGCCGGGCGGACGCGGTCTTCCGGGACGAAGTCGGCCGATCGTTCGGTCTGGATGTGGGCGACTTCAGCCGCGACACGTGGTCGTTGTCGCCGAACGCCGGTGACCTGCTCGTCGAGATCCGCACGGCGAGGTACCAGACATTGACCTACGCGAAGTCGAGCAACGAGCCCGAGGACATCAGCGTGTTCGACCGGCGGCGGCGCAAGAACATCTCGGTCTACTCCTCGAAGGCTCGCACCGCCGAACGCGGCCGGTTCTTCGACGAAGATGCCGTTGCAGCCTACGACACCACCGACTATCTGGTGGAAGCGCGGTTCGATCCCGAACGCAACGCCATCGTGGGGCGGACGCGCCTCCGGCTGCGGGTGCGCAACACGACGAACAACATCACCTTGAAGCTCGCCGAGAGCCTGGCCGTGCGGTCCGTCTTCAGCCAGGATTTCGGCCGCTTGCTGTCGATACGCGTGCGCAACCAGAACGCGGTGGTGGTCAATCTCCCGTTTGCCGCCGCCGCCGGCATGGAGTTCTCACTGCTGGTCGAGTACGGCGGCACGTTGCCGCCCACCAGGGCCGACCGCGAGGCGGCAGGCGTGTCGGCCCAGCAGGACCCGTTCACGTACGACGCGCTGAGTCTGCCCGGCGAGGCGAGCTGGCTCTACACGACGCGGTCTTACTGGTATCCCCAGTCGCCGGTCTCCGACTACGCGCCGGCGTTGCTCCGCCTCACGGTCCCGGAGGGATTCGGCGTCCTGGCGAGCGGCGAGCTGATGGCGGGCTTCCCCATCGGCGTGGCGCCGCCGGACGGCCGCCGGGGTCGGGACCTGCAGTTCGTGTTCACGGCCGCCCAGCCGCTGCGGTACTTGTCGTGCCTCATCAGCAAGCTCGTACGCGTCGTCACGAAGACCATCCCCCTCGAACACGACCTGTCGGCTGATCGGCCCGACGGCACACGCCAGCTGACCCGCCCCGTCCGGCCGGGCGTGTTCTACGACGCCCTGTCGCTCTCCATCGACACGAATCCCCGCCTGCGGGCGCGTGGCGTGAGAATGGCGCCGGTCGCCGAAGATGTGATCCGCTTCTACGCCGGGCTCGTCGGGGACTCACCCTATCCGAGTCTCGCGGTGGGTCTGATCGAGCGGGACCTGCCTGGCGGTCACAGTCCCGCCTATCTGAACGTGATCCACCACCCGATGCCGCAGACGACGTTCACCTGGGCCAACGACCCTGCGGCGTTTCCGAACTACCCGGAGTTCTTCGTGGCCCACGAGATCGCCCACCAGTGGTGGGGGCAGGCGGTCGGCTGGCGCAGCTACCACGAACAGTGGATCAGCGAGGGCTTCGCGCAGTATTTCGCCGCGCTCTATGCCAAACGGAGGCACGGCGACCAGGCGTTCGACGACGTGATGCGCCGGATGGCCCGGTTCGCCCGCGACCAGTCGTCCCAGGGTCCGATTTCCCTCGGGTACCGCCTTGGTCACGTACGCAACGACCAGCGGGTGTTTCGGGCACTGGTCTACAACAAGGCGGCGGTCGTCCTGCACAACCTCCGGACCCTGTTGGGCGACGACGTGTTCTTCAAGGGTGTGCGCCGCTTCTATTTCGACTGGCGGTTCCGGAAGGCCGGGACGGACGACGTTCGCCGGGCCTTCGAGGCCGAGAGCGGCTCGGACCTGACCGGGTTCTTCGAGCACTGGATCCGCACGTCGCGCATCCCCTCACTGCGCTTCGGCTGGCGGCGCGAGGAGGGGCCGGACGGCCCGCTGGCCGTGATCCGCTTCGAGGCGGTCAGCGAGGCGGTGGATGTGGCCGTTCCCGTGACGCTGCGCTTCAGCGACCGGACGACACGACTGGTGGCGGTACCCATCCGCCAGGGGACAGCGGAACTGCGCCTGCCCGTCGCGGGCGACCTGCGCGACGTGACGGTGAACGACGGCGGGCTCGCGCTGGTGGATATCGTCCGGCAGTGACGCGCCCGCCTGGGTGCATCCAATCCTGGCCAGCAGCCCGCGGTGCCGAGTATCATCGTCAGCATGGACACCGTGACGCTGACGATTGACAGCCGGTCGATCACCGTGGCGAAGGGCACGACCATCCTCCAGGCGGCGCTCGACAACGGTATCTCGATTCCCTACTACTGCTACCACCCGGGCCTCGGCGTCGACGGATCCTGCCGCGTGTGCATCGTGAAGGTGGAGAAGATGCCCAAGTTGCAGACGTCCTGCTCCACCGTCTGCACCGACGGCATGGTCGTCGACACGTGCGGCACGGATGTCGTCGACGCGCGCGCGGCCGTCTTCGAATTCCTGCTGATCAACCACCCGCTCGACTGCCCGGTGTGCGACAAGGGCGGCGAGTGCCCGCTGCAGGACTTCTCGTACTCCTTCGGCCCGAAGGGCAGCCGGATGGCGTTCCCCCGGCGGACGTTCGACGGCGACGGCGTGAAGGCCGACGTGGATTTCGGGCCCACGCTGATGCTGAACAGGAACCGCTGCATCTTGTGCACCCGGTGCATCAGGTTCATGCGGGAGATCGACGGAGACGCTCAGATTTCAGTGGCTGACCGCGGCCATGGCAGTCAACTCAGCACGTTCGAGGAACGTGGCGTGCACTCGCTGCTGTCCGGCAACCTCATGGACGTCTGCCCGGTCGGTGCCATCACCACACGCGACTATCGCTTCAAGTCGCGGCCCTGGGACAACCCTCTGGCCGTCGACACCATCTGCACCGGCTGCTCGAAGGGCTGCAACACGACGGCCTGGCTGAAGGCCAAGCCGGAATGGGCCAAGGGCGCCCGCCTGATCCGGATCACGCCGCGCTTCAATCCCGACGTCAACGGGTACTGGATGTGCGACATCGGCCGGTTCGGATACCACTGGATCGAGGGCGAATCCCGCCTGGCGACACCCCTGATCCGCACGGGCGGACACCAGGCGGCCGGCAGCTGGGCCGATGCGATCGCCACGCTCCGCGCCGCCGTCGGCGCAGCCGGCGGCGGCGGATTCAGGATGATCGTGTCGGCACATGCGTCGCTCGAGGAGATGTTCTTCGTTCGGGAGACGGCCCGGACTCTGGGTGTGCCTCCGGACACGTTCGCCGCCGTCTCGTGGGTGACGTCGCGCAAGGCCCAACCGGCCGGCTCGCTGTTCATCGTGCCCGAGGTCGATGCCCCCAATGTCGCCGGCGCCAGAGACCTCGGCCTCGCCGCGGCGGCGGATGACGCGGGCGCCGCCGACCTCGGGGTGCTGCGAGCCGCGGTCGAGGCGGGCTCGGTCACCGCGGTGTACGTGGTGGATCCGGGCCCGGCCGGCAACCTCGGCGACCTCGCCTGGCTGACCGCCGCTCGCGCCGACGGCAAACTGGCGTTCCTGGGCGTCCAGGCCGTGGTGCCATCGCCGGTCACGGCCGCGGCCGATGTCGTCCTGCCCGGAGCGTGTTCCGCCGAGAAGGACGCGCTGTTCACGAACGGCACAGGACGGGTGCAGCACACGGCGCGCGTGGTGCCACCGCCGGGAGATGCCCGAGAGGACTGGCAGATCCTCGCTGACGTCGCCCGCGCACTGGGCGCGAGCGTCCCGTGGACGTCTGTGCCGGCTCTGCGGTCGGCTCTGGCCGAGGCCCTCGCCGGGCAGGCAGCCTATGCGGGCATCACGACCGTTTCGTCCGCCGGTCCGGTCCCGGCGCGCACCTGGTTGCAGTCCTCGAATCCGTCCGAGCGCTGGAAGTGGGACCACATGTTCCAGGACACCCCGCCGGTCAAGGGCGAGCCATCAGTGGTCCGAGCGGAACTCGTGAACATCATTCTGAAGAAGTAGGCAGCCAGACGACGGCGGCCTGGCGGGGGTGTGCACATGAGGAATCGGGGGCTGCGCTGGATCGTCGTGCTGTTGGCGATCCTCGCCGTTGCCGGGGCTGCCTACCAGGTCTGGTCCGTCGAGTTGGCCGTGGCAGCAGAACGCCAGGCCGGCGACACGTTCGAGCGACAAGCCAGACACCTGGTCGTCCAGTTGGGCGACCTGCGCGCGGCGCTGCAAGCGTACGTCGCCGACGGCCAGGTGACGGAGGTCTGGCAGACGACCGCCGCCCGGCTGCAGCAGGGCGGCTCCGACCAGGCTGCGGCGCTCCAGGGTCTGGCCAGGTCGGCCGACGGTCGACGCTCGATGGACACGGTGCTCGAAGGGCTGGCCGGAAGCGCCAGAATGGAGGCGCGGGCGCGGGAGTTCCTGTCGTCATCCCAGCGGCTCTCGGCCTCTGACGTCGTGTTTGCGGAGGCCTCGCCCCACATCGCCAGAACCGTCGCAGCCCTCGACGCCGCCCGCGGTCACGAGAGCGTGGCCAGCGCGATCGACGTTGAACGCCTGCGTGTCCGTCAGTTGTCGTGGCTGGGGGCAGCCGTCGCGGTGATGCTGATCGCGCTGCTCGTACTCGTTCCCGTGCCCCGGCCGGCCACCCAGGCGGCCGAGGACACCGGGGGCGATGCGTCACCGGGCACCGGCCTTGGGATCGGCCACGTGGCGCCGTCCGGCGCCCCGGCGGCCGCCCGCCACACCACCCGCATCGAGGCCCCGAGTCTGGCGGGCACGGCGGAGCTGTGCTCAGCGCTGGCCCGGGTGCAGGAACCCCAAGAGCTTCCATCCATGCTGGAGAAGGCCGCCTCGGTGCTTCACACCTCGGGCGTCATGGTGTGGATGCCCGATGGCCCCGCAGGGTCGTTGAGGCCGACGCTGGCTCACGGCTACGCGCCGGTCGCCATCAGCCGGATGGGCACGATCCCCACTGACGCCGACAACGCCACCGCGGCGGCGTACCGCACCCGAACACCGCAGGTCATCCCACCCGACGGATCGGAACCAGGGGCGATCGCGGCTCCGCTGGTGACCGCGGAGGGGTGCTCGGGGGTCATGACCGCGGAGGTCCGCCCCGGCGTGGACGCCGACGCCGCCGGGGCGGCCGCCGCGATTATTGCGGCGCAGTTGGCCACGCTCATCTCGCCACAGCCGCCCTCGCCAGCGAGGGCTGAATGACTGGCGGCGACGGCCCCGTGCTCGATCCGGACGTCGTGGCCGGCCTCGAACAGCTGGGACTCGAGTCGGACAACCCGGCGTTCATCGCGCAGTTGGTCGCGCTGTTTGCCGCCAACGCGCCTGCCCGGTTCGCGCGCGCCGCAGCCGCCGTCGCCGCACGCGATGGCGCAACGCTCGAGAGCGTCGCGCACACGCTCAAGAGCAACTGCGCGATGCTGGGGGCCAACCGGATGGCGGCCTTCTGCCGCGACCTCGAGGCAATGGGCGAGCGGCGGGCGTTCGACGAGGCCGCCGCTCTCCTGCCGGCTGCCGCCGAGGAATTCGCGCGCGTGGCCGGCGCCGTGGCCCGCCTGGTACCGCCCAGCGGGACTAGCCCGGGAACCCCGGCGTGACGACCTTCGGCTTCTGACCTGCGGGCTTTTCCAGCGTCACTTTCAGGCTCAGGGCCTTTTTGTCGCGCACGACGGTGACGGTGACGTCGCCGGTCTTGTCGCGGACCTGGTTGGCCACGTCGCCTGCCGCCTGAACGGCCTTCCCGTCGATGGCCGTGATGACATCGCCAGCCTTGATGCCGGCCTTCTCAGCCGGCGTGTCATTGCTCACCGTCGACACCAGCGCCCCATCCTTCACGCCAAAGAACTCCTTCAGCGCTGGCGACAGGTCCTGGAGCATGACGCCGAGGCGGCCGCGCTGACCGAGGACAACCTCGAGGCCCGGCAGGTCGGTGTCCCACTTGAACCGCGTCTGCGGCCCGATCTCAACGTGCGGCAGCTCGCCGCGCGGCACACGGAATCGCAGTTCCCGGCGCAATTCGTCCCGGTCGCTCTCGAGCCGTTCCCGGAGACGCGGTTCGTCCATCCAGACCTCGACGTTCCGGTCCCGGTCTTCGGTCGGCGTCACCGACAACTCCATCCGCTTCCCCTCCCGCACCGCGCCAAGCCGGGCGGATCGGCCTGCCACCGATTCCAGGACAAGCCGGCGGAACTGTGCGACGCTGCGGACGGTCTCGCCGTCGAAACTGACGATGGCGTCGCCCTTCTGGACGCCGGCCTTCGCCGCAGGCCCGCCCGCCTCGACGTCCTCGACGACAACCCCGGTTGGTGCCGCCAGCTTCATCGTCGTCACATCGTCTGCCGTCACGTCACGAATGGAGACGCCGATTCTCGGTCCGCCTTGTTCCGTCAAGGAGCGGAGCAACTGCACGGGCCCGCGCTCCCTGACCACGATGTTCTGGTCGTCCCCGCGGCCTGCGGTCACCGCGAACGTCCGCTGTTGGCCGGCGACGCCGGCCGACGAGGCCACAATCAGTGCTAGTCCGCCGAGCGCGACCGTCGCGCCGCCGGCACGCGTCCACACACGCATAGTCGTCCCTCCCGTTTGACCCTGGGCCATGCGCCCACACGGTTAGGACGACGGGGTCCGGCGACTGGCCGTTGCTGTCGGCCGGGGGCTCATCGACCGATACCTAGAACGCCCGGTCCGTCGACGTGTGGCGGCACACCACCGCGGGGGTCTTTGGCATGCGCGCCGCTGGCCCAGTGGGTGTAGGCTCAAGGAAGCGATTCGGCGCCAGGGGCAGGGGTGAAGGCGATGCCAGACGACACAGTCGAACTCACGGAAGGCGACGGCGGAGATCCCAATACGGCCATGCGGGACGCCCGGCAGCGGTTCATTGCCGCGTTCCCGAAGCGCGCCGATTCCATCGGACTGCTGCTCAACATGGTGGTCACCGTCGGCCCCACCGGACCTGTCCAGCCCCTTCGCGAGGTCGTCCACCGGACAGCCGGTCTCGCCGGCACCCTGGGCTTCCCGACGGTGTCGGCGCGTGCCAGCGAGCTCGAGGCCCTGCTCGATGGAGCCGATCGGCTCGTGATCGACGGCACGAAGGCCAACGTGCTCTTCGACGCGATGCGCGATGGCTTCACCGACGACCTGGCCTCGCCCCCGCAATGGGCACTGGTCTCGCCAGGCTCCCGGCAATCTCGCAGGATCATGGTGGTCGAAGACGACGAGGACCAGCGCGAGGTCGTGTCGATCCACCTGCGTGCCGCCGGGTACACCGTCGTTCCCGTGGCGGAAGGCGACAAGGTCCTGGAGGCCGCTCGGCAGTCATGTCCCGACCTGATTCTGCTCGATGCCAACCTGCCAGGACTTGACGGCTACTCCGTGTGCCGGATTCTCAAGGCCGACCCCGGGCTGGCTGCCACGCCGGTGATCTTCACGACGGTCCGTTCGAAGGCCGACGACAAGGCGGTGGGCCTGCTCCTGGGCGCAGACGAGTATTTGACCAAGCCCCTCGACCTGGCCGAACTCACCCTGCGCGTGGGCATCCTGCTCGACCGCCGTGCGGCACGGGTCGCGCCGGCCCCGGCGGTGGCGGCCGCCCAGCACGATGCCGCGGATCTGGACTACGAGAGCTTCGTCGTCGTGGCCCGGGAGCAGCTCGCCCGCACGGCGGCGGTGTTCGCGCTCGTGCGCGTGCCCGGGTCGCGCCTGATGGAGGTGTTCACGGCCCTGCGCGCCGACCTCAGGCGACGTGATGTGGTGGCCTGCTACAACTCGTCCAATCTCGTCCTGCTCATGGCCGACATGCCGCCGGCGAAGGCGGCGGATCGCCTGTCCGACATCGTCGCCACCATGGGTCCGGGTTCGTTGCCGCGTTTTCATGTCGGGCTGACCCATTCGCCGGTGCCCGGAGCGATCCCCTACGAGACCTTGCTGGCCGAAGCCGATCAGGCGGTGTCCGCAGCGCGGCAGCGGGGCGTGGTCACGGCGATCTTCGGCGACGATGCCGCCCGGACCCCGACCGAGGGCCAGATCAAGGGGAAGGTCGTGATTGCCGACGACGACATCGAGGTCTCCCGGCTCGTGGAGGCCCAGTTCCGCGCGGCCGGGTACGAGGTCGTCGCGGCGGCTGACGGGATCCTGGCGATTGAAGCGATCGAAACGCACAAACCGGATGTCGTCATCATCGACATGATGATGCCCCGCTTGACGGGATTCGAGGTGTTGTCGCGGCTGCGCCACATGACGGCCCGCCCCCGTGTCGTCGTGTTGTCTGCCCGTGGGCGGGAGCAGGACGTCACGCGGGCGTTCGCCTTGGGCGCCGACGACTACCTCACCAAGCCTTTCAGCCCCCAGGAGTTGTTGGCTCGCGCGGAACGGCTTCTCCAGTGAGCGCCGGACGGACAGTGGCCGCCCCCTCGTCGTGAATCCGGCCGCTGGCACCATGGACCACATCGCCCATGCAGTCGTCTCGCTCCTGACCACGGCGAGTCGACGGGTGCAACGCTGGGTGTGCTCGTGGGTGCGTTTATCTTCTTCGCCGGGCAAAGGCCGCCAGGAGTGGGGGGCCATGGAACGGAAAGGATTCGGTCGGCATGAAACTACTGCTCGCTGAGGATGAGCCGGATGTGCAGCTCATCGCCCGTCTGTCGTTGAAGAAGGCCGGGTTTCAGGTCACGACGGTCAATAATGGTGTCGAGGCCCTCCAACGTGTCTCGGTGGACCGGCCGGACGTGATTCTGCTCGACTGGATGATGCCGGACATGGACGGGTTCGAGACCTGCAGGCGGTTGAAGGGCGACCCGGCCACCCACGCCATCCCCGTCATCTTCCTGACCGCCAAGGTGCAGGAATCGGAAGTCGCCAAGGCGCTGGCGCTCGGCGCGGCCGGGTGCATCGGCAAACCGTTCGACGCCCTGACGTTGGGGCATCAGGTACGGGTGATTCTGGGCACGTGAGCATTCGGTCCCGCATTTTCACCGTGATCGGGGTGGTCGTGGCGGTCGCCCTGGTGCAGACGTGGCTGCTGGCCCAGTTCGAGAAGCAGCGCCTGGACGCATGGAAAGCGTTTACGGCGTCCGTCGAGCGGATCCAGGGCCAGGCTGAGCTGGGCCGCCTGTTCGTGCAACTCGAGAGCACGCAGCGCGCGTACGCGTTCACGGGCGACCCGGTGTTCCGCGACCAGTACCTGCAGCTCTTCGCCGACTACGAACGTACGATGGGGGTGCTCCCCGAGCGCGTGGAAGGGGCCGATCTGCGTCAGCGGCTCGCCGACGTGGACGAGGCCCTCCGCGAGTGGCACGCGAACGCGTCGGAGATCATCATGGTGCGCCGGGCTGTGGGTCCCGTGCCGCCGGATGTCGTCGCCGAACTGAACGACCGCCGGGTCGCACACATCCAGGCGCGGCTGGGGCAGTTCGAGTCCCTCGCCCGCAACCGCACGATGGAACAGCGGGACGACGCCCACAAGGCGGGTTTGGGCGCCACGATCTTCGCGCTGCTCGTTCCGGCGGTCGCCGTGCTGATGCTGCTCGTGCTGGTCGCGTTGCTGGCGCGGATCGTGCTCGATCCGCTGGCCGCGGTTGCCCACTCGGCCCGCCAGATCTCGGGCGGCAACTTCGACGTGCGGCTTCCCGACGCGGGCGGCGACGAACTCGGCGCGATGGTCGGGGCGTTCAGGGACATGTCCGCCGCCGTGCAGCGCCGGCAGCGCGAGCTGACCGACGCCCTGTCGCGGGAACGCGACGTGTCCCGGCTCTACGACGCCCAGCGCGCCAAGGCCGAGCATGAACACGCGCGCCTGCTCGCCACCATTTCCACTGTCCCGGCTGCCCTCGTGATTCTGGACGCGGCATCCCGACGGATCATCCTGCAGAACCGCGCGGCCGATGACCTCATCGGGCGCGAACCCGAAGCCGAAGACGCGCGGCGGGAGTACTGGGAGCGCTTCCACGCGACGATGCGGGACGGCGCGCCGTGCCAGCCTCACGAGTGGGGCCCGGCGCGCGCCCTGCGCGGCGACGTCGTGGTGGGCCAGGAACTCATCGTCGAGCGCGCCGACGGGCGCCGGACGCCCATCCTGGTGAGCGCCGCGCCCCTGCGTGACGAGCAGGGGGGCATCACCGGCGCCGTTGGGGCGTTTCAGGACATCACCACCCTCTACGAGGTCGACCGCCTCAAGACCGAGTTCGTGTCGATCGTGTCACACGAACTCCGCACACCGCTCACCGCCGTCAAAGGGGCCTTGCAGCTGATCATCGCCGAGGCGTCGTGGGAGGATCCGGATCATCGGATGCTGGTCGACGTGGCGCTGTCGAACACCGAGCGCCTGATT
>Ga0194126_10009895_pt1 | contig 12596 bp, 11 predicted proteins | sample TA2KigC150mmetaG_FD_148641 | JGI IMG/M metagenome (GOLD analysis project Ga0194126, IMG submission 148641) | Freshwater microbial communities from Lake Tanganyika, Tanzania - TA2015035 Kigoma Deep Cast 150m | ecosystem: Environmental > Aquatic > Freshwater > Lake | place: Tanzania: Lake...
CCTGCAACCTGGCGACCTCGCCTCCGGCCGACGGCGCCACCGGCCGTCTGAACCTGCTGGTCACGGACGCGCCCGCGGACGACTGGCAGGAAGTGACCGTCGTCCTCAAGTCCGTCGGCCTGTTCCACCGCGAAAGCCAGTCCTGGCAGACCGTCTGGACGGCCGACCCGGCCAACCCGGCCGCCGGCAAGATCAACCTTGTCGACCTGAGCGGCGTCGCCCTCTTCCTCGGCCAGGCCTCCATCCCCGTCGGGACCTACGGCCGCGTCCGGCTGGCCATCGACACCGACCCGACGACCATGAGGATCGTGGACGACCTGGGCAACGCCGTCGATCCCGCCCAGATCAAGGTCGTCGACCCCTCGGGCCGCGGCGAGATCCGCGTCAACCTGGATCCGGCCATCGCGGTCGTCGAGGGCGAGACGACCAACCTCCAGGTCGACTTCGACCTGGCCCACCCGCTGTCCATCTTCGTTCTGGACGGCAAGGTCATCGTCAACCTCCAGGTCCGCCACAAGGCCCTGCCGCGTCATCTCCATCACCTCCAGTTCGCGCGCAGCATCGGGGACATCACGGCGGCCGCGTCCGACGGGACGAGCTTCTCCATCAAGACGCTCCACGGCGCCGAGCTCTCCTTCGGCGTCAACACCGGAACGATCTACGTCGACGCCGATGTCAACCAGCCGGGGACCTTCGCCGGATTGGCCGCTCTTGCCGGCAGCGGGGCCGCTCTCGTGGCCTCCAACATGAACGCCGACGGCAGCCTCTACGCCCGGCGCGTCTGGTACGCGGCGAGCGTCGACACCCTTCCGCGGTTCACCCCCGAGGGCCTGGTCCGGCGCGTCGGCGACAACTGGCTGCGGATCGTCAAGAAGAGGACCCAGACGACGGCGGCCAACGTCCGCACGTGCGACTGGAGCGCCGACGTCATCTTCGTCGACGGGAACACGGTCTGGACGTTCCGGGACAACATCCCCATGGGGACCGGCCTCGACGTCCTCCGCCACATCCGGCGCGGCTTCCGCGTCGAGGTGACCTTCGCCGACCCGGCCGCCACGCCTAAGGTCGCCGCCGCGGTCAACGTCCTCAGCGCCCACGTCGAAGGCGTCATCACCGACGCCACGACCGAGGCCGTCACCTTCGGCTGGTGGGATTATCGGGCCCGAGCGCTCGCTTACAGCGCCGTGCCAGACCACGCCTTCTCCTGGTGGTTCTTCGGGCTTCCCTCCAGCGCGTCCTCGAGCATCGAGGACTTCGTGGATACCGTCAATCAGGCCAAAACCGCCCACCTTTGGGCTTTCGCCTGGGCCGGTCTGTATTGGGACGAGGCCGGCGGCCGCTGGGTCGTGGAACATCTCGTCCTGGCCCCCGAGAAGCTTCGCGACCCGACAAGGATCACGACCGCCTATTCGGCTTCGACCGGCTCCATGGGCGTGACGACCTATTGCTGGTGGGACGAAGCCCTGGCCCAGGACATGACCGTCTTCCTCGACACGACGGGCGACCTGCAGACCGTGGTCGGATCGGTCGTCTACAACACGACGACCCGCATCCACACGGTCACCTTCCCGGTCCCGCCCGCCGATTGGCCGGCGCTGCTGATCCCCGAGCTCCCTCGGGTGAGGGTCTGGGTCCGGCCGGTCAAGGCCTCCGACGGGACGTTCAGCTGGCGGGCCTACACGGTGATCGCCTACCGGATCATCGGCTGACCGCCCGTATCGCCATCTCGACGGCCGCGGGCTCTCCTCCGGGAGGGCCCGCGGCCCTTATTTCCCTATCCGACCGGTTTTTCTCGAGCTGGGCCAGCTTGGAGGGCGGTTGACACCTCCGTGAACCGCCCTTATAATAAAGGCGAAAGGAGTATGGGGGCGAACTGGTCTCGACGGAGGTAGTGAGACACAAGTTGCATGCCGAGGTCCCACCCACCTCGCTAAACCGGTGGAAAACATTTAACTGCAGAACCTTTAGCAGTCGCGGCCTAATAGAAAGGCTCGCCGTTCCTGGGGTCCTCTCCCGCGGGGCCTCCGGAGCGCCGACCCAGCGGGATAGCGAACCGGTCCGGTCCTGAGGCCGGGGAGCGAAACACCTTCGGGGCTGGCCGTGCGGGGTTCCTCCTCTTCGAGCGCCGTGCGGCGAGAGACCGGAAGAGGATAAGCATGTAGAGACTTGCTGTTGAATGCTTTCGGACGCGGGTTCGATTCCCGCCGCCTCCACCAGCTTCGGATCAAGTGACGTGTTGAACAATAGAAAGCTCCTGACCCGGGCCGCCGGACTGCCCCTCCTTCTTTTTTTCGCCGGGAGCCTGTCCGTCGCCGGACTCTCCGGCCAGGTCCCCTCCCAGGGCCCGCCCGCGGCCCGCGGCGCCGAACGGATCAAGACCGTGGTCATCGATCCCGGGCACGGCGGCATCGAGGTCGGGGCCAAGGGCAAGTTCGGGAACCTCGAGAAAGAGATCACCCTGGCCGTCGGGCTCAAGCTGAAGGCCCTGATCGAGAAGAACATGGCCTTCAACGTCGTCATGACCCGCGACCGCGACGTCGACGTGTCGATCGAGAACCGGTCGGCCATCGCCAACAACCACAAGGCCGACATCTTCATCAGCATCCACGCCAACGGCGCGCTCCAGAAAAAAGCCCAAGGATCGGAGACCTTCTTCCTGAACCTCAACGCGACCGACGAGGAGACCCGTCGGCTGGCCTACCTCGAGAACAACTCCTCCCAGCTCGAGAGCCGTATCGACCCCTCGAGCGACGACGACCTGATGATGATCCTCTGGGACATGGCCCAGACGGCCTACATCCGGGAGAGCAGCCGCCTGGCGGAGATGGTCCAGGGCGAGCTGAACGCTCTCCTGGGCACAAGGAACAGGGGCATCAAGCAGGCCCCCTTCAAGGTCCTGGCCGGCGTCGCCTGCCCGGCCATCCTGGTCGAAGCCGCTTTCCTGTCCAATCCCGAGGAGGAAAAGAGGCTGGCCTCCGAGCAATTCCAGGCGGGGATCGCCGACGCGATCTACCGGGGCCTGGCCCGATACCTGAGGTCTGTGACGTAGGCTCCCATGGCTGAAGAGAAGAAAGCCGGGATATCCAGGCGCGCCTTCGTCCTGGGCGGGCTCGCTGTCGCGCTCGTCGCCCTGGCCGTCCTGTTCTACACGGGCGGGGGCCGGGAGGAGATCCGCCACATCGCCGAGACCGTCCTGCCCAAGGCCGCGCCGTCGGAAGAGGAGACTGGCGGGCGGGTCAGCGTCACCCTCTTCTTCCTGTCCGACGACGACGATCTCCTGCACCGCGAGACGAGGGAGATCGCCGCCGGCCCGACGCCCGCGGACGAGGCGGAGCGGGCCCTCGAGGAGCTCATCAAGGGCTCCGAGAAAGACTACCTCTCGCCGCTCCCGCCCCAGGCCCGGGTCCGGCAGGTCTTCGTCAACAAGGACGGCACCGCCTATGTCGATTTCGGCAAGGAGATCATGGAGAAGTTCTCCTACGGCTCTTCCTCGGAGCTGGCCGCGGTCTACGCCGTCGTCAACACGCTGGCCGTCAATTTCCGGCCGATCAAGAGGGTCGTCATCCTCGTCGAGGGTGCCGAGCGGGAGACGCTCGGAGGGCACGTCGATCTGTCCCGTCCGTTCGCCGCCAACCTCGCCCTCGTGGCCAAGTGAACCGGGTCCCGCCGTGAAGAAGCTCCCCCGGGTGGTCATCGTCGGCTTCCCCAACGTCGGCAAATCCACTCTGTTCAACCGCGTCCTCGGCCGCCGGAAGTCGCTCGTCCACTCCCTGCCCGGCATGACCCGTGACAGCGTGTCGGCGGCGGCCGCGGTCGAGGGCCGGCGGTTCACCCTGGTCGACACGGGCGGGATGTTCGGGGTTCAGGACGAGCCCCTGAGCGTCAAGGTCCGCGAGAAGGCCTGGCAGGAAGCCGGCTCGGCCGACCTCGTCCTCTTCGTCCTCGACGGCAAGCGGGACATCGCCCCGGCCGAGGAGGAGCTCTACGCGAGCCTGAAAAAGCTCGACAAGCCCATGCTCGTCGTGGTCAATAAGATCGATTCTCCCTATCAGGAGGACCTCGTCAAGGCCGATTTCTACCGCCTGGGCGCGCGGGACATCTTTTTCGTGTCCGCCGAGCACCGTCTCGACCTCGGCCCCCTCGAAGAGGCCCTGGTTTCGGCCCTGCCCGCCGCGGGCCCCGCCCGTGACGAAGACGAACCGCTGAAGATCGCCATCGTCGGCCGGACCAACGTCGGCAAGTCGTCCCTCATCAACCGCTTCGCCGGCGAGGAGAAGCTCCTCGTCAGCGAGGTCCCGGGCACGACCCGGGACAGCACCGATACCCTCATCGTCCGCGACGGGAAGCCGTTCTGCCTCGTCGACACGGCCGGCATCCGCAAGTTCTCCGGCGCCGAAGACAGCCGGGAGAAGGCGGGGATCATCCGCTCCAAGGCCAACATGGGGGAGGCCGACGTCATCTGCCTGGTCCTCGACGTCCGGGAGTTCCCGACCCGTCAGGACGCCCGCATCGCCCAGCTGGCCCACGACTCCGGCAAGCCGCTGGTCATCGCCCTGAACAAGTGGGACCTCGTCGATGCCCGGGCCGTCGACGCCGAAGCCGTCAAGGACCGGGTCTACCGGAAGCTCGGTTTCGTGAGCTACGCGCCGCTGGTGTACGTCTCGGCCCTCACGGGCCAGCGCGTCGTCAAGATCCTGGACATGGCGGAGAAGGTCCACCAGGCCGCTTCCCGGAGGATCGAGACCTCCAAGCTCAACGAATTCCTGGGCCGCGTCGCCGAGGTCCATCCGCCCCGGCTGAAGACCGGGGCCCAGGTCAAGCTCCGGTACATAACCCAGAAGGGGGTCCTCCCGCCGACCTTCATCCTCTTTCTGGGCTCCCGGGGCCCGTTGGCCCCCGCCTACGAGAGATTCTTCCTCGAGGCCCTCCGCGAGGACTTCGGTTTGCAGGGAACGCCCCTCCGGCTGCTCGTCCGTTCGAGCTGAGCTTCCGTGACGGGATTTTTTCTTGACTTTAGGGGTCCTTTGGTCTATAAATATTGACTTGTCCCTCTGTGTGAAAAAGTCAGGACCATAAGGAGGTCACGATGTTCCGAAAAAAGACCCATATCGCGCTTCTCGCGCTGGCCGCGCTCGCCGTCGTTTTCACCCTTGCGGCCTGTGACAAGATCAGCTACTCCAAGCTCTCGGCCAACCACCATTTCACCCAGGCCAACGGGTACTTCACCGAGAGCCAATACCGCAAGGCCATCGCCTCCTACGAGCAGGCCCTGAAATACAACCCCGAGATGACCCAGGCCTACCGGTTCCTCGGGGAGAGCTACAAGGAGCTCTTTCGGCCCGGCGTGGACACCCCGCTCAACAAGGAGCTCGAAACCAAGGCCCTCGAAGCCCTCAACAAGGCCCTCGAGATCGAGCCCAAAAACAAGGACATCATCTACTCCTTGGGCGACATGTACGACAAGCTCAAGAGGTTCGACGAGGCCCAGAGGCTCTATCTCCGGATCATCGAGCTCGAGCCCGGCGATATGAGCAACTACTACGTCATCGCCGAGTTCTACAAGCGCTATTCCAGCGACAACCCGGAGATCGCCAAGAGGGCCGAGTCCATGTACCTGCGCCGGATCGAAGCCGACCCGGAGAATCCCCAGGGCTACGCCTACATGGCCACCTACCTCCAGGAGAGCTCCGGGAGCCCCGAGGAGACCCTGAAGTCCTACGAGCGGGCCAGCACCTACTGGGAGAAGCGCATCAGCCTCCAGCCGGATTCCGCGGAGGCCTGGCTGGCCCTGGGCGTCAACCTCTGGTCGCAGTCCTACCGCTTCCAGTTCCTGAACCCGAAAGAAAGGCTGCGGTTGGCCAACAGGGCCCTCGAGGCCATCCAGAAGGCCATCGACCTCGACCCGAGCTATCCCGAGCCTTATGCCTGGATGGGGCCTCTCTACAAAGCCGTTCTGGCCAAGCTCGAGCCGGAGAAGGAAGCCCGCTACAACGCCGAGGGCGACCGCTTCCTCGACCGGTTCCAGGAGCTGAGGAAGAGGGCCGCCGAGCGCAAGAAGCTCGAGGAAGAGCTGAAAAAGGGCGCCTGACCGCGCGGCTCCCCCTCGCAGCGGCCGGCCCCCCCGCGACGGATCGGGGCCGAAAGTTGACAATTCACTTGGAATTTAGTATCCTAGCCCATCTTTCTATCTCTCTATTAAGGTTAGAAGACAATGAGGACGTTTATTCCCAAAAAGGATGAAATCGAGCAGAAATGGTGGCTGATCGACGCCGAGGGCAAGGTCCTCGGGCGTCTGGCCACCGAGATCGCCGACCTGATCCGGGGGAAAAAGAAGCCGCAGTTCACGAGCCATCTGGACACCGGGGATTTCGTGGTCGTCGTCAACGCCGAGAAGATCAAGGTCAGCGGCCGCAAGCTCGATCAGAAGACCTACTATTCCCACTCCCTCTATCCCGGCGGGCTCAAGGAAGAGAAGCTCAAGGACCTGCTGACCAGAAAACCGGAAGAGGTCATCAAGAAGGCCGTCTGGGGCATGATCCCGAAGGGCAAGCTCGGCCGGGCCGTCTACAAGAAGCTCAAGGTCTACCGCGGGCCTCAGCACCCCCACGAAGCCCAGAACCCGCAGGAATATAGGACCTAGGAGGCACCGTGAGTCTTATCCAATATTACGGAACGGGAAGAAGAAAGTCGTCCATCGCCCGCGTCTTCCTGCGCTCCGGCAAGGGCGACATCACCCTGTTCGTCAACAAGAGGCCCCGGCCCTACGACGAATATTTCCGGCTGGATTCCTACAAGGTCATCATCCGCCAGCCGCTCCTCCTCACGGAGACGGAGAACAAGTTCGACATCTTCATGAGGGTCAACGGCGGCGGGGCCAAAGGCCAGGCCGAGGCCGTCCGGCTGGGCATCGCCCGGGCCCTGGTCGAGTTCAACAGGGAGCTCAAGCCCGTGCTCAAGCAGGCCAGCCTGCTGACCAGGGACGCCCGGGTCAAAGAGCGGAAGAAATATGGGTTGCTCGGAGCCCGCAAGGCGCCGCAGTACCATAAGCGGTAAATCGGATACGGGAGGCTCGAGTTGGTTTCTGTCACGATGAAAGAACTTCTGGAGGCGGGCGTTCATTTCGGGCACCAGACCAAGCGCTGGAACCCCAAGATGAAGGAATACATCTTCGGGCAGAGGAACGGCATCTACATCGTCGATCTGCAGAAGACCATCAAGAATTTCAAGGAAGCCCTGAACTACATCCGGGGTGTCGCCGAGGGGGGCAAGAACATCCTGTTCGTCGGCACCAAGAAGCAGGCCCAGGACATCGTCCGGGATTACGCGTCGAAGTGCGAGTCGAGCTACGTCAACCAGCGCTGGCTCGGCGGCCTGCTGACGAACTTCGCCATCGTCCGGACGAGCGTCGACAAGCTCAAGGAGCTCGAGGAGATGAAGGAGGACGGCCGCTGGGACCTGCTGTCCAAGAAGGAGCAGTCCAAGCTCGAGAAGGTCTACCGCAAGCTCCAGAAGAACCTGGGCGGCCTGAAGACCATGAGCGAGCTGCCGGGGGCCATGTTCGTGATCGACTCCTCGAAGGAGCTGATCGCCATCTCCGAAGCCCGCAAGATGAAGATCCCCATCGTGGCCGTCGTCGACACCAACGGCGACCCCGAGGACATCAACTATCCCATCCCCGGCAACGACGACGCGGTCCGGGCCATCGAGCTGTTCGCCTCCAAGGTCGCCGAGTCGATCGTCGAGGGCAAGAAGAACCGGATCAGCAAGGATCTCATGGAGCAGAAGACGGAAGCGGCGCCCGTCGCCGAAGAGGCCGCCGAGGGCGGGGCGCCCGAAGACAACTGAGAAAGAGGACGAGATGGAGATCACGGCGGATAAGGTCAAAGAGCTCCGGGAGAAGACCGGCATCGGCATGATGGAGTGCAAGAGCGCGCTCGCCGAGTGCGGCGGCGACATGGACAAGGCCATCGAGATCCTGCGGAAGAAAGGGCATGCCCGGGCCGAGGCCAAGGCCAGCCGGGCCGCCAACCAGGGGCTCGTCGGGTCCTACATTCACATGAACGGACGCATCGGGGTCCTCGTCGAGCTCAACTGCGAGTCCGACTTCGTGGCCCGGAACCAGGAGTTCCAGGGTCTCCTCAAGGAGATCGCCATGCAGATCGCCGCGGCCAAGCCCCGCTACATCTCCTCGAGCGACGTCCCCGAGGACATCGTCGCCAAGGAAAAAGAGATCATCAAGGCCCAGCTCGGCGACATGAAGAAGCCCCCGGAGATCATGGACAAGATCGTCCAGGGCAAGCTCGGCAAGTTCTTCGAGGAGATCTGCCTCCTCGACCAGCCCTACATCCGCGAGGACAAGATCAAGGTCCGGGACCTCATCGCCCAGGCCGTGGCCAAGACCGGCGAGAACATCAAGGTCGGACGCTTCACGCGCTACGAGATCGGCCAGGATTGAATCCGGCGCCCGTTCGGGTGTAGAATAGGCCCCGAAAGCCATGTCCAAACCCGCTTACAAACGGATCCTCCTGAAGCTGTCGGGCGAATCTCTCCTCGGCGACCTTCCCTCGGGCATCGATTACGACCGGGCCCTGGCCATCGGACGGGAGATCCGCGAGATCCACGAAATGGGCGTCGAGATCGCGATCATGATCGGCGGCGGCAATATCTTCCGCGGGGTCAAGGGGACCCGGGTCGGCATCGACCAGACTTCGGCCGACCAGATGGGCATGCTGGCCACGGTCATGAACGGCATCGCCCTCCAGTCGGCCCTGGAGACGGCCGGGGTCATGACCCGCCATGTCTCGGCCATCGAGATCAAGTCCCTGGCCGAGCCGTTCATCCGCCGGCGGGTCATCCGTCACCTCGAGAAGGGCCGGATCATCATCTTCTCGGCGGGCCTCGGCAGCCCCTACTTCACGACCGACACCGCCGCGGCCCTGCGGGCCATGGAGATCGGGGCCGAGATCATCCTCAAGGCCACCAAAGTCGACGGCGTTTACACGTCCGACCCGATGACCGACAAGAAGGCCCGGAAGTTCAAGACCATCCGCTACATCGACGTCCTCAAGAGGGGACTCACGGTCATGGACGCCACGGCCATCTCGCTCTGCAAAGACAACGGCCTGCCCATCCTCGTGTTCAACATGGACCAGAGGGGCAACATCAAGCGGGCCGTGCTGGGCGAGACGATCGGGACACGGGTCTATTAGAGCCGGGGCCCCGCCGCCCCGGATATCATCTTCGCTCGAGAGGGACGAGATGCTCAAAGACGCGTTGAGGGACGTGGACAAAAAAATGAAGGCCTCCCTGGATCATTTCCGCAAGGAGCTGGGGATGCTCCGGACGGGCCGGGCCAACATCGGCATTTTCGAGGACATCAAGGTCGCCTACTACGGCGCGCCGACCCCCGTCAACCAGGTGGCCACCATCAAGGTCCCCGAACCGACCTTGATCGTCGTCCAGCCCTACGATCCCGGGATGCTCGAGCCGGTCGACAAGGCCATCCGCGGCGCGGACCTCGGCCTGAACCCCCTCAACGACGGCAAGGTCCTGCGCGTCCCCATCCCGCCCCTCGACGAGGAGCGCCGCCGCGAGATCGCCAAGAAGATCGGACGGATGCTCGAGGAAGAGAGGACGACGCTGCGCAACATGCGGCGCGAGACCAAAGAGTTCATCGAGGAGCTCGAGAAGGAGAAGGAGATCACCGAGGACGAGAAGTTCTCGGGGATCGAGCAGCTCCAGAAGCTGCTCGACGACACCGTCTCCAAGGTCGAGGAAACGGCCGCCGCCAAGGAAAAAGAGATCCTCGAGCGCTGAAAAGAAGGGGACATGTACCTCCGGTACGTGTCCCCTTTTTTATGGCTTCCGCTGGAACCAGTTGTCCGTCGTCCCGAACTTCGTCCGCAGGGTCGGCTCAATTTCGATATATTGACATCCGCGAGAGGCCGGAATATCCTCCTGTCGAGATGGGAACGGTTGATTGGGAGTCTGTGGCCAGAGATAGCAGGCCGAGCCTAAAAGGAAATTCCTATCGCGACTACAGAAGTGGCGCTACACAGAAACCAATCAATCACTTGTTAGCCCTTGAAAGAAATTACACTGCTACGGTGACACCACCGCGACTACAGAAGGTAGAACATGGCGAAAAGACAAGCTGTTAAGAAGAACACGAAGAGCATAGAGGAAACCCTCTGGGATTCGGCGGACAAGCTGCGGGGCAGTGTCGAGCCGTCCGAGTACAAGCACGTTGTTCTTGCTCTGATCTTTCTCAAGTTCGCAAGCGACCGCTTTGAGCATCGCCGGGCGGAACTGATCGCGGAGGGCAAGGAAAAGTACGCGGACATGGTCGAATTCTACGCCATGAAAAACGTGTTCTTTCTTCCCGAAGAATCGCGATGGAGCTTTCTGGTCAAGAACGCCAAGCAGAATGATATAGCCGTCAAGATTGATACAGCCCTTCATACGGCCGAAAAGACCAACAAGGCTCTGCAAGGGGCGTTGCCGGACAATTACTTTTCCCGCCTGAACCTCGATGTCAGCAAGTTGGCCGCCCTACTGGATACGATCAACAACATCCACACGCTCAAGGATCAGGAACAGGACATCATCGGGCGAATCTATGAGTATTTCCTGCGGAAGTTCGCGATCAAGGAAGGAAAAGGCAAGGGCGAATTCTACACGCCCAAGGCTATCGTCAATCTGATTGCCGAGATGATTGAGCCGTATCGGGGTATCATTTACGACCCGTGCTGCGGATCGGGCGGGATGTTCGTTCAGTCCGTGAAGTTCGTCGAGGCCCATCAGGGAAATACCAAGAACATTTCCATCTACGGTCAGGAATACACCGGAACCACATACAAACTGGCTAAGATGAACCTCGCCATCCGGGGCATTTCCGGGAATCTCGGTGAAGTCGCAGCCGACACCTTTTCGCGGGACCAGCATCCCGACCTCAAAGCCGACTTCATCATGGCGAATCCGCCATTCAATCAGGACGATTGGCGAACATCCGATGAACTGATTCATGATGCGCGGTGGGCGGGTTACGATGTGCCCCCGGCCAGCAACGCCAACTACGGTTGGATTCTGCACATGGTATCCAAGCTGTCAGAGAACGGCGTGGCAGGATTCATTCTGGCTAACGGGGCTTTGTCAGGCGGCGGCGAGGAATACAAGATCAGGCGCAAGATGATCGAGAACGATCTTGTCGAGGCAATCATGGTCCTGCCGCGAGATATGTTCTACACCACTGACATCAGCGTAACCCTCTGGATTCTGAACAAGAACAAGAAGGAACACACGGTCAAGCTGAATGGCGTGACCAAGCACTACCGCGATAGAACGGGCGAGATTCTCTTCGTTGACCTTCGCCGCTGGGGTTCGGAATATGAAAAGATGTTCGTGCAACTGACCCCGGAAGACATCGCCAAGGTCGCCGCCAATTTCCACAACTGGCAACAGATGGATTGCGCGAAGACCTACCAGAATGTCCCGGAATACTGCTATTCGGCCAGTGCGGATGCGGTCAAGGCCAATGACTTCTCGCTGGTGCCCAGCAAATATATCGAGTTTGTTGATCGCGACAGCGGGATTGATTTTGACACCGAGATGAAGCGCATCCAGAAGACCTTTAAAGCCATTCTCGCCGAAGAGACCGAATCCCAGGCGGAACTCAAACGGGCGTTCAAAGGGCTGGGATATGAAGTCTAAGCTCAAACGCCTTGGAGACTACATAACGCTTGTTGACGAGCGCAATCGTGATCTGGCGGTCACCTTTCTGCGAGGCATAGCCACGTCCAAACAACTGATCGAATCAAATGCCAACATGTCGGGTGTAAGCCTATCGAACTACAAGATCGTTAGATCACGACAGTTCGTTTACACTTCGGACACATCCAGACGCGGAGACAAAATTGCGCTGGCATTTAATACGGGCGAAGTGTGTATCGTGTCGAGCATTTACACGGTATTTCAAGTGGATGAAATGCGTCTCCTACCGGAATTTCTCTTCATGTGGTTTCAACGTCCCGAATTTGATCGATATGCTCGTTTCCATTCGTGGGGAAGTGCGCGGGAAACCTTTGATTGGGCCGACATGTGCGAAGTGAGGCTGCCTATCCCCGACGACATTGACGAGCAACGCAAGCATGTGGCCCTTTACACCGCCTTGGTGAAGAACCAGCAGGCCTACGAGAAGAGCTTGGCGGACCTGCAACTGATCTGCGATTCGTTCCTTGAGGATCTGAAGAACAAACTGCCGCACGAGCGGCTTGGGCAGTACATCGAGCAATCCGATGAGCGCAATCGCGATCTTGGGAATGATAATCTTCGCGCTATCAGCGTGAACAAGAAGTTTATGGAGTCGAAATCCGACAAGGATAAACTGAACCTTTCAGGCTACAAGCTGATCCACCCCCGCCAGTTCGGTTATGTTACAGTTACCTCACGAAATGGGGACAAAATATCGATAGCCATTTTGGAAGAAACAGATTGCATCGTGTCCAGCACATATTGCGTTTTCGGTGTCAGGGACACAACCTTGCTTTTGCCGGAATATCTCTATCTTTGGTTCAAGCGTTCAGAGTTTGACCGATACG
>Ga0194126_10009896_pt1 | contig 12595 bp, 13 predicted proteins | sample TA2KigC150mmetaG_FD_148641 | JGI IMG/M metagenome (GOLD analysis project Ga0194126, IMG submission 148641) | Freshwater microbial communities from Lake Tanganyika, Tanzania - TA2015035 Kigoma Deep Cast 150m | ecosystem: Environmental > Aquatic > Freshwater > Lake | place: Tanzania: Lake...
CCTAGTTTGGGATGATTATACATGTTCAAGGCAAATAGAAAAACAGCAATAATTCCATAGAGGTCTCAAACTATATCTAATCCAAGCTGAACAGAATTTACAAGTTTCATTACAGATTTAATTACTTTTGGATCCTCTTTCACCATTTGTGAATAATTTATATCTATTTTTGTTTGATACAAAGCAAGTTGAACAACAAACATTATATTAACGGATAAACCAGCAATAACACTTGAGGCCAACCCAATTTTACTGCTTAAAGTATCTTTATTGAGCCGCTGAAAATAATACACCCCAACACAACCGAGAGTGAAAAATAATCCGAAGCAAAATGCGAGAAGAACAGTAATCTGAATAGGGAATTCTATGATTGCAATAGCTGGATAAACAACCCCAGCAGAAAACCCGCTAATTATTCCAAGCTTGATCTACTTTTTTTCCATAGATATAATTCCTCGATTAATAATTGTCACGATTAAATTAGCGTATGGACTATAACTTTTTTCAATTCGGTGAAATCAATTTCATCCTTATCAGAAAAATTTAGGCATCCTTTCCCATGTTTAGTTTTAGGATGTTTTCTTACATAGCTATCGATGTGCGGATACATACATGTATAAACCGAGTAATAATTTTTTTGATTACCGAGTGCAATCCACTTCCCTACTCTTTCAAATGTGGGCATATTGTATTTCATAGATGATTTAACATCGGGAAAAGCTTGCTTTATCAGTTTTTGAATTGATTTTAATTTTTTTTCGCGGTCTGGCGGAATTGATTTATAATAATCTGTAATTGTATTAACTATAATTTTCATTATTATCCTTCGAATGTTTTATATAACTTCTAGTTACTAAGAAATTTACCCGATAATATGATTATTTTTTTAATAAAAGACTATAAATCCATATTCAATTTATATTCTTATTAAGAATAAATGTTATAATTTGTATATGTATCAAATATTTCAAATCTTTGAGTGATAATTAAAAATGGAGTATCTATGAAAAAGGTTGTTATTACACATGCATTGAGAACGCCAATCGGATCTTTTAATGGATCATTAAGTGCATTATCTGCCCCTCAGCTCGGAAGTATTGTGATAAAAGCATTATTAGAAAAATCAAAAATTAATTCTGAATCGATTGATGAAGTAATTATGGGTAATGTTTTAGCTGCTGGATTGGGACAAGCAACTGCTCGTCAAGCTGCATTGAGTGCTGGACTACCAGAAAAGTCTGAATGCTTAACAATCAACAAAATGTGCGGTAGCGGATTAAAAGCTATTATGCTTGCACATCAAGCAATTCAAGTTGGTGATGCAGACGTAATTATAGCTGGTGGTCATGAGAGCATGAGCAATTCGCCATACATATTAAAAAATGCAAGAAATGGCTATCGTTTAGGACATGGAGAAATTCTTGATTCCATGATAGTAGATGGGCTGTGGGATGTTTACAATAATATTCATATGGGTAATTGTGCAGAAGCTTGTGCGAAAGAAATGAATTTATCCAGAAAAGATTTAGATGACTTTGCAATAATGTCTTACCAACGCGCCATTGATGCACAAAAAGAAGGAAAGTTCGCTGATGAAATAGTTCCGGTTACAATTAAATCTAAAAGCGGAGATACTATTATTAGCAAAGATGATGAGCCCGAAAAAGTAAACTTTGAAAAAATTCCAGCGCTGCGACCAGCCTTTGACAAAAATGGAGTGGTTACAGCAGCAAATGCATCAAAAATTAATGACGGTGCGGCTGCAGTTTTAGTTATGAGTGAGGATAAAGCAAAAGAATTTGGCATAAAACCAATAGTTGAAATTGTTGCACAAAGTTCTGCTGCAAAGGCGCCAATTCAATTTACAACAGCTCCGGCAGATGCAATTCAGAAAGTTCTTGCTAAAGCAAACATGAAATATTCTGACATTGATCTTTATGAAATCAACGAAGCATTCGCAGTGGTTTCATTGGCAGTTAACAAATTAACTGGTCTTTCAACAGATAATGTGAATGTAAATGGCGGTGCAATTGCATTAGGTCATCCAATCGGTGCAAGCGGCGCAAGAATAATGACCACGCTTTTACACGAAATGATAAAAAGAAAATCCAATTATGGATTAGCTTCGCTCTGCATCGGCGGCGGTGAAGCCTCGGCAGTGATCGTTAAAAAATATAATTAGCAACAAATGAATTCTTCAGAAGAAAATACATTTGAATGCAGTAACTGCAGCCGGGAAGTAAAAGACACAGACGAATACTGCCCGGGCTGTGGAAGTTTATTTTTAGATGTAATGTGTGAAAACCATGTAAACGAAATTGCAGAAGGAGCCTGTGTTATTTGCAGTACAGCTTATTGCAAAAAATGCGGCGGCTTTTACAATAATGTTTTTTTGTGCGAAGAACATTCTGGATATGAAATTTATCAAGGGATGGCAAGAATTTTTGGTTCCAGCGATTTTCTGCAAGTTGAATATGCGAAAGATTGCTTGATAAAAGAAAATTTCCATCCCTTTATTTATTGCAGAAAGGCAAGTCCAATCTCACTTGGCGGAATTGATTATACTTTATATCGACCTTCTGGTGATTATAATGGACATATTATTAACGAGCTGAAAATTATGGTCCCGGTTCAAGAAGTATTGAGTGCAGAAAAACTCTTAGTTGAATTGGAAATTATCTAACCAGGAGAAAATTAATTTCCTTTTCTTTTTCCTTCTATTGATTAAATTACTAGTGCTATTTTGGGAGAATTAATATGAACAATATTAGAGTTATTTGTTTACTCTTTTTCGCAATTATTTTATCCAGCTGTTTGGTTAATACAGATCCAACTTCTCCATTTGATCAAAATATAATTCTCAACAAAGAGACTGATTCTGTTAAAGTAAATCTAAAAATTGACGAGTCAATAAAAATTAATAATGAAGTCTCGATTAAATTTCTTGGGGTTCCAAATGATTCCCGATGCCCAGAGGATGTAATTTGCGTTTGGGCTGGAAATGGAGAAGTAAAACTTGAATTATCAACTCTCAATTACAGCAAGACTGCGATCCTAAATACATTACTATCTCCTCGTTCCATAACATTTTTCGGAATAATTATTGAATTAAAAAAACTCTCTCCGATTCCGCGAACAGATAGAGAAATCAAACAGAGTGATTATAATATCGATTTAGTTATTAAACCCGAAGTTACAGCTGGGGCGAAGGGAAAGATAATTTTAATAGATGATCCAAATGATTCTCAAATTAAACATGATTTATTAAATATTAATTCAGTGGAACTTACTAAAGACCTATTGGGATTTAGTGTCAGCTATTCTGGCGGATGTAAGGAACACAAAATTGAATTGTTCGCTCTCAAAGCAATAGCAAAATCAAATCCGCCGCAAGTAACGGTTCTATTATCGCATGATGCAAATAACGATATGTGCGAAGCATATCTTACAAAAAAAATCTTTTTTGATTTAACCCCGCTAAAAGAATACTTAAAAGGAACAAGCAATAAAGTTCTTTTGATAATTCATGATACTTCGGGAAGACCAATAAGAAATCCGGTAATAGAATATTATCTATGAATTAGAACGAGAATTTAATAAGCTTAATTTTTTTCCCTTCTGCTAAATGTTGTTTTTCATACTTTGTGAGAAATTTTTCTTCTTCGTTCATAATTGTAGAAGAATAAAGATCGTTTGTTGAATGGATTAAATTCATTTTTTCTTCTTCGATTACTTTCAATGTATAGCTGTATAAAGTGTCGTCGTCCGTCTTTAAATTTATAACACCTTTCTTTGCTAATATGTTTTTGTAAATTGCCAAAAATCTTGGATGAGTTAACCGTTTCTTCATGCTGCTTCTTCTTGGATATGGATCGGGAAACGTAATCCAAATTTCACTGATGCTTTCTTTCGGTAAAAATTCATCGAGCTTTTCTGCGTAACAAATCATAAAGGCAGCGTTATCAATATTATTTTCCTTGCAAAACTTTGCCCCGTTATATATTCGCGATGGTTTGCGGTCTATACCAATAAAAATTTTTCTTGGGTGCATTTTTGCTAAATTGATTGTGTAGTCTGCATGTCCGCATCCAAGTTCAACTATAACAGTTTTCCCGTTCAAAAAATTTTTAATTTTTTCTGATACATTTGCATGCTTATAATCAAATACATTGTTAAACGTCCTAACTGCTGCTATTTTCTCGTGTTTCTTTCGAGGCATAGATAATAACGATTGAATTTTTGAAAACAAAGATAAAGAATTGAACTTTATTCAGACCGTATTAAAAACAATAATAATTTATTCGTCTATTTTTTAGTAGTTTTCACTGTATAAAATAACTAACTATCTTTATTATTATCAGAACTGTAGATATATGATACAATCATTTCAAAAATTAGGAATAAGTGATAAAATATTAAGTGCCATTGGTGAACTAGATTATGAACATCCAATGCCAATCCAAGAAAAAATAATTCCTTTGTTGTTGCAAGAAAAGCTAAAGGATATAATTGGTCTTGCCCAAACTGGAACCGGGAAAACAGCAGCTTTCGGTCTACCAATTATTCAGAAAACCGACCAGTCAAAAAATTTTATACAATATTTAATCTTAAGTCCGACCAGAGAGCTATGCGTTCAAATAGCCGATGATCTTATAAGTTATGCTAAATTTAGTCCGGGTGTAAAAATCACCGCTGTATTTGGCGGTGCCAGCATGGAGAAACAGATTAAAAAAATAAAAAGCGGTGTTCAAATAATATCGGCTACTCCGGGAAGACTACTTGATCTACTCAATAGACAAGTAGTTGATCTATCGAAAATCAAAACACTTGTACTAGATGAAGCAGACGAAATGCTGAATATGGGCTTTAGAGAAGATCTTGAATCAATTCTTCAGCAAACGCCAAGAGAAAAAAATACTCTTCTCTTTTCGGCAACAATGCCAAATGAAGTTCTTTCGATAGCAAAAAAATATTTAAAAGATCCGATTGAAGTATCTGTTGGTAAAAGAAATGCCGGAGCAGAAAATATTAACCATATATGTTACATGGTTCACGCAAAAGATAGATACTTAGCACTTAAGCGAATTGCAGATTATTATCCTTCTATTTACGGAATTATTTTTTGCAGAACCCGGCAAGAGACAAAGGATGTAGCAGAAAACTTAATGAAAGATGGATATGATGCCGACGCTCTCCATGGTGATCTATCGCAGCCGCAAAGAGATTATGTAATGAATAAGTTTCGCAACAAACATTTGTCACTACTTGTAGCAACTGATGTTGCAGCTCGCGGAATTGATGTTGACAATTTAACACATATAATAAATTACAATTTACCTGATGAGCTTGAACTTTATACACACAGAAGCGGGAGAACCGGCCGCGCCGGTAGATTCGGAACTTCGATTTTAATTGCCAACCTTAAAGAAAAAAACAAAATACACCAGATTGAGAAATCAATAAACAACAAATTCAAATTTTTGCCAGTTCCAAATGGAAAGGAAATTTGCGAAAAGCAGCTTTTTCATTTGATAGATAAAATGGAAAAAGTTGAGGTTGATGATTCTCAAATAAAATCATATCTGCCTTTAATTTTTCAGAAATTGGAATGGTTAGAGAGAGAAGAGTTAATTAAAAAGTTTGTATCAGTTGAATTCAATAGGTTTTTGGAATACTATAAAAATTCGCCCGACCTAAATGTACCCGAACAATCTCCAAAAACTAAAGGGAAAAAAGATTTTGTTTCTTACCAGGATGATGCATTTACCCGCTTTTTTATTAATCTTGGCAGACTAGACGATTTTCAACCAACAAACCTAATTGGTTTGATTAATGACAACACAAATGTTCGAAATATTCGCATTGGTAAAATAGAGATTCTGAAAAGTTTCTCCTTTTTTGAAGCCGATGGAGAATTTGCTGACTTAATAATTAAATCACTCAAAAATAAAAAATTCAAAAACAGACAAATAACAATTGAACTGGCTGAAAAAAAGAAAAAGAATCAAAATGAAAGTTTCGGTCAACCTAAAAAAAGAAAAGTTCGAGAAGAAAAACCAAGAAAGAACAGAAACCGACGCAGATAAAAAATCTGCTTGTTATTAATTATTTAGATTGTTATAATCATTCCAATATTTTTCACTTTGTTTAATGAACAGTAGCACAAATATCATCAACAAAACTTCTACAACACACGCCGCAAAAACTATAACGTGTATAACGTGCACGTGTTAGTTTCATTCTCATTATCACTTTTATAATTACATAACTTTTTTAGGATAAAATCATGATCATATTAAAATTCGGCGGTTCAAGCGTCGGCAATGTTGATAGAATAAATCAGGTAATACAAATTTTAATTCAATACTACGTTAAAAAGAAAAAAAATTTTTCTGTAGTATTTTCTGCATTTCAAGGTGTAACAGATAAATTAATTGAAATCGGGAATGCCGCATTCGATAGAAAATCTGATTATAAGGAAGAATTTAATAAACTTTACCAAAAACATATTGATATTGCAAAAGGTCTCAATCCAAATAAAAATGTAGTGCTCCTTGAAAAAATAAATCTCTTATCTATAGAACTGGAAGAAATTTTACACGGCGTTTTTCTTGTGAAAGAACTAACCACAAGAACGCTTGATTATATTTTAAGTTTTGGGGAGCGTTTTTCTAATACAATAATTAGCGAAACCCTTTTTAATAGAAACATCAATTGTGAATATTTGGATGCCTCCTTGCTCATTAAAACCGACAGTGATTTCGGAAACGCACGGGTTAATTTTTCGATTACCAATAAAAACATCTCAGACTATTTTAAGAAAAAAAAGATCCCTCAAATAATTACCGGTTTTATCGGATCGACTGCCAATTATGAAATTACAACTTTAGGAAGAGGCGGTTCTGATTACACGGCTTCAATATTTGGTGCGGCGCTCAATGCATCGGCAATTGAAATATGGACAGATGTTGACGGAATTTTAACCGCCGATCCACGCAAAGTTAAAGATGCGTTTCCTCTTAAATCTGTTTCTTATGAAGAGGCAATGGAGCTTTCACACTTTGGTGCAAAGGTAATTTATCCTCCAACTATGCTTCCCGCACTTCAAAAAAAAATAAAAATTATCATCAAGAATACTTTTAATCCTACTTTTTGCGGAACTGAAATAGTTAACCGTAATTCAAATGATTCGTTTGCAATTAAAGGAATTTCTTCAATTGACGATATTTCAATAATCCGGGTCCAAGGCGGAGGAATGATTGGCGTTACTGGAATTGCCTCCCGATTATTTGGCGTGCTTGCTAAAAATGGAATTAATATTATTTTAATTTCTCAAGCTTCTTCCGAACACAGTATTTGCCTTGCTATTCTTCCGACTTTTGGGTTGAAAGCAAAAAAACTGATCGAAGAAGAATTCCGTCTGGAAATGATTGATAAGAAAATTGGTTCTGTGATTATAGACGATAATCTTTCTATTATTGCCGTTGTTGGTGAAAACATGCGCCATACAATCGGTATAGCCGGAAAAGTATTTCAATCACTAGGTAAAAATAGGATCAACATTAATGCAATTGCACAAGGTTCGTCTGAATTAAATATTTCTCTCGTAATCAGCAAACATGATTTAACAAAAGCATTGAATGTAATTCACAAAAATCTGCTTCAAACCAAACGGAGGTAAAATGGAAAAGAAATTAAAAGTTGCCGTGCTTGGGGCAACTGGAAGTGTTGGACAAAAATTTATTGAACTTCTTTCGAATCATCCTTGGTTTGAGTTAACGGAAGTTGCGGCATCAGATCGTTCTTCCGGTAAAAAATATTCCGAAGCTGTCAATTGGATAATGAATACTCCTCTTCCAGAAAAAGTAAAAGAAATGATTGTGCAAAAGTGTGAACCAAATTTAAAATCAAGATTAGTTTTTTCTGCACTGGATTCATCTGTGGCTGGAGAAATTGAATCTGAATTTGCTGACAATGGATATTTCGTTGTTTCTAATGCCCGCAATCATAGATTTGATGAAAACGTTCCTCTAATAATCCCGGAAGTTAATTCAGAACATCTCGAAATGATTAAAACCAATAATAAGAGTGGTGCAATCATTACAAACCCAAACTGTTCTACAATTGGTTTGGTTATGGCGCTTAAACCGCTTCATGACTACTTTGGGTTAGAAAATGTAAATGTCGTAACTCTTCAGGCGGTTTCAGGTGCCGGTTATCCCGGTTTGGCAAGCTTGGATATTATTGATAATGTAATCCCATTTATTTCAGGGGAAGAATGGAAAATGGAAAGTGAGCCGTTGAAAATTATGGGTAAGTTAAAGAACAATTTAATTGATTTTGCAAAAGTAAAAATAAGCGCACAATGTAATCGAGTTTCTGTGATAGATGGACATACAGAATGTGTTCAAGTAAAATTAAAAAATAGGGCAAGTGCAGAAGAGATCATCCAAGTGTGGGAGTCATTTTCTTCAATTCCTCAAAAATTAAATTTACCCTCAGCACCAAAACAGCCAATTGTTTACCTTTACAATGAAAAATATCCGCAGCCGAAACTTCATCGAAACTTGGAGCGAGGAATGGCGGTCTCGGTTGGCAGATTACGTGAGTGTTCGTTGTTTGATTATAAATTTGTTGTGCTCTCGCACAATACAGTGCGTGGCGCGGCTGGCGGAACATTATTAATTTCTGAACTGATGAAAGCCCAAGGTTACTTGGATAAAATTTTATGAAATCAAAAAAAATAAAAGTTTTTGCCCCGGCTACTGTTTCTAATGTTGGTCCTGGTTTTGATTTGATGGGATTTGCAATTCATGGGATTGGCGATGAGATTGAATTATCTATTTCTAAAAATAATTTCATACAAATCAAAAAAATTATTGGCGACAACAATCGCCTTCCCTATGATACAAACAAAAATACTGCAACTGTTTCTATTTTATCGCTTTTTAAATCTCATCAAATAAAAGTTGGTCTTGATATTATTATTAGAAAAAAAATGGGAATTGGAAGCGGTCTTGGTTCAAGCTCTGCAAGTGCTGTGGCTGGCGTTTTCGCTGTTGATAAATTACTCGGATTAAATTTACCCAAGCAAGAATTACTTAGCCATGCACTTGCTGGTGAACTTATTGCTAGCAAATCAATTCATGCGGATAACATTGCGCCTTGTTTATATGGCGGTTTTATTTTAATACGAAGTTATAATCCAATAGATATTGTGCAAATCGACTTTCCAAAAAATTTGTTTTGTTCCATCCTATATCCAGAAATAGAAATAAAAACAAGCGAAGCAAGAATAATTCTAGACAAAAAGGTTGATCGGAGTGTTGCGATTTCTCAAGCTGGTAATGCCTCCGCATTAATTGTGGGATTGATAAAAAAAGATTTTCAACTTATTTCTCGCTCAATGGAAGATTTTATTGCGGAGCCAAAACGTGCCGTTTTAATTCCTTGCTATAATGAAGTGCGAAATGCAGCTTTAAATAGCGGCGCACTTAACTGTAATATTTCTGGTTCAGGTCCTTCGATGTTTTCCTTTTCAACTTCAGAAAAAGATGCGCTTAGAATTGTTTCCGCAATGAAAACCGCTGCTTTCAAAAAAGGAATTAAAAGCAAAACCTTTGTTTCTATGATTAACGATGATGGACCATCTGTTATAAAATGAAATTCTACAGCACAAATAGAAAATCTGCTTTAGTAAATTTTGAACAAGCTGTAATGAAAGGGCTTGCTGATGACGGTGGGCTTTTTATGCCTGAAATCATCCCGGTTTTTTATAAAGAATTTTTTTCGCATTTAGAAAATTTATCTTTTCAGGAATTGGCTTTTTCAATTTCAAAAAAATTTGTTGAAGATGAAATCGGTGAGGATAAGCTAGAAAAAATAATTTTAGAAACAATTAACTTCCCCGCTCCAGTTGTACACCTTATTGAAAATATATCTGTATTGGAGTTGTTTCATGGGCCAACGCTTGCGTTCAAAGATTTTGGTGCTCGGTTTATGGCAAAGACAATGGAATTCTTCAATTCAAAAGAGAACAAAGAACTAAATATTTTAGTCGCTACTTCAGGCGATACCGGAAGCGCCGTAGCAAACGGATTTTATGGTGTTGAAGGAATTAATGTCTTTATTTTATATCCGAGGGGGAAAGTAAGTTACATTCAAGAGAAACAATTAACTACCTTGGATAAAAATATTACTGCTTTAGAAATTGATGGAACTTTTGACGACTGTCAAAGATTAGTTAAAGCTGCTTTCGTCGACAAACAGCTTACAAGCCAGTTACGCCTTTCATCTGCAAATTCAATTAACTTTGCGCGATTACTTCCACAAACATTTTATTACTTCGAAGCTTTTAAGCAATTGCAAAACAAAAACGAGAATGTAATTTTTTCTGTTCCATCGGGCAACCTTGGAAACTTGACGGCCGGATTAATTGCTATGAAAATGGGATTGCCAATTACAAAATTTGTTGCGGCAATCAATAGTAATTCAGTTTTTTCAGAATATATTTCAACTGGAAAATATTCTCCTCGCAAATCCATTACTACCCTTTCCAATGCTATGGATGTTGGAGACCCGAGCAATTTTTCACGAATTAAGGATTTGTATTCAAATAACTTAGAAGAGATTCAGAATAATATTTATTCTGATTCAACTTCTGATGAAGAGACACTGAATGTTATTAAAGATCTATACAATAAGCATAAATATATTTTTGATCCTCATGGTGCTGTAGGATTTAATTCACTCAACAATTATTTAAACAAAAATAATTTTACTGATTATTCGGCTGTCATTTTAGAAACAGCGCATCCAGCAAAGTTTTTAGATGTTGTGGAAACAACAATTAACATAAAAATCCAAATGCCGGAAAGACTTGCAGCATGTATGAAAAAAGAAAAAAAATCGGCAGCCCTTTCTAATGAATATTCCGAACTCAAAAAATTTCTTCTCAATTCAATTTAAAAAATATTATTATTTAATCGATCACATTATAAATTTAATATGTGATTAGAATAAAAGATTTTTATTACAATCCCTCTTGTCTATGTAAAAATGACATGCTAATTTTCAAAACAATATTATTAATTAGATTTGATTAAATGCCGAAAAAGAAAAAGCCAAGAGTAGTGGTTGTTTATAATCATACCGGTGAAGACGTATACGAAAAAATAAAGGATGTTGACCCAAAATCACTTTCATTCAAACCCGAGTATGATCTTGATGTTGCAACTGTTATTGAAGAATATGATGCAATTGCAAATGCAATTCGGAAAGAAGGGTATACTGTTACAACTCTTAATATTGAAGAAAACATAAAACCGCTTGTAGAAATTTTACACAAAAATCCTCCGGATGTAGTTTTTAATTTGATCGAACATTACAAAGATGACCCAAAACTAGAATATTTAATTGCCGGACTTTTTATCTTTCTGTCTCTTTTCAAAATATGACATATCGTGATACAATGACTCCTTGTAAATTTTAATATAATTATTATATCGCTCTTTAGTGATCTCGCCATTTTCAACAGCATGCAGAATTGCACAACCTTTTTCAATGGTATGTGTGCAATCAGAATACCGGCAGTGTTTTGACTTTTCTGAAATTTCGTTAAATGTTTCATCAAGACCGGAGTCAATAGAGAGCATTCCTATTTCGCGCATTCCGGGGTTGTCCACTATAATTGCACCATTTTCAAAAACTATTAATTCACGCTTTGTAGTAGTATGTCTGCCCCGTCCATCTTTTTCTCTTATCGGTTGAGTCTTGTACAACTCTTGATGAATCAAATTATTAAGCAATGTGGTTTTACCCACGCCGGAAAAGCCGAGTAAACAAAATGTGCAGAAAGGAGTTAATAAAGTTTTTATGTTTTCTATATCATTAATGATGTTATTGCTGAAAGTAATTATTTTTATCTCCGGCATGATTTTGCAAATATCATTTTTCTTTCTCTCCATTTCATCGGCACTTACAAGATCACTTTTGCTTAAGAGTATAATCGGCGTAATGTTGCTTTCGTTTACTATTACTAAATATCGCTCAAGTCTCCTTAAATTAAAATCGGAATCTAGCGACTGCATAATAACGGCAGTATCAATATTTGCGGCTATACGTTGATATTCGATTTTTTTGCCGGCTGTTTTTCTTTTTAATAATGATTTTCTGGGAAATATGTCGTGTATAATGGCTAAAGAATCATCATCGAAAAACTGAGCATATACCCAGTCGCCAACTGTAGGAAAGTCAAGAGAAGAATCTGTATTAAACAAAAATTTTCCAGTTAGGTCAGCGTAAACATCCTTAAATCCGGCTGATACAACGAAACTGTTTTTATTTACACTAATTACCCGAGCAATTTTAAGGTTCTCTAATTTTGCCGGATCAATTTTATTTCTGAACCACTTGTCGAATCCGAGTTTTTCAATATCATTCATGTATTTAATTTAAAAAAATTATTGATAACAGCGTGGTTTTTAAGCCGCCGCTCGTTAGAGTCCTTCGGACTCCAACGGTCAAAGACTCCAACAGATTCCTTGGACTCTGATGAGAGTCTGACGACCAAGAACAGCAATGCAACTTTAAAAAA
>Ga0194126_10009899_pt1 | contig 12594 bp, 9 predicted proteins | sample TA2KigC150mmetaG_FD_148641 | JGI IMG/M metagenome (GOLD analysis project Ga0194126, IMG submission 148641) | Freshwater microbial communities from Lake Tanganyika, Tanzania - TA2015035 Kigoma Deep Cast 150m | ecosystem: Environmental > Aquatic > Freshwater > Lake | place: Tanzania: Lake...
AAATGGCAAAAAAGAGCTTTTTTTAATTATTGCTTCCCAATCAGGATTAATATGATAAATCAAATCTGCATAATTAATATTTGGATTAACCTTTGTTAAATGTTTTGCCTGCCTGATTATTTCCCCTATGACTCTTCTTTCAATTCTTTTAAGATTAAAGGATGCAAGAGCCAGGAAAACTCCATAAGCAAGTATTACAGGCACAAGGTAAATATAGTAATTGTCAATAAACTGTATAATATATTTGCCTGTTTTTCCTAAAAATGTATCAAGCCAGAGATTAGCCATAAATAAAACCCTGTATATATAATTACTGCATCAGTAAATCTATAATTAATTCCTGATAATCTAATAAAGCTTAAATGCCATAAGAGCCATACTGACTGGGCCGCATATCAAACATTCTTTCCCAGCCTTTTAAGAACAGCGGCAACATTATCCCTGTATGAGCCATCCGGTACAAATTTCTTCTCAAAAAAAGCTCCGCCTATTGTAAAGCCCCATACTCCCTGTGCTATCGTCTCGTCCAGCCTTTCAAAGCTGTTTATAGAACCTGCAGATACTATAGGGATTTTAACTGAATTCTTGAGTGTATTTACAAGCTCCCCTATTTTATCTTTATATTTATACCTGTAAGCAAGTATGTCAAATCCGTCTGCTCCAGCTTCTTCTAACCTTTTGGCATCAGCAACTATTTCATCAATGGTGCCGTCAAGAACAGAGGGCCTGTCATATATTTTTCCGCAGAACGGGAAATATTTTATTTTTTTGCCTATTATGTCCCATATTGAGGGGTAGTAAATTGTGCCCATAAGGCAATCAAATCCTGAATCCACTGCAAGTTTTGCCGGAGCTGCAATTTTTTCTTCTTCGTACTCAACCACTTCCAGAAATGATTCAAATCCTGCCTGGTGGATTTTATCATTGAACTCTTTCATTTTATCGGGAGCAAGCCCTATCTCCTTGTATCCGAAATAATCCACAGGCAAATCTTTAACCTGCTCAAAGTATTCCATTGCATCGGGGACTGTAACATCGTTTAATGTGAACATTAGTATAAGTTTTGGCATCATTTTTGTCTCTCCTTAAAAAAAGATGATAAATAAATGCTTGTTTAGTCAAAATAAAATCTTCATAACAAGAACCGGGCTTTATTAAACCATTAAAAACAGTTTTTTAATAAATCTTAATTTCAGGTTGTCTCTTATGCCTGCCTTTGGTATTTTAGTAATATTTGCCCGATTATGCAATGATTTAAAAATAATAAAATCCGGTAAATTAATAAATCAATGCAGCAAATATATTTTATAATCATATTTTTAATTAAAACCATATATTAAAAAAGAAGATCATTTTGTAAAAACAACACTACCTTCGCTGTCTATGTATTTAACCCTTTTGCCTCCTTCAAAAGTTATTGCCATAAAATCAGTGCTGATTTCCTGCCCAGGTAATAGCTTTAGAGCTGTTTTATTCTCTATAGCTCTATTAAGGCCTTCCCCGGAACAGCTTGAGCAAAGTTCAATTGCAATGCATTCTACTCTCCCAAACCATGGCGCATCCTGGCAGCTTTTGCCATACATCCTCCATATCCATAAATATGGAAACACACCTGTGTCCCATCTGAATCCTATACCTGCTTTCTTCATCTGATTGCTTATTGCATACCATCCATCTTTTTTTAATGCAACCCCTATCTCATCAATGCCATTTTTATTATCTTTTACAAGGGATGGAGATTTACTGAAATCTGTTAGCTGCCCGGAACTTCCTTTAAAAACAGGCCATTTATTCTCAGGATTATCTTTTTCATAATAAACACTTTCTCCAATGCCTTTCATTACAAGTTTTACATCATTTGCCGGAATATCAATTATCATACTGTCATCCAGGAATGCGCCTCCATAAGCAGGATGATGTGTCCACATAAACTCAACAGGCACAAAACCTTCATTTTTTAGCTTTTCAGAAATATATAATTTCGGATCACCTTTTTTTAATGTAAGCGTTTTTTCAAGATAAAAAGGCGTCCTGTATGTCCTTACAGAAAATTTAACTGAAATTATCCCAGGGCTGTTCTCAATGACCTCATAGTTCCATGGTATTAGACAAATTTCTCCATGCAAACCTTCTTCTGCACCACCGTAGTATTTGCCTCCATAGCCGAAGTTAGGAAGTATTTCCTGCCACCCGCCCTCATAATAATCCATGAAGTTGCCTTCACGGGCGCAAACCGAGGGCACAAAGCTTGAAGGCGAATTTATACCCCATGGTGAAAGCCACATGAAGTCAATGTCCCTGGGCTTATACAAGAATTCAAAAATATCTGTGCCCTTATCAATAAGAATCGAAAGCCGAACATACTCATTCTCAAGAACAGCAACTCTTAAGTTCTTATAAAAATAATCAGTATTTAACCTGCAGCCATAATTTCGTATATGATTGTATAACATTTATATGCACCTTTATTTTTATTAATAGACTTTTTCAAATATATATAATAATTGAATTCTTTAAAATAAGATTTGAAATATAGATAATTGATTAAATCCTTTTAGCTAATGCATTATCTTATGCTTGTCAAGATCGGTTGCTACTTGCAACCACTGCCGGTATTTGCTTTCGTATTTTTTAAACTTTTTGGCGTCAGGTTCAAACTGTTTTCCAATCTTGACCCATTTTCCCAACACATCCTTTACAGAGTCAAACTTGCCTGTCCCATATCCTGCAAGAACTGCAACAGCCATACATCCGGACTCATCCACATCTATTTTCTGTATCGTTTTGCCTGTTATATCTGCTTTTATCTGAAGCCATGTGTCTGACCTGGCCCCTCCCCCGGTTGCCCTGATGGCGTCAATTTTAACACCTGTTTCCTCAAACTTTTCAAGATTGAGCTTCAGGTCAAAAGTAATGCCTTCAAACATGCCTTTTATAATATCTTCTTTTGTGGTGCGAAGCGTTAACCCTATCAGAGCGCCGGTGGCATCCGGATTGTTTTTAGGTGTCTGGGAGCCCTCAAAATATGGCATGAAAAGTACAGGGTATTTCGCCTTAAGCGCTAAATCCATAATAACATCATATGCATTTAATCCTGACTCTTTTGCCGCCTGCTTTTCATAATAACCAAAATTATCCCTGTACCATTTAAATATAACGCCGCCACTTGAATTTATTGACATGGTAATAAAAAGATCTGCAAGCGCATGGTTACAGAAAGGATACCCGAATTTCATAAGTTTTGGGTCACTTAACGGATTGGCAAAACATATCTGCATAACCTCAAATGTTCCTGTTCCTATAGAAGCCATGCCGTCTTTTATAACACCTGAACCAAGTGCAGCGCATATCTGGTCAAATCCCCCGGTTACTATGCTTACCTCTTTTTTAAAGCCAAGTCTTTCTGAAAGTTTCTTATCTGCTTTGCCTATTAATGTTCCAGAAAGTGCAGCTTTTGGAAAAATGCTCTTATCAATGCCAACCGGTTTTAAGATTTCTTCTGAATAATCTCTTTTTAATATGTCAAATGCAAGGGTCCTGCAAACAACTGAATAATCTGTTACAGGCTCTGCACCCAGTTTTTGGAATATGAACTCCTCCCAGCATAAAAACTTTGATGTTTTTTCAAAAATATCAGGCCTGTTCTGCTTAAACCATATAAGCCTGTTTAGAGGATATAGATTTGCAGGAGGCTGTCCGGTTATCCTGTATATGTTTTCTTCACCGAGAATGCTGTTTATCCACCTGTTTTCTTTTTCCCCTCTTTTATCCATAGCCATTATTGTATTATAAAGAGGTCTTCCAGATGCATCCACAGGCAGAGCCTCGTCACCTGAAACAGATATGCTAAGTGCATCCACCGGATCGCTTGCCACTTCTGTAAAAGTGTTAAGTTCTGAAATATTTTCACATAATGTTTCCCAGACTTTATTGGCATCCAGCTCAACAACTCCCTTTTTAGGCATATAAAGTGTGTATTCACGGTAAGTTTTTCCAAGCATTGTGCCGTCTTCACTGTATGCGGCACATTTTATACCTGTTGTCCCCAGATCTATTCCAAGAAGACTCAAACTTGTTTTCCTCCTATCTTTTAAAAATAATGGTTAATTTATAAATCTGTTTAATACTGGATATTTTATTGCATATTTATAAATTTAATATCCGCAAGTTCAGCAAAATGCTCTATTTCCCTGAGAACTTTTCCGTAACCTATCATCCAGTGGTGGCCAATCGCATTATTTGCAATAAGTTCCAGGAATTTACCTGATGTAATATCGAGCCTTGCACTTACAGGATTGCCTGGAAATACCATTTCTGTTTCCTGGGAATAACCCTCAATTGCAGATATCCTGTAAGTATCTTTCCGGCCCACTATATTTACCAGTGTAATTTCTCCAAGTTTTGGTAAAAAGATAACGCATACCCCGTTTTCTTTTAGTCTTACCTGGCATAATTCAATACATGATTTGTCCTTTGCAATTGAGAAAGCGCCGGAGCCGCAATGTGAAAAAACCACGGAGTTTTCAGAATCCGGGTCTAAAAGATCTGTGTTGTGAACAGGCTCACCTGTCAAATAATTCAATATAATCATCGCAACAGCAGAGTTAACATCTCCTTCGCATGAAAAAATTACGCCATCTTTTTCAGCAAGAATTGATGCAGAAAGACATGTCTGTCCCATAAGTTCTGGATAGCATTCAACTGCAAAGGCTGCTAAATTTTCTTCTTCTGCAATTTTTTTAAACGCCAGATATTTTTTACATGCTTCAAGGCCATATGTGTCAGGGACATTTATTTTATTTATAACTGATTTTACAGAATTCCATTCTCTTGCTGCTTCCTCATTAGTGATTTCTATACTATTTTTAATTAGCTCATTAATACCATAGTGGACAATTCTAGGGCCGAATTTATTTTTCAGTTCAAGCTCGTCAAATGTAACTTCCGTCATGCCGTGCACCCTGTAACCAAAAAGCCCTATTTTTTGCTTTCGTAAATAATTTTTTAAGCCTGCAGCCCTGCAGTAACTTAATACTTGATTATGTATATTTTTATCATCCAGTGCACCAAAAAATATTTTATATTTCTTCTTAAGTTCAAATAGCACTACTCCAAGCTGATGAATACCGCACAGGGAGCCGGTCTCCATACCAGGTAATGCCCATAGCACCAGAGGAACATCAATATATTCAAGCATGTCTACCAGGTGGAAATCATTGCTCCAGGAAGCATAAACTGCTATTAGCAAGTCTATATTATTTTCCCTGAAATACAGGCCGGCCTCTTTTGAACAATTATCATTATCTATAACTTTATTAAAAACTATAAAAGAAATACTATCCTGGGGAAAAACTTTTTTTACCATTTCCAAATATTTTTTTGAGTTTTCAGAGCCTACTTCAACAGGGTGCTGGACAATACAAAATCCTACTTTTGGCGCTTTAATATTTTTTTTGTTGAACATTTTTTTAAGCCTTTAATTTTTATTTTATTAGTTGAATTTAATGTTTTTAGCCTTTCTGAACATAGCAATTACATTCTTGGCTTTACATCCAGGGTGTATCTCTCCGTCTGATCCCAGTATCAGCCCTCCATCTTTACAAATATCAATTGCTTTTTCCACTTCAGCCTCAACTTCTTCTTCTGTACCGTAAGGCAATAATTTAAACTGGTCAATACCTCCCCATATTACTAACTTCGGATAATTATTTCTTACATAATCAATGCTTATGTTTATTTTTTCACAGGGGTTGATACCATCAATGCCGCAACTGACCAGCTGGTCCATCAGCATCCTAAGATTGCCTTCAGAATGATAGATTACCTTGACCTCATGTTCATGCCACGCCTGAACAAGATTTTTTACCCCTTTAAAGAAAAATTTTTCGTAAAAATCAGGTGAAAAAATTGGGCCGTTATTGGAAGCAATATCACAATAAACAATTACAAGCGGAGACAGTGACTTATCTCCAACCAGTCTAACCCTATTTACCTCATGATTATTTAGTGCTTCAAACCACTCTATCACAAGACCAATGTCATCAAAACAGAGAAAAGAAAATAATTCAAAACCTGCAATATTATACATTGTATCAAGCCCCACAGGACTTTCTATGTGTGAAGGTATTGTCGTAGTGCCGAACTTTTTTCTCAGATTTTTAAAATATTTACTGTAATTTGAAAAATCCTGGCCCACAATTCCTCCCTTGCCTGCATAACTCCACATGCTTTCAGGTTCAGAATTTTTCACTTCCATTATCATCCATTTAATATATTTTTTTAAACCTTCAATATCCCTAAAAGGTCTTTCAATGACCCATTCAGACCAGAAAGTAACTTCATATTTGAGTCCCAACCTATCCTCAATACAGGGCTTTGCAGCAGGTGCAATAAGCAGGCCAGTATCCACTTCCAGGCCCCTGTATGTTGCTATCAACTCATCCAGGGTCCAGTCATTATTTACTTTCCTTCCGGAAAATTCTGAGATAATTTCTGAATTCTGGAAAATCTCACCTGTTGCCACAACGTCAGTATCTTTAAAATCAAGTGTCCTTTTTAATCTTTCAATGGCAGAAAGTTTTTTCAATTATTTTCTCCTGTCTTTTATTGACTTCTTCAAGAACTCCCTTTATTTTTTATTTATTAATAAAGGCAATAAAATAGCTGTCCCAGTGAAATATATATTAATATTTTATTGCCTATACTTTTTCTCAAATTCATCGATAATTAAAGTAATCCGGGTTTTTATGGACCTGTCTATGCTTTTTGGTCTGTGGTTTTTTAAAATCTGCCCTGCAAGTTTTTCTGCATTATCTGAAATATCGGGTGTTCCGGCCTGTATCCATGAATGGTAATTCCTCCTGTTTGAAACAAACGGTTTCACGTGCTCATTGCTTCTCATATATTTGATTGTGAGGGGATCTGCAATGAAGTCTTTTCCATGTTCAACATCAAGCAAGGATTTATAAGCAAGTTTTTCTTCAACAACATCTATGCCTTCCTTAAATCTTTTCATGAATTTTATCATTTCTGCATCTATTAAAAGCTGCTCATAACTTACTGTCATCCCGGTTGCAAACATTCCTGCATTAACAATTATACTGGTGTCTGCTATTGAGGCGGCAGCCAGGGACATCCCTTTTTCAAAGCCGTTTTGAATATCATGCTGGTTTGCATCTGTATCAGGACCAATAGAATGAGAGGGAACATTGTAGTATTTTGCTATCTGTGCTGAAGCAGTCCTGAAAAGGCTGCATTCCGGTGTGCCGATTAAATACTCGCCGGTAGCCATGTCCGCATCTGATTTTGCATTACCAAATATAAAAGGTGTTCCCGGGTTTATAAGCTGTGTAATTACAAGTGCGCTTAAAAGCTCTATATTGGATTGCAGGATTTCACCAGCCAGAGTTATAGGAGATGACACAAAAGAAAAAGGCGCAGGCAAAACTACAACCGGGAAATTTTTCTCTGCAAGCATTATTAATGCTTTTATGGTTACTTCATCCCATGCCAATGGGCTGTGCGGTGATACCTGGCATATGCCTATAGGGAGGTTTTTAAAATCCGGGCTTACTGATTCAATTATTTTAAGCAAAAATTCAACTTCAATATAATTTTCAGGTGAAAAATAAACAGGTTTTGCTGTATTATTCAGCACTGCATCAAGTCCATGCAGTATGGATGATTTTGGGTTTACATCCTGCGGATAAGCTTCAATACCAACAATATCTATATCCTCCAGAAAATCTGCAACAAGGGCAAAATTTGCAACTTCATTTTTCTTTGCTGGAATCCTTTTTTTAGTATTCTTATCAAACATATATATTGCATTGTGACCGCTTGCATACTTTGTATCTTTTCCAATATCAATTGAACCTGAAAGATCGCTGTTAAATAATTTAATGTTTGGTGGGACGCTGTTCAAGGAATCTTCAATGGCTTTATCATCAAATTTTGCAATAAAACCGTCAAATCTAATCCCTTTCTTTACCAGTGTATCTTTTACTTCTGATGAAGGAATTAAGATGCCTTTTTTGCTTAAAATCTCTCTTGACAGGCAATCGATTTTGCCAATCTCTTCCGCATTTAAAGCCTCAATTAAATTCAGTTTCATCTAACACCTCATACTTTTATATTACTAATATATTTTTTAATCTTCTTTATTGTTTCATATTTAATACACGGTTTATGTGTTTGGAGTATTCTAAGCGCCTCATTGTTTGCAGCTTCATCAACAGCCACTAAGCCCCTGCTTTCCCACTGTGAATGCATATGCCTGTTTGATATCCAGGATTTTAAATATTCACCTTTTCTTAGGTATTCGAGTGTATGCCTGCTAAGCAAAAAATTCCCAAGAGGGCCTGCTTCCTCAATAACATTGACTGCCAGCCTGCTGCTGTCAACTTTTATACCTTCAATCATTCTTTTTACATATCTTATTATCTCACAATCCATTAATAACTGGCTGTAGCTAACTTCTGTCCCTGTAGAAAACAGGCCTGCATTTAATATAAGGTTTATGCCTGAAGCAAATGATGTAAACGATGTAATTATCTTTTCCCAGCCATTCTGTTCATCAAAACAATTGGAGTCAGTGTCCGGTGCAGAAGTCATTGAAGGAATGCCGTAATATCCCGCCATCTGTGCCAGTGCAATGCGCATCAATGCTGTTTCAGGAGTTGCAATATTTGTAACCGACAACCCCATATCAAATGATGCGCATGAACAGCCGTATATAACTGGGCATCCGGGGTTTGCCAGCTGGTTAATCAGGACACCGCTTAATACTTCTGCGTTAAAAAGTGCAATCTGGCCTGCAATAGTATAAGGCGCCGAAACCCCGGAATATGGGGATACCATAATAGCAAGCGGTATACCTTCAAAAGAATTTGCAAGCAATACTTCTGCAATTTCTTCGGGCCATGCAAGAGGACTCAGATTAACAACCATGCAGACAAGTGAAGGTTTTTTTGCCAGTTCACCTGACCCTGTGCTTATCTTGATCAATTCTTTTACAGAATTATCATCAAAAATATTTTCAGGCGTATAGTGGAAAGGTTTCGATGTATTGCATAGTGTCATGCCGGCACCTTCTGTTAAGGCTGCCTTTTCATTCCGGATATCTGCGGGCAAACCTTCAATCCCGGCTATTGAGATTTCGTAAAGATAGTCACTTAGAACTGCAAATTCTTCAACTTCTTTTTTTAAAATCCTTCTCCTCTTTTTTTGTAAAAAATCATAATAAAAAGCAGCACAATGCCCATTAATCAGATGATAATTTCTTTTTCCAATTTCTAAGCAAGTCGCCTTATCCTGGCTGAAAAGTTTAAAATGATGAGGTGCTTTCTTTAAAATATCCAATACTGAATCCGGAGAAAATTTAACAATCAATGATTTTTTATCAATTCTGGCAAAATTGAAATTACCTAAAAAATCCAGCACTCTTTTACTGAAAATTTTAACACCTGCAGAATTCAGTATTTCCAGTGATGCCTGGTGTATCTTTTCTATTTCATCTTTGGACAGTACTTTTGATTCTGTAAGCATCATATTTTTTTAAAAGCATTGTTATATTAGCAAAGCTTTTATTTATTAACCTTGCATTATATAAGTATATTCTTTACAGGTATCTTTTTATTTTATAGAACCGGCAGTTAAGCCTCTTATAAAAAATTTCTGGAACACTATGTAAAGCACAACCATTGGGATAGTGGTAAGCAGAAGCCCTGCCATAGTTGTCGGCACTTCAAGATTATATTTTGATTTAAAAACAGTGATACCAACAATCAGGGTCCTCAGATTATCCTTTGGCAAAAATACAAGGGCAAGCAGAAGTTCGTTCCATATCCATAATGCGTTGACAACTATTAAAGTAGTAACCGGAGGTCCCGACAGCGGCATTACAACTTTTGTTAAAATTGTAAAGCTTGAACATCCGTCTACAATACCTGCTTCTATTATTTCATGTGGTATTGTCTTGAAGAAGTTTGTTAAAAGATAAACAGAAAATGGCATACATACAGCGGCATAAATAATTATCATACCCGGATATGTAGCCATCAGTTTTGTTTGGGTATAAAGTATAAATAAAGGAACAATAAGAACAACTACAGGGATTACCATCAGTGCTATTAAAATATTCATCAGCAAATCCTGGCCCTTAAAACGCATTTTGGCAAATGCATATGCTGCAAAGACTGCTATTATTGTACACAGTATTACCGAACCCACAGTCATTATTGCAGAATTCATAAACCATAAAAAGAATCTGCCGCCCCTTAGCGCAGAATCAAAACTAACCATCTGAAGCGGCCATGAAAAGAAAAATTTATTTTCAAGATATTGATTCTTATCTTTAAAAGCTATTGAAATTAACCAGATAACCGGGTAAAGAGCAAGTATCGTAGTAATTACCATTATTATCTGCTTGAATATAACATCGCCTTTAATCCTTATTCTTCTCATTTTATTCAACCACCTCACCGCGCCTTCTGACCCTGTAGCTGATAATTATAAAGACAATTGTAATAAGTAATAATATTACAGAAGCAGCGGAAGCCATTCCGAGGTTTGGGGTCTGGCTCCTTGCCAGTTTATTGAAAATATAAAGTTCCATAACCACAGTTGACCATCCCGGGCCTCCAAGGGTTACTGTATATGAATAAGCAAACACCCAGCTTAGCATATTAATAATTGTTATTATTGAAAAAAATGTTATTATGTTCCTCAGCTGCGGAATAGTTATAAAAATTAATTTGCCCCACCAGCTTGCACCGTCAATCGATGCACTGTCATAGATACTTTCGTCCACACTCATCAGTCTTGCAAGAAATAAGGCTATACCAAACCCTATCTCCTTCCACAGTATAATTATCATCAGGGTCCAGAGGGCAAATTTCGGGTTTCCAAGCCAGTCAATGGCCATGAAATCTAAGCCAAGGGCTCTTAAAATTTCATTTATAATGCCATTTTTTGTAAACATATAACCGAATATTGTTCCTGCTACTGGAATTGCCAGTATATAAGGCAAAAAGAGTGAAACCCTGTAAAATCTCCAGCCCCGCAGTCTTTCAAAAAGCAAAACAGAAAAAATTATAGAAAAAAATACAAGAAACGGAATTAAAAGAAATAACTGAAAATTATTCAGCACAGAATGCCTGAAAATAGGGTCTACAAGAACAAATTTATAATTATCAAATCCTACAAATACACCTGTTATACCTCTTATACGCCTGAATGAAAAATCAAAAACTTTTACCACCGAATATCCATATATAAAAAGTAGTATAAGTATCATTGGTAGCAGGTATATATAAGGTGTCAGTTTTCTGGTCTTTAAATACAAATCTTTCTCCTGTTAATGAATGGTATGCAGAAAGCAAAGCATTGATTCCTGCATACCATTATAGTTAACTTAATTGTATGTTTAATTATACAGCACTATTTCATCCAGTTAACATAATTTTCGAGCATATCAGGATTCTGGCTTTTCCACTCTTCAAGAAGTCTTTGAGCTTCTTTACCCAAATCCTCAGGTGTAGACTGGCCTGCAAATAACTGCTGGCAACCGCTATTTGCAGCACCATCTGTAACTGCATATGGGACTACATCGCTCATATAAACAATTCCATTTTGTATCATATCCCACATTACTTTATATACATCACCTTCAATCTGGCTTGAATCAAAGCTTCTGTTTGCAGGAAATCCGCCCAATGCATAAATAGCATCAAGCCTGTCTTTTCTGTGCATGAGCCTTAAGAACTCAGCAGCCAGCTCCTTATTTGCTGAACCTGAAGCAATTCCTATGCCCTGCACATCCATAGTCGGGGTGCCTGCAAGTTTACCTATGCCAAAAGCCGGTGTCGTCATATAGCCTACATTCCCAACACCTATTGCTTCTTCTATAGCAGGGATAATTGACCCTACTGCAATCGTAAATGCAGATTCACCTTTGAAAAGCATTTCCTGTCCCTGGTAAAGATCCAGTGAATTAACATCGCTGTTTATATATCCCTTATCCCACAATTCTTTAATCTTTACCCAGTGCTCGTAATATTTTGGATCATCCCATCTGAGCTCTCCTGTACTCAGACGAAGGACATCCCCGTATGTATCAAGTTGCTGATATCCAAATACAGCCTGCAGCCAGTCACCTACCAGCTTGTCTTTTGCTCCCAAGGATATTGGGGTATAGCCTTTTGCTTTTATTTTTTCACATGCATCCAGCCACTGGTCCCATGTTTTTGGCTCAGATGCTACTCCGCACTCTTCAAGCATGCTCTTATTATAAGCCCAGCCAAAAGCAAAGCTGTACCATCCTACCCTGTAGGCCTTGCCTTCAAAACTTGTCAGTGGAAGAGAATACATCATGTCGAGTTCTTCGTCAGTAAAATAAGCATTCAACGGTTCCACATGACCCTGCCATGCCCAATCCATGCAGTAAACACCATTCCACATATACTGAAGATCCGGAGGATTGCCGGCAGCTGACGCTGTGGGGAAATCACTGAACACATTTTCTGTTGCCTGAAGTGTTGTTGTAACGGTTACATTAGGATGTTCTTCCTGGAATATCTTCACAGTTTCATCGAC
>Ga0194126_10009900_pt1 | contig 12594 bp, 10 predicted proteins | sample TA2KigC150mmetaG_FD_148641 | JGI IMG/M metagenome (GOLD analysis project Ga0194126, IMG submission 148641) | Freshwater microbial communities from Lake Tanganyika, Tanzania - TA2015035 Kigoma Deep Cast 150m | ecosystem: Environmental > Aquatic > Freshwater > Lake | place: Tanzania: Lake...
AATCAAGGTGAACGTAAATGCTACCTGTTGGCTTTAGAAGCCTGTGCATTTCCTTCAAACGCTCAACCATAAAATCAAGATAGTGTTGCATGGACTTCCAGCGGTCATCGAAATCGCCGTAGTTTCTTTGTGAGAAGTAGGGCGGGTCAATATAAATCAGGTCAATTGATTCGGACGGTAAGCCACGCATGACGGCTAGGTTATCGCCCTGATAAAGTTTGTAAGGTTCGCTCATTCCACTGCCCAACTAATGACTAGGCGGACGAATTAATAATAACAGTTTATCTGTACTAATTGTTATTATTGTGCTACAATTACGGCAGATACAATCTAAACAGCAAGAAAAGTGAATTTGCGGTAATTATACACCTCACAGGCACACTCCCATGCCCAAAAAACTCCTCGACCAGCTGTCCGAAACCCTCCGCCTCAAACACTACTCCTATCGCACCGAACAAACCTACCTCGATTGGGTCCGCCGCTTCATCCTCTTCCATAAGAAACGACATCCGACTGAGTTGGGCGCCCCCGAAATTCAGGAATTCCTCGCACACCTCTCCTCCCGGCGCAGTGTGGCCGCCTCCACCCAGAACCAAGCCCTTAGTGCCATTCTCTTCCTTTACAGGGAAGTCCTGCATAAGGAGATCGACCCCGTCCTCGTCACAGGCGCCCGTCGTCCCGAACGTCTCCCCACCGTTCTCACCCGCGAGGAAGTCCTGCGCATCTTCGACGGACTCACCAGTCCATATCAACTTATGGCCCAGTTGCTCTACGGATCCGGACTGCGCCTGATGGAATGCATCCGCCTGCGCGTCAAGGATATCGACTTCGACTACAAGACCATCACCGTCCGCGACGGCAAGGGCGAAAAGGACCGCGTCACCCCCCTGCCCGATTCCCTCGCCGACTCCCTCAAACGTCAGATCGAGCGCGTCCGCCTCCAGCATCTGGACGACCTCGCCGCCGGCGTCGGAGAGGTTCATCTGCCCAACGCCCTCGATCGAAAATATGCCGGGGCTGGGCGCGAATTTATTTGGCAGTACCTCTTTCCCGCTCCCAAACTCTCCACCGACCCCCGCACTCTCCCCTCTCCTCGCGAAGCACTCCTCGCGAGGCATCCGGAGCGCAGCGGGTGGTCAAAGGGGACAGGGACACAGGGTGAGGACTTTAGCCCCTCCACCCTTGAGGCAGGGGTCCGGGGAATCATCCGCCGTCATCACATCGAACCCTCAAGCTTGCAGCGCGCCGTCAAGGAGGCCGCGCGCAAGGCAGGCATCCAAAAACGTGTCACCTGCCATACCCTCCGTCATTCCTTCGCCACCCACCTCCTGCAAAATGGATACGATATCCGCACCGTGCAGGAACTCCTCGGTCACAAGGATGTCCGCACCACCATGATCTATACCCACGTCCTCCAGCGCGGCGGCCTCGCGGTCAAATCCCCCCTCGATCAATAACCTCGCGCTGAGCGGAGGCCGATCGAAGAAGAGGTCGCAGTCGAAGCGCCATGATCCGGTTCTATTTCACCAAGAACCTTCACCCTTTCCCCTTCAACCTTCAACCTTCACCCTTCACCTTCCAACCCAAAACCTTTTCCCCGACTCGCAAACCTCAGACTACTACCTTTACCCACTAATGACTGCCAACTAAACTATACCTCTTTCGAATTTCCGGCAGGAAATAATCGTCAAAAAAGCGGTCCACATCGTAGTCCGGCTTCCATCCCCAGTCTGTCCGGGCGCGTGCGTCGTCGATGTCCTCCGGCCACGAATCCACGATTCCCTGACGGCGTGGGTTGATCTCGAAGGATATCTTCGCCCCCGGAAAGGCGTTCACCGCCCGTTGACGGAAATCCTCCGCCGTGATCGCGAACGCCGCCACGTTATACACCCGGCTCGAGAGGCTTTTCACCGGCGCGTCCATCAGCATCAACAGCGATTTGATCGCATCCGGCATCGCCATGAAGGAGATCTTCGTATCGGCGCGCACGAAACACGAATACCGATTCCCCTGCGCCGCGGCGTGCAGCATCTCGGGACCGTAGTCGCTCGTCCCGCCGCTGGGTAATGTGAAGGCGCTGATCAGGCCGGGGAAGCGCAGCGCGCGAAAGTCCAGCATGACCGGCGGTTTTTCATCCAAATGCTTCTGACCGAAATACTGGCTGTAATACATCCCCAGCTTTTCGCAGTACAGCTTGTTGCATCCATACATCGTGTGAGGAATGTCCCACTCCTCCTCCTTCACCGTGCCGGCTTTCTGCTTCACTTTCAGGTTCGGCATCCCGTAGGCCGCGATCGAGCTCGGGAACAGAAACTTCACGGATTTCTTATACTTCTCCGAACGGTAGGCCGCCAGCATCAACAACTGCATCGTCCCTTCGACGTTGATGCGGTGCGCCTCCTCCGTGGCGACCTCGGCTTTGGAGGAGAGCGAAGCCGCCAGATGAAAAATGATGTCGAAATCGTAATCGTAGAAGGTCTTAACCTTGTAAACCAGATCCCCCTGTACATGTTCCCGCACCATGCTCCCGATCGATTCGGGCAATGGCATCAGGTCCGAGGTGACGATTCGATAGCCGCCCCTCTTTGAGAGTTCCTGCACCAGCGCCTGTCCGATCTCCCCGCTTGCGCCCGTGACGAGCACCTGCTTTTCGCTCATGGACCGCTCCTGATATGCTAGAATGTCGTTTGATTTATTTTACGACACATTCCATGAAATTGAATCATCAATTCCTCTTGTCATTCAAGAAAGCCGCTGGTCGAGTACCCGCGAAGTGGTGTGTCGAGACCACGCGATGTCGACACGTGAATCGAAGGCGCGAAGTCTCCGGGCAGAACTTGTGGGGATACATGGTAAATGCACATCAATTGAGATCCTTACTCCTTCTCGCAATGGCATGGCTCATAACGGGATGCACTGTATTGGATGTGCTGCTCGCCGCGCCCACACCCGCCGCCCCGACGGAAACACCGCCTCCTTCCCCGACGTATGCCTGGTTCCCTCCGTCGAGCACGCCCACGCCCCAGGTTTTTCTCTCCCCGCTCCCCACACCCGAAATGCGCCCCGGGCTCGGAGGCATTACCCTGACGGATGATCTCTCTGATCCTTCCACCTGGGACACGGCAGCCTCGGATGAAGCCAGCGCGGTGATTGAAAATGGGCGCCTCACGCTCGCGGTAAAGAGCCAGGTGTACATGACCAGCCTGCGCAGGGATCTGTTGATCGGCGACGCGTATGTCGAGATCACCGCCCTCCCCGGCCTGTGCCGCGGGGAGGATTCGTACGGCATGTTTTTTCGTGCCAACGCTGTTGCCGGATACCGCTTCTCGCTCTATTGCAACGGCCAGGTGGGTGTGGAGCGCGTCAGCGTGGGCAAGCGCCAGGTTTTGCAGGAACCCATGCCCAGCGGGGATGCGCCCCCGGGCGCGCCGGGGGAGGTGCGCCTCGGTGTTTGGGCCGTGGGTACGGAAATGCGCCTGTTCCTCAATGACCGCTACCAGTTCAGTGTCACAGATGCCAATTACTCCAGTGGAACCGTTGGCGTTTTTGTCAACTCCGCCGGGTCAACCGCCGCCACGGTCAGTTTTAGCGACCTCGTTGTGCAGGATATCCTTTATGTCCCTCCTATTCGTACGCCTCAGCCATGAGGACGTTCCGGCCGATCCGGAAACGAGGAATCCCGGTGCGCTTAACCTTTGTGATCCTTCGTGCCCAAGGTTCATCTGTGTTTATCTGTGGCTAAACTGAATCTTGGAGATTTATACAAGAAGCATTGGATATGCCCGCGAATAAACTCAACGATCTCGATCCCAAAGCCTGGTTGAAATTCCAGAAATCCTGGTTCATCCACAATCCGCCTCCGCGCAAAAAGGGCGTGCTGGTTCATCCTGCCAAATTCCCCGAAACCATGGCGCAGGAGTTCATCGAATTCTTTACGAAAAAGGGGGAGACAGTGCTCGACCCCATGGCGGGGACCGGGTCCACATTGGTCGCGGCGTTGCGCGCCGGGCGCAATTCCTACGGCATCGAGTTGAATCCCAAGTATGCGAGGATCGCCCGGCGAATCATCGAAGAAGAACGTGCGGCTCTCGTTGCTTCAATCGACAATCGCCAATTGGAAATCGTAAATCCAAAATCCGAAATCAACAATCGACAATCTGCAATCGCAAATCTCAAATCCGAAATCATCATCGGCGACGCCGCGGATGCCTTGCATTACGGCATTCCAACCGTGGACTATATTCTGACTTCCCCCCCTTACTGGGACATGCTGCATGCGCGCGGGGCTGCGAACCAGAAGAAACGCCGCGCTGCCGACGAACTGGATGTGGTGTACTCCGAGGATCCGAACGATCTGGGAAACATTCATGAATATGAGGAATTTCTTTCACGGCTGGTGTCGATCTATTCAGGGCTTAAACCTCTGTTGAAGGGGAGCGCCTACCTGACCATCATCGTCAAGAACGTCAAGAAGGGCGGCCGCATCTACCCGCTGGCCTGGGATCTGGCGCGCGCGCTCGGGAAGACCTACACCCTCAAGGACGAGAAGATCTGGCTGCAGGACAACCAGTCCATCGCCCCATACGGACTTGGCTCGGCCTGGGTCAGCAACACCTTTCATCATTATTGTCTGCAGTTCCGCCGTGAGTAACAGGTTCGCAATCTAGAGTCGGGATCCGCCGCCATGTCCGCAGTCCGGGATTTTATCCGCCTCCCCTACACTCCCGATCTCACGCACGGAGGGATTGCCCGCGCCATCCGTATCCTTCCAAATCTGCGTTTCCACCGTCAGGGATCTCCCTATGAAAGGCTGCGCCGCATCGTTGCCGCGACCGCCGTTGAACTGGCTTTTCGGCGTTACCTTTCGGAGAACGACCTCCCATACGATGTGGAAAGCCTGGCTCTTTTCACCGACCTGGAAAGGTACACCGTTTCCCTCTACGGGCGAAGGTATGAACTGATTCCTTACATGATCTCCCGGCCGGGGCAGGTATCCAGGATCGAACTCGATCCCGCTGTGCTTCTCGATGTACCCGCCCTGGTCCCTTCGGACTGGCATGCGCGTGAGGGACTTGCGGATCGGGATCTCTATTTGTTTGCCTTCCTCACCGCGCGTGCGGCTGATTCGCGGGGAGATTTGAACGGTTTGCCCGAAAAGCACGGCTCGCAATTCATGATCCATGTCATGGATGACGATTGGCGCCGGCCCCAGCATTGGAATCCACTTGGCAGGCTGGCCCTGAAATCCGAATCGAAGGAGGAAATCCATCTTGAAATCCACGGGCAGGATGGGTCGCGCGAATTCACCTCCTGTTTGGTCTCTCTGCCTTCCCGCACGCGCATGGTCGTGGATCACCCGTTCCATGCGATTACTTCCATGCATGCCGACCGGTGGCCGGACGCCCGCGTAGGGCTCCTGGCCGATATGAGCCGTGAAATGTACCTGGTCATGCCCTCCGGTTGGGGCAACCTGTGGTTCGAGGGCATTGAAATCATCCTGGCCGGCTGCCTCACGCGCGGGGAATTCCGGGCTCAGGCGGTCCAGGTTCCACCGGGTTCGCGCGTATTCCAATACGATCACACTCATGTGAAAAACCTGGCTGTGCCCGTTTCGCGCCTGAAGCCTGTTCTCAACCTGTTGGGATGAGCCGGGGAGGAATACCGGCTGGGTATAATTCCCCAATTCTGTGAATGAAAATTCGATCGGGAAACCGGTTTGAAAACCGACCGAAAATATTCTCACCGCCTTAGGAGTATGCACACATGAACATGAGAAATTCGATTCTGCTCGTGGCCTTGTCGGGCTCGCTGGCATGCAGTTCTGTGACGCGTCTGTTCACCACTTCCACAGCGGCCCCGGAATTGCCCGCGCCCTCCTATATTCCTGTTGAATGTCAGAATCTCCCGCTGGCCACCGTGCCTGCGGCTACGGCACTGGCGTTGCCCACCCCGGTGCTGCAGGCCAATCCTGAAATCGGGCTGGAGCTTCAAGAACAGATCTTCGAACAGGTTGTCGATATTGTGGAGCAGGTTTATGTCTATCCGGACTATAACGGAAAGGATTGGGAGGAGATCAAGGGCGTATACCGGGAGAAGATCAGTTCGGAATTGAGCACGCAGGATTTTTACACCTCCATCCAGGACATGATCTCCGAATTGGGCGATGAGCACTCTTTTTTTCTCTCACCCGTGGAGGTTGCCGACTCGGAGGCGGAATTCGCCGGGACACAGGAATTTGTCGGGATCGGGGTGTTTGCCCTGCCCCTCGAAGCAAAGAATCGCATTTCGTTGATCTCAGTCTATCCGGATTCACCTGCGGAACATGCCGGTTTAAAGCCTCACGACAGCATTCTTGCAGTGGACGGAATCCCGGTTGTACAAAATGGGGAGGCGCTGCTCCGCCTGGTGCGCGGGCCGCAGTGTTCGGTGACTGTGTTGACCGTTCAGTCCCCCAACCAGGAGACGCGCACGGTTTCACTGGTGAGACAACGAATTCAAAGCCCCCAATTGGTTCAGGCGGAAATGCTGCAGACAGCTGATGGTTCGAAAGTCGGTTATATCTCCCTGCCCACCTTTAGCGACGAGACGATTCCTGTTCAGGTGGCGGATGTGCTTAACGGATTTGGGCAGCTCGATGGTTTGATCCTGGATAACCGCATGAATGGAGGGGGAGACAGCCGCGTCGTTGAACCCATTCTTTCCTACTTCACTTCCGGCACGCTCGGGGATTTTAAGACCCGGGCGGAATCTTACCCATTGACGGTTGAGCCGGATCCGATCCGGAATTCACAATCCGTTCCGCTTGTGATACTCGTCGGCCGCGAAACCGCCAGTTTCGCCGAAATCTTTTCGGGGGTGTTGAAGGATTCGAGCCGGGCACAGATCGTCGGCGAAGTGACGCCTGGGAATGTGGAAATCCTGCAGGGATATGATTTCGACGACGGTTCGAAATTGTGGCTCGCCGCGCAAACCTTCGTCCCCGCCATCTCCGGACAGGATTGGGAACAGACCGGGATCATTCCCGATGTCCAGGCGTATGCCGATTGGGACACGTTCACTTTCGAGGATGATCCCTCCATTGCCGCGGCCCTGAAACTGCTCGGGCATTAGACATCATTAATTCCCCTTCATGGACGCATGGTAGACTTCCGCGCATGTCGCCTCGCCTGCGAAACATTCTGATCGCATGCGGCGGTTTGTTTCTTTTTGCCGTCGCGGTATATCAGATTCCTTACGTGCAGTCCGTGCTGGACTGGCGGATTGAAAAATTCTTCATCTATGTCAGAAACGTCGTCGATCCGGTGGGACCGGTTCCCACCGCCCTGCCGGTTTCTCCTTCGCCCGTAATACCGACTGGGACGCCGGCCTTCACCGCCACTCCCAATATGACACCGACTGTGGAGCCAACTCCAACGCCCACGATCGCGCCCCTGCCTCCTTCCGCCGTGATCAAGTCACCAAAGTTTGAGCGGCAAACCCCGAACAATTGCGGGCCGGCCACGCTCTCCATGGCGCTGCACATGTATGGCTGGGAGGGGACGCAGGCGGACATCGCCTCGGTCATCAAACCGGTGCTGCAGGACCGCAATGTCAATCCGGAGGAACTTCGCTATTACGTCCGCACGCAAGCCGGCTGGCTGAACCTTGAATATCGTGTCGGCGGGAATATCGACCTGCTCAAGCGCCTGCTCGCGGCCAATTACCCGGTCATGGTCGAGAGCGTTACCTCGCTCGATCCAAACGATGCCTTAGGTCCCAATGACGACCTGTGGGCGGCGCACTACCTGCTGCTCACCGCCTATGACGATGCAACCCGGGAATTCACGGTCCAGGATTCGTATCATGGCGCAGACATAAGAATATCCTATGCCCAGTTGGAATCCGAATGGAAGCCGTTCAACAACCTGTACATGGTGATTTATTTTCCGCAATTTGAGGAGGAGGTCAAATCCCTGCTTGCCTCGGACTGGTCCGCGGATCAAAACCGCAGTGACGCCCTGAGCGCCTCACGTGCGCTGACTGAGTCGAATCCACAGGATGCATTCGCCTGGTTCAATTACGGCAGCAACCTGGTGTACTTCGACCGCTACGAGGAGGCTGCGCTCGCCTACGACCGGGCGCGCGAGATCGGCCTGCCGCTGCGCATGTTTCGCTATCAATTCGGCCCATTCCTTGCCTACTTCCACTCGGGCCGCAACGACGACCTGCTAGTGCTCACCGATTACGCGCGCGGTGTGACCGAAATGTCTGAGGAAGCCTGGTTGTGGCATGGGTACGGTCTGTATCGAAAAGGCGATTACGACGGTGCGCGCAAAGCCTGGAGCAAGGCGGACCAGATCAACCCAAAATTCTTCGAAGACCAGGCGCGCAATGCCCTTTTGCTCGTTCCATAAAGTCCCTTTCGCAAAAGTGTTCTCACTGCAGTCCTCGGAAATGGTGTGCCTCTCTGAGGGAGCGTTTCCTGTGACCGAAGAGTCTCATTATTTCAGGAGGGAGATCCTCACCCGCACTCCCTGGCACCGCCCGCCACACTTGCACCGCACTGCGTGCGTTGCAGTGCAGGTGGGGCAGGTGTGCTCCAGGCCGTCTCGCCCCGTCGGGCTCGCGGCCCGATCGGGGTGCAAGTGTCGCTACTCCTTCGATTACGCTTCGCTCAGGATGTAGCTCACATCGTCCTGAAATCTGCAACGAACTCAGGTACGGTGTTTCCTTCGGCAGGGTGACATAATGAAACGAACCGTTCTTTTCCTACTCACTCTCCTTCTGACCGCTTGCGCGCCTCAGGGTTTTGACGCGACTGAAGCCGTAACCTCCACTCCCACAATCCAGATGGAAACACCGACACCAATGCTCCTGCTTCCGACTCCCCGCCCGACCTTCACTCCGATTCCTTCGCCTACTCCGCTTACGATTCGAATTTCCGAGACGGATGGAATGACACTGCTGTACATTCCGTCCGGCAGCGTCTATGTGGGCGGTCTGGACGTCCTGCTGGAAAACGACGAACTGCCCGCGCATCACGTTCGATTGCATGCATTCTGGATGGATCAGGTGGAGATCACCAACGGCATGTATGGCTTGTGTGTGACGGCGGGCGCGTGCCGGCCTCCGTCCAGGTTGAACTCGGATAATCGCGGCGAGTATTTTGGCAATCCGGAATTTCAGGATTATCCGGTGATTCATGTCACCTGGCGCGATGCGGAAGCCTATTGCGCCTGGGCCGGGCGGCGCCTGCCGACCGAGGCCGAATGGGAACGTGCTGCCCGCGGAGACGACATGCGCACCTTTCCCTGGGGCGATGAGCCGCCCAATGCGTACAATTCCAATTCACGAAACATCGTCGGGGATACCACGCGCGTGGGGACGTATGCGGAAGGCGCCGGCCCGTTCGGAATATTGGATCAGGCAGGCAATGTCTGGGAATGGGTCGCGGATTACTATGATCCATTCTATTACGCCGAATCCCCGGAAGAAAATCCTCAGGGACCGGCCGAGGGCGGCTTGAACCACATGCGGGTCATTCGAGGCGGTTCCTTCCAGGACGATCTGCTCAGCCTGCGTATTGCGAATCGCGGTTATGAAGCGGGTCCAAATCTCTTTGCGGTGCCGGGCTCGGCGGGTTTCTACGGAAATAGTTCGGTCCGAATCGGATTTCGCTGCGTTCAGGACGATTGACCGGTGGATTGATGAATTCCACCTACCTATGGTACACTCCCGCTACAAATTAATAGCCCGATTAGGCGCTCTTATCCAGAGAGGCGGAGGGACCGGCCCTGCGATGCCTCGACAACCAGTGATTGATCGGATGTCTTATGATCGATCCCATGGTGCCAATTCCGACAGACGGATGTTCTGGGAGATGAGAGGGTAAACCGACTTTGTTAGTTCATTGCCCTTTCAGCATGTTTGAAAGGGCAATTTCATTTCCTAAGGAGAAAGACTCATAATGTCCAATACTTTCATGACCTCCCCGCAACTGATGTTCACTTCGGAGTCGGTTACGGAGGGGCACCCCGACAAGATGTGCGATCAGATCTCGGACGCCGTGCTGGATGCCTGCCTGGAGCAGGATCCGCGCTCGCGCGTAGCGTGCGAGACCGCCACCAAGACCGGCTACGTGATGCTGCTCGGCGAGATCACCACCAATGCACAGTTCAACTATGATGAGCTGGCGCGCAAGGTGATCAACGAGATCGGATACGACTCGAGCGAGAAGGGTTTCGATGGGAACTCCTGCGGCGTGCTGGTGGCCATTGCAAAACAGTCCGGCGACATCGCCATGGGCGTGAATCATGCCCTGGAGACCCGCGATGGCCACAAGATGACCGACGAGGAGGTCGAATCCATCGGCGCCGGCGATCAGGGGATGATGTTCGGGTATGCCTGCAGGGAGACTCCCACGCTCATGCCCATGCCGATTTACCTGGCGCACAAGCTCACCCGCAGGCAGAGTGAACTGCGCAAGAGCGGGGCGATCCAATGGCTGCGCCCGGATGCCAAGAGTCAGGTAACCATCGAATACTCAAAAGGCCAGCCGAAGCGCGTGGATACCGTGCTCATATCGACTCAGCATGCTCCGGAAGTTTCACAGGCTGAAATCACCGAAACCATTACCGAACAGTTGATCATGCCTGCGCTCCCCCCCGATATGGTGGATAAAAAATTGAAGATCTTCGTCAACCCCACCGGCCGTTTCGTCGTCGGCGGACCGCAGGGCGATGCCGGTGTGACCGGCCGCAAGATCATCGTCGACACCTACGGAGGTATGGGTCGCCACGGCGGAGGCGCCTTCTCCGGCAAGGATCCGACGAAGGTCGATCGCTCGGCTGCCTACGCCGCGCGCTACGTGGCCAAGAATATCGTCGCGGCGGACCTGGCCGACCGCGTGGAAGTGCAGGTTGCGTATGCCATCGGCGTCGCACATCCCCTTTCGGTCAACGTGGAGACCTTTGGAACGGCGAAGATCGCCGATGAGAAGATCGCCGCGCTGATCAACGAGCACTTCGACCTGCGCCCGGGCGCGATCATTCGCGACCTCGGCCTGCGCAAGCCGATCTACCGCAAAACCGCCGCCTACGGCCACTTCGGCCGCGATGACATCGAATTCCCGTGGGAGAAGACCGACAAGGCCGCCGCGCTCAAGAAAGCCGCGGGATTGTAAGAAGTAATCAATTAAACATTAAGAGCAATGAGATTTTTTCTCATTGCTCTTTTCATTATGCGTTCGGATTTATAGTTCTTCCCATTCCTCTCGGCTAATATGAGCCTGGCGTAATAACCGAGCGAGCAAGTCTTTGCTAATTTCGCTGTGATGTGGATTAGGAAGAATAAACCTCGACTCCCCCCTCACCAGAAATTCGTGTTTGCCTCCCGAAAAGGGACCATCAAACCCCACGCGCTAAAGAGCCTTGATGAAATCTTTGCGTTTAATGGGAGCGAAGGCTGGCATGAATTATGCCTCCGCTGGGGTATGTTGAATCCCATTAACAACAGGCAACTTATGGCCCATTCGCAGACCCATTATCAGCCAGTCCTCCAGCGCGCTTTGTAACTCTTCACGGCAAGCCTCCAGGTTTTGCGCTTGCGCCCAGACCCCATCGAAGCCCGGTATTTCGCCATAATATTGCCTGTCTTCAAGGATTTCATATTCTGCCAAGCGCATAGCGCTGTGAATATAGGTTATCAGCATGGTACGCCTCTTTCCATTTGATAATTATACATCAGGCAAATTTTTGCCTGCCTTCCACCGCTTGAATCTCTGCCTGGGTAAGCGCCTGAACTCCAACAAATTGGATGTCACCACCCAGTACGCCTTCGATGGACAAATAAAAATGAACCGTCTCATTAAAAAATCGACTTGTCGGCGAGGGTGTCCTTACCCCGTCGGCATAGACTGAAGGTCTCCATTTCCTGATTTCGCGTGAGAATGATCGTCTGGAGATCTGTAGTCGCATATCGGTGTGGATGGGAGTCTCCCGCCGAGCAGGGTAAATATAGTCAGTTCGGGATAAGGAATTTATCCGCAAGGCACTCTAACAAGGTGGAGGAAATCCTTAGAAAGCCCGGCGATTTCAGCGCTCTTTGCGGTGAAAAATGAAGGCTGATGCATAGCCCCAATTCACGTTAAATAAACAACAAGAAGAGCCGCATAGTCTACACCGCGGCTCTTCTTTATTTCATGGGGGATCGAATTTAAAACCTTTCCAGCCTGAGCGGAGCCAGGTCCATTTCAGGATTTTCCCCCAATGCCAGCTGTGAGGTCAGTTTACCGGTAATCGGCCCGAGTGACATGCCGAGCATGGCGTGGCCGGCGGCAACGATCAGGTTGTCGAACTGTTTTGCGCGGCTGATGACCGGCAGCCCATCCGGCGTGCACGGGCGCAGCCCGCGCCAGATCTCGGTTACCTTTGCGTTCTCCAATCCCTGCAGGTACTTGGCCGAATTGGTTCGAATCGCATCCACCCGGCGGGATTGGATCGAGAAATCCATCCCGGCCAGTTCGAGCGTGCCGGCCAGCCGCAGGCGGTCCTTGAACGGCGTGACGACCACACGGGCCTCCCCGAACATCAACGGATACGACGGCGAAATCTCAGG
>Ga0194126_10009903_pt1 | contig 12593 bp, 9 predicted proteins | sample TA2KigC150mmetaG_FD_148641 | JGI IMG/M metagenome (GOLD analysis project Ga0194126, IMG submission 148641) | Freshwater microbial communities from Lake Tanganyika, Tanzania - TA2015035 Kigoma Deep Cast 150m | ecosystem: Environmental > Aquatic > Freshwater > Lake | place: Tanzania: Lake...
GGTGGGAGTCGGGTATCGCGGCCTGCAGGTGGCGCGCATCGATGAAATCCAAATCGGCGACCTTCGCATGGCGCAGATCGGCGCGCTCATCAAGAGTCCGTCGATGCCCGGATTGCCGCGTCCCGAAGGCGCCGGATTTTCGCCGCTCTCGATGGGGTTATCGATTGAAGTCGACTACGGCACCGGCACGTTGACGATGGGGCGTGTGTTGCCGGCGCGCGACTTCCCCATCTCGTTGCCCCTGCGCATGCAGCGGCTGCCGTTTGTGCGCGGCACACTCAACGGCTCGATGCCGGTCAATCTCGCGATCGACACCGGCGGCACGGCCATTTCACTCAGTCGTCGCGCGGCGAGCCGCCTTGAGACACCCACGGCCCGCCTGGTGCCTGCGAAGGTGTTTGGCACCTCCGGCTGGGATCCGTCGGCCTTCCTGTTGCCGTATGTCGATTTGGAGATCGCGCCCGGGGTGGGGTCGTCGCAGCGTTCAGTGGTGGTGCTGAATCTCGACGCACCAAGCGCGCTGCTGGGCTTCGAACTCGGTGGCATCCTCGGCCACGAGTTCCTCAGTCGTTTTGTGGTGCGGATTGATCTGGCGCGTGGCCTGGTGGGACTGTGGCCGCGGCCGGGGGCGCCGACGCGCTAAAGCGGAACCGCCGGGCTTCAGCCCGGCGGCCACTTGAATCATTGGTCGGGGCGAGAGGATTCGAACCTCCGACCCCTCGGTCCCGAACCGAGTGCTCTACCAGGCTGAGCCACGCCCCGACAACCGCGCCATCGTATCACGATGCGGCCGCCCCGCATGCCCTCTATTTCGAGACGAGTGCCGAGACGCGTTCGAGGATGGCGTGGTCGGTCAGGTCCGGCTGCAACGGGGTCACCGAGATAAAACCGTTCTTGACCGCGTTGTGGTCGGAATTCTCCACAAAATCCCACTCGTCCGACGCCTCTTCGATCCAGAAATAGGGCCGTTGACGAGGGTCGAGTCGCTGCGCGACCTTCGTGATGTGATTGCGGCGCGCCTGCACGGTGATCTTCACACCCTGGATCGCGCCCCCAGGCACGTTGATGTTGAGAAACGACCGGGGCGGAAGCGGTGATGCGAGCACCGCAGCCGTCATCTGCGCGGCAAACGCCGCCGCGGCCGTGAAGTCGAACGTATCGCGCGTGAACTGCTGCGATACGGCAATCGCCGGAAACCCGAGCAGAGCCCCCTCGAGCGCGCCGGCCACCGTGCCCGAATACGTCACGTCGTCGCCGATGTTAAAACCCTTGTTGATGCCCGACACGATGATGTCGGGTTTGTGCGTGAGGATCTGGTCGATCGCGATGTTCACGCAGTCGGTCGGCGTGCCGTCCACGGCAAACACATCCTCGGAGATCCGCTCCACCCGCAGCGGCCGCCGCAGCGTCAATGCGTGCCCCACCGCGCTCGCTTCGGTCTGCGGCGCGACAATCACCACCTCGCCTACGTCACGCAGCGCCGTCGCCAGCGCATGAATCCCCGAAGAAAAGTGCCCATCGTCATTGGTTACGAGAATACGAATCATGTGTGCGTCATTCTACCTTGGCACTTCACACACTCACCATGGAGGGCCATGAAGGACCATGCAGAAGACAAGACGCTGTCGAGGTATCAGGTGACACGGGGTTGAGCGCCCGGCTTTGCCGGGCGCAGTGAGGGGAGGGCGAGGCCCACACGAAAAGACCGCTTGTGTTGGCGCGCTCACAACCAGCGCGCCCTACGGGTGCTTTCGTGTGGGCCTCGCCCTCCCCTCACCGTGCCGCTAACGCGGCACTCACCCCCTCACCCCCATGGCTCCTCATGGCCCTTCATGGTAAATGGCTCTTGCACTTACACCCGCAGGAACCACTTCCTGCGATACAGCACCTCGCAGAGACCGTACAGGACGAGCAGGTTCGCGAGCGCGAATGCCAGTGAGGTGTTCTTGGGAGCCCCGTAGGGCTGGAAGAAGGTTTCGTACACGTAGCGCAGCAAGGTGATGTCGGTGCCGGCGGCGCCGGTGACGCGGATCCAGACGAGCGTCTTCACGAGGAGACCGGAGGCGATGAACAACACGAGCGCGTTCATCCCCAGCACCACGAGTGGACGCACGAACCGGCGCGACTCGCGGGCGTCGAGCAGCCAGTAACACGCCGCCAGGGCGACGGAGGCCAGGCCGCTCGTCAGCAGCACATACGAACTCGTCCAGAGGTTCTTGTTGATGGGGAACGACCGATCCCAGACCATGCCGAGCACGATCGCGACGCCGCCACCGGCCACCAGAAACGCGGTCTTCTCCGCCGCACTCCGCTGACTGGTGATGATGACGCCGGCCGCGACACCTGACAGGGCCGTGGCAATGGCCGGCAACGTGCTGAGCAGTCCCTCAGGATCCCAAGTCTTCGACTGGCGCCACAGGTGCGCTTCTCCAATCACGGTGCGATCAAGCCAGGCGCCGAGGTTGCCGGCCGGCGTGAGATCACCCGCCACACCGCCGGGTGGAGCCACAAACATCATCAGGCCCCAGTACGCGAGCAGCATCACCGCGGTGGTGCCGATGGCCGCCTGCCATCGGTCTTCTTCGGCGGCATCACGGAACGCCCGGTAGAACAACGCTGCTGCGAGGTAGCACAGGGCCAGGCGCTGCAGCACCCCCATGATGCGGACCGTGGACAGGTCAACGCGCGGATACAGCGCCAGCAGGAGTCCGAACGCAAAGATCAGCGCAGAACGCCGCAGGATGACAGCCACCGGCATCGTCGACCGCGCCGACAACGTGATCGAGACGCCGACAATGAAGACGAAGAAGGGAAAGATGAGGTCGGTCGGGGTCCAGCCGTTCCACGGCGCGTGCAGCAGCGGCGCATACACCTGGCCCCACTCGCCCGGATTGTTCACGATGACCATGGCGGCCATGGTCAGGCCACGAAAGACATCCAGGGAAACCAGACGGGAGGACGACACGATGGCGGCCAGTATAATCGGGGAATCGTGACTTCACGCCTGCCGATCACTGTTGCCGGGATCTTTGTCTGCGCCGTTGCGTCCGTCAGTGTCTGGAGCACGCAGACGGCGTCTGCCCCGTCGGGATCCATCACCGATGTGCCGGGGATCCGGGTCGGGCATCACACATTGACCGAACGGCCGACGGGCTGCACGGTCATCCTCGCACCGCCCAACACCGTGGGCGGTGTCGACCAACGCGGTGGCGCGCCGGGCACGGCGGAAACGAATCTGCTCGCGCCTGAGAACATGGTCAACATCGTGAATGCCATCGTGTTGTCCGGCGGCAGTGCGTACGGCATTGCTGCACGCGACGGCGTCATGACCTACCTGCGGGACCAGAAGATTGGGTACCCGACGAGCGGCACGGTGGTGCCGATTGTGCCGGCCGCGATCCTGCTGGACCTGGCTGTCGGTGAGAACCCGAACGTCGTACCGACCGCCGACTGTGGATACCGCGCGGCAGCGTCGGCCGCGGGCGGCGCCGTCGCGGAGGGGTCCATTGGCGCCGGAGCGGGTGCCACGGTCGGAAAGTTCGCCGGCCCTGGTCGCTCAATGAAGGGAGGCATCGGCACAGCGTCCGTGCACGACCCCAACGGGCTCATCGTCGGCGCGATTGTCGCGGTGAATGCGTCCGGCTCCATCTTCGATCGCCGGACAGGCCAACCCGTCGCAGGCGTCCGGACCGCAGACGGCCGTGGTCTGGAGAATCCGTTCGACCTCATTCGCCGACTCGCGCCTGCCCCACCCCGGGAAATGGAAAACACCACGATTGGCGTCGTCGCGACGAATGCCCGCCTCGACAAAGCACAGGCACTGCGGGTGGCCATCATGGCGCAGGACGGCCTCGCCCGCGCGATCTCCCCGTCGCACACGCCCGGGGACGGCGATACATTGTTCGTGCTGGCGACCGGTGGGCTCGAAGGCACCGCCAATGTCAGTCGTGTTGGCTCGCTTGGCGCCGAAGCGGTGAGCGACGCCATTCTCAACGCAGTCCTCAAAGCGAAGGGGCTGCCGACCTTCCCCTCCGTCTCAGACATCAAGCGCTGACGTGCTGATTCTGCTGATCGTCTATTCGATCGCCCTCGTGGCGGTCGGCGCCTGGATCGGCCGGTCGGTCCGCAAGAGCGAGGATTTTTTTGTCGGCGGCCGCTCCCTCGGGGCCGGCGCCTTGTTCGCCACGTTTCTGGCCGCCAACATCGGCGCCGCATCCACCGTCAACGCGACTGGACTCGCCTATCACCACGGCCTGGCGGCGTGGTGGTGGAATGGCGCGGCGGGACTCGGCACGCTGGTGCTCGCATTTGTCGTGGGGCCCCGCATCTGGGCGCTGGCCACTGCGCGCGGCTACCTGACCGTCGGCGATTTTCTCGACGATCACTTCGGCCGCCACGTTCGCCTGCTCGCGACCGCGATCATCTGGCTTGGCAGCCTGTCAATTTTTGCGGCGCAGATCATCGGCGCGGCGGCCGTGCTTGTGGTCGCAGGCGGCGTCTCGTACACCACTGGCGCCTTCGTGTCAGTGGGCGTCATGACCGCGTATTTTGCGTTCGGTGGATTACTCAGCTCGGCGTGGGTCAACCGCGTCCAGCTCATAGTCATCCTCGCGGGGTTTACCGTTGCCGTGGTCTTCGCGCTCGGCCGCGCCGGAGGTATCGGCGTCGTGGGTGAGGCCGTGCCGGGCACGACGTTTTTCACAGGAACAACTGGGCTTGCATCGACGGCCGGGTGGCCGCTGTTGTTTTTGCTCGTACCAAACTTCTTCTTGTCTCCGGGGCTGATTCAGCGTGCGTATGCGGCACGATCGGTCTCCGAGTTACGCACGGGGATTGGATGGTGCGGGGTCGCCCTTCTGGTCTTCGCCTTCGCGCCTGTCGCGCTCGGCATGTCGGCGCGCGCGCTGCTGCCCGACCTGGCTGGCGAACCACTTCAGATGATTCTGCCGACCCTGCTCGCCGAAGCCGTGCCGACGATGGTGGGTGCGCTCGCGCTGGCGGCGGTGTTTTCCGCGGAAATCAGTTCGGCGGATGCCGTGCTCTACATGTTGTCCACATCAGGTGCCCGCGACATCTACCGCGGGGTCATCAAGCCGGATGCCACCGACGCCGAACTGCTGCGCGCCGCACGCATCACCGCCGTACTCGGAGGCATCGGCGGGTTCGTCCTGGTCTTTTATTACGAATCCATCTACGCCGCCCTCGGCGCCTTCTACAGCGTCGTCGGTGTCACGCTGCTCGCACCGGTGCTTGGGGGCTTGTTCCTGCCCCGCGGCGGCCGCACGGCCGCACTGGCCTCCATCGTGGTGGGCATCATCGCGCTCTACGGCAGCCCGCCGTTGCTCCCCGCAGGCACGTGGGTCACATCGTCTGTGCTCTGCCTCACCGCGAGCGTCGCGACGTACCTCGCTGTTGCAGTCATCCGCCCAGGCACCCAGTCGCCCACCAGCCCATCCGCTTAATGCGCGTCGTTGATCACACTGGTCGCCGCCTCGTCGATCTCCTTCGGGCCCTGCCTGCGGGCGATCACGTACGAGATGCCGAAGATGACGACGATGAGGCCGAGTGAGAGGGTTTTGGGAATCGTGAAGCTGATCCAGTGCACCTGGTGGGCGTATTCGACGAAGAGCTTGATGGCGACCCACGCGATGATGATGAACGCGCCGTCGACCAGCGCCGGGTACTTCTGCACGAGCGTCAGGAGCTGACCGATCACCAACCGCATCGCCACGATGCCGAGGACGCCGCCGGTGATGATGACCCACAACTTCGGGGACATCGCCACGGCGACCAGGATCGAATCGATCGCAAACACGATGTCGGTCAGTTCGACCTTGACCACGGTCGCCCAGAACGCGGACAACCCGAACATGGTTTTGGCTGGTTTGATGGTGCCGCGCCCTTCTTCCGAGTGCTTGAAGAAGTGGGCGTACGACAGATACATCAGGTAGGCGCCGCCGATCAGCTTGACCCAGGAGTACTCGATCATCTGGGCGGCGAAGATGATCGCGACAATCCGGAAAAAGAACGCCCCGAGAATGCCGTACCGAAGGGCCTTCCGCTGCTGCTCCCGCGGGAGGCTCAGCACCAGAATGGCCAGCACAAGTGCGTTGTCGGCCGAGAGCAATCCCTCAAGCAGCACAAGCAGGCCGATGGTGATGAGGTCTGCGAACTGAAAATCTATGGGCACGCCTGTTCAGAATATCTGAGCTCGGAGGTGATTTCGGGATGTGGTGTCGTTTCCCCGAAATCGCCTCCGAGCTCATTTTGGATGGCATGTCATGCACTTGACACACAATGAGTCAAGGACCACACTTGAGGCATGGCAGAGTTCTTTCTGATCAGCATGGCGGCTGAGACGCTGCAGATGCACCCGCAGACCCTCCGGAAATACGAGCGGCTTGGCCTGGTGAGACCGAGGCGCACCGGTGGGGCGATGCGCGTGTATACCGAGGAGGAGATGGCCCGCCTTCGGTTCATCAAGATGCTGGTTGAAGACCTCGGCATCAACCTCGCCGGCGTACAACGTTTGTTGTCGGTGGCGGATGTCGCACATCGGATCCGGCCCCTCGTTGCCGAGAGCCGGCAGCGGTCACAGAGTGATTTGGCGCGGCGCATGAGCGCGGAACTCGATGAGTTGTTCCGCACGCTCGGCCTGCAGGATTGGCAGTAGGAGACGACGTGGACTTCAAAGATTATTACGCCGTGCTTGGCGTGCCGAAGACTGCGTCCGAGGCGGACATCAAGAAGGCGTATCGAAAACTGGCGCGCCAGTTCCATCCGGATCTGAATCCGGGGAACAAGGCTGCAGAGACGCGCTTCAAGGACATCAACGAGGCCAACGAGGTGCTCGCGGATCAGACATCGCGCAGGAAATACGACGAACTGGGTGCGAACTGGCGGCAGTACGAGAACGCCCCTGGCCCGAGACCGGGCGGTGGGCCGCGGTCGCAGACACGCACGATGACACCCGAGGCGATGCAGGACCTCTTTGGAGGGGACGGCGGCTTCTCGGACTTCTTCACGACGTTTTTCGGCAGCGGCGGCGGCGCCCATGGTGCCCGGCACTCGCGGCCTCCGCGGGGGCGCGATGTGGAGTCACCACTGACGCTGAGCCTTGATGAAGCGTTCTCCGGCACCACACGGCATCTGGAGTTGCAGCGGAACGGCACGCCGCATCGCGTCGAGGTCCGCATCCCGGCCGGCGTCCGCGAAGGCTCGCGGGTGAAGGTGCGCGGCGAGGGGGAACACGGCAGCAAAGGGCAACCCGACGGCGATCTGTATCTGGTCGTCCGCATCGCACCGCACGCGCGCTTCGAACGCCGCGGTCAGGACCTCCACACGCGGGTGGCCATTCCGATTCCCACGGCGGTGCTCGGCGGCGACATCGCCATCACAACGCTGGGCGGCACGTCCCTCCGCCTGCGTATTCCGGAACTCACGCCCTCGGGCCGTGTGTTCCGGCTGAAGGCGCACGGCATGCCCGCGCCCCGCGAACCCGAGACCCGTGGCGACCTGTTTGTCACGGTGGATTTGCAGATTCCAGCGGCGCTCTCGCCCGAAGCGCGTGAGCACTATCAGGCGCTGGAGAAACTCGCAGGTGGGTCATGAATCTGAATCGATACACGGAAAAAGCACAACACGCCATCCTCGCGGCACAGCAGAGCGCGGAACGCAGTGGCCACCCGGAGGTCCTCCCGGAGCATCTGCTCGCCGCCCTCGTCACCCAGGCGGACGGCATTGTCCCGGCCGTGCTCGGCAAGATGCAGGTCAACGCGCAGGCGATTGTCGGCGGCGCAGATGCGTTGCTGAAGGCCCTGCCCCGCACCCAGGGCGGTGCGCAGCCTGGCCTGTCATCACGTCTACGCACCGTGTTGACCATCGCGGAACAGGAAGCGGAGTCGCTGAAAGACGAATACACCAGCACCGAACATCTCTTTGTGGCCGTGGCGAGCGAAGGCGGCCGCTCCCCCGCCGCCCGTCTGCTCGCCCAACACGGCGTCACGAAGGACGCGGTCCTGCAGGCGCTGACGCAGGTGCGCGGCTCGCAGCGCGTGACCGATCAGAATCCCGAGGGCAAGTATCAGGCGCTGGAAAAATACGGTCGCGACCTGACCGATGCCGCCCGCAAGGGAAAACTTGACCCGGTCATCGGCCGCGATGAGGAAATCCGCCGCGTGATTCAGGTGTTGTCACGTCGCACCAAGAACAATCCGGTATTGATCGGCGAACCCGGTGTCGGCAAGACCGCCGTGGTGGAGGGCCTTGCTCAGCGCATCGTACGCGGCGACGTGCCCGAGACCCTGCGCGATCGCAAGATCATGGCGCTCGACATGGGCGCCCTGGTGGCCGGCGCCAAATTCCGCGGTGAGTTCGAAGAACGCCTCAAAGCCGTGCTGAAGGAAGTCACCGACGCGCAGGGCCAGATCGTGCTCTTCATCGACGAACTGCACACCGTCGTCGGCGCCGGTGCCGCCGAGGGCTCGATTGACGCGTCGAACATGCTGAAGCCGATGCTCGCCCGAGGCGAGTTGCACACGATTGGTGCAACCACGCTCGACGAATACCGCAAGTACATCGAAAAGGATGCGGCGCTCGAGCGCCGTTTCCAGCCTGTCATGGTGGATCAGCCATCGGTCGAAGACACCATCAGCATTCTCCGTGGCCTGCGCGAGCGGTATGAGATCCACCACGGCGTGAAGTTCAAGGACTCGGCGCTGGTGGCGGCCGCCGTGCTCTCGCATCGGTACATCGCCGACCGGTTCCTGCCCGACAAGGCGATTGACCTCATCGACGAGGCGGCGTCCCGCCTGCGCATGGAGATCGACTCCATGCCGATCGAACTCGACGAGATCGAACGGCGTGTCATGCAGCTGGAAATCGAACGCGAAGCCCTTCGCAAGGAATCCGACGCCGCATCGAAGGACCGGCTGGAGAAACTCGAGAAGGAGCTGTCCGCGCTGAAGGAAAACCGCACGCGGCTCGCCGCGCAGTGGCAGAAGGAAAAGGACGCCATCCAGATCGTACGCGGCAAGAAGGAGGAGCTCGAACAGTTGCGGCTCGAAGTGGAGCGCGCGCAACGGTCGGGCGACTATGCCAAGGCGTCTGAGCTGCAGTACGGCCGCATCCCCGAGCTCGAACGCGAAGTGGCCGCCCACGACCAGGGGGCCACCGACGGGGCGTCCACCCAGATGCTCAAGGAGCAGGTCGACGAGGAGGACATTGCCGAAGTCGTCGCACGCTGGACGCACATTCCCGTCAGCCGGCTGATGGAAGGCGAAGTCCAGAAACTCGTCACCATGGAGGAACGCCTCCATGAGCGGGTCGTCGGCCAGCACGACGCAATCGTGGCCGTGGCGAATGCGATGCGCCGTGCGCGAGCGGGCCTGCAGGACCCCAATCGCCCGCTCGGCAGCTTCCTGTTCCTCGGTCCCACCGGCGTCGGCAAGACAGAGCTCAGCCGCGCACTTGCGGAACAGTTGTTTGACGATGAGCATGCGTTGATCCGGATCGACATGTCCGAGTATCAGGAGAAACACACCGTGTCCCGGCTCATCGGCGCGCCTCCCGGATATGTCGGGTACGAGGAAGCCGGCCAACTCACCGAGGCCGTGCGCCGACGCGCCTATGCCGTCGTGCTCTTCGACGAAGTCGAAAAGGCGCATCCCGAAGTGTTCAACGTCATGCTGCAGATGCTTGACGATGGGCGGTTGACGGATGGGAAGGGGCGCACCGTGGACTTCAAGAACACGGTGGTCATCATGACGTCGAACCTGCGCGATCAGGACGCGTTGCGGGCCCACTTCCGGCCCGAGTTCCTCAACCGCATCGACGAGATCGTGTTCTTCCAGGCGCTGACCAGGAAGGACATCCGCACGGTCATCGACATCCAGCTCAAGGGCCTGCTGAAGCGCCTTGAGGAACGGAAGATCTCGCTCGAGTTGTCGGATGCGGCGCGCACGCTGCTGGTGGACGAAGGGTACGACCCGGTCTACGGTGCCCGGCCGCTCAAGCGCACGCTCCAGCGACGGGTGCTCGACCCGCTGGCGATGGGTGTGCTTCAGGGCGAGTTCGGCGAGGGCGACACTGTGTATGTGGATGCGGCCGACGGGGCCATCACCCTGCAACGCGTGGTGGCGGCGGTTTAAAGAGCTGACCAAGGCTAATACTGGACTTGATCCAGACTTCTCGACTACCATCGTCTGGAGGGTGGGAGCATTCGAACAAGTCCTGAGGGACCACGGCCTTCAGGTCACTGCCCAGCGGCTCGCGGTGATGCGCGCCGTGTCATCGCGCCCGCATGCCACGGCTGATGAAGTAGCAGACGATGTCAGAGGGGTCATCGGATCGATTTCACGTCAGGCCGTGTACGACACGCTGGGCCTGCTCACCGACAAACACCTTATCCGGCGCATTCAGCCGGCCGGATCTGCTGCGCGGTACGAAGACCGCGTGGACGACAACCACCATCATCTGATCTGTCGACGCTGTGGCGCCATGTTCGACGTGGACTGCGCCGCCGGGGCGGCCCCGTGCCTCGCCGCGAGCGACGACCACGGATTCACCATCGACGAAGCTGAAGTGATCTATTGGGGCCACTGCCCCGCATGCAGGAACACACGTGAAGGAGAAGGCAATGTCTGACCAAAGTGCAGGTAAGTGTCCAGTGACGAGTGGGCGGATGAAGACCGGAACGATCGCCAACCAGGCGTGGTGGCCGAATCAGCTGAATCTGAAGGTGCTGCATCAGCACTCCCCCGCGTCGGATCCCAATGATCCCGGCTTCAACTACGCCGAGGCATTCAAGACGCTTGATCTCGATGCCGTCGTGAAGGACCTGCATGCGCTCATGACGGACTCGCAGGACTGGTGGCCGGCTGACTACGGGCACTACGGTCCGTTCTTCATTCGCATGGCCTGGCACAGCGCGGGCACGTACCGCACGGGTGACGGCCGCGGTGGCGCAGGATCCGGCACGCAGCGATTCGCGCCGCTCAACAGCTGGCCCGACAACGGCAACCTCGACAAGGCGCGCCGGCTGCTCTGGCCGATCAAACAGAAGTACGGCCGCAAGCTCTCCTGGGCCGACCTGATGATCCTCGCCGGCAATGTCGCCCTCGACTCGATGGGCTTCAAGACGTTCGGCTTCGCCGGCGGCCGTGCCGATGTGTGGGAACCCGAGGAGGACATCTACTGGGGCCCCGAGGGCAAGTGGCTGGCGGACGAGCGGTACAGCGGCGATCGCAGTCTCGAGAATCCGCTCGCGGCCGTGCAGATGGGTCTCATCTACGTGAACCCCGAAGGCCCGAACGGCAACCCGGATCCGCTCGCCTCTGCTCGTGACATCCGCGAGACGTTTGCGCGCATGGCGATGAACGACGAAGAGACGGTCGCGCTGGTCGCGGGTGGCCACACGTTCGGCAAGGCGCATGGCGCGGGCGACCCCGCACTGGTCGGCCCCGAACCCGAAGCCGCGCCTCTTGAAGCGCAGGGCCTTGGCTGGATCAACAAGTTCGGCAGCGGCAAGGGTGTGCACACCACCACCAGCGGGATCGAGGGTGCGTGGACGCCGACACCGATCACGTGGGACAACAGCTATTTCGAAACGTTGTTCAAGTACGAGTGGGTGCTGACGAAGAGCCCCGCCGGCGCTCAGCAGTGGACACCGAAGGATCCGGCGGCGAAGACGACGGTGCCTGATGCGCACGACCCGTCGCGCATGCATGCCCCGATGATGACCACGGCGGACCTCGCCCTGCGCATGGACCCGGCGTACGAAAAGATCTCGCGCCGCTTCTACGAGAACCCGCAGGCATTCGCCGACGCTTTTGCGCGCGCGTGGTTCAAGCTCACCCACCGCGACATGGGACCGATCACACGCTACCTCGGCCCGCTCGTCCCGAAGGAAACGCTCATCTGGCAGGACCCGATCCCGGCCGTCAATCACCCACTCGTCAACGACGCGGATGTCGCGACGCTCAAGGGGCAGCTGCTCGCCTCCGGCCTCACCACATCGCAGCTGGTGTCGACGGCGTGGGCGTCAGCGTCGACCTTCCGTGGCTCGGACAAGCGCGGCGGCGCCAATGGCGCGCGCATCCGTCTCGCCCCGCAGAAGTTCTGGGAGGTCAATCAGCCGGCGGAGTTGGCGACCGTGCTCGCGAAGCTCGAAGACACCCAGAAGGCTTTTAATGCGGCCCAGAAGGATGGCAAACAGATCTCGCTGGCCGACCTGATCGTGCTCGGTGGCTGCGCGGCCGTTGAAGCCGCAGCGAAGAAGGCCGGCGTCGCCGTGACGGTGCCCTTCACGCCTGGCCGCATGGACGCATCGCAGGAACAGACCGACGTGGAGTCGTTTGCGGTGCTCGAGCCGAAGGCCGACGGCTTCCGCAACTACCTGCGGCCCAACCAGCGCCTCTCGGCGGAGGACATGCTCCTCGACCGCGCGCAGCTGCTGACGCTGAGCGCTCCAGAGATGACCGTGCTGGTTGGCGGTCTTCGGGTGCTCGGTGCGAACACCGGCGGTGCGACGCACGGTGTGTTCACGCAGAAGGTCGGCACACTGACCAACGACTTCTTTGTGAACCTGCTCGACA
>Ga0194126_10009910_pt1 | contig 12584 bp, 13 predicted proteins | sample TA2KigC150mmetaG_FD_148641 | JGI IMG/M metagenome (GOLD analysis project Ga0194126, IMG submission 148641) | Freshwater microbial communities from Lake Tanganyika, Tanzania - TA2015035 Kigoma Deep Cast 150m | ecosystem: Environmental > Aquatic > Freshwater > Lake | place: Tanzania: Lake...
GATCTCCTTCCACTTGATCAGTTCGCGGACATCCTTTTCGTTTTCGAACAGATTCGCCATAATCGTCCGGAGAACGACATCCCCGGCGTTTTCCAGGGTGTTGATCTCGACGCTGGTCTGGAGGATCTGCGAGGCGTGTTTCATGTCTCTGAGGGCGTGGACGATCACTTTGACCTTTCCAATCGACTCGCCAAGTATCTTCGCCTGTTCGACGAGACCTGCAGCCGGCACCTTCACCCGGTAAAGGAAGAGCCGGGCGGCGGCCGCCTCGGTCATGTCGAGGATGCTGTCCATCTTGTTGATAAGCGAGTATATATCCTCGCGATCGATCGGTGTGAGGAAGGTCGTATGCATCTTTTCGTAGGTTCGGTGGGTGATGATATCCGCTTCGTGCTCGATCTCTTTGAGGCGCGCAATCTTCTGCTCGCTGTAAGCGCCGCTCTCCGCAAGCTCCAGAAAGAGCATTCCCCCGGCCTCGATCTTCAATGCCAGCTCCTCGAACAGATCGAAGAACTTCTCTTCTCTTGGAAATAATCTCATTGCGATTATCCCTCCTTACTTACATCCGGACATTCCCCGGACCTAAGTTCCCGTCACTTAGTATCATTTTTTATGGGACGAGACAAGGATATTTGACGGGATATTTGAAGTATCGGGAGGGGATACTCTTTATTTTAGGACCTTGACAAATATGACTTTGCCATCATCAGGGGCGTAGAAGTCGGCGAGGAATGCTTCCTGAACGTATTCGCAGGCGAGATAGAAGGCGCGCGTCGGCTTGTACTGATCACGGGATGAGGTGTCCGCATAGACCCGCCGCGCCCCCTGTTCGGCCATAAGCCGCTCCGACTCGGCCATGAGCTTTCTTCCCAGGCCCTGTCCCTGCGTTCTCGGGTCTACGACGATCCAGTAGAGATCGAAGCTGTGCGACGAACCGGGAATCGGACCGAAGCAGGTGTATCCTAATAACTGTTTTTCCTCTTCGGCGAAGAGAAAGAAGTAACCACTCGCGCTTCCCCTTGCCAGACTCTCGTCGACGAGTTCTACGGCGATTGCGCATTCCTCCTTCGAAAAGAACCCTGTCGAACGGACAAGCCGTCCGACCCCATCACGATCCTCCTCTCGTACCGCTTGGCGATAGCCAATGGAATTAGCCATTTCTCTTCATTTCTTTTTGTGTCCAGTGTCGCCGATGATCCGTTCAAGAACCTCCGCAAAGGTGAGATCCGCTTGGCGGGTCGTCGCAATAAAACCCGCGTCGGGCGAGAGACAGGGGTTCGCGTTGACCTCGAGGATCCAGGGGCGACCGCTATGGTCGACGCGGAAGTCGACGCGGGCGTAACCCCGGAGATCGAAGAGCTTCCAGCATCCTAGAGCGAGCTCTTTCAGGCGCGAGAGGAGGGGGGCGTCCGTTTCCGGAAACGTGAATGACCGCGGAGTGTTGCGGAACTCGAAAGAGCCCTCGTCCCACTTGGAACGGTAGCCGACCACACGGACTTTCCCCGGCGGGTACGCGTCAAAACAAATCTCCGCCGGGGGAAGAACCTCCGGTTCGCTCCCGCGCATACCGGCCAGGAGCGATAGGTTGAACTCACGCCCGTCGATGAAGGCTTCGGCAAGGCAGGCCCCGCCCAGCGCGTCACGACGGCTGTCCATCTCTGAAAGAATAGGTTCCCTGCCGGCCTCCTGGATCACCGAGTCTTCGTCGAGGCCGATCGACGCATGTTCCCAGACCGATTTGATGAGCCAGGGTCCCGAGATCTGGAGATCCCTTTGCCCGTCGGCAGCTGTAAACCACGGCGGCGTGGGGAGACCGGCAAAGGTGAGCCATTTCTTGGCGAGAATCTTGTTTGAGGTAAGCAGCAGCGCCTCCACACCCGCGCCGGTGTAAGGAATCTTCAATGCTTCGAGAAGGGAGGGGATGACGTGGATGAACCCCCCCTTGCCGATGATCGACTCGACGAGATTGAAGACGATCGCAGGAGAGACGCTGCGAAGTGTCCGGACGGCCTCCTCCAGATTCAGCGAAACGGGCACGGCAACCGGCTGATGGCCCAGCTCGGCAAGGCCCTTTGCAACGAAATCCACCTGCACGAGGACGTCCTTCTCGTCGGGCTGCGCCTCTTTGGCCACTTCTCCATGCAGAATGGCGATTTTCATGATGATCTCTGGATGCGTTTCAGCGCGGAGTTCATCATCCCGGCGATCATCTCCCGATAAGGCATTCCGGCAAGTTCGCAGAGGATGGGAAGATCCGAGTGGCCCGGGCGCAGACCCGCTAAGGGATTCACCTCCATGAAATGGGGAATCCCATTCGCGTCGGCGCGCAAATCGACTCTTCCCCCGTCGCGGCAGCCAAGTCCCCGCCAGGCGGCAAGTGCCGTCATTCCAGCATCCTGCGCCATTGCGTCCGAAACGAGGCGGTATTCGATCTTTCCGTGCCAGTCTTCTTTGTTCATATAGGAGTATACATCCCTTTCGGCCTTCTCGGTAAGATAGACCTCCAGCACACCCGGTACGAATGCCTCACGGCCGGTTCCGATGATGCCGACGGTGAACTCTCGCCCGGGGAGGAAGGCTTCGATCAGGACTGGCTGTCGGAATGTTTCAAGAAGCAAGGGGCAGACGCGTTCAAGCTCCGCCCGGTCGATGATCTTTGAAGCCGCCGTCACCCCTTTTCCCGTCCCTTCGGCGATAGGCTTTGCAAAAAGGGGAAACGGCAGAGACACCTGTACGATATCATCCGGAGATTCGACGACAACAAAATCCGGGGTAGGGATCCCGAGATCCCGGATCACACGCTTCGTCATCCCCTTGTGGAGGGTGAGCGCCAAGACGAGCGGATCGGAAAATACATAAGGAATATGATATGCTTCTAGTAACGCCGGAACCTGCGCTTCGCGGCCGAAACCCCGGAGCCCTTCGGCGATGTTGAAGACAAGGTCCCAGCTCTGGCCGGCAACCAGCCTCTTGGCGAGCTCCCGGACATGGCCGATCCTCTCGATCTCGTACCCGAGGGCGCCGAGGGCGCCCTCGATTGCCGCGATTGTCGCAGGGTGGTCGAATTCTGCCGTCTCTTCCTCTCCATAGCCTTCGGCCAGGTAATCGTCCCGAAGGTCATAGGTCATGCCGATTTTCAATGTTCGTTCCCGGACGTTAGTGGATGACGTTTTCTTCCGACGGGCAGTCCGGATAGCGGAAGACCTGTCCTTCGTAGTTGCGCAGTATCAGGTCCCCGTTTTCCTGCCCAACGACGTACTCGGGCAGGAGGGGGATCTTGCCGCCGCCGCCCGGGGCGTCGATGACGTAGGTTGGAACCGCGTAGCCGGTGGTGAAACCCCTGAGCCCCCGGATGATCTCCAATCCTTTGGCGACAGGGGTCCGGAAATGGGACGAGCCGGGAATGGGATCGCATTGGTAGAGGTAGTAAGGCTTGACCCGTATCTTGAGCAGACCGTGGACGAGCCGCTTCATCGTCTCGGTGTCGTCGTTGATTCCGGAAAGGAGCACCGTCTGGCTTCCCAGCGGAATTCCCGCATCCGCGAGCTGCGTGCATGCCTTGGCCGTCTCCGGCGTCAACTCGTCCGGATGGGTGGCATGGATGCTGATCCAGAGCGGATGATAGCGCTTGAGCATCCTCAGCAGATTGGGTGTAATCCGCTGCGGGAGGACGACAGGGGTTTTTGTGCCGATCCTGATCAGCTCGACGTGGGGAATCCGTCGCAGGTGCGCGAGAAGCCATTCGAGCTGTTCATCGGCCAGGATCAAAGGATCGCCGCCGGAGAGGAGAACATCCCGTATCTCCGGGTGCGCTGCAATATAGGCGAGACCCCTTTCCCACTGATTGATGTTCGGACAGTGGTTGCTTTGGTGGCCCACCATCCGTGAGCGGGTGCAATAGCGGCAATAGGTCGCACAGTGTCCCGTTACCAGGAACAACACACGGTCCGGATAGCGGTGTACGATTCCGGGGACCGGACTGTCCTCATCCTCGTGCAAAGGATCGTTCGACTCGCCGGTGCTTCTGAAGTGTTCATGAACGGTGGGCACAACCGCCCGGCGCAGGGCCTGCCGCGGACTCCAGGGGTCGAGAAGACTTGCATAATAGGGAGTGATTGCCAGCGGCAGCGAGCTTGCCTGGTCGCTCATCGCATGGCGCTCATCCTCCGACAGGCGGATCATCCGTCCCAGGGTGTCCACATCGCGGATGCGGTGATGCAGTTGCCAGCGCCAATCCTGCCATTCTGTGAGGGTGGTGTTCGGGAAGAAACGCTTCCGAAAGATCCGCGCCCGCCCGTCGCTAAAGGCAACCGGTTTGGGAATTGCTCCGGCCCGCAGGGGGGTGGGGGTGCTGATGGCACTTAGTAACTTACCAAAATCATTGTACTGGTTTAGACCGACAATGCCGGTCAAACTACCTGGAGGTTCTGCCTCCTCGGCAAATAGAGCTTCGCTTTCCATCAATCGATGCCTCCTGAAATGTGATGCCCCTCTCAGCATGGTCCGTACGCGGATGACACTGCATAGGGGCTCTTGCGTCATAGATGAAAAAAAGAGAGGACAAGGCCTCTCTTTCTTATACACGACACAAATACTGTTTAGACCTCTGTATCCGATATGCGAATGTAAAACCCATCATATCCCTGCTGATTTTTGCTGTCGCTCTACTCCTTTTGTCATGGGCTGTCAACAAATAATGATGCGTTGTCTGCATGGCCTGACCGCTCTTTATTTCTACTTCACAGTATAGCGCCTGAGGGTAATGACAACCCTGCCTTCTTCGTCCTCCCCCAGGGCGCCCGTCGCCTCCACCTGGCGCTGGAGACAGGCAAGGAGCTCCTTTCCCTTCCGGTTACCGGCGATCCGATATTCCTTTTCGTCCGCCGTGGCGAGGGCCGCCATGATCACACCGTGATCGTCATCCCACTCTACCGGGATGACGATCCCCGTCAGGGTGATGCTTTGAGCCCGTTTTTTCTCCGCCATCGATGATCTACCTCGCTGAGAATGATAAGAAACATCTGTGCCATAATGATAACCAATTGTTAATTAAGGACATTTGTTGAAAGGGCCTGAATATATCAGGAACTTGCAGTTCCGATAGCTACGAGGCGCTTTTTTATTAAAGCAATAATAAAGTGAAAAGGAGCATTATAACTATTGATATTATTTATAAATATATTATCAGGAACTAAAGATTCCTATATTTTCTTAACAGGAACATTGAGTTCCTGTTTTTTGTGCTTACTAAAGATATTCTTTTCCCGGTCAGATTGAGCGGGGAGCAAGATGTTTAAAACCCCTGCATTTACATTGACACGGCCAGTCCGTTGTGTAGAATGGCGCCGGTTATTCTGAAGAAAATGGTCTAATCCATTCATAGAGGAGACGATGCCGGAACTCCCTGAAGTCGAGACCCTCTGCCGCCAGTTGAACGCGATCCTACCGGGGAAAAAGGTCCTTGCCGTTGAGATCCTCGATCCTCTCCTGGGCGAGAGGAAAGGCGATGAGCTGATCGGCCGGAAAATCGAGGCCGTGTGCCGTCGTGGGAAATGCATCCGGATGGAGATGGGCAAAATGGGCCGATTCTCCGACAGGTCGGCCGAAGGGCGTCAGGGGAAAATTGAGAAAATACCGAAAGACAAAGGGTTCACGGCGGAGCTGCATCTCAGGATGACCGGCCGCCTCCTCTGGCAGGCCGGCGGGACATCCCTGCCTCGGTACACGCGCCTGGTGATCACCTTTTCGAATGGAAAGCTTCTCTTGATCGATCCACGACGGTTTGCAACCTTTCGTGCGCGGTCTCATGCGAACGCACTGCCGCCTCTGGCAGACCCTCTCGAAGGATTGTCGGCGCGCCGCCTCGCGAAGATCGCCGCGATGCGGCGTCTGCCGGTGAAATCTTTTCTCATGGATCAGCGGTTCATCGCCGGTATCGGAAATATTTATGCCTGCGAGATTCTCCACCATGCCTGCATCGATCCGCGCCGGCCTTCGGGAGACCTGTCGGCCGACGAATGGCGGAAGGTGGAGGAGGCTGCCGCGCTGATCCTTCCGAGAGCGGTGGCCTGCCGGGGGACGACGGTTTCCGACTGGTGTGATCTTTTCGGTATGAACGGCGAGAATCAGGAGCATCTGGAGGTCTACTCGCGCAATGACGAGACATGCCGGCGCTGTGGCGGGAAGATCGGGTATATGAAATTAAGCGGAAGGGGGACTTGGTTCTGCCCGGCCTGTCAGAAGTGACGGCAGAGGCGAAATCCCTGGGGACATTGTGATTTACAACATAAGTACGTTATGATACAAATTCACCATAAAAATTGATTTCAAAGAAACGCGAAAGGGTTTAAATGAAAAAAGCACTGATCACCGGCATCACCGGCCAGGACGGATCGTATCTGGCCGAGCTCCTTCTTGCGAAGGGCTATGAAATTCACGGGCTCATCCGCCGGGCCAGCACCTTCAACACCGACCGGATCGACCATCTCTACAAGGATTTTCATGATCCTAAGGCAAGGGTCTATCTCCACTATGGCGATCTCTCGGTTTCCGGGCAGCTCACCGATCTGCTCCAGGAGATCCGGCCGGATGAAATCTACCACCTTGGCGCCCAGAGTCATGTTAGGGTCAGCTTCGATATGCCCGAGTACACCGGAGATGTGACCGGTCTCGGAACGATCCGCCTCCTCGAGGCCATCCGGAAGACGGGTATCAAGGCCCGTTTCTACCAGGCATCCTCGAGCGAGATGTTCGGCGCCGCCCCGCCCCCCCAGAGCGAGACGACCCCTTTCCAGCCGCAGAGCCCTTATGCCGCGGCCAAGGTCTACGCTTACTACGTCATTCGCAATTACCGCGACGCCTATAAACTCTTTGCCGCGAACGGCATCCTTTTCAACCATGAATCCCCCCGGCGCGGTGAGACCTTCGTCACCCGGAAGATCACCCGCGCCGCCGCCCGAATCAAGCTTGGCCTCCAGGAGAAGCTCTACCTCGGGAACCTCGAGGCGAAGCGCGACTGGGGTTTCGCCGGCGACTACGTCGAGGCGATGTGGCTCATCCTCCAGCAGGACAGTCCCGACGATTACGTGATCGCCACCGGCGAGACCCATTCGGTCCGGGAGTTTGCCGAAAAGGTCTTCGCCAAACTGGATCTCGACTATCAGAAGTATGTCCTGATCGATCCGCGGTATTTCCGTCCCACCGAGGTGGACGTCCTTCTCGGCGACGCAGCCAAGGCCCGCAAGGCTCTCCATTGGCTCCCCAAGGTCGGCTTCGATCAGCTCATCGAGATGATGGTCGCCGCCGATCTGGAGACCGCCGAGAAAGAAAAAACCCTCGTCGACGCCGGTTACGCCTTCGGCGGCCACAGGGTGATCTGATGAAAAAAAAACGCATTACGATCACCGGCGGCAGAGGGTTTTTAGGAAAGCATCTCATCCGTGCCTTCGAGGGGCGCGGCTATGAACAACTCCTTGTTGCCGATCTCCCCGAATACAATCTGATCCGTCCGGAAGACATCCGCCGGCTCTACGACGAGCAGCGTCCCGATATCGTCATCCATCTCGCCGCAAAGGTCGGCGGCATCGGCTTCAACCAGGAGAATCCCGGTTCCCTCTTCTACGAGAACATCATGATGGGGGTCCAGCTCCTCCACGAGGGTTTTCTGCGGAAACTGGGAAAGTTCGTCGCCCTGGGCACGATCTGCGCCTACCCGAAATTCGCCCCCGTGCCCTTCAAGGAGGAAGACCTCTGGAACGGCTACCCCGAAGAGACGAACGCCCCTTACGGCCTCGCCAAGAAGATGATGCTCGTCCAGTCCCAGTCCTACCGGCAGCAATACGGCTTCAATTCCATCTTCCTGCTCCCGGTGAATCTCTACGGCCCCGGCGACAATTTCGATCCGCGCTCCTCCCATGTGATCCCCGCCCTGATCAAAAAGTGCGTCGATGCGGTGGAGCGGGGCGATGAGGAAATCGTTGTCTGGGGGACCGGCGCCGCCACGCGGGAGTTCTTTTACGTGGAGGACGCCGCGGAGGCGATCGTCCTGGCGACGGAGAAATACGACAAGTCCGATCCCGTCAACATCGGCGCCGGCTTTGAGATCTCCATCCGGGACCTGGTGGCCCTCATCGTCGAGCTGACGGGTTTCCGGGGCCGCATCGTCTGGGATTCGACCAAACCCGACGGTCAGCCCCGGCGAATGCTCGATACGGCGCGCGCCTTCGATGAATTCGGGTTCCGCGCGCGAACCGATTTCCGCGCCGGACTGACAAAGACCATCGACTGGTACAGGGCCGCTCGTGCAAAACGCTAAATGTAAAGACCTGACCCCCTTGATGCGATCGATCGAATCGCGGGAAGCGCGCCTGGCTGTCATCGGTTTGGGATATGTCGGCCTGCCGCTCGCGGTAGAGTTCGGCAAGCAGTTCCGCGTCACGGGTTTCGACTGCGACCCCGGCCGCCTTGCGGAGCTGCGCGCCGGGCACGACCGCACCCGCGAGGTCAGCGTCGCGGATCTGAAAGCCGCCGGCCGTCTCGCCTTCTCCGGAAACCCGGAAGATCTGCAGGGGACGGATCTGTTCATCGTCACCGTTCCCACACCCATTGATGTTCACAAACGGCCCGACCTGACGCCGCTTATCCGGGCCAGCGAGACCGTCGGCCGCGCCCTCAAACCTGGCGCGGTCGTCATTTACGAAAGCACCGTCTACCCGGGCTGCACGGAGGAGGACTGCGTTCCCATCCTGGAGCGCCAAAGCGGCCTCGCCTTCAACCGGGATTTCTTCTGCGGCTACAGCCCCGAGCGGATCAACCCCGGCGACAAGACCCACACCCTTGTCCGGATCAAGAAGGTCACCTCGGGCTCGACCCCGGGGGCCGCCGATGCCGTGGACGCCTCTACCGCTCGAATCATCGCCGCCGGCACCCACCGCGCCCCCTCCATCCGGGTCGCCGAGGCCGCCAAGGTGATCGAGAACGCCCAGCGCGACATCAATATCGCATTCGTCAACGAGCTGGCGATGATCTTCGAGCGTCTGGGGATCGACACCCAGGATGTCCTGGAGGCGGCCGCCACGAAATGGAACTTCCTCCCTTTCCGCCCGGGCCTCGTCGGCGGCCATTGCATCGGGGTCGATCCCTACTACCTCACGCAAAAAGCGCAGGCCGCCGGATACCACCCCGAGATCATCCTTGCGGGGCGCCGCCTCAATGACAACATGGGCCGCTATATCGCCGGCCGCGTGATCAAGCTGATGATCCAGCGGGGGCAGAAGGTCCAGGGGGCGAACGTCCTTGTTTTAGGGGTCACCTTCAAGGAGAATTGTCCCGATATCCGCAACTCCCGGGCCATCGACGTGGTCCGCGAGCTGCAGGAGTTCGGTTGCAATGTGTCGATCCACGATCCGTGGGCCGACGCCGATGAGTTCCGTCGTGTCTACGGACTGGAGCTGTCGCCAAGCCCGGGCCGGGACCGACAGGTCGAGATCGATGCCGTTATACTGGCCGTGGCCCACGACACATTTCGTGAGTACGATTTCACCCGCTTCACCAAAGCCGGCGCCATCGTCTTCGACATCAAGTCCTTCCTGGCCAGGGATTGCATTGATGGGCGCCTGTAGCATTCCGCTGCAAGGGTGACACCCTTGCCGTTATGATGAGAATCGAGGGAATCCTTAGAGCTTCTCCTCGACGGACTTGATCTTCCCTTCGATGCGGTTCATGGCTCCCTCGCGGTAGTCCATCTGCAGCGTCATGTAGATCCGGCTGCAATCCTTCCGCAGCTCCGCGAAGCATTTCTCCACCACTGCCATGACCTCTCCCCATTCCCCTTCGACGGCCGTGCTCATCGGGCCGAGCTTGTAAGGGAGGCCGCTCTCCCGGATGATCCGCAGGGATTTGGCCACATAGGGGCTGACGCTCGTTCCCTTGTCCGTGGGGAATATTGAAAAATGGATCAGTACGCTCATATTGCCTCCAGGTATCCCAGCGCTGTTTCGGTCCTGCAACTGCTTATTTTTTCATAATCGACTTGATCATTGCCTCTAGATTGCGGCACTGGCGGCAGACGATCAGGCCGTTTTTGTCGATGAGAACCGTTGTCGGGATACCCCTAACCTGGTAAACGCCGCTCACCGCGCCGTCCAGGTCCAACAGGGTGCGATAGGGCAGGTCGTGTTTGGCGGCAAACTTGTCGACCTTCTCCTTGGATTCCTGGATGTCGATGTTGACGATCTCCAGTCCCTGCTTTGCATAGGCGGCATGCAGGGATTTTAGGTTGGGTATCTCCTTCACACAATAGGTGCACCAGGTCGCGCTGAAAACGATCAGGACAGGGTTTTTCCCCTTGCGGTCGCTCAGGCGGAATTGCTGACCCTTGAGGTCGGTGAGGACAAAGTCCGGGGCCTTGATCTCATTGGTAAGCTTCGTGATATCGAGCTGCTTGGAATTTGCGGCGGCGACGCCGGGCAGGGTAAAACAACAGGCGATCAGCACAACCGTTATGATTCTTGATACATTTTCTCGCAGATAGGTCACTGACATGTCATCTCCTTACACCCAGAGGAAACCGGCGTTGATCAGGAAATACTCGCGGGTACCGATAAGTATCCAGCCGAAGAGGTGGCTTACCCGGACCATCCATCTTCCGGATTTTGGCAGTCCGGCCAGAAGACCGGCAAAAGTGCCGACCAGGATGAGCAGGGTCCCCATCCCGACGGCAAAAACAAACATCAGGCTGACGGCAAAGGCCACATTCTGCCGCGTCGCCGCATATCCGAGAACAACCGCCAGTGCAGGCGCCGTGCAGGGACCCATGATGAGTCCCGAGGCCGCCCCTACAAGGAAGCTGCTCGTGATCCCCGTGATTTTTTTTTCAGGCTTGACCCGCGTGACGAAGTCGGGCGTCCGGACATGGAGAGAAAAGAGGCCCAACATTGATAATCCCATGAATATACAGAGGTTTCCTACTAAAAAATAGGTCCAGGGATTGCTCTGAATCTGGCCGAACATCTTTCCGGAGAGCGAGGCGAAAGCGCCCAGGAGCATATAGGTGACGGCCATGCCCAGGACATAAATCACCGAAAGCAAGAGCCCCCTGCTTCGCGATCCTCTGCCACGGGCGCCGATGAAGGCGACGGTGATCGGGATCACCGGGTAGATGCAGGGGGTGAAGCTGACCAGGAGGCCTCCGAGGTATACGGCAAGATAGGCGAGAAGAAAGGACTCCTGCAGGTAGCCGGACAAGCCGTTTATGAAAGTGTCTATCATCCTTTGTCCCTTTTCATTATTGCCTGTTCAGTAGCACAAGCTGCGGCAAAGGTAAAATCCTTTTATCGCGTTTTACCGGGCGGGAGGATAACCGCCGCGGCCCTTCGGATGATCTTTCCGGTGAGGGTTTCGTCGCTCCTGAGGGCGCCGAAGGGGCAGATCTCGATGCAGCAGTAGCAGCGGATGCAGCGATCGTAGTCGAAGCGAAGCGACATCTCCTTCGTTGTAATCGCCCCGGCCGGACAGATCTTCCCGCATTCGCCGCACATCCGGCAGAGGACCCCGTCGCAGACCGGCCGCTGGAGGATCTGACGGCGGATGAAACCGTGGAGGAATCGCGGGCCGTAGACGAGGGAGGTCGGGCGGGGAAGTAAAAAGCCCCGGATTTCGGGGAGGGTCCCATCGATCTCCGGTTCGGTCAGAGGGCTTTCCGTTTCCATGGCCGCCTCGAGGATCGGCACCGCTCCGGGGTCGAGACCGAGCATCCGGCAGACCGCCAGATCGACGGCAAAGGGGTCGCGCCCGGCCATGAGGACACCGAGCCGTTTCGGGACGCCGGCAGGGCCGGGTCCCTGCCCCTCCAGGGCCAGGATGCCGTCGAGGATGTTGAATGACGGCCTGAGGGTGCTGCCAATCCGGACCAGGAGCCGCGCGAATGTCCGCCGGTCGATGCCGGCCCGCATGTGCCATTCGGGTTTCCGGTAGCCGATGATGCAGCCGAAGAGGTTCTTGACCGCGAGGGTGAGGAGCATCTGGCTGTGGGTCTTGAGCTTGGCGAGGTTCACGATCACATCCGCCCGGACGGGCTCCTCGGCGATGGCGATCTGCCCGAAAGGCCCGCCGATATCGACCTGGGTCGAGTTTTGAAAGGGTCGACACTCGCAGTCGAGCCCTTTCAGGGCGTCACGGATGCCGCTCATTCTGAGGATCATGGCAAATGAGCCGATCGCGGGGCTGTCGGAAACGAGCGGCCGAGCCCCCTTTTCCAGGACGTACTCGACGACCATCCGGACGATGGCGGGATGGGTCAGTATCGCCTGGCGCGGCGTCGCTGGGGCGAGGAGGTTCGGCTTGATCAGGACGCGGCTGCCCCCCTGTATGTGTGCGCCGCCCATTGCCTCCATCATCTCGAAGATCAGCGGCCGGAGCGCAGGATGATCATAGGTTGTCTGTCTGACGAGCACCTGGGACATGATTTGCTTACTCCGATGGACAGAACGGCGGGGCGGGAGAGTGATGCCCCCCTGTTTCCCTGCATCCGACCCTGCATCGTATCCAAAAAGTATTCGCGCCGCAACAGGGATTTACGTTTCTGC
>Ga0194126_10009914_pt1 | contig 12581 bp, 11 predicted proteins | sample TA2KigC150mmetaG_FD_148641 | JGI IMG/M metagenome (GOLD analysis project Ga0194126, IMG submission 148641) | Freshwater microbial communities from Lake Tanganyika, Tanzania - TA2015035 Kigoma Deep Cast 150m | ecosystem: Environmental > Aquatic > Freshwater > Lake | place: Tanzania: Lake...
CGTTTATCCGGCAGAAAACGCCAAATTAGCTCGCGAGATAATAGAGCGCGGAGCCTTGATAAGTGAGTATCCTCTGGGCACTAAGCCCAAAGCTGACAATTTCCCCAGGCGGAATCGGATTATGAGCGGCCTAAGTCTTGGAGTGCTAGTAGTAGAGGCTGGGGAAAGCAGTGGAGCTTTAATTACAGCTAATCAGGCGCTGGAGCAGAACCGAGAGGTTTTTGCTGTTCCGGGCAGTATATTATCTCCAACCAGTAGGGGAACAAATCACCTCATTCAAGAAGGAGCAAAGCTGGTCCGAAATTACGTTGATATTTTGGAGGAACTGAATTTAGCTATGATGGCACAGCAACTGGAGATGAAAGAGCTTCTCCCTGTCGATGAAACTGAATCACTGCTACTGAAACAGCTAAGTCGCGAGCCGACTCATATTGATGATATTTGCCGCAATAGCGGTCTTACAGCAGCTTTGGTTAGCAGCACTCTAACCATGATGGAGCTTAGGGGGATAGTAAGACAAGTTGGTGGTTTGAACTATGTGCTTGCCAAAGAAATGAGAGAAGAATATCAAACTCAGTTAAGCTAGCCATGACAATGAAACTTGTTGTAGTTGAATCACCAGCTAAGGCAAAGACGATAGGCAGAATTCTAGGCTCAGGCTATACTATCAAGGCGTCTTTGGGACACGTGCGTGACCTGCCACGGAAAGAATTTGGCATAGATGTAGTAAATGACTTTGCCCCCAAATATGTTGTCATTCCACAAAGAAAAGAGGTAATCGGCGAACTAAAGAAGTTGGCTGATGATGTTTCTGCAGTTTATCTGGCTACTGACCCCGACCGAGAAGGGGAGGCGATTTCCTGGCATCTAATTGAAGCAACCAAGCTCAATAAAACCAAAATACCTGTTTGGCGTGTTGCCTTTCATGAGATAACAAAAGAGGCAGTAGAGCAAGCTTTTCACTATCCCCGCTCTATTGACATGAACTTAGTTGATGCTCAACAGGCACGGCGTCTCCTGGATAGATTAGTTGGCTACAAGCTGAGCCCATTGTTGTGGCGGAAAGTGCAAAGAGGCCTTTCCGCAGGCAGGGTTCAATCAGCAGCCGTAAGGATAATCGTTGACCGGGAGTGTGAAATTCAAAATTTCGCCTCTAGAGAATACTGGCTTATTGAGGCTGAGCTGGTAAAAGAGCTACCCAAAGCTGATAAAAATAGCTTTCGAGCGCTGCTCATAGGTTTAGCTGACGGCACAAAGTTGGAGATACCCAATGAGCAAGAAGCTAATAGGATTGAAAACGAACTGAACAAAGCTGACTATTTCGTTACGGATGTAAATGTAAAAGAGGTAGCTCGGCAACCGGCACCACCATTTATCACCAGTACCCTACAACAGGAAGCCTGGCGTAAGCTTCGGTTCACCGCTCAACGTACCATGTCAATCGCCCAACAGCTCTATGAGGGAATAACTCTCGGTGAAGAAGGCTCAGTGGGTCTAATCACCTATATGCGTACCGATTCCACTCAGGTAGCTGCCAGCGCTATATCCGAGACCAGGGATTTTGTTAACAGCAGATATGGTGCTCGCTATTTGCCTCCACAGCCACGCTCCTTTGGCAAGAAGGGTAAATGGGCTCAGGAGGCACATGAAGCTATCCGACCGACAAAGATTCACCGAGAACCAGACCAAGTCCGCCCCTATCTCAAACCGGAGCAGTTTAAACTCTACGAACTCATCTGGAAGCGGATGGTAGCAAGCCAAATGGCAGCGGCATCCTTGAATGTCACTACCGTGAATGTAAAAGCAAAATGCCCTGAGCCCCAAAATGAATATTTACTTAGAACAATTAGTTCTATAGTCAAGTTCCCAGGTTTTATATCCCTATACAGCGAAGGAAAAGACGAGGATGTAGAAGAGGAAAAGACAATCTCTCTACCCAAATTGAAAGTTGGTGATGGATTAGCGCTGTTAGGGTTATTCCCGGAACAACGGTTTACTCAACCATCACCCCGTTATACAGAGGCCACGTTGATAAAAGCACTGGAGCAGAAGGGAATCGGACGACCAAGCACATATGCACCGATTTTATCCACTATCCAAGATAGGGGCTATGTATATAAAGAGAACGGTAAGCTGCGTCCTGACGAGATAGGTATTATTGTAAACGACCTGTTAACCCAGCATTTCCCTAACGTCGTTGACCTAGATTTCACGGCTCGGCTGGAGGAAGAGCTGGATGAGATTGCTCGCGGTGAGAGAAAGTGGGTGTCAGTCCTGAGAGATTTCTATACGCCTTTTGAAGAAACACTAAACCAAGCCTCTAGCAAGATTGAGAAAATCAATATTTCTAAGCCGACGGAGGAGATTTGCCCTGATTGCGGTCGGATTATGGTGATAAAAATGGGGCGTTACGGGAAATTTTTGTCCTGTAGCGGCTATCCTGAGTGCAAAAAGACAATGCCATATTTGGTCAAAATCGGTGTTCCCTGCCCTCAATGTGGCAAAGAACTGATAGAACGGGTAAACAAGAAAAAGCGTGTCTTTTATGGCTGCAGTAACTTCCCGCAGTGTCAGTTCGCCATAAACCGTAAACCCCTTCCTCAGCCTTGCCCTCATTGCGGCAAGCTTCTAGTTATATATCGAGATGGCTGGGCGAAATGCACCGCCTGTAGCCATAAAGATAAGCTAGACGAACTAGAAAAAGCAGGAGTGACAGCATGAAAATATTAGTTATCAATGGCCCAAACCTTAATCTGCTTGGCAAGCGAAACAAAGCCGCCTACGGGGATAAATCATTGGCAGAACTTGATAAGCTCTTAAAAAAACGGGGGGAAGGTCTGGGGGTGGACATAGTCAGCTTTCAATCCAATAGTGAGGGGACACTTATTGACTTTATCCAGAAGCACTCTTCCGAGGCGAGCGGTATAGTTATAAATCCTGGGGCGCTTACTCATTATGGTCTTTCGTTACGGGATGCTTTAGCTGACAGCGAATTGCCGGTTATTGAAGTTCATCTGTCGAACATCTATGCTCGAGAGGAATGGCGGGCGAAATCGGTAATTGCCCCCATTGCCAGAGGTCAAATCAGTGGACTGGGTTGGTGGGGGTATATTGCTGCGATGCATACACTGGTCGGCGAACTAAAAGGTGAGGCCTGGGAGTGAGCCGTCTGCAAAAGTTGCGGCAAAACTTAATAAAGCAGGAATTAGACGCCCTAGTAGTTTCTCAGCCACAAAACCGACGTTACCTTTCTGGGTTCACTGGCTCAACAGGTTGGCTGCTGATTTCAAATAGTAACGCCTCATTAGCTGTTGACTTCCGCTATGTGGAGCAAGCCAAAAAGGAGTCACCTGATTTTGAGATTTTTCATGTTAAAGGTGACATGGCAAATTGGCTGCCTAAATTAGCCTCAGATTTGGCATTCAAAAAGACTGGCTTTGAAGCAGACCACGTTCCTTTTGCTGCTTACCAGCAACTACGTAAAATGATAAGTGATGGTCATTATCAGCTGCAGTTTATTCCGACTACTGGTCTGGTAGAATCCCTTCGTGCCGTAAAAGAACCTGAAGAACTCGAATTTATCACTGAGGCGGCTAAACTAGCTGATGCCGCTCTTGCATATGCTAAATCAATAATATGTTCTAGAGTGACTGAGAAGGAGATAGCGTGGGAACTGGAGAAATTCCTCCGAGAAAGAGACAATGAGGCTGTACCTTTTGACATCATTGTAGCTTCAGGGCATAACTCAGCCTTACCCCATGCTAAGCCATCAGACCAAGTTATCAGTAAAGGTGAGCCTGTGATGATTGACATAGGAGCCCGAGTGAACGGTTATTGTAGCGATTTAAGTCGTACCTTTTTCTTGGGTGATGAAGACAAGACTTTTTCCAAAATTTATGATATTGTTTTGGGGGCACAACTAACTGCTTTGGCTACGATTGAAGATGGTATGAGTGGTGACCAGGCTGACCGATTGGCTCGAACGATTGTAGAACAATCAGGATATGGAGATGCCTTTGGTCATGGATTAGGGCATGGTGTTGGATTAGAGGCCCATGAGTCACCACGGCTTGGTCCCAATTCGTCTGACATATTAGTTGATGGGACAGTCTTTACTGTTGAGCCCGGAATTTATGTCACCGGCTGGGGCGGGGTTAGAATCGAAGATACTGTGGTAATAAAGGACGGCAAGGTCAAAACCCTTACTAATGCGGAAAAAATAGCAAACATTCACTAGGAGGATGATTGGTCTCATGATTGACGCTGGCGAATTGAAAAGAGGGATAACTATTGAGCTGGATGGGCAACTATACCAGGTTCTTGATTATCAGCATATTAAGATGGGACGAGGCTCAGCACAAGTTCGACTGAAACTTCGTGATGTTCGTGCTGGCCATACTACAGAGCGGTCCTTTCAGGCTAGTGCGACTTTTACCCGAGCCTTTCTTGAACGCCGTCCTGTTCAATACCTTTACAACGATGGTGGTCTTTATTATTTTATGGATAATAAGACTTTCGAGCAGATACCTCTTGATAAATCAATGCTTGGTGATACACTGAAATACTTGAAAGACGGAATGAATTTAGAAATGCTTACTCATAAAGGCAAGGCTGTGGGACCAGAATTACCGGTGTCAGTAGAGCTCAAAGTCATAGAAACAGGCCCCGGCTTCAAGGGGGATACAGCCTCTGCGGGCAGTAAGCCTGCTAAGCTGGAAACAGGCATTACTATTAAGGTTCCTTTCTTCATTAATACTGGTGACATTATCAAGGTGGACACCCGCACCGGTGAATACTTAGAGAGGATAAGCTGATTCTTTGATAAAGGCCGACCTTCACATCCATACCACCTATTCCATGGATTGCGCTATGACTCTGGAGCAAATAATTGCGCGCTGCCTCAAAATCGGTATCAACTGTCTGGCGATAACTGACCATAACACCATTGCTGGAGCTTTAAGGATGAAAGAAATGGCACCCTTTCCCATTATCGTTGGTGAGGAAATCTTAACTTCAGGTGGTGAAGTCATTGGGCTGTTTCTGAGCCAGGAGATTCCCAGCAAATTGTCCATTGAGGAAACTATATCTCTGATTAAAGCTCAAGATGGGCTAGTATGCATTCCACATCCATACGATAGATTACGCCTGTCAATGTTTAGGAACCAGGTATTTGAGTCCATAATGCCAGAAGTTGACATTATTGAGGTATTTAATGCACGTAGCCTTTCGCCAAACAGTTCAACTAGAGCATGGAACCTAGCTCATAAATATGGCAAGCTTGCCAGTGCTGGCAGCGATGCTCACACAACATCCGAGATTGGTAATGCTTATGTTGAGATACCCGAATTCAACGGGAAGGATGAATTCCTAGCATCCTTAGCGCAAGGAAAAATCTCGGGCAACAAGTCAAATCCAACTGTTCATTTTGCCAGTACGTGGGCAAGATTGAAGAAGAACCTGTCTTAAGAGAGGTTACCTTGTTAACCATCGGTTGGTTTTCCACCGGCAGGGATGAGGCAGCAAGACAACTTCTGCAAGTTGTCCAGCAAAAAATTGAAAGCGACGAAATAAAAGGCAAAATCCTTTTCGTCTTCAGCAATCGGGAACCAGGCGAATCGAAGCAAAGCGACTTATTCTTTGAATCAGTTCACAGCTATCATATCCCCCTCATTTGCTTTTCCTATAAGAAATTTGAAGTTGCCCAAGATGTAACAGATACAGCAACAGGCGAATCATTGCCAAAATGGCGACTCAAATATGACAGAGAGGTTATGAAAAGACTTCGGGATTTCAATCCCGATTTGTGTGTGCTTGCTGGCTACATGCTTATCGTTGGCAAGGAGATGTGCCACAGATATAATATGATTAACCTGCATCCAGCAGCTCCAGGCGGACCTAAGGGTAGCTGGCAAGAGGTAATCTGGAAACTAATAGAAGATAACACCGCAGAATCCGGGGTGATGATGCATCTGGTAACATCAGAGCTAGACAGAGGACCAGTAATAACCTATTGCACCTTTCCCATTAGAGGTGAACCTTTCGACAAATATTGGCGTGAAATAAGTAGTCGCTCTGTAGCTGAAATAAAAAAGGAGCAGGGCGAAAACAATACGCTATTCCAACTTATCCGTAAGCACGGGCTAGCCAGGGAATTCCCTCTTATTGTGTCAACACTGAGAACTTTCAGCCAAGGAGAGGTAAAGATAGAAGCCGACAGAATATTTAACTGCCGAGGGAAGCCAATATCGGGATATGACCTTAGTGGCGAAGTAAATAGGATAGCGAAGTTAGAATGAGTGTCATCTGTTTCGACCTTGAAGGCCCGTTAGCTACTCAGGATAATGCCTATGAGCTTATGAAGCTTTTCCCTGACGGGGGCAAGATTTTCGAGACCATTAGTCGCTATGATGACTTGCTCACATTAGAAGCCAGACTAGACTACGAACCTGGAGATACTTTGGCTCTCATTGCCCCGTTCCTGGTATACCATAGAATAAAGGAGGATGACATATCTGCTCTAGCGACAAAGGCAACTTTAGTTAGCGGGGCTGCTAATCTAATTGCCCGACTTGGTGCCGACGGTTGGAAAGTATTCTGCATCAGCACTAGCTATGAGCAATATGCCAGGCATATTGCCCGCAGGCTCAACATTTTCTCCCAGAATGTTGCCTGTACTTCTTTTCCACTAGATAAATTTTCTCAAATGTTATGTAAAGAAGATTTTAGATATCTGGAGACAATGGAGAAGGAGATTTTGACTAAGGACTCTATTGATGATGCCTGGATAAAGAAACGCCTTGACCGCTTCTACTGGCGGGAGTTGCCCAAAACCAATTTAGGCCAGCTTCTGGAACAGGTTAAGCCTATAGGTGGACAACGAAAGGTAGAAGCCCTGGGGCGATTTGCCAAGGCTCAAGGTAAACCTCTATCTGACTGGGTAGTGGTCGGCGATAGCATCACTGATTTTAAGATGCTTCAAGCTGTTGACCAGGCTCGCGGTTTAGCAATTGCCTTCAATGCTAATGAATATGCACTTCCCTATGCTACCATGAGTCTGGCATCCACACATCTCGATGACCTGTGGCAGATTTTAGAGGCTTGGAAGAAGGGCAAACGTCCCTCGATAGAAAAACTGGTTAAAGAAAAGGAAAAGACCGGCGGCAACGGCGACAGGGGATATTTTCATTGGCTGGTTGGAATTAAGGATATTTCTATCCCTCTTAAAACTCACAAGAGAATTCGTCATGTTGTCCGCGAAGAGGCAGCTAAACTGGGCTGAGTTTATTGCATGGCTAAGATCGAGATAGTTGGCTTGGGAGCAATGAATGTAGACCGTCTATATCAGGTCAGCAAAATCGTTGTTGATGGTGAACAGATAGTGACGGATTTTGTGTCCCTCCCGGGCGGGTCAGCAGCTAATACTATTTACGGTCTAGCTAAACTCGGCGTTAAAACAGGATTTGTCGGTGCCGTAGGCACGGACGAGGACGGAAAAGAGTTGCTTGGTGATTTTAAGGCTGCTGCCGTTGATATCAGTCAAATTAAGGTCAAGAAAGCAAACACAGGCTCCACAATCTGCATCAGCGATAAGCTGGGAAGACGAGCAATCTATGTGTCACCCGGTGCTAACAGCCTACTCAATACTGAAGACGTACATTTAGCTTACTTGAACCAGGCTAAGATGATTCATCTGTCATCCTTTGCCAATGATAAGCAGTTCAAACTCCAAGTCAATCTGGTAAAGAAACTAAAGAATTCAATCAAGGTTAGCTTGGCTCCGGGAATGCTCTACGCTACCAGAAGGCTGAAAACTTTAGTCCCCTTGCTTGAGAGAACCTATATCGTTTTTATGAACCGTAGTGAAATCGAGCAATTAACAGGCAAAGATTTCAGAGCCGGGGCTCAAGAGTGTCTAAAGCTGGGTTGCCAGATTGTTGTCGTGACTCTGGGCAGAGGTCTAGTTAAGAGCAAAAATAAGACTATCACAGCTTACATTTGCGAATCAGGCAGAAGCTATGAAATTGAGTCTGGAGCAGAAAGCTCAAAATTCCGGTTAGAGACTACTGGTGCTGGAGATGCTTTCGCCGCCGGTTTTCTCTTCGGTTTTCTCAGAGGCAAGCCTATTGAAGAATGTGGATCGCTCGGCGATATAATGGCTGGCCTTGCCATCAGGGAAGTTGGAGCGAGAAAAGGGCTGCCGCCTTTAGCCCACCTGTCTCAGAGTTATCTCAAACGCTCAGGGCAGCGGCTTTAAACTCTTATTCCTTCTGCTTTTTACTTGGTGCCCCACTCAAGATTTCGTCAACAATGCCGTATTCTACGGCTTGTTCCGGACTGAGATAGAAATCCCGGTCAGTATCATGGGCGATTTTCTCCATTGGTTGCCCGGTGTGCTTAGCCAGGACAGTACGGATTATTTCCTGCAGCCTCATAATCTCACGAGCGGCAATCTCAATATCGGCCGCCTGACCCTGGGCACCGCCAACTGCCTGATGCATGTGGATTGTGGCATTAGGTAAGGCATATCGTTTACCTTTAGCACCAGCAGCAAGAATAAGCGTCCCCATACTCGCAGCCAATCCGACACAGATTGTAGATACATCGGGTTTAACCAGTTGCATGGTGTCATAAATAGCCAGGCCAGCACTGATAATTCCGCCCGGACAATTGATATAGAGATTTATATCTTTCTCCGCATCCTCATGCTCCAGATAAAGGAGCTGAGCGATAATCAAATTGGCTATCTGGTCATTGATTGGTGTACCCAGAAAAACAATTCGCTCCTTCAAAAGCAGCGAGTAAATGTCGAAGGCCCGCTCTCCTCGAGCACTGCTTTCGATAACCATCGGGATTATGTTCTGAGGCAATCTTTCCATTTTACCTTTCCCTCCCTAGATTAAGATAATATAACATTTACTAACTCTATTGTCACTATGAGCACATCGAAAAACCCGGAGACCCTTCGCGCTGCTCAGGGTGACAAAAAATGTTCAGGGTTACAGATAAATACTCCCAATAATCAATTTTTCCCTGTGGCTATCTGAACCAGCCGTTCCACAGTTTTTCGACCAATCAGAAACTGCTTAACGGAGTCACGCGCTTGTGATAGACTGAATAACTTCTCTATATCCCCAGCTTGTTTACCTGCATCCGTCTTCATCTTCTCTACTTCCTCGTCTACCTCCGGGTCACTCACTTCGATTTTCTCCTCTTCGGCTACTTTACCTAGAACCAGAGAGCTAACAACACGACGATTTGCCACAGGTCGCAATTCCTCCAGGTGTTTATCAAGCGTTTTATTAATGGTTTTCAGGTAATTCTCCAGACCTGTGATGCCCTGGTTGAAATGTCTCACTTCTTCGTTGAGCAATCGCTCGATTTCTCTATCCACCAACACTGGCGGATATTCAACTTCACTAAGCTCGATAGCAGCATCGACCACCTGCTGCTCAAGTTCCAAACGAGCTCTCTCTTCAGCTCTAGCTTTCAGATTGGCAAATATCTGCTCCCGTAGTGAAGCCAAATCCCGACTACCAAGATTTTTGGCGAATTCATCATTTGCCTCAGGTAGCTTTTTCTCTTTTACCTCCGTAACTGCCACTTTGAAAGCGTGCTCTTTTCCAGCTAGCTCCTGCATTTCATAATCCGAAGGATAGGATAAGACGAAATTCCTTTCTTCGCCCTTTCGCATACCTTCCAGCTTTTCAGCAAACCCAGGCAGTGGCAGTCGAGCCTCCCTAACAACTTCATATACAAAATCTTTGCGGATAGGAAATGATTCTCCCTGTCTTTCACCTTCAATGTCTATAGTTACCACGTCACCAAATTGGACCGGGCGGTCTACTGGTGACAGGATAGCCTGTTGAAGGCGAAGTTGCTCGATAGTTGCCTCGACATCTTCCTGACTAATCTCTACAGGTTTAGACTCAACCTTTATTTGTTTGTAATCGCCAATTTTGACTGTAGGTCTAAGCGGTACCACAGCTTTGAAGATTAACGGTTCAGTCTGAATAAGCTCGAATTGAGGTCGGGCAATGGCATCTATCTCTTGACTCTCCATAGCTTCCTCGTAGGCTTCCGGTATTAAGTCTTCAAAGGCTTCTCGAAGCAACGTGTCCTTGCCAATATGCTGCTCCAGTATAGCCCTTGGCGTTTTCCCTTTACGAAAGCCTGGAACAGAGACCTTCTTAACCAGACGATTGTAGGCCCGTTCGAGGTATTTATCCACCTCGGCTGTTTCCATTTCAATATTCAGTGTTACCTGGCTATTTTCGATTGGTTCCGTAGATACTTTCATTTTCTTACTATATTATAACCATATATGGCACTATTTTCAGTTTTTTAATTCACCCTAACCCTCTCCCGTCAAGGGAGAAGGAACCACATCAAAAAGAACTCCTCCCTCCCTTGAAAGAATAGGAATCACATTAAAAAAGAGCTTCTCCCTCCCCTGGTGGGAGGGAGTTAGAGGGAGGGGGAAACCTGAATAAACTTGCCAGCTCAAGCCTTATTGGTCTCCTCATCTGTCAGCTTCAAATGCAGTTCCTTGAGCTGTGCTTGAGAGACCGGAGATGGTGAATCGCTCATCACATCAATAGCGCTCTGGTTTTTAGGAAAAGCAATCACCTCTCTGATGTTTTCTGCTCCCGCCAGCAGCATCACCACACGGTCAATCCCTGGTGCAATGCCACCGTGAGGTGGTGCCCCGTAATCGAATGCCTCCAGTAGATGCCCGAACCGCGCTTCTATCTCCTCATTGCTATAGCCGAGCAGGCGAAATATCTTCCCCTGTAGCTGGCGAGTATGAATCCTGATGCTGCCGCTGGATAGCTCGTAGCCGTTGCAGACGATGTCGTAGTGGCGTGCCCGCACCTTAGCCGGCTCTGTGTCAAGTAGTGGTATATCCTCTTCGCATGGTGCTGTAAAGGGATGGTGCATCGGCTCCCACAAGCCTGTTTCCTCATTCCAGTCCAGCAGTGGGTAGTCAATAACAAAGACAAACGCCAGTAGGTTTGGGGCAATCAGGCCAAGACGGTGCCCCATCTCCCGGCGCAGTTCGTCCAGCACCTTATCAACCATCTTGGACTCGCCGGCCACGATTAGTATCAGGTCACATGGTTTAGCCTCGAGCTTGCGGACTATCTCTTTTAGCTGCTCCGTAGTCAGGTATTTGGCAGCTACCGATTTGACCTTGTCTGGGGTCAGTTGCTCCAGGCTGTCATAGCTGCCAGCAGGTAAGACTACTGTTATCAGCCCCTTGGCTCCGTACGACTTTGCCAATTCCGTCAACTCTTCCAGCTTCTTATGGGAATAGTCGGCGCAGCCGGGCAGGCAAATACCCTTGACCCTACCGCTGCCCTGGATAGCAGAGCGGAAAACAGCAAACTCGGATTCGGCAACAATTGTAGACAGGTCTCTTAACTCCAGACCAAAGCGTATATCTGGCTTATCTGTGCCATATCGTTCCATCGTTTCAGCATAGGAAAGCCGTGGAAATGGTTTCAGTATCCGCATTTCCGGCTTAACCGTCTCCACCAGCGAGGTGAACATCTCTTCGAGCAGGCTGAGAATGTCTTCCTCGTCAATAAAGCTCATTTCCAAATCAAGCTGTGTGAACTCAGGCTGGCGGTCGGCGCGCAAGTCCTCATCACGGAAGCAGCGAGCTATCTGGTAATATTTCTCAAAGCCGGCTACCATCAGTAGCTGCTTGAGCTGCTGTGGGGACTGAGGCAGCGCGTAGAATTTGCCTGGATGTATGCGGCTGGGCACGAGATAGTCACGCGCCCCTTCCGGGGTGCTCTTGATTAAAATAGGCGTCTCGATTTCCACAAAGCCCTTGGCATCAAGAAAATCGCGCATGAATTTCTCTGCCCGATGTCGGAGTATCATGTTGTCCTTCACTCTGGAACGCCTGAGATAGAGGTAGCGGTACTTAAGGCTCAGGTTTTCGTCAACCTCCACGTCCTCATTTATATAGAACGGCGGTGTTTTCGCCGTATTCAGAATTTGAATATCGCTGGCGATGACTTCTATTTTGCCGGTGGGCAGCTTCAGGTTCTCGGTGCCTGGGGGACGTTTCGCCACCTTGCCAGTGATTTTAGCCACATATTCACTGCGTAGCTCGTTGGCTGTTTTGTGTGCCTTTTTCGACGTCTCAGGGTTAAAGACCACCTGAGCTATACCCGCTCTATCTCTCAAATCAATGAATATCAGGCCACCGTGGTCACGGCGCCGGTGAACCCATCCAGCCAGAGTCACCTCATGCCCAACGTGCTCTTCTCTTAACTCTCCACAATTATGAGTCTTAAGCAAAGAAGCCTCCTGAGTGTCCAAGAATTATAGCTTAAGGCAGCCCCTTATTCAATTTACTAATGGTCTTATAATAGTCTAGAAATATTCACCTCAATATGATATTGCTAAAGTATGAGAAATAATGATGCTCGACGGCTTACACATGGTGAACTCACGGAACTGCGGAAACGAGGAGTATCCGCAGTCCAGGACGGACAACCGGCAACACTGGTGGCGAAGGTGCTTGGAGTGCAGAGGTCGACCCTGTTCGGCTGGCTTGCTCTTTATCG
>Ga0194126_10009916_pt1 | contig 12580 bp, 8 predicted proteins | sample TA2KigC150mmetaG_FD_148641 | JGI IMG/M metagenome (GOLD analysis project Ga0194126, IMG submission 148641) | Freshwater microbial communities from Lake Tanganyika, Tanzania - TA2015035 Kigoma Deep Cast 150m | ecosystem: Environmental > Aquatic > Freshwater > Lake | place: Tanzania: Lake...
GGCTTGCTAACCGAACTCGATCATTGCAGCGCCGATGATCTGGAAGATCAGGACCTGGACTTCAAGCAATGGGACGCGCATAGCCGGGACAAGGCGGTCAAGCTGGTGGTGCGGATGTCTGCTGCGCCATCTCGAAATCGAGACGGCCCATGCCGTCCGGGTCTGTCAGCGTACCGAGCCGCAGATGCGGGAGCACCTGGCCAACATGGAGCGGGCAAGCTACATCGAGCATGGCGGCAGCGGGCGCGGCGCTTACTGGACGCTACGTCCCGTGCTGCACCGGCGGCTGGCCGAGCCGGGGTACTCCGAGCGCGACCGCCGCATCGATTGGGAGGCTGCCAAGGCCAGGGTGCTCAGCATCCTGATGGAGCGAGCCCGCCGGGGCGAGAATCGGCTCAGTAACAAGGAGATTCGGCAGATAGCGCACTTCGATCGCAACCAGGTCACCCGTCCGATGGCGGAGTTGCGCCATGACCACCCGCAAGTGAAATCCACCGGACATGGGGCCGGAGCCGGATATACCTGGAGTGGTAGCGAATGAGCGGCGAAATGCGCGTGAGCAATTCTGCGCGCAATTATTGCCCTCGATTGCGCATGGAATGATCAGACCCCCCATTGCGTTAGCCATTCGAGAGAGACAACACCATGCAGCCCTTGGATAAAGACCTGCGCAAAGAGCTGGAGAAAACCGTCAAGGAGGCGCGCCAGGTCGCGGAAACGGCGGCCACCGCGGCACTGGAGCAGTTCGGCGTGGCCGAGGCCAATCCATACCCCCACCTGTCGGAGTCGGAACGCGAGCTGCGTCGGCGGCTGCGGGTGCATGGGCGGCAGTTGGGCGACACCTTTCTCCCCTCGCCCCCAGGGAGAGGGGTCGGGGGTGAGGGTCGCTTTCAGGACTGTGCCCGGCTGATCGAGGAAATCGCCTACGAGCACTGGCACCGCATGCTCTTCGCCCGCTTCCTGGCCGAGAATGACCTGCTGATGTACGACGGCGTCGCCGTCACCCTCGAGGACTGCGAGGAGCTGGCCAGCGACGAAGGCCTGGCCAATGGCTGGGAACTGGCGGCCCGGCTGGCCGCGAAAATGCTGCCGCAGATCTTCCGGATCGACTCGCCCGTGTTTCAGTTAAGCCTGCCGCCCGAACATCAACACCGTCTGGAACGGTTGCTGGCGGAACTGCCGTCGCCGGTGTTCACCGCCTCCGACAGCCTGGGCTGGGTCTACCAATTCTGGCAGGCCAAGAAGAAGGACGAGGTCAACGCCTCCGAGGTCAAGATCGGGGCGCGGGAACTGCCCGCCGTCACCCAGCTCTTCACCGAGCCCTACATGGTCAGCTTCCTGCTCGACAATGCCCTGGGCGCCTGGTGGGCCGCGAGACGGCTCACCGAAAAAGACTATGAAGAGGTGTCCACGGAATATACGGAAAGCTCGGAAATAGAAAAAGAATTGAGGCGACGGGCTTCGATTCCGGGTGTGTCGCTGGAATATTTGCGATTTGTGTCCACGGAAAACACAGAAAGCACGGAAAAAGAAGAAAACAAAAATTCAGTGTCTTCCGTGCCTTCCGTGGACAAAAAATGGGTTCCCGCGGCCGGCACCTTTGACGGCTGGCCGGAGCATCTGGCCGACCTGAAAACCCTCGACCCCTGCTGCGGATCGGGTCACTTCCTCGTGGCCGCCTTCCTGATGCTGGTACCCATGCGCATGGCGCTGGAAGGTCTATCGGCGAAAGAGGCCGTCGCCGCGGTCATGCGGGACAACATCCATGGCCTGGAACTGGACCAACGCTGCGTGGAACTGGCCGCTTTTGCCCTGGCGCTGACCGCGTGGAAATACCCGAATGCGGGCGGCTACCGAGTGTTGCCGGAACTGCACCTGGCCTGCTCGGGCCTGTCGGTCAGCGTCGCGAAGGAGGAATGGAAACTGCTTGGCCTCGGCAAACAGAACCTCACCATCGCCCTCGACTGGCTGCATGACACCTTCAAGGACGCCCCGGTGCTGGGCAGTCTGCTCAATCCGGCCAAAACCCAAGCCGCCAAGCTGGTGCAGTGGCAAGACCTCGCCGGCGCTCTGGAACAGGCGCTGAAGCAGGAGCAAAGCGAGGAACAACAGGAAGCTGCTGTTGTTGCCCAGGGGTTGGCTAAGGCCGCAACTCTAATGGCTGGGCGCTATCACTGGGTCATTACAAACGTGCCTTACCTGGTCAGAGGCAAGCAGCACAGCTTGCTGCAAAAATTTGCGGAAAGAAATTTTTCCGAGGCAAAAAACGACTTGGCGACAGTTTTCCTTGATAGGTGTTTAGATCTTTGCTCAAAGAGCGGTATTTGCTGTGCGGTTACTCCACAAAATTGGCTTTATCAGTCAGGATATAAAAAGTTTCGAGAGAAGCTGTTTCACGCAAAGACTTGGAACTTAGTTGCTCAGCTTGGGTCCGGAGCATTTGAAACTATTAGCGGAGAAGTAGTAAAGGTAATCATGGTCAATATTTCCAACAATATTGCAAATTTTGGCCAAGGTGGATTGTTCGACAAAATTGCCTCAAGTAATAATATTAGCTGTTTAGACATTTCAGAAGTCAATGGTGTAGAACGAAAAAGCGAAGCATTAGTCGCTAAAAATGTAGGGCAAGTCCGGCAGGACCACCAGCTAAGTAATCCTGATTCGTGTTTTTCTTTTGAAAAGATAAGTCAACTACCGGGGCTTTCAGTTTTATCAAATAGTGTAGAAGGGCTTTCATCGGGGGATTTGGAAAGATTTATTTCCCTTTTTTGGGAGGTAAATAATCGAGGGAAAGTCTGGGAATTTTTTCAGCGCTCGCCAGATTCCAAGACGTTTTTCTCCGGTTGTCGTTCAATTCTACGTTGGGAAGGTGGCGCTGGTGTTCTGTCAAACTTTAGTCAAGCCCGTGTTCAAGGCAATGCCGCTTGGGGTAAAAAGGGTGTGCTCATAAATGTAATGAGTAATCTTAATTGTGCGCTCTATATGGCCGAAAAGCATGACAAGATTACGGCAGCTGTTGTTCCTATAGACGAAACTCTGCTACCTGCTCTCTGGGCTTATTGCTCAGCCGAAGTTTACAATATAGACGTTCGGAAAATTAACCCCGCTTTACAACCTGGTACAGCAACTCTAGTCAAAGTCCCCTTCGACCTCGACTACTGGACCCAAGTGGCCGCCGAAAAATACCCTCATGGTCTGCCCAAACCCTACACCGACGATCCCACCCAATGGATCTTCCACGGCCACCCCTGCGGCTCGGTGGTCTGGGATGAGGAGACGAAGCGGACCGCCCACGGGCCGCTGCGCACCGACGACACCGTGCTGCAGGTCGCCGTCGCCCGCCTGCTCGGCTACCGCTGGCCGGCCGAACTGGATGCCGACATGGAGCTGGCCGGCGAGCAGCGCGACTGGGTCCGGCGCTGCGAAGCCTTGGCCAGCTTAGCCGATGAGGACGGCATCGTCTGCATCCCGCCGGTACGGGGCGAGGCGTCGGCGGCCGACCGCCTGCTGAACCTGCTGGCCGCCGCCTACAATCAACTCCCCTCGCCCTCTGGGAGAGGGGCCGGGGGTGAGGGTAATTGGTCCAACGACACCCTGGCCGCGCTGCTGACGAGCGCCGATCACGCCGGCAAGACGCTGGAAACCTGGCTGCGGGAGAAGTTCTTCACCCAGCACTGCAAGCTGTTCCAGCATCGGCCCTTCATCTGGCACCTCTGGGATGGTCTGCGCGACGGCTTCGCCGCTCTGGTCAACTACCACAGGCTCGATTACAAGACGCTGGAGGCCCTGATCTACACCTACCTGGGCGACTGGATTTCACGCCAGAAGCAAGACATCGCCAGCGGCGTGGATGGCGCCCAGGAGCGCCTGGCCGCTGCCGAGGCCCTCAAGAAGAAGCTGGAGCTGATTCTCGAGGGCGAGGCCCCCTACGACATCTTCGTGCGCTGGAAGCCGTTGGAACAGCAGCCGATCGGCTGGAACCCCGACCTCAACGACGGCGTGCGCCTCAACATCCGCCCGTTCATGAGCGTGCCGGATGTCGGCAAGAAAGGCGCCGGCGTCCTGCGCGACAAGCCCAACATCAAGTGGGACAAGGACCGCGGCAAGGACGTCGCCTCCGCGCCCTGGTTCCATCAGTTCAACGGCGACCGGATCAATGATCATCATCTGACGCTGGAAGAGAAACGCGCTTCACAGGAGGATAGCCATGCTCGATAGCATCGAGTTGGAAAACTTTGGACCTCTTACCCGATTGGACTGGCGGAACCTTGGCCGAATCAATCTGATGATCGGTGGCAACGGAACAGGTAAGACATTTGTATTGAAAGCCCTCTACACGGCCATGCGGACGATAGAGGAATACAGGCGCGGAGATGACCAGAGAACGGCGGCGGAGATCCTTGCCGAAAAGCTTTATTGGACCTTTCAACCGGACAAGATCGGTGATCTTGTGACCAAGGGCGCCGATGGCCCATTGTCTTGTACCATACAATTTGACCAACAAGACTTCATGTATAGCTTCGGTAAGGATACTACCAAGCAAATCTCATCGCTGGAAAACCATGTTCCACCAAGGTCGAGCAATTCCATATTCTTGCCAGCAAAGGAAGTCCTATCCTTGCATCAAATCATTCTGAAGTCTCGCGAACAGGATAAAGTTTTTGGCTTTGATGATACCTATCTTGATCTTGCCCGGGCTTTACGGCAGTCCCCCAGGATGGGTAAAAATTACGTGGAGTTTGCAAGATCACGACAGAGCCTTGAGGATATTGTTGGCGGTCGGGTTGAATACGATGAGACTTCGGGGCGCTGGCAGTTTAAAAAGGGAAATCAGAGGTTTCAGATAGGAGTGACGGCGGAAGGTATCAAAAAGATAGCCATTCTCGATACCTTGCTCGGAAATCGGTATCTCGATGTCAACTCGCTGGTGTTGATTGATGAGCCAGAGTCGGCGCTTCACCCCTCTGCGGTTTGCAAACTACTGGATATCATCGCAGTGCTAGCCCAACGTGGAATCCAGTTCTTTCTGGCTAGCCACTCCTACTTCGTCGTCAAGAAGCTTTTTTTACTTGCTCAAGAGCAGGATCTTTCCATCCCGGTCATCTCGGCGCATGACGGCCAATGGTCGGTCGCGGATCTCAAGGATGGGATGCCACCGCAAAATTCGATCATCGATGAGTCGATCAGGCTCTACAAGGAAGAGGTTGAGTTGGCACTCAAATGACCACAATGCCTATTATCGAATCCGGAATGACATTCGGTCCTTATCCTGAAGGTCATTGTTTTTATATCGAAAAGAGCGGCTGCTATAAAGCTATTCGGGAACACGTCCAGATGGCGGAGTTCTTATTATTACGCGCCAATAATGGTCGCACGCCGGTCCTGTGGATTGTCGAGGCTAAATCCAGCACGCCTCGACCGGAAAATCAACCGAATTTCGACAATTTTATCGACGAGATCCGGGAGAAACTCATCAATGCCTTTTCACTGGGATGGGCCTCTTGCTTGCGAAGGCATGAGAACGCCGAAGCGGAATTGCCTGAAGCGTTCAAAGCGCTTGATCTGTCACAAACTGACGTAAAGTTTGTTTTGGTGATTAAAGGCCATCAAGAAGCATGGCTGCCGCCACTTCAGGATGCCTTGGTGATTGCTCTGCGTTCAACGGTAAAAACCTGGGCCTTTGCCCCGACCTCGGTCGCGGTGATCAACGATGCGTTGGCACAGCAATATGGCTTGATCCTTCGCGAACAGGGAGATCACGCATGAGAGAGCCTGATCATCTCCTGAAGACAGTCCGAGATGCTTACAACAAGAATGGTGCCTAGTCATGCTCAAGCATCTGAGTCTCACCAATATCGGGCCTGCCAATGCCTCGCTGGAGTTTAGTGATCGACTGAACCTGATTACCGGGGATAACGGGCTGGGCAAGAGTTTTCTGCTCGACATCGCCTGGTGGGCCATGACGCGAAAATGGCCGGCTGAAGTTAATCCAAAGCTGACCGCAGGCAAGGTTGCGCTGCCCACTGATAAAAAGCAAAAGGCGGAGATTGGTTTTTCGTTTACCGGCGTTTCAAAAACGAAGGTGAACGTCATCGAGTTTGAGCCTCGCGTGCAAAACTGGACTGTTCCTCGTGGTCGGCCCGCTAACCCAGGCATAGTTTTTTATGCCATGGCCGATGGCAGCTTTGCGGTCTGGGACCCTGCACGCAACTACTGGAAATCCAAGGTGGAAGAGGCTTTGGATCGCCCGCCCGCTTATGTATTCAGCCCTAAAGAGGTCTGGGATGGTTTGCAACGTGAAGATGGCGCCTGGCTGTGTAACGGACTGATCCGTGACTGGGCGGGCTGGCAAAAGGAAAAAGGCCGTGCATTCGATTATCTGGTCGCGGTTTTGTCTGTGCTCTCGCCCTCTTCAATGGAGCAACTGCAGCCTGGGGCGTTGACACGCATCAGCCTGGACGATGTGCGTGACATGCCAACGCTCAAGATGCCCTATGGGCAGGATGTGGCGGTGGTGCATGCCTCATCAGGCATGCGGCGGATCATCTCTCTAGCCTATTTCCTGGTGTGGTGCTGGGAAGAACACTTGAAGGCCAAGGAGTTGTTGGGCGAAGAGCCGGAGGCCAAGACCACCTTTCTGATTGATGAGGTGGAGTCCCATCTTCATCCAAGGTGGCAGCGCACCGTGATTCCAGCGCTCATGCAGGTCATGACCAAGCTAACCGCATCGGCGCAAGTCCAGCTCCTAGCTGTCACACATTCGCCGTTGGTGATGGCCTCAGTCGAGCCACAATTTGACGATGAAATAGATGCTTGGTGGGATCTGGACCTGGTTCATCTCCCGGACGGCGAGCCTTCCGTGACGTTCACAAAACGCCGCTTTGTGCGCCTGGGTGAAGTTTCACGGTGGCTGATGAGTGACGCTTTTGACATGGGCAGTGCAAGGTCACTCGAAGCAGAGGAGGTGTTGCAGAAAGCAGCAAAGATTCTTTCGGAAGAGATCATTGATGCCGATCAGGCGAAAGCGCTTGACGCTAGGTTGCGCACTCTGTTGGGCGATACCGATCCATTTTGGATTCGCTGGCGCTATGTTGGCGAAAAGCAGGGGTGGCTGGAATGATCCCTGTTGTTGCTCAGCCCGAACCCGCTGCTTTCGAAGCAAATGTACGTAAGAAGGGTTTGGCTCATCTTGCAAAAAAAGGATTCGCTTTGGATCAACCCTTACCGCCAAAAGCGAAAATTGAGCCCTATTGGCGCGACTGTCTGACCGACTTGCACCAAGCGTATGGCGGAATTTGTGCATATATTGGAGTTTTTTTCGAGCGGGTAATGGGCGGTGGTAGCGTCGATCATTTCATTGCCAAATCCACACATGCGGGATTGGCCTATGAGTGGAGCAACTATCGATTGGCTTGCACAACCATGAACAGTCGCAAACGTGAATACAGCGACGTACTGGATCCGTTTTTCCTTGCGCCTGATCTGTTTCGGTTGCAGCTTTCCACCGGACACATTTATCCGAATCCTAAGTTGCAAGCTTTTCCAATGAGCCTTGTTGAGGAGACCATTGAGCGTCTTGGTCTTGACGATCCACTGTGCAGAGAGTTGCGCGCGCGCTGGTATCAAGACTATCTCGAACACGGATTGCCCGCCGATTACCTAAAAAAGAAATCGCCTTTTGTTTGGTACGAAGCGAATCGTCAGGGGCTGTTGTGAGAGTCATCGAGTGCCTGATCAAAACCCTCCGCGACTCAGCCATCTTCAACCCCGAGGTGCAAGTGGCGCCTGCCTGCATCCTCTGGCCCGACAAAGACCGCCAGTGGGAGGCCGTGATTCCGCGCCTGCGGAGCGAGTTGCCGGAACTGCTGGTACTGGGCGAGTACGCGCCCGAACATCGTACCGGCCCGGCCATTTGGCTGCGCTGCGTACTGGCGGGCCAGGCGCCCGATATCACCTTGCCGACCGATAGGGTGCCGGTGTTCTACTTGCCTGGCGTCAGCCGCCAGGACTTGCGGGCGATCGAAGACTGCCCGGACCTCTTGAAGCCCTTGGCGGAATTGCAGTATCGGGGGGTGATCTGGTCACAAGTCAACGCCAAGGACTGGACCCTCCTGGCCTTCCTGAAGTCGGACCAAGGCGGCATGGGGCTGGATGTAGCCCAGGACAACGATGCCAGGAATGCCATGCAACTGGCGCTGTACCGGTTGCTGGATGAGGAGCTTTCGCTGCTGAAGGGTAAGCGGCTGGATAAGGATTACTTCAATACCCTGCTGACCGGCGGCGACCCGGTGCGCGACCTGTTGCAATGGCTGGATCAAGGCGATGCCTTTCAATCCGCCCGCGTCCCCAATGAATGGCAGGCCTTTGTGGCGGTTTGCAAATCGCAACTGGCGTTTAACCCCCAGGCTGACGGCGTCTTGGCCGGAGCGAACAAGCTGGCGTTACACGAGGGGCCCTGGCATTCGGTCTGGGAACGGTACAGCGAAGCGCCGAAGCGTTACCCAAACATTCCAAGCCGTATCCGTCAATGCAAACCGCCGATCTTTGACCTTTTCGCTACGGTGGAATCCGCTGGCGGCTGGCCACAGTGGAATGAAGAACAGGAGAAGTCGCTCCAGCATGATCTGCTGTCTCTGAACCATCTACCCGCGCATGAAGCCAGGAAGCGTTTGCTTGAGCTCGAAAAAAGCCATGCGCCACGCCGTGAGCTGGTTTGGGAGGAATTGGGCGAGTCGCCTTTGGCGTTGGCCATCAGGCATCTGGCGGTGGTGGCCGAGGTGACCCAGACAACCCTGGCGGCTGGCTCGGTGGCGGATTTACAGGCGGGGTACGCCCACCAAGGTTATCGTGCCGACGATGCGGTGCTGTCGGCGCTGGCGAGCGTCGATATGGCGACCGACGTTGATGCGGTAACGACGGCCATTCAGGCGATCTATCTGCCCTGGCTGGAGGCGTCGGCACGCTACCTGCAAAAGCTGGTGCATGGATCAAGCTACCCTGGCGGACAGATCGCTGAAGCCACTGCCTTTTATAAGGTTGACGGGCAATGCGTTCTGTTCGTGGATGGACTGCGTTTTGATGTGGCTCGCCGCCTCGCGGATACCCTGGAGGCACGCGGTTGTCGGGTGGCGGAAGCCATGAGCTGGACGGCGTTGCCCAGTGTGACAGCCACCGGCAAGGCGGCGGTTTCCCCAGTCAGGACTCAGATCGCTGGCGCCGATGACTGTGATGATTTCGAACCCTGCGTCGCCGCCACGGGTCAGTCGCTCAAGGGGGGCTATCATTTGAAGAAGCTCTTGAACGACAACCACTGGAAGGTGCTGGAACGTACCGAGAACGGCGACGGCCAGGGCAACGCATGGTGCGAGTTCGGCGACATTGACAGCGAGGGGCATGGGCGTGGCTGGAAACTGGCCAAGCACATCGCCCCGCTTCTGACAGAGATTGCTGAGCGTATTGGCGCCTTGCTGGAAGCGGGTTGGAACAGCGTCAGGGTGGTGACCGACCACGGCTGGCTACTCGTGCCGGGCAAGCTGCCCATCGTTCAAATGTCCAAGGACCTCACCGACAACCAATGGGGGCGTTGCGCCTCTATCAAGTCGGGCGCCGCCACCGGGGAGCGTTTGTATCCCTGGTTCTGGAATCCCCATCAGCAGTTCGCGCTGGCAGATGGTGTGAGCTGCTACGGTAAGTCTGTCGAATACAGCCATGGGGGGTTGAGTCTTCAGGAATGTCTCACACTCGAGTTGGTCGTGACCCGTGGCGGGAATGCCGAGGGCAAGGCGAGGGCCGAGGTCACCGACATCGCCTGGAAGGGCTTGCGCTGCACGGTGGCCGTGGACGGTCAGTACGCGAATCTGTGCCTGGACATTCGCCTGCGGGCCGGCGACCCGGCATCCAGCGTAGTCGTGAGCGTAAAATCGCTCAAAGCTAACGGTACCGCATCCGTGGTGGTTGAGAACGAAGATCTGCAAGGCCGCGCGGCGTTTCTCGTCCTGCTCGGCCCGGCGGGCGAGTTGATGGCCGAAACCAATACCCTGATTGGCGGAGAATGACGGATGATTGAATTGGACCGGATAGACAGGAAAGCCGCCGCGGTACTGGACGGGTATCTGGTCCGGAAAGACTTGGTTCGCACCTTTAGCCGCCAGTTTCCGGTACCCACCTATGTTGTCGAATTCATGCTCGGACGCTATTGCGCCAGTACGGACCCGGAGGAGATCGAAGAGGGGCTGGAGATCGTGCAGCGCCAACTCAAGTCCCGCACGGTGCGTGCCGGTGAGGAAGAGCTGTTCAAGGCCAGGGCGCTGGAAACAGGCGAGATCAAGATTATTGACCTCGTGACGGCCCGCGTGGACAACAGGGGTGAGTACGTCGCCAGCCTGCCAAGTCTGCGTCTGTCGGATGTACGCATCAGCGGCGAGCTGGTGAATCAGCACGAGCGTATGCTGACGGGGGGATTTTATGCGGAGTTAGGGGTGACTTTTGACGTGGCCATCGCCCAGGAGGCCAGAGGTCGACCGTTTGGAATCACGTCACTCAGGGAGATTCAGCTCTCCAAACGTGATGTGCTGGAGACTTTATCCAAAGCACGCGCAGAATTCACGACCGAGGAGTGGAAGTCCTTTCTGCTGCGATCTATTGGCATTGAGCCGGCAGAGCTGATCGAGCGGCAGAAGAATGCGTTGTTGCTGCGCATGGTCCCGTTTGTAGAGCGCAACTACAACCTGGTGGAACTCGGGCCGCGCGGCACGGGCAAGAGTCATCTATTCCAGCAGGTATCACCCTATGCGCATCTGATTTCGGGAGGCAAGGCCACGGTAGCGAGAATGTTCGTGCACATGGGAAACGGACAGCGTGGACTCGTCTGCCAGTATGACGTGGTCTGCTTCGACGAGGTGGCGGGGATCTCCTTCGATCAGAAGGATGGCGTCAACATCATGAAGGGTTACATGGAATCCGGCGAATTCAGCCGTGGGAAGGAGAGCATCCGGGCGGATGGCAGCATCGTATTGGTCGGTAACTTTGAGGTGGACGTTGAACACCAACAACGCATTGGCCACTTGTTGGGACCGATGCCGCAAGAGATGCGCGACGATACCGCCTTCATGGATCGCATCCATGCCTATCTGCCGGGCTGGGATGTGCCCAAGATCAATAAGGACTTGGTTACCCATCATTTCGGTCTGGTCAGCGACTTCCTGTCCGAATGCTGGACCCAGTTGCGCAATCAAAGCCGGGTCAGTGAGCTGCAGAACCGCGTGTTTTTTGGCGGCGCCTTGTCTGGCCGTGATACCAACGCGGTCAACAAGACGGTAAGCGGCCTGCTGAAGCTGCTGTACCCCAGCGCGGATGTCCCGGTCCCCGACGAAGACCTGGAATGGGCCGTTCGCATCGCCATGGAGGTCCGGCGTCGCGTCAAGGAGCAGCAGAAGCGGGTCGGCGCCGCCGAGTTTCGGAATACCCATTTCAGTTACACCATGGGCGCGGAGGGCGTCGAGAAGTTCGTAGCCACGCCTGAACTCCAAAGCGACAACAGCATCGGCGGCGATCCACTGGAACCTGGCCAAGTGTGGACCATCAGCCCCGGCGGGGGTGGGGACAACTCTGGTCTTTACCGCATCGAGGTCAACGAAGGGCCTGGATCGGGCTTGAAGGTTCTCAACAAACCTATACCACCCGCCTTCCGCGAGAGTATCGGCTTCGCCGAGCAGAACCTGTACGCCAGGTCCATCCAGTTGGTCGGAGACAAAGACCCCAGGCAACATGAATTCACGGTTCAGCTTCGAGCATTTGATGCGGCAAAGTCGGGTGCAAAGCTCGGTGTGGCCTCCTTGGTAGCCTTGTGCACGGCGCTCTTGAAGCGAAGCGTGCGTGGAGGGTTGATCATCGTCGGCGAAATCAACCTAGGGGGATCAATCGAACCCATCCACAACGCCGTCACAATTACCGAGATCGCTGTTGAGAAGGGCGCGACGGCGCTGCTGATGCCAGTGGCGTGCCGGCGCCAGTTGGTTGATTTGTCCGACGATATGGCGACTAAGATCGATATTCAGTTCTATGCTGATTCGAAGGATGCGCTGGTGAAGGCCATGGCCGAGTGATCGCCTCACCACGTCGGTTTATCGTGAGCCCGGGTTTGCAGTGAATAGGCACAAAATCACTGAATTAGCCGCCACCCTATTCAAAGTCTCCGTTAGCCGGCTGGATTCCACTATGCGATGATGGCACCATCATGCGAAACACAAATCCCAGTCACCACCTGAACAGTATGGCCCCGACGGCTAGCCGTGGGTTTAATCCCCGCTGACATGCGCATCTCACGCCTCCACGTCGAATCGCCCTTACACGAAGGCGAAACCCTCCACCTGGACGAGGACAGCGGCCACTATCTGCGCACCGTGCTCAGGCTTAAAAAGGGTTACGAGCTGACGGTCTTCAATGGTGACGGATGGGAATATGCCGCGAAAGTTGACATGGCCAGCCGCGAGGGCGTCCGGCTGACCATCGGCCGGGGCATGGATCGTGATACCGAATCCCCCCTGTTCACCCATCTGGGCCTGGGCATTTCCAGAGGCGA